>OODU01000105.1_pt1 | contig 94005 bp, 85 predicted proteins | sample 1671171 | NCBI WGS metagenome assembly OODU01 (sample SAMN06348129, study PRJEB24527) | human gut metagenome | biome: human gut; feature: ankylosing spondylitis patient; material: feces | host: Homo sapiens | place: China | collected 2015-10
TCAACCATTTCTTCGAATAATGGCTCAACTTTTACTTTGGAAAAATCAATCTTCTCAACTGGCTTTGTTTCCTGTGCTACATTGTTTGCTTCGTTCTTAGCAGCACCCTGTGACTTCATTGTCGGGAATAATAATACGTCACGAATCGCTGCAGAGTCTGTCAGAATCATGCACATACGGTCAATACCAAATCCGATACCACCTGTCGGAGGCATACCAATTTCCAGCGCATTCATAAAGTCTTCATCTGTTGTGTTGGCTTCATCATCGCCCTGTGCCAGCAGTTCTTCCTGAGCTTTGAAACGTTCTCTCTGGTCAATCGGGTCATTTAATTCAGAGTAAGCATTTGCCATTTCCCATCCGTTCATGAAGAATTCAAAACGTTCTACATAATCTGGATTCTCTGGTTTTTTCTTTGTCAGCGGAGAGATTTCGATTGGATGATCCATAACGAATGTCGGCTGAATCAGATGTTCTTCTACAAATTCTTCAAAGAACAGGTTTAAGATATCACCTTTTTTATGTCTTTCTTCGTATTCTACATGATGTGCGTCTGCTGCTGCTCTTGCTTCTTCCAGTGTATGAATTTCGTTAAAGTCAACACCTGAATATTTCTTAACAGCATCTAACATGGTAATTCTCTCGAAAGGCTTTCCGAGGTCCATTTCTACGCCATTGTATACAATTTTAGTTGTTCCAAGTACTTCCTGTGCAACATAACGATACAGATTTTCTGTTAAATCCATCATTCCGTTGTAATCTGTATATGCCTGATATAACTCCATCAGTGTAAATTCCGGATTATGACGGGTATCAACACCTTCATTACGGAACACACGACCGATTTCATATACTCGTTCCAGACCACCTACAATCAGTCTCTTTAAGTATAATTCAAGGGAAATACGCAGTTTGAAGTCTTCTCCAAGTGCATTAGAATGTGTGATAAATGGTCTTGCAGCAGCACCACCGGCATTTGCTACAAGCATAGGTGTCTCTACTTCCATAAATCCCTGTCCATCTAAGTATCTGCGGATTGTGCTGATGATTTTAGAACGTTTTACAAAAGTATCTTTTACTTCCGGATTCATAATTAAATCCACATATCTCTGACGGTAACGCAGGTCTGTGTTAGTCAGTCCGTGGAATTTCTCCGGAAGTACCTGAAGACTCTTGGAAAGCAGTGTGACTGCAGTGGCATGAATTGAAATTTCTCCGGTTTTTGTTTTGAAAACTTCACCTTTAATTCCAACGATATCACCGATATCCATCTTTTTAAAATCTTTATAAGATTCTTCACCAATGTTGTCTCTTGCAACATAAGACTGGATATTTCCTTTTAAATCCTGAATATTGCAAAAAGAAGCTTTACCCATAACACGTTTGGACATAATACGTCCTGCTACGGATACAGATTTTCCTTCTAATTCATCAAATGCATCTTTAATTTCCTGGCTATGATGAGTTGCATCATATTTTACAATCTGAAACGGGTCTTTCCCGTTTTCCTGCAATTCTGCTAATTTTTCGCGACGAACCTTTAACAGCTTGTTCAGGTCCTGTTCCTGTGCGTTCTTATTCTGTTCTGCCACTTCTTCACACTCTCCTTAATCTTTAGATATTTCTTTCAATCTCCAGAACTTTGTACTCGATAATTCCGGATGGCATTTCAACTTGTACGGTATCACCTTTTTTTGCTCCGATTAATGCTTTTCCTACCGGCGCTTCGTTGGAAATTTTTCCTTCAAGGCTATTTGCTTCAGTAGAACCTACGATTTTGAATTCGATTTCTTCATCAAATTCCACATCATAAACTTTTACCTTACATCCAACGCTGATAGTGTCTAAGTCAACTTCATCTTCTACTACAACTTCTGCATTTTTTAAGATTTTTTCGATTTCTTCGATACGTGCTTCAATATCACGCTGTTCATCTTTTGCTGCATCATATTCCGCATTCTCGGATAAGTCACCCTGCTCTCTGGCTTCTTTAATTTTTCCAGCAATTTCTTTTCTTTTATTTACCTTTAAATCATGCAGTTCTTCTTCCAGTTTTTTAAGACCTGCATAGGTCAGTATGTTTTTCTTTGCTTCCATGATAAAACATCCTTTCTCAATTATTTTTGATTTTATAATGAATTTAAAATTTTGTCATAATCTTCTCAACAGTCCCAATATTATAAATGAAATGAGTAAAAATGTCAAGATTCCAATCTGTCTTTAACCAGCCGCTCTAACTGCTCATACGTCTCTACTTCATTGACTTCTCTTCTTACTGCCGCCGAATGAGGCATACCGGCTGTATACCATGCAACGTGTTTTCGCATTTCACGCATACCGGTATATTCTCCTTTATATTCAATCTGAAGTCTGGCATGTCTTAAAATCATTTCTCTTACTTCTTCTGCACTCGGCTGTGGCGGTATCTCTCCGGTTTCAAGATAGGTCTGAATTCTTGAAAAAATCCAGGGATTTCCTCTTGAAGCCCGTCCAATCATAATCCCATCGCATCCGGTCTGTTCAACTAATGCCTTTGCACGTTCCGGTGAATCGACATCTCCATTTCCAATGACCGGAATAGAAACTGCCTCCTTTACCTGTCGGATAATTTCCCAGTCTGCTACTCCTGCATAATACTGTTCTCTGGTTCTTCCATGAACTGCAATTGCAGAAGCTCCTGCATCTTCCACAATCTTTGCAATCTCTACGGCATTGACACTTTTTTCTGTAAATCCTTTTCTTATCTTAACGGTCAATGGCTTTTTGATTGCTTTTGAAACCTTGCTTACAATCTCACCCACCAATTTTGGATTTTTCATCAGTGCTGAACCTTCCTGATTGTTTACTACTTTTGGCACCGGACATCCCATATTAATATCTAAAATATCAAATGGACGTTCTTCAATCTGTGCTGCGATTTCTGCCATCAAATCCGCATCTGAGCCGAATAACTGAAGCGACACCGGACGCTCTTCGGGTAAAATCCGCATCAGACTTTCTGTATTTTTATTTTTAAAATGAATGGCTTTTGCACTTACCATTTCTGTGCATAAAAGTCCCGCTCCCTGTTCTTTGCAAAGCAAACGAAATGGCAGGTCTGTTACTCCTGCCATAGGTGCGAGTATTAAATTATTTTCAAGTGTTACATTTCCAATACTCAGCTTCACTGTTAACCTCTGTTTTTCAAAATATTATATGCCATTGCCCTTTAAACCATTCTATCTTGCCCCAATAAATTGGACTCACTATTCCTCGTCCAGAGAAACATCTTCTCCAAGAAAGAATACACGATAGTAAAGTTCCAATGCTTCTAATAATTCCTGTTTTTCTTTTCGGATCTGTTTAATCCGAAGCGCACTTCCGATTTCATCAAACATGGCATCGGCTTCCAGTGCTTCTACACGAAACTGCAGCTCTCCCTCTTCATCAAATTCAAGAGTCAGCACACCTCCGATTTCTGTGGTATACATGACACACATAATATGCAGTTCATCCTGAACGGATTGTGGAAGTGCTTTAAAATCTTCATTAAAATAATATTTCTGTTCATAAGCACTTGCCCCGCACAGCACAATTTTATCTTTATACATACTCTTTGTTGCTTTCCTTTCCTGACTCATTCCCTGATTCCAATTTATTTTCCAACTTACAATTCATTACACATATCCATACAAACCACGGACGGAAACTTCTCCTGAAAAGATTTCCACACAGTTTCCATCTTTTTTCTCAACCAGAAGTTCTCCTTTGTCATTAATTCCACGACTGATTCCCGTGTATTCTCCATCTTTTTCTTTAATCAGGACTTCTTTTCCGCGGTTCACCAGATGATTGTTGTATTCTTCTATTAAAAATCCAAGATTATGAGTCTGTTCAAATTTTTCATAATACTGTTCAAAATAAAATAAAAGCGCAGCCGCTATTTCATCTCTGTTGATTTCGTGTCCGCACTCTATCTTTAATGACGTTGCTTTATACGCAAGCTCTTCCGGAAAGGATTCCATATTTAAGTTGATTCCAATCCCAACTACCACATAAGAAATTTTTCCCTCAGACATTCCCATTTCTGTCAAAATTCCGGTTGTCTTTTTCTTATTAATTACCACATCATTTGGCCATTTAATCTCGGCTGTAAGACCGGTAATTTTCTCAATTGCCATGCACGCTGCCATTCCCATAATTAAAGTCAGCATCGGTGCATGTTCTGCTTCAAAATCAGGGCGCAGTAAAAGAGACAGCGCAAGACTGCTTCCCTTTGGCGTCTCCCATCTTCTTCCGATTCTGCCTTTTCCCTGTGTCTGGCTGTCTGCTATATAAACAGCGCCAGAGGGAGCGCCATTTTTTGCGTCCCTCTTCGCCCATTCATTTGTGGAATCCATTTCTTCTGTCCAGTTCCATGGAATCCCCATCCATTTTGCTTTTAATTCCATTTTTTATGCTCCTAAAGTAGCTGCCATCACTGCTTTAATTGTATGCATACGGTTTTCTGCTTCATCAAAGACAACAGACTGTTCAGATTCAAATACCTCATCTGTTACTTCCATATCTTTGATGCCAAAGCGTTCTCCCATCTCTTTACCGATCGTTGTTTCCAAATCATGGAATGCCGGCAGGCAGTGAAGGAAAATTGCCTGACTTCCTGCATTTTCCATTACTTCTTTTGTCACTTTATATGGAGATAATTCTTTAATACGCTCTTCCCATACTTCGTCCGGCTCTCCCATAGATACCCATACGTCTGTATAAATAACATCCGCACCTTTTGTTCCTTCTTTTACATCTTCTGTCAGAGTAATGGTCGCACCGGATTCTTTTGCAAATGCTTCACATTCTTTTACCAGTGCCTCGTTCGGGAAGTATTTTTTCGGTGCACATGCAACAAAGTTCATGCCCATTTTTGCACACAGAATCATCAGAGAATTTCCCATGTTATAACGGGCATCACCCATGTATACTAATTTCACACCTTCTACTCTTCCAAGGTGTTCGCGAATTGTTAACAAGTCTGCCAGCATCTGAGTTGGATGATATTCATTTGTCAGACCATTCCATACCGGCACGCCTGCATATTTTGCAAGTTCTTCCACGATTTCCTGACCAAATCCACGATATTCGATTCCATCATAAATTCTTCCAAGTACTCTTGCGGTGTCACGAATGCTTTCTTTCTTTCCAATCTGGGAACCTTTCGGATCCAGGTAAGTAGTTCCCATTCCCAGATCATGTGCTGCCACTTCAAAAGAACAACGTGTTCTTGTACTTGTTTTTTCAAAAATCAGAGCAACGTTTTTTCCTTTTAAGGTATCGACTGCAACACCCTGTTTTTTCTTTTCTTTATAATCTGCTGCTAAATTAATAAAATATTCAATTTCCTCTTTTGTGAAATCTTTTAAAGTTAAAAAATTACGTCCTTTTAAATCCATGTTCTTATCCTCCGATTTCTTTATTTCTCATCCTTTTTATTCATCTGTGCTGGATATCTCTTCTGGAATTTCTTCTGGAATTTCTTTTGCAACAATCCATACAAATGCAGGCAATTCACGGCCTGAAAGCCCATGCAGTTTTTCCTGTATCTTTTCTCGCAGTTCATCTACCGTATATACTTTATACTTACTGATTCTGCATAATTTCGCAGTTGCCTCAAGAATTGCAAGATAGAGTTCTTTATAGGTCCAATCCTTTGAAAGTTTCAGTTCCTCTGCCATAACCGGCAGTACAACCTCTGTCATATTTCGGCAATACCGGCTTTCAGCCTGCGACAGTTTATATGCCGTCATGATGTGCCGATAATTCTCTGCATTAAGCTTTACTAGCTGATTTAAATAATAACACTCTTCTTCCGATTCATCAATATAATAAATTTTTCCTTTCAATCCATAAATCATACGCAGAGTATCATAATATCCAAGTTTTAAATGCGTTCTGGTTTTTCTTGAGTCAAATTCAATAATACTTCCAAGGCTGACTTTTGGTGCTACCGTATAAATATTTGTATCTTCCGGTATCTTTACTTTCTTTTCTCTTCCTACACCAAAAATCCGTATCATGATAATATCTTTATAACCACGTTCCACAAGGGAGCCAAGCGGTACATTATTAATTGCCCCTCCGTCAATATAAGTTTTTCCATGTAATTTTTCATTTTTAAATAATGGAAAAATATAAGCACTTGCAAGCAAAAAATCTTTTATCATCGATGGATCTTCACACTCTTTCATATCAATATCCAGTTCTTTCCATTCATCCACATCAAATGTGAGTACATATAAGTCAATCGGAGAGTTTAAAATTTTTTCCTCGTCAATACATTCTGCAATTAATTCCCGAAGCGGAGTCACATCGATTCCGCCTTCTTTCATCAGATTAAAAGCATCCTTCAACATCGTTATATCCGCTTTCTTTTCGCGAAACAGTTTCTGCATTTGTTCATCTTTAACTGACATGATTTTTGAATATGTGATATTTTCCCAGACTTTCTTTGCATTTTCATAGTCATCCATACAGATAAGTGCACCATTTAATGCACCTACACTGGTTCCGGCTACACCTTTTATCTTCACACCGGCTTCTTTTAAGGCTCTCCACGCACCAATCTGGTATGCACCCTTTGCGCCTCCACCTTCTAATACAAGACCGTATTCTTTCTCTAAATCGATTACTGGTTTCATATTACAAATCACCTGCCCTTTGTTAGTCGAAAATGTCAAGTGGATATTCGCAATCCGCTTCGCTACTTGCTCATAACCAAATAGCTGCTACGCAGTTTATCAGAAGGGGCTTACTCCCCTCCTGATACAAGCAAGTCCCCACCCCTGCTTATTGCTTTTCGCAATTGAAGCAGGGAACTTACTTGATTTGGTTAAATAAATCTAAAAGATTCAAGTACGCCTGCACGCACTTGAATCTTTCTATTTTTGATTTTACTCAAACACTATTTAAGTTGAATTTTATTTTTCCTGCTTTTTGTCATCTGTTACAATTTCTTTTAAAGAAGCTGCAAGTCCTGCAATGCCCTGAATCTCAGATGGAATAATAATCTTCGTTGCCTTTCCGTCTGCTGCTTTTCCAAACGCTTCGAGACTCTTTAAGGTCAATACACTTTCATCTGCTCCTGCTTCTTTGATAAAGCGGATACCATCGGCAGTTGCCTGCTGTACTTTTAAAATTGCCTCTGCTTTACCTTCTGCTTCTTTTATCATTTTTTCTTTTTCTGCTTCTGCACGTAAGATTGCAGCCTGTTTTTCTGCTTCTGCATCCAATATTGCAGATGCTTTTTTACCTTCTGCTACCAGAATCGTGGATTTTTTCTGTCCTTCTGCAATCAGAATTGCTTCACGACGTTCACGTTCCGCTTTCATCTGTTTCTCCATTGCTTCCTGAATTGCAGACGGCGGAATAATGTTTTTTAATTCCACACGGTTTACTTTAATTCCCCACGGGTCGGTTGCCACATCAAGAGATGCTCTCATCTTGGTATTAATAATTTCTCTTGAAGTCAGCGTTGCATCCAGTTCCATATCACCGATAATGTTACGAAGCGTTGTAGCCGTCAGGTTTTCAATCGCCATAATCGGATTTTCCACTCCATAAGCAAACAGTCTCGGGTCTGTAATCTGGAAAAACACAACCGTATCAATCCGCATTGTAACATTATCCTTTGTGATAACCGGCTGTGGTGCAAAATCCACTACCTGTTCTTTTAAATTTACTCTCTTTGCAATCCGGTCAAAAAATGGCAGTTTAAAATGAAGACCGGTGGACCAGGTTTCTTTATACATTCCCAGTCGTTCAATAATCATTGCATGCGCCTGCGGAACAATTCTTACACAGGATGCTGCAACCATAAGTGCCAGTAAAATAATGACTGCTAATAAAATAATCGGCATATTATTTTTCCTCCTCAACTACGGCTTTTACGCCTTCTACAGTAATGACTTTTACTACAGTTCCTTCTTTTATAATCTTATCTTCTCTTGCTTTTGCAGACCATTCCATTCCACGGATGACAACCTGTCCTGTTCCTTTTAAGTTATCTATGGTTTGAATGACCACTGCTTTTTCCCCTTTCAGACTGTCCACATTGGTTTTCTGTACATTTTTGTTCATGTACTTCATTGCAATTGGTCTGGTAAACAGCAAAAGCAAAATTGATACTGCCAGAAATACCACAACCTGAAGCCAGACTGCACCGCCTAAAATCGCCACAAGAAATGCAATTAATGCTCCTCCTGCAAACCATATAGTCGTAAGCCCCAGCGTGATAATCTCAATGATTAGGAGAATCCCAAGCAGTATCAGCCAACCAAGAGAAATCATGCCTGCTGATAGTATTGCCATCTTCCTCACATTCCTTTCTTGTTTATTTTGCCTATTTCATAGAACAAAATTTTCTATGAAATAAAAAATCAGCCCTTTAGGATATTATATCGTAAAAGACTGATTCTAACAACTTGTATATTAGTTTTGTATTAATTCTTAACAAAGTTTAATAAAATGTCTGATTTCCAATAGTAAGTCCACTTCCACCACCCGCATGGAAGAAGAGACATTCACCAATTGTATTTGCTCCTGCAAAGACATCACGGGCTGCCGCATAGCAGTCTGCATTTGCTCCTCTTGAAAGTACACTTGCTAATTTTCCTGTCCAGACCGGCTCAAATTGCCCACTCTGATAAATTACTTCTGAAAGGGTATTTGGAAATTCACTGCTTCTGATTCGATTTAAAATAACTGCTCCAACTCCGATTTTTCCTTCATAAGATTCCCCACCTGCTTCACATTCAATAATTGCAGCCATCAAATCCAAATCTTGGTTTGAAGCAGAAGCATCTGTCTCTACTGCTGCCGTTTCCTGAATTTCTTCCTGAATTTTCTCTGTTTCCTGAATCTCTTCCTGTGTTACCGCCTCTGCCGTAACAACATCGCCTGTTCCATGCAGTGCTTCGTATAAATTCTTTGCATCGTCCTGATATAACAGTAAATCCTCACGAATATATCCCTCTACTTCTCCGGAACAAATCTCTACCCAGCCATTTTCCGCTCCGACTACGGTTGCAACCGCTCCCGATGGAAGCCGTCCAACGCAGCTGCTGTCTGCATCTGCACTTTCGCGAATATTAGCGTATGTAACTACATTCGCAGCCACTTTATCGTCCCAGTTATAAGATGCATCATCTAAAGTATCTGCCATGGCAGGCACTGCCCCCATTGTCATCATCAAACCAACCGTTCCTATACAACATAAAATATGGCGCATTCTTTCTTTCATAATTACCTCCTGAAATTTCTGCGTTTTATCAAGCCTTATAATTACTTTGCTTGAATTTGTTACAAATTTATTAATTTTTATTACAAAGTTATTGTATCAAGATTACTTTTCAATGTCAATACGGTGTTTTTTGTAATATTTTGTAAATTTTTACATTTTTCTAAGGTTCTCTTGTAAGAGGTACTGCATTTTGATATACTTTTATTATTTCCTAATTGAGGTAACTGATACATTTTATATAAAGGAGATTGTCGTTGATATGAGTACAAGAACAAAAGACGAGCTTGGAACTTTAAGCCTGCTCGGAAACAAAAAAACTGTTTATAAAGATGATTATGCACCAGAAGTGTTAGAAACCTTCCCAAACAAACATCCGGAAAATGATTATTTTGTAAAATTCAATTGTCCGGAATTTACCAGCTTATGCCCGATTACCGGTCAGCCGGATTTTGCTACGATTTACATTTCTTATGTTCCGGGAGAACGTATGGTAGAAAGTAAATCTTTGAAATTGTATTTATATAGTTTCCGAAATCATGGGGATTTTCACGAAGATTGTATGAATATTATTATGAAAGATTTGATTCGGCTCATGGACCCGAAATACATTGAAGTGTGGGGAAAGTTCACTCCACGTGGAGGAATTTCCATTGACCCTTACTGCAACTATGGAAAAGCCGGCACTTTATGGGAACAGGTTGCTTTCCAGAGATTGACACAGCATGATTTATATCCAGAAAAAATTGATAACCGGTAGACTTATCTACCGGTTCTTCTCTGCCTCGCAGTCTCATACATCAGGATTCCTGCTGCCATCGCCGCATTTAAGGATTCCACTTTTCCTTCCATCGGAATTTTAATCAGACAGTCCGCTGAATCTGATAATTCATCGCTTAGACCATTTCCCTCATTTCCAATGAAAAATGCAGTTCCCTCTGTATAATCTTCCTCATGGTACCAGTTTTTTCCTTTTAAATGTGCTGCATAAGTCTGTATTTTATTTTCTTTTAAAACCGGAAGAATTTCAAGCAAATCTGCCTGCATCACAGGCATCCGGTAAATGGAACCCATTGTAGAACGGATTACTTTTGGATTATATAAATCCACGCAATTTTTACTCAAAATAATTCCTGTTACCCCTGCGCCTTCTGCTGTTCTAAGAATTGTTCCCATATTTCCGGGATCCTGCAAGTCTTCCAGAATCATAAGAAATGGGGCTTTTTCATCTTTTGTTTTTAAAATTTCTTTGATCGGAGTTTCCACCCTTTTAATCAAACACAAAATTCCCTGCGGAGTCACTGTATCTGACAGATTTTTAAATACTTTGTCATCTACCTCTTCTAATTTTCCATTCTTTTCTGTGCAGCCTTTTTCCAGAATTACACTCTGATTTTCTGCTTCTTTCAGAAAAGAAGAGGAAGCATACACTTTTTCAATTCTCTCCTGTGGTGCTTCCCGAAACATTTTCATTCCTTCAACGACAAAAAGACCAGATTCTTTACGGGCTTTCGCTTTTTTTATCAACTGCTGCACCAGCTTCATCTGTCCATTTGACATACTTGTTATCATTTTATTTTCTCCATAACTAAATTAAAAACGAGGCTGTGTATATCAGTGCAACAGCCTCATTTTATATTTTATACTTTTTATTAATTAGTCATTTTTGCTGTAGTTATGTGACAGAGAATAGCTGATTTCATACTGATATTCCGGAATGGATTTCTGCATTGCCAGAGCTTCATTGATATCAAAATCAACATATTCACCATTTTTATAACCGATTACTCGTTTTGTTTTTCCTTCAAGCAGAACGTCTACTGCTAATGCGCCCATTGTAGATGCATATACACGGTCTTTACAAGTCGGGCTTCCACCACGCTGCATGTGACCAAGAATGGTTGCTCTTGTTTCAATACCAGTTGCAGCTTCAATACGTTTTGCCATAGCCTGTGAATGACCGATACCTTCTGCATTGATGATGATATGATGTTTTTTACCTTTTTTACGATTTTCAATAATATTGTTGATAATCTTCTGTTCATCATAATCATATTTTTCCGGGAGCAGAATATCTTCTGCACCGTTAGCAATACCACACCATAATGCGATATATCCGGCATTTCTTCCCATTACTTCGATAATACTTACACGCTCATGTGATGTTGATGTATCACGTACTTTATCAATTGCTTCCATTGCTGTGTTAACAGCTGTATCAAAACCAATTGTGTACTCAGTACATGCAATATCCAGGTCAATTGTTCCAGGAACACCAACAGCGTTGATTCCTAAGTTTGCCAGTTTCTGTGCACCTGCAAAAGAACCGTCACCGCCAATGACTACAAGCCCGTCAATGCCGTGTTTTCTGCAAATTTCCGCACCTCTTTTCTGTCCTTCTTCTGTACGAAATTCTGCACAACGTGCTGTATAAAGGATTGTACCACCTTTCTGAATGGTATCAGATACATCAACAGCAGTCATATCAATGATTTCTTCATTTAATAAACCATTGTATCCTTTCAGGATACCTTTCATCTTGATTCCTTTACTTAATCCTCTTCTTACTACTGCACGAATTGCAGCATTCATTCCTGGAGCATCTCCACCGCTGGTTAAAACACCGATTGTCTTAATTTCTTTTTTTGCAGTCATTTTCTTCCTCCATAAAGTATTAATATATACGTTTCCTCTTTGACCTCTAATCGTACTTAATTTTAATGCATTTTTGTAATATTTTCAATACTCTTTTCTACAACTTTCACGTTGTCCATGCCGTATTTTTCGTACAACTTACCCAACAGTGTTTCGTTAATTTTCACGGATTTTTCAATTCCTAAATATTTAATCGATTTTGGAGTGCGTACATAAATAATAACTCGGTCTGTTCCGCGAGAACCTGACAGAAGTTTCAGAAACTCATTTTCCTCTGTAAGATAGTCCTCTTTTGTCTCAAACTGAACCCAGAGTTCTTTTGGTACATCGTCAAACGAATACATTTTTTCACAAATTAATTTACTTGCCTTATCTGCATCACCCTGAACTTTTCCGCGGATAAATACTTTGGAATCTTCCTCCATCTTTTGAACATTTTTTTCATAATCATTCGGAAAAACAACGACTTCCACCGTTCCCACCAAATCTTCAATGGTAAGAAATGCCATCACTTTATTGTTTCTTGTATACTTTACAGTCTTATTTGTGATAATTCCGCCTATAACTGCTATTTCTCCATCTCCTGCTTTTGAAGTTCCCAATTCTTCGTCTATCTGAAAATCAACTGTCCGTGCTGTAATATTTTTTCTCCATCTCTCTTCATATTCTTCCAGAGGATGACCGCTTATATACACACCAAGCACTTCTTTTTCAAAGGAAAGCAGTTCTTCTTTGGAATATTCCTCAACTTTTGGCATCTGAATCTCATAAGCTTCTTTTTCTTCATCCGAAATCAAATCAAACAGACTCATCTGACCGGTCATTGCATTTTTCTTTTCCTGATTAACTGCATCCACAATTTCCGCATAGACCATCAGCTTTTGACGACGGTTTCCTGCAACCTGGTCAAGTGCTCCTGCTTTAATCAGATTTTCAATTGCTCTTTTATTGAGTTCTCTGCCGCTCATCCGTTCAATAAAATCCCGAAGTGACTGATATTTTCCATTTTCATTTCTTTCTTCTACAATCGCACGAATCATCGGTGCTCCGAGACTCTTGATTGCGGATAACCCATAGCGGATTGCTCCATGGTCTGCTGAAAATTCACTCTCTCCAAAATTAATATCCGGAGGCAGAATTTCAATCTGCATTTTTCTGCTTGATAAAATATACTCTGCAACTTTAGACGGATTATGAATCACGGAAGTCATAAGCGCAGCCATATATTCTACCGGATAATAATATTTTAAGAATGCAGTCTGGTAAGAAACCACTGCATAAGCCGCAGCATGCGACTTGTTAAACGCATACTTAGCAAAATCAATCATGTCATCGTAAATTTTATTTGCTGTTTTTTCACTGATTCCACGATGAATACACCCCGGAACTCCCTCTTCTTCGTTTCCGTACACGAAATTCTGGCGTTCTTTTTCCATGACGGATGCTTTCTTCTTACTCATGGCACGACGCACCAAATCACTTCGCCCAAGGGTATATCCTCCAAGTGAACGTACGATTTGCATAACCTGTTCCTGATAAACGATACACCCGTATGTTGCCTTTAAAATCGGCTCTAATTCAGGGCAGTCATAGTGGATTTCATCCGGATTATTTTTTCCCTTAATATACTGTGGAATGAAATCCATCGGTCCCGGACGGTATAACGACAATCCCGCAATAATATCTTCAAGATTTCCAGGTTTTAACTCTTTCATGAAGTTTTTCATACCTGTGCTTTCTAACTGGAACACCCCTTCTGTTTTTCCTGCTCCAAGCATTCCATAGACTTTTTTATCTTCGTAGTCGATCTTGTCCATATCAAGCTCAATTCCTTTATCCCGCCGAACCAGTTTTTCTGCATTTTGAATCACTGTCAACGTACGAAGCCCAAGAAAATCCATTTTAAGCAAACCAAGTTCTTCGAGTGTTGTCATTGTAAACTGCGTAACCAGCGAACCATCTGAACCTCTTGATAATGGAACATATTCCATAACCGGTTTCTGGCTGATTACGACACCGGCTGCATGCATGGAGGTATGCCTCGGCAGTCCCTCCAGCCTCCGGCTCATGTCAATGAGTTTGCGAACCGTCTCATCCGTCTCATAAATTTTCTTTAATTCCGGATTTGCCTTCATTGCTTTATCAATCGTAATATTTAGTTCCTGCGGAATCATTTTCGCAATCGTATCACACTGCACATAAGGAACATCCATAACTCTTCCAACGTCTTTGATAACACCTCTTGCCGCCATCGTACCAAAAGTAACAATCTGAACCACCTGGTCTTTTCCATACTTTTCAACCACATAGTCAATGACTTCCTGGCGTCGTTCAAAACAGAAATCCACATCGATATCCGGCATGGACACTCGCTCCGGATTCAAAAAACGTTCGAACAGCAAATCATATTTAATCGGGTCAAGCTTCGTGATTCCAAGTGTATAAGAAACCAGACTTCCCGCTGCCGAGCCTCGCCCTGGTCCTACCATGATTCCTTGTTCCCGTGCATAACGGATGAAATCCCACACAATCAAAAAGTAATCTACATAACCCATGTCTTTGATGACACCAAGTTCATAATTCAGACGCTTTTTGAGTTCTTCCTTATTATCGGTATAACGCTTATCAAGCCCCTCAAAGCACAATTTGTTCAAATACTCCCATGCAGTATATCCATCCGGCACATCGAATTTTGGAAGTTTCGTCACACCAAATTCAATTTCCACATTGCATCGCTCTGCAATTTTTCCGGTATTCTCAATCGCTTCGGGTGCATAAGGGAACAATCGTCTCATCTCTTCTTCTGATTTGACATAATACTGTCCACCCTCATACCTCATACGATTTTCATCTTTTAACGATTTTCCGGTCTGTACGCAAAGCAGAATATCATGCGCCTCAGCATCGGAACTGTAGGTATAATGAACGTCATTTGTTGCCACCAGTTCAATTCCGGTTTCACGACTCATTCGAATCAATTCATGATTGACCTGCCTCTGTTCCGGAATTCCATGATCCTGCAGCTCCAGAAAGAAATTTCCCTTTCCGAAAATTTTTTCGTATCTGAGTGCTGCTTCCTTTCCTTCTTCATAAAATCCTCTTGCAAGATTTCTTGCAACCTCTCCTGCAAGGCAGGCACTTAATGCAATAATTCCTTCATGATATTGTTCTAACAATTCCATATCCACACGCGGTTTATAATAAAATCCATCCACAAACCCGTAAGATACAATTTTAATCAGATTCTGATATCCCTCCTGCGTTTCCGCAAGCAGCACCAGATGATAATAACGGTCCTCTTCTTTTCCTTTTTCTTTGTCAAAGCGTGAACCAGGAGCAACATAAACCTCACATCCAAGGATTGGTTTAATGCCGGCAGCTTTTGCCGCCTTATAAAAATCAATGCAACCAAACATGACCCCATGGTCAGTTATGGCTGCACTTTTCATTCCCAGTTCTTTTACTCTGGACACATATTCATTTATCTTGTTGGAACCGTCTAACAGGCTGTACTCTGTATGTACATGCAAATGAGTAAAATTCACTGTCATTCTCCTTTTTCCAACTATGTGCTCTTGAAATCTTTTTGTACTTGATTTCGAGAGTACATCAACTAACTACTCGTTTTTATTCTTTCTCTTTACTGATTTTTCTAAGAAGCACATTGTACCACTTACTTTGTTCGTCTCCTCTTGCATCACTTGTTTTCCATATATCAATGATTTCAATATTATCAAAAGAATCTAAAAGGTCATCCAGGGAATCTCTGTCATAATCACAGTAATAACGCCCGCTGTACATTCCCTTTCTTTCGCCCTTACGCACTGAAAAATAAAGAATTCCATCATCTTTCAGGGCATCCAGAATTTTCCCCAGCACTTCATGAATCTTATTTGGCGCAAAGTGTCCCAGCACGGAACATGCCCAGATTCCATGGAATACATCATCAAATTCCATATCCTCTACACGAAGATGCAGAACATCCCTTCCTGTATGAATTTCGGCGAGTTCACACATTCTCTTTGAACCATCCATGGCCGTAACACTGAAACCTTCTTCCTCGAGAAACAAGGTGTCTCTTCCCGACCCGCAGCCTAAATCAAGCACTTCCCCGTTTTCCGGCAGCAATTCCATAAAACTTTGTAACTGCTCCTCCATGCTTAAATTAACAGTTTCTTCATAATAAGGTACCGCGTATCGGTCATAATAATCAATCGAGTCCACTTATTTTCCTCCTTCTTGGACAATGACAAACATAGTATTCGTAGTCTCCCCTACAGGGGATATTTTCGGGCTTATTATAACATATTTGATTTCATTCGTGAAGCGTTAAAGAAGATAAATTTTTCCGTCTTTTATTGCTATTTTTTTCTCTTTTAAAAGATGTCCAACTGCACGTTTGAACGCATTTTTGCTAAGACCAAATTCTCTTTGAATCACTTCCGGTGAAGCCTTGTCATCAAATGGAAGCACCCCTTCAAAGTCCTCAATAATACTATATACACTTTCTGCATCCTCATAAAGCTGGATGTGTGCTTTCTGACGTCCGCTTAAAGTCAGCTTTCCGTCTTCTCTGACTGCTGTTACACGGCAGGTCAGTTCTTCCCCTGCTTTATAATTCCCCTGTGCTTCCTGCCTTGGAATCATACCGGAATATTTTCCGTCAACGGCAATAAAGACACCAAAGTTATCGCTGCTCTCATAAACCGTTCCCGTTACAGTATCTCCTTCTGTATAAGGAGAATTCGTCTGTAAATAATGATATACTTTCATGGTTGCACAAAGTCGGCTGCTCTTGTCAATATAAACAGAAACCAGCACTTCTTCATTTTCATGCACTTTCTTAGTCTGCTCTTTATATGGAAGAAATAAATCTTTTTCCAGCCCCCAGTCAAGAAAGGCTCCGATTCTTGAAACCTGAGCCACTCTTAAAAATCCGGTTTCTCCAAGCATTAATTTCGGCTGACGCATAGTTGCAATCAGACGATCCTGTGAATCTTTATATAAAAAGACTTCTAATTTATCTCCCTCTTTTGTTCCTGCCGGAACTTGTTTAATCGGAAGCAGGACTCTGTCCTTTTCTCCTGCATCTTGTCTTTCAGCCAGATAAACACCAAATTCTACTTTCTTTACTACAATCAGTTTCTGTCTTTCACCTAATCTCATCTCTTTTTCTCCTTTAATTCCACAATCGCATACGGTTCTCCGGTTTCTTTGCAAAGTGATACAATGCATTTTTCTTCATCTGTATAAACAATCGGCTCTATGATATCCCCAAGCACAGCCTGCCCTTTATATTCTGCACGCATCTGCCATACTTTAAAATCTTTTGGCAGATATTCACATGCCATTGCCACATACTGTTCATTATTCACATGATGGTTGGTATCTAAGTTATGGGAACGTACCGGAAATAGTTCATATTCCATTCCGCCTTCCGGTACTGCAATCTTTCTCGGTGCATACTCCATCGAGAATTTTTCTTCTAATCCATAGGCATCTACCTGTTCTTTGGAAACTGCCACCGGAAGTCCTGTTTCTGTGTTTAAATAAGTCCAGATGGAATTAGCATAAGCAACCACATTTCCAGCTTCATCTTCCATTGTAAAATTTCGATTTCCCAAAAAGCGCTTAAAACCATAAGCCCAGGTTGTTATCCTGATTTTCTCACACAAAGCCGGATATCGTTCAATAACGACCTGCCAGGAAGACAACACCCATACTCTATGCTGTTTTCTTAAAAATTCGACTCCTGCTCCAAGTGACTCTGACTGAAATGTACTACAGTCCTGAAAATAATTAATCACAGAACCGAGCGTAAGTTTCTGATCCTCTCCTACCTCACTGAATCTGACACAACTGTCAAAAGAATATTTCATAAATTTCTCCCTTCGATGAAATTTAACGATTACTATATAAAAGGAATCCCTTCTTGCATTGAAATTTTTTATCTGCGGGATTCTATCTGGTAAAAAAAAATCCCAGACACTTCTGTCTGGGATATGAGAGCTGGGCTACAAGGATTCGAACCTTGAAATGACGGAGTCAGAGTCCGTTGCCTTACCGTTTGGCGATAGCCCAATGTCTTACAACAAAATGAATTATATATGATACTCAGAAAAAAGTCAACACTTTTTTTGAAATTTTTTTAAATATTTTTTTTGTGTGATTTTTCTCGAATATTTCGCATAAAATGATGTAAGTCTATTCCTGTGAAATGGAGGCATTGCATGTATCCTTTTTCTATTCTTGTAAATAAAAAAAATCCTCTGAACCCTCACTACATACCTTCTGATTTAATTGAACCTGATATTCCTTTTTATGCCCCGGGCAACGACCCACGTCGCCTCTTACAGCGGGAAGCTGCCATTGCCGCAGAAGAACTGTTTGAACGCGCCCAAAAAGAGAAAATCCATTTATGGGGAATTTCCGGTTATCGTTCCTATAAAAGACAGGAAGAACTGTTCTCTTCTGCAAATGGACGCTCCGGTGTTGCTCCGCCTGGATGCAGTGAACATCAGACCGGTCTTGCCCTTGATATCTCCTGCCCGGATGAAAACTATGAATTAGAAGAAAGTTTTGCAAAAACCAAAGAAGGCTGTTGGCTTGCCCACCATTGTGCTCTTTTTGGATTCATCCTGCGTTATCCTAAAAATAAAGAAGAGATTACCGGTTTTCCGTTTGAGCCATGGCATATCCGCTATACCGGAATTGGGCTTGCCTCCAGTCTGACGCTTACCGGAATGACTTTGGAAGAATATTATGAAAGAGGACTTCATCTTCCACCAAAATAGCGTGTTACTATGCCAAACTCCTTGAATTATTCCCCTCATCTGTTATATAATTGAGACACAAAAGAACGTATGGAAAAGGAAGAATTTATGAGAGCCCTAAATTTAACATTACTTACAGATTTATATGAGTTGACCATGATGCAGGGATATTTTAAAAATCCTACTGACCAAATCGTGGTTTTTGATGCATTTTACCGCAAAAATCCGTGCGATGGCGGTTATGCAATCTGTGCCGGACTGGAGCAGGTAATTGAATATATCCGTGACCTGCATTTTGCACCGGACGATATTGATTATTTAAAATCCCTGAAAATTTTTGATACTGATTTTCTGGAATATTTAAGAGGATTCCATTTCACCGGCGATATCTATGCAATCCCAGAGGGAACTATTATTTTCCCAAGAGAACCTTTACTTAAAGTTATTGCCCCGGTTATGGAAGCACAGTTAATTGAAACTGCCATTTTAAATATTTTAAATCATCAGTCTTTAATTGCAACCAAAGCTTCCCGCGTTGTCTATGCTGCAAAAGGTGACGGAATTATGGAATTTGGTCTGCGTCGTGCACAAGGACCGGATGCCGGAATCTACGGTGCAAGAGCCGCAATGATTGGTGGATGTATCGGCACATCCAATGTTTTAACCGGCCAGATGTTTGATGTTCCGGTCAAAGGAACTCACGCTCACAGCTGGATTATGAGTTTTCCGGATGAATATACTGCATTTAAAGCTTATGCGAACTTATACCCGGATGCCTGTATCCTGCTCGTTGACACTTACGACGTCTTGAAATCCGGTGTTCCAAATGCAATCCGCGTCTTTAAAGAAATGCAAGCAGAAGGCATTGAATTAAAAGGCTATGGAATCCGTATTGACAGCGGTGACCTTGCTTATCTATCCAAACAGGCATATAAAATGTTAAAAGAAGCTGGATTTGAAGATGCTATCATCTCTGCTTCCAGTGATCTTGACGAATATCTGATCGACAGCTTAAAAGCCCAGGGCGCAAAAGTCAATTCCTGGGGTGTTGGTACAAATCTGATTACCTCTAAAGGGCATCCGGCTTTTGGCGGTGTCTACAAACTAGCTGCAATCAAAAATAAAGAAGATGAAGATTTCATTCCAAAAATCAAACTCTCTGAAAATGTAGAAAAAGTAACTAACCCTGGAAACAAAACAATTTTCCGTATTTACGACAAAGCAACCGGAAAAATCCGTGCAGATTTAATCTGCCTTGCCGATGAAGTCTTTGACCCGGAAAAAGATATGATTATTTTTGACCCTATGGCAACCTGGAAAAAGACAAAAATAGAAGGTGGCACTTATACCTTACGTGAACTGCTTGTTCCGGTATTCAAAAAAGGCGAATGTGTCTATACTTCTCCATCTGTAATGGAAATTCGCGACATCTGTCAAAAAGAAAAACAGACCTTGTGGGGCGAAACTCTGCGTCTCGTTAATCCGCAGGAAGTATATGTGGATTTATCCGACAAACTCTATAAAATTAAAAGTGACTTGCTTGAAGAAATGAGTCAGGCAGCAATTAAAAACGAATAGAATATAAAATCATGAAATAAAGAATGGACATGACAATTTTTTCGCTTTGTCATGTCCATTTTTTTAATCTCGCAAACGAAATTCTATTGCTCCATCTGTCTTCCTAAAAATCCTGCTGCCGCTTTTGCAAGTTTAATTTCTGTCTCGCCAAGTTCTGTCTCGCCATTTTCGCTGAAAATAATCACTGCTCCGACACAATCACCAAGACTTGTAATTACCGAAATCACCTGCGACTGATATCCTCCCGCATCGTTTTGCGTCAATCTGACTGCTTCTTTCTTCGCAAGTTTTACCGTTTTACGATTCAAAATTACGGTTTCAAGTTCTTCATCAATTAATCTTCCCGCATATTCTTTTGCCCGCTTTCCACTTGCTGCAATTATCTGGTCATGGTCGGCAATACACACCGTATAGCCCGAAACCTGTGCCAGACTCTGTGCATATTCCTTTGCAAAATCTCCCAGTTCCCCAATTGGTGAATATTTCTTTAAGATAATCTTTCCATCACGGTCCGTAAAAATCTCCAGTGGATCACTTTCCTTAATCCGCAGAGTTCTTCTGATTTCCTTTGGCACTACAACTCTTCCTAAGTCATCAATCCGCCTGACAATTCCTGTCGCTTTCATATCTTAAATTCCTCCTGTATTTTTTCATCATACTCTTAGTTTCCCATTATTGTACTGTATGGGTAGTATGTGGAAATTCAAGAGAATTATGCGAAAACTTAAAACAACTCCAACATCCACGACATGGCTCATCAAAATCCTTTGGCAGAAAAAGTTGACCGCTATAAATAATATTCATACAGATTAAAATCTTTTTCTCCTGTCACTTCATAATACAGCCTCTGTGTCTGTACAAACCGAAATCCCATTTTCTGATATAAATGTTCCGCCGAACTGTTATTACTGATTACGTCCAGCCGTACTGCCTGCATCCTGATTTCTTTTGCATAATCCAAAATATACTGCATCATCTTTGTGCCAAGCCCTTTGCCTGCATGTTTTGGAGAAACCGCAAGCACATGAATAATCAGAACCTTTTCGTCCGGAACCTCTCTGCTCCAGTTTACCAGTCGATAACTTTCATTTGCCTTGCTATTTAAGATAACACTGGCAAGAATTTCCCCATTTTCTTCTAATACAAACATCTGAGATTTTTCAAGACTCTCTAACAGCCACTCATCTGATGGATGCAGACCTTTTTTCCAGTGTGGAAAAGACGGCAGATGAGAAGTCTCATCAATCAACATCCAATATAAATCTCTGACGCTATCAAATTCCTGTTTTTTCGCTAATCGAAACTCCATTATAATTTCATCCCGTCTTTAATAACTGCCTGTAATTCCAAATCTTTATCAAGTAACACAATATTTGCTTTTTTGCCCTCTGTAATGGAACCGTACTCGTCACAGACTCCAAGGCTCTTCGCCGGATTCATTGTCGCACATGCAACAGCTGTTTCAAGAGGAAGCCCCATCTCTTTTACTACCGTTCTCACGCAGTCCATAAGATTTGTCGCAGAACCTGCAATTGCTCCGTCTGATACTAAAGTAGCCAGTTTTCCAACTACTTTTACATCCAGACCCCCAAGCGTATACTGACCATCCGGCATTCCGGTTGCACGCATACTGTCACTGATTAAAATCATACGCTCTGCTCCCATCATTTCAAATGTCGCACGAACCGTTGCCGGATGAATATGGATTCCATCACAGATAATTTCCGGCATTACATGTTTACAGTCATAGACCGCACCTACCACTCCTGGCGCACGATGTGAAAACGGCGGCATTGCATTATAAAGATGAACTGCATGATTTGCACCGGCTTCAAATGCCGCTTTTGCAGTTTCATAATCTGCATTGGTATGTGCAAGAGAGACATTTACTTTATCCTTTACTGCCTTGATAAAATCAATCGCTTCTTCGCTCTCTTCCGGTGCAATTCCAATAAATTTTACCAGACCATCCGATGCCTTTAAAAACCGCTCGCAGATTTCTACATTACAAGGGATAATATTTCTTTCATCCTGTGCACCTTTTTTGGCAGGACTGATAAATGGTCCTTCCATATTAATGCCAAGTAAATCAGCTCTGCGCTTGTCTGTATTTTCTTTTTTGTATTCTGCAGCCACCTCTAAAATATGCTCCAGTTCTTCCACTGGAAGAGTCATAGTTGCAGGAGCAATCGCAGTTACCCCAATGGAGGCCTCATACTCTGCGATTCTTCCAATCGCCTCTTTTGTTCCATCACAGAAATCATCACCTTTACATCCATGAAAATGTAAATCAATCAGACCGGGAATTGCATAAGCACCGTTTCCATCAATGGTTTCCTCCAAGTCTGAATCCGGCATGTTTGCTTCTGTGTAAACTGCCTTGATTTTGTCCCCCTCCAGGACGATTGCTCCGTTTTTAAATTTTTTGTCTTCCGTAAAGACTTTTACATTCTTAATCAGCATTGGTTTTTTACTCCTTTATTCTTCATCCAAAAATTTTGTATGCATCTCTTCTGCTTCTTCCAAAGCACGAATTGTACTGTCATGCATGCCCTCTCTTACATGTTTGTTTTGTTCCATATAATAGGCATAAATAATATCAAGAATGATTAAAATTGGAAACTGCGGTGAAATCACATTTCCATGATTTAAATGTCGTAAAGATGGAATCAGCACAACTTCCGAACAGTATTTCTTAAAACTGTCCTTGCTTTTTGCAGTAAACAAAATCGTTTTTGCTCCTTTTTTATAAGCTTCACGAAGTAAATAAATCACATCTTCCCTCTCTCCACTGATGCTGAATCCTACTACCAGACTTTTTTTATCCTGAAAGACCGCCTGCATTCTCATCATATCTGTATCTGTGAGCGAATCAATTCTCAGCCCAATTCTCATAAACCGCAGTTCCATCTCTCGCGCAGAAAGTCCGGAACTTCCTTTTCCACATACAAATACCCGCTCTGCCTGGTTTAGATAAATTATAATTCTTCCAACCTGCGTCTCATCTACAAGACTATATGTTTTATTCAAAAGTTCCTGATATGCATTTAATACCATGCGTGTATTTCCGGTAATTGATTCCTGTTTTTCTATCAACGAATCTTCATACTGATAAATAAATTCTTTATAGCCATGATAACCACATTTCTGGGCGAACCTCACCAGCGAAGCCTTTGATACAAAAAGCCGTTCTGAAACAGCCTTCACTGAAAAATCACTTTTCTCTTTATTTTGAATAAAAAAATCCGCTATTGTTTTTTCTACTGTCGTAAACTTATCATAATTCGATTCAATTACCGGCACTACTGATTTCACATAATATCCCATTTCTTCATCCTATTCTTCTTATGCACTATTCTTTTTTATGTACTCCACAGAAATGATAAAACGCCCCTAACATTCCCGCATTATTTTGATGTTTTGCAAATGCAATTGTCGTATTTACTTCAATACTTGATACCAGATACTTCTTTACCGCCTGCTTAATACGGTCTCCAAGAAATTCTTCCTGCGCCATAATTCCGCCTCCCAGTACAACAATTTCTGGATTCAGTACATAACAAATATTTGAAATTCCCTTTCCCAATACATCCGCCATTTCATCAATCGCCTGAATACAGGTTTCGTCTCCCTGTTTTGCCGACTCAAAAATATGATATCCATTCCAGTCTGATTCTGACTCCTGTTTTCTTTTGGCAACTTTTTTTGTCAAAATACTGGCCGCTCCCAAATCCTGAAATTCTCCGCCATCCAGATGCATATAACCTACTTCACACGCACTGTTACTGAAACCATGAAAGATTTTTCCATCTAAAATGATACAGCCACCAATTCCTGTTCCGATTGTCAACATCACAGCAACGTGGCTTCCCTTTGCTACGCCAGATTGATATTCTGCAAGTCCTGCACAGTTTACATCATTTTCCACTTCACATGGAATTTTAAATTTTTCTTCCAGAACTTCTTTAAATTGAGTTCCCGCATAATTCGGAATTAATGGAGCCGAATAGAAAATAGAACCTTTTTCGATATCTACCATTCCTGCTGTTGAAATACAAATACCAGAAATTTCTAATTTTGTTTCCTTCATTAATTTCTCTACAATTCCAATTGCTTTCTTAAGAATCTCAGGACCACCCTTAAAGGCTTCTGTTTCCATAGATTTTTTTATTAAAATCTGTGCATTTTCATCAATCACACCATATTTAATTGCTGTTCCACCAATATCAATACTTATGTACTGTTTCATCTCTTTTTTCCTCTTATGCTTTCCTTTTATTATATACACTTTCTTACACTTTCTCAAGCCATCCGTTTTACCGCTTCTTTATAACCAAATACCCCAAAAGGGACAAACCTTTCTTTTCGGTCTGCCCCTTTCTCTTTTTTCTGTATTTTCTATTGTGTTTCTACTTAAATAACTATTTTACTTATAAATATTTTGCTTTCGCATCACGAATCATCTGCGCTGCTCTTTTTACAATTTCCATATCTTCTTCAATTAATGATGGCAGTGGCTCTCTTACTCCGCCAAGTTCCAGACTTTCATTAATTTTTAAAATTGCTTTAATCACTGCATACATATTTCCATGAGCAGAACACATTTTGTAAATTACTTCATTGCATGCATACTGAAGCTCTCTTGCCTTTTCCATTTCTCCGGCTTTTACATATTCATCCAGTTTCAAATATAATTCTGGCATAGCTCCATAAGTTCCACCGATTGCTCCCTCTGCTCCAATTACACGTCCACTCATAAATTGTTCATCCGGACCATTAAAGATAACATAATCTTCTCCGCCTGCTGCTTTAAACATCTGAATATCCTGAACTGGCATAGAGGAGTTTTTTACACCAATCACACGCGGATTTTTTCTCATCTCCGTAAACAAGGACTGTGTCAGGGCAACTCCTGCAAGCTGAGGAATGTTATAGATTACAAAATCTGTATTTGGAGCAGCTTCGCTGATATCATTCCAGTATTTTGCGATTGCATATTCCGGCAGGTGGAAATAAATTGGAGGGATTGCTGCGATTGCATCAACTCCAAGACTTTCTGCATGCTTTGCAAGTTCCTGACTTTCTTTTGTATTATTGCAGGCAACATGTGCAATGACTGTCAATTTTCCCTCTGCTGCTTTCATTACATTTTCCAGAATAATTTTTCTGTCTTCCACACTCTGATAAATACATTCTCCTGAAGAGCCATTTACGTAAACACCTTTCACGCCTTTTTCTACAAAATATTTTGTTAACGCACGAACACCCTCTGGACTTACATTTCCCTCTTCATCATAGCATGCATAAAATGCAGGAATCACACCTTTGTACTTTTCAAGATTTCTCATAGCTTTTTCTCCTCGCTTTTTTGTTCTATTCTCTAATTTATAAATATTATCGTTCCATTTCTTCTACAAATGATTTTGTAATCAACTGAGGTCTTGTGATAATCGAACCAACTACAACACTATATGCTCCGAGTTCGATTACTCTTCTTGCTTTTTCAGGTGTATTAATATTTCCCTCTGCGATTACTTTGTGTTTTGCACTCGCAAGAATTTTTCTTAAAATTTCAAAATCATTTGCCTCAATCTTATCACCCTTACTCTGTTCGGTATAACCTACCATTGTCGTACCAATAAAATCAAATCCAAGTTCATCTGCATGAAGTGCTTCTTCTACCGTTGAACAATCTGCCATAAAAAGCTGGTCTGGATACTTTTCTTTCACCTCATGGAAAAATTTATCTAATGTTTTATTTCCTGGTCTTGTAGAAATCGTTGCATCCATTGCAATAATCTCCGGTTTTACTTCCATTAACTCATCAATTTCTTTCATTGTAGGTGTGATGTAAATTTTACTGTCATCATAATCTCTCTTTACAATACCGATAATCGGAAGGTCTACCTGTGACTGAATTTCTTTAATATCCTCTTTTGTATTTGCACGGATTCCTTTTGCTCCGCCCTCTTTCGCTGCCAATGCCATTCTTCCCATAATAAAAGAAGAATGTAACGGTTCATGTGGAAGTGCCTGACAAGATACAATTAATTTTCCTTTCAGATTTTCTACTTTTTGATTCATCCTTTTTTGACCTCCTTTGTTATGCCCAAAGTATAGTTCTTTTTGAAACTTTTTTCAATATAGTTGTTTTATTATGAAATTAGTTTCAAAGTTTTTCACTTTTATCCATGTTTCTCTTAGTTGTACCGCTTTATTTTTAGCAATTTTGTACAATAATAGGATTATCGTTCCAAAATGGCTAATTTACTCCCAACTTCTCCCTATTTTATTGAAAATCATCCTGAAATTTCTTATACTAATACTCAGAAATACAGCTAAAAACACAATTATTACAAAAAAGAAAAGGGGTATAGATATGAATATCTATAAAGCAAAAAACTATCAGGATATGAGCAGAAAAGCTGCAAATATTATCTCCGCACAAATCATCATGAAACCAAACTGTGTACTTGGACTGGCAACTGGTTCTTCACCAGTTGGAACTTATAGACAGTTGATTGAATGGTACGAAAAAGGAGATTTAGATTTTTCACAGGTAACAAGTATTAATCTGGATGAATACAAAGGTTTAAGTCCAGAAAACGACCAGAGCTACCGCTACTTCATGAATACCAATCTCTTCGACCACGTAAACATTGACAAGACTCGTACCTTTGTACCAAACGGACTTGAACCGGATTCCCAGAAAGCCTGCAATGATTACAATCAAATCATTCAGGAAAAAGGGCCAATTGATCTACAACTTCTTGGTCTTGGACATAACGGACACATTGGATTCAATGAACCAGGTGAAGCATTTGAAAAAGAAACTCACTGCGTAGACTTGACAGAAAGTACAATCGAAGCAAATAAACGCTTCTTTGAATCCGAAGATGATGTTCCGAAACAAGCTTATACAATGGGTATTAAAAACATTATGCAGGCAAAGAAAATCCTCGTTGTTGTAAGTGGTGCAGATAAAGCAGACATCTTAAAAGAAGTGCTTTACGGGCCAATTACTCCAGAAGTTCCTGCTTCTATTCTGCAGTTACATAATGATGTAACAATCGTTGCAGATGAAGCAGCACTGAGTAAGATTGATAAATAAATGTATAATAAAAATAGGAAGGCTTAATGCTTTCCTATTTTTTGTCCTGCTTTTTGAAAAGCTTTCAGGGAGACTGCGGATGACAGTCTCCCTTGGTTCTTTCTTTTTATTTTTCTAAAATCTCACTTACTTTTACAACTCTTCCCTCTGCACTTGATTTTGTGCAAGCATCTGCTGTTGCAATTGCGGCTCTCGCTGCTTCTCCTGTTAACAGTGGTCTGAATTCATCATCTGGTTCCATTCCATGCATAATATCATTTAAGTATTTCATTTCTTTTACCATGATACCATGTAACCACATTGGAGGTTTTTTACCTGGTTTACCATACTGGATTGCTCCGTCCATCTCTGTTCCATGATAAATTCTTGTTCTATCATCATCTTCTTCCTGACTTTCGTGCAGCAGGAAATGTGTTTCTTTTCCATCTACTTTAAGAGTTCCACCTGCATCAAACATATCCAGCTTAATTGCACCTTTTGTTCCCTGAATTAACAGATAATGCTCTGGCCAGTGGAATGCAGAACCCCATTCTAATACTGCATATCTATGATTTGAAAACTTCATGTTAATAAAAATCATATCATCTTCATCACCAAAAGCTTCTCCTCTATGTGCAACGTTATCTGCGTTCATATAAACTGTTTCAGGCATTTCTCCCATAATAAACTGTACACAGTCTAATTCGTGAATGTGGTGGTATAAATGCCCTCCAGATTTTTCACGAATTTTTTTCCATGAAACACTCGGCTGAATATCTTCCCATCCATTACGTGCAGAATGGCAGTATAAAACATCACCAATCACACCATTTTTAATTAATTCTTTTGCATGATGTACGCCATTGAAGAAATTCATTACATGACCTGCCATGAAAGTTACATTATTTTCTTCACAGGTACGAACCATTTCATCACAATCCTGATAACTTAATGCAATTGGTTTTTCACAGAAAACATGTTTTCCATGTTTTGCAGCCTCAATAACCGGCTCTTTATGCAGATAATTTGGAGTTGCTACAATAACACAATCAATATCATCTCTTGTTACCAGTTCATTCAAAGACTCTGTTGCATCACATCCAAGTTCTTCTGCGATTGTCTTTCCATTATCTGGGTCATAAACAGCTACAATATTTGCATCCTCATTCTGTTTCATAATGCGTGCCAGCTCTGCACCAAAATATCCAACTCCAACTACACCGTAATTCATAATTTTTCTTCTCCTTTTTTGATTTATATTGTTGTTTTTAGTTCTTTTTTATTTAACAGAACCTTCTGTTAAGCCACCTGCAATCTTGTTTTGAATTAAACAGAAGAAAATGATTGAAGGGATTACTACAATTACAGATGCCGCCATCATATCTCCCCAGTCAAGAATCTCTGAACCATTCAAAGAACGAAGTGCCACACCAACTGTCATCTTAGAAGTATCATTAATCAAAATTAATGAATACAAAAATTCATTCCATGCATTGATGAATGTATAAATTGCGGTTGCTACAATACCAGGAGCAACCAATGGAAGTACAACTGTTCCAAATACTTTAATTTTATTTGCTCCATCAATTCTTGCAGCTTCTTCAATCCCAATCGGAACACTTTTAAAGAATCCCACAAGAAGCCATACCGCATATGGAATACTGAAAGATAAATATACAATAATCAAACCAATTCTTGTATTTACCAACCCTGCCTTAGCCATAACAATTGAATATGGAATTGCCAATAAAATTGGTGGGAAAATATAAGTTGTTACAAGCACTTTAGACATTACACTTCCAAATTTAGGAAAAAATCTTACAATACCATAAGCTGCCAAAGCTGCAACAATAATTGCAATCAATGTTGTTACAAGTGCAATTCCTGCACTATTTTTAATATTATTAATGAATCCCAAGTCAAAAATAACATGTCTGAAATATTCCAATGTAAATGTCTTTGGTAAAAATCCGGTTGGATTTCCTGTTAACTCACCTTTTCCTTTTATGGAAGATAATATAATCCATACCAATGGGAAAATTGCAATAATCGTAAGAATAATCAGATAAAAATGACAGATAAAGCTTTGTATTTTTTGTCCTTTATGTTTCATCTATTTATCCTCCTTTTCCCAATGTGCAAGAACTGCAAAATAAGCAACACATACAGCCATCAGGAATATAAATAACAGCACTGTTACTGCTGATGATTTTCCAAGTAATTTTGTTCCCCATCCCATATCATAAGCATAAACCGGAACTGTCTGAGTAGCACCAGCAGGTCCGCCACCTGTAATCAGATAAATCAAATCAAAGTTATTGAAAATCCACACTGTTCTAAGAACTACTAATAATCCAGTTACAACCTTAATGTGAGGGACGGTAATATATAAGAATGACTGCCATCCTTTTGCTCCATCGATTTCCGCCGCTTCATACTGGTCTTGTGGAACAGTCTGTAAAGCTGCTAAAACATTTACCATAATCATTGGAGCACCAAACCAAATATTAATAAATACTAAAACCACAAACGCCAACACTCTATCTGTTAAAAACTGTGGCGGCATATCACACAGACCAAGTTGTACAAGAATGTTCGGTAAAAATCCGTATACCCCATTTAAAATCCACTGCCATGAAAACGCAATAACAATAGATGGAAACGCCCATGGGATAATTAATAATGTTTTATAAAAACCTTTTAAGTGTTTTACTTTATTAAGTGCCAAAGCTGCTGTAAATCCTACAAGCAACTGACCGCCAAGTGAAAAAATTGTCCATTTTAAAGAATTGAGAAAAGCATTCCAAAAGCCTTTATCTTTTAATACTGCTATATAATTATCGAGTCCAACAAAATCATAAGTAGGCCGAATCAGATTCTTATTTGTAAAACTAAAATAAAAGCTTGATATAATTGGATATACAAACAAAGCCAAAACAATGATAATCGCAGGAAGCACAAATAGCCATCTAGTATAATTTTTTTTATTCATCTTGTTTATTCACCCTCTTCAAATTATAAAGCAGGAATTTTAAAGTATTTCCTGCTTTATAATGTTAATACAGTCGATGCTTACTGAACTGCTTCAAATAAAGCATTTAATTCATCTTCTGCTGCCTGCGCTGCTTCTTCTACATCTGTTCCGTTTGTGATAATATCCTGGAACATCTTTTCAATGATATGCTGATTTGTTAAGATGCCAGCCTGAGTGCTTGGACCATGTTCAAATCCAATTGCTGTTCCTCCTGGAATCTGACTTTCAATTACGGATTCTGCATGTTCAAACTGTTTAATCATGTCATTATCTTTATACGCATCTGTATCAGAAATACCTTTAATTGCAGGTAACATACCTACAGGTGTTGCATGAAGGAATTCAACATAAGTATCTTCATCATATAATGTTTCAATAAACGCTTCACAAATTTCAGGATGTTTTGAATTTTTCCAAACAACCATTGGCTGGTTAGAAGTTGTAATACCGTTCTGCTCATCGCCTTTATTAATTGTTGGAATTGGATAGCAGTCTACATACTGTAATAAATCCGGTGAGTTTGCCTCAACACCGCTAATCTGGAATCCAGAGTTAAAATCAAACGCTGTTTTTCCCTGATAGTACAAGGTTGCCTGGTCTAATACATCGTAGTTAATAGAATCTTTCGGTGAACAGTCTTCGTATACTTTTAACCAGTAATTAATACCATCAATTGCTAAATCACTTGTCAAGTCAGCTTTTAAATCATCTGTTAAAAGGCTTCCGCCTCCACTCTTAACATAGAAGTTTAAGAAGTTTGTTGCTTGGAAATCTGTTGTTCCACATGGGAAAGATAATCCATAAATTCCATCTTTTGTTAAAGCCTTCGCATCTTCATACAGCTCATCCCAAGTTGTTGGAACTTCCATATTATTTGCTTCAAGTAAATCTTTTCTAACCCACATTACCATTGCATGTGAATATAATGGAACTGCATAATTATTTCCATCTACTGTTAATTCATTTAATGCATTTTCCTGGAATTTATCACGCCCAATATCATCAATCAAATCATTTAAAGGAATAATTGCATCGGAATCGATCATTTCAGCAACCTGTCCAACAAGTGCGGTACTCATATCTGGTACATTTCCGGAAGCAAGACCTGTTGTCCATTTGGTATAAAAGTCATTCCATGAGAAAGTTTCTATTTTAATATTAACTTTCGGATTTTCTTCCATAAATTTATCTGCTGCTTTTTGAATGGTTTCAAGTCTCGGTCCTTGTGTAAATGAATGCCAGAATGTAATATCTCCCTCTAATTCTCCAGTTTCATCTGAATTAGATGCTTCTTTTTTTGCATCTGAGTTTGTATCACTCGCTGATGAATCCCCTCCACATCCTGTTAATAAACTGCCGGTCAACATTACTCCTGCCAATAGCATCGCTAGTCTTTTTTTCATATTGTTCTCCTTTCACTCTTCTCATTTTGGTGATTTTTAAATTGTTTTTCCTAGCCCCATTACAATATGCTCTATCCTTTTCGTCATATTGCTGTTTATGTTGTCATTATAAGTATTTTTTTAGGCATTTTCAATGAAGCTCTAACCTATTAATAGCACAATACGCTCGTTTTTCAACATTAAAAGGTGGTACTTTTCAACCTGCTTAAAAAGTATCACCTTTGCTACAATCTCCGCTGTTTCAGTTGTTTTTTATTCTATTAGTCACGTTTTTTCTAGTCTGTACTGCCTTTTTTTAATCAATTTTTCTCCACTAAGCTTATCATTTCCGCAATCGTGTCGCATTAATAGCATAATACGCTCATTCTTTGATGCTAATCTCTCGCTGCTTTTCGGTATTGATTTGGTGTATATCCAAATGCGTGTTTAAATTCTCTCGTAAAATAATTCGGGTCTTCATACCCCACGCTATATGCGATATCACTAATATTATCATTTGTTACTAAAAGCTTTCTGGCCGCTGTTGTTAAACGTAGCTCTTTTAAATATGTCATCGGTGCTTTTCCAAGTTGCTCTTTAAATAAATGACTAAATCTTTGTTTACTTAACTCCGCCATCTTTGCCATACTCTCCGGTGTATAGTGTTCCGTAGGATGAAGTGCAATATAATCTACAACAACCTGTATTCTCGAATCAATCCGATTATCTGATTTACGGATTCTCTGTCTCACTTTTTCCAAAGTATATTCCTCATCCGTCTTGTTTCTTCTTAATATTCCATAGTTATCTGCATCTGCTCTGGATATCAAAGTTCCAATTAAAATTTCCAAATAACCTCTGACAAAATAAATTCTGGCTGGATTTTCACTTTTAATATAATCATAAATCAGGTCAAAATATTTTTCCTCGCCTTTTGCTTCTGTTACCAATGGTACTCCGTAATAATCTGCCAGAAAATCTCCACCTTCAAAAAATACAGATGTGGTAAATCGTATACTTATAAAAGAAAAGTTATCCGTTTGGGCATAACAAGACAATTTACAATTTCTCGGAACATATATAATCTGATTCTTTTCTACCGATATTTCCTTGTCATCAATAAAAAATGTAGCCGCACCCGAGCGAATATACCTTAACATATTGTATGGAACAATACTCTCCGGATAGACCCACGTTCTGCCAAAAGAATATTTATCCACATAAAGAAAATTAAACCTTACATTATCCACACCCTGTTTCAAAAAAATCACCTCCTCTTATATGATAGTCTTATCCTAAGCTATAATCAATACAAAAATATTGTTTTTTGACAGCATTATGCTATTATTAAGTGTCTATTCCATTTTTTCTATTGATTCTTCATTATATAATCAGTCTTAAGATTATTACTTTTGGAGGTTCTGATATGTCAAATCACAATGCCGGATACTATTCTGAAGTTGTGGCTGCTGACAGCCGCCGGAAAGAATTTAATATTAAAAATCATTCTTTAATGTACTCAAATCAAAAGCCGGATTTCATTTTTGCAGGAGATTCCATTACACATTTTTGGGAACTCAATGCATATTTCAGAAATCCTAACCTGTTTATTATCAACCGGGGAATTGCGGGAGACAACACAACTTATTTAAGAAAACGTTTTTTTACCGATGTTTTACAGCTTGAACCGAAATATTGTATTTTGGACATCGGAATTAATGACACAATTAATTTGGAGGGAGATTATTGGAAATTAATTCCTCCTGCTCCATACGATGCCGTGCTCGAAAAAGCAAAAGAAAATTACTGTGACATTATCTATCAGACAAAACAAACCAGTACTCAATTAATCATTACTTCTTTAATGCCAATTTACATGCCAACTTCTTTACATGAAAGGGAACGAAAAGATTTTATAAAAGATTTTAATAACTGGCTTACCCAAAAAGCAAGACAAGAAGGACTTATTTTTGTTAACTACTATACCCCTACCTGCTATCCGGGGGCCAGTATTCCTTTAGACGGCATTACTTATGATGGTCTTCATCCAAATGGAAAAGGCTATGATATCATGGCAACTATTTTGCGTAATACTTTAAAACAGCATAACATACAAATTTAAAAGAAAGAAGGACTCTTTATGTATTTCGACAATCTTAATAACCTTACACCAAACGATATTTCTCATTTTGCAGATGGCATTGCAAAATGTTTAAATTATGCAAAAAATAACGACCTTGCTTCTTTTCCCTGTGGTCATTACGAAATTGATGGCGATAATGTCTATCTAAATATTATGGAATTTGAAACTGTCCCTGTAGAAGAAAAAGGCTGGGAAGCTCATAGAAGATTTCTTGATATTCATTTCATCTTAAAAGGTGCAGAACAAATCGACGTGAACTTTACACCAAATATGAAGCCTCTTAACTATCTCGAGGCAAATGACTTTGAGACGTTCTCCGGAACAGCAAATGGAACGATTTTCTTAAAAGAGAATGATTTTCTTATCTGTTATCCAACAGATGCTCATCGCCCGGGAATTGCTCCTGAGAAACCAGAACGGATAAAGAAAGCAATGTTTAAAGTTGCCATTTAATAATTTACTAAAAAACCAGCCGTATATTGGCTGGTTTTCTCGTTAATACATTTTTCATCAACGCAATGACTTTACAAGAGTTTCAAACTCTTTCTCTGTATCCACAAAACAATACGGTGCATATTCTCCATAAGCTGTTGGTCTGCTAATTGTTACTAACTGAACTCCTTTATAGCCAACTGCTTCATTTAATTCTCTTTTTAATTCTGCTAAATGTTTTCCATGTTTTGTTTTTAATGCGAAGCATCCATGCACATCTCTGTCTTTAGCAATTAGATAACACATTTTTTAATTCCTACCTTCATCACCAAATTTTACTTTATATTATCATACTCATCTTTTCACATCAACTCTCTTATTTTCCTTGCCAGATACAACGGCACATTCGTGACATTTCCATCTTTCCGATATCCTCTTTTTGAAAATCTCAACGCTGTTTTCGGTTCTTTTTCCTGAACATACTTTTTAAATGACGGCGCTGACTTATCTTCACCGCCTTTTACTTCAACAGGAACAATTTCCATTCTGAAGTACAAAATCAATCTCCTGATTCTTATAAGAAAAATAGTGCGGTTCAACTTCAAACTGACCATGAAGCTGCTGAAGTATATAATTTTCCGTCAATGCTCCTTTAAACTGATAACTGGAATTTAATAAAATCGCACTGTTGTCAATCCCTGCCATATACTTTAATAACCCTGTATCGAATACAAATAATTTAAACTGGTCCAAACGATTAAAAGCTGAAAGTGGATGCTCCATTTTAGACACATTATAAATACGATTCACCATACCTGCTGATACTAACCATTCAATCGCTTCTTCAAAATCACGTGCTCTTGCACCCTCACGAACTGCACTATACATGAATTTTTCATTTGATTTTGCAAGCTGAGAAACAATACTGCGAAATACCATGAGAATCCGTCCACTATTTACTTTTCCATTATGTTTTGAAAAGTCGTTCTCATAAACTTCAATTAACTCTTTTTGAATCCTCGAAACTCTGGCTGGGTCTTTATATTTTATCCAGGAAACTACACATTCCGGCATTCCCCCAATAATCAAATAATTATTATAGATAGCAATTCAATAATGCGGTACGGATTCTTATTGGTTTCAAAAATGGATTTTAACTCTTCCTCTTCATCAAAGTTGAAATATACATAACTCTCATAATACTGCCTGCCAAATTCTTTCATAATCCAGGTCTTTCCAACCTGTCTTGCTCCCTTTAATACCATTGGTTTCCGTTCTTCATCGTTTTTCCATTGTACTAAATCCTGCATTGCATTTCTTTTCATTGAAAACCACCGCCTTTTAAATTCATTCTATATTAATGCTAATACATTTTTCCGGCTTTTCAAATCCATTTTTACACATTTTTCCGAATTTTTTTCTTGTTTTTTTCACATTTTTCCAGCTTTTTTGACGTGATTTTACACATTTTTCCAAAAATCAAAAAACCATGTAAATCCTTCTCAGGCATCTACATGGTTTTTTTTAAATATTGTATTCTGGTGTAACTGTTTTTTCTTCAAAGAAATAATCAAAGATTTTCTTTTTATAATGTGTGAAGTCTGTGCTTCCACGGTCTCTGTATTTTCCAAGTTCTACCTTAATTACATCTTTGATTCGTCCCGGTCTTGCGGACATAACCACGATACGGTCCGCTAAAAATACAGCTTCTTCAATATCATGTGTAACCATAATCATGGTATTATGAAAGCGTTCACGAATCTTAAGCATTTCTTCCTGAAGTTCAATTTTTGTCAGCGCATCCAATGCTCCAAATGGTTCATCTAAGAGAAGAATTTCCGGCTGACTTACCAAAGACCTTGCAATGGCAGCTCTTTGTGACATTCCACCTGAGAGCTGACTTGGATATGCTTTTTTAAATTCGCTAAGCTTTACCAACTCCAGATACTGGTCAGAAAGTTTTCTTTTTTCTTCTTTGCTCAGCCCCTTTAGACCAAGCTGTACATTTTTCTCGATACTCATCCATGGAAATAATCTATGTTCCTGGAAAATCATTCCTCTGTCCATTCCTGGTCCATCGACTTCTTTTCCATCTACACTTAAGATTCCTGTATCATTTTTCTCAAGTCCTGCAATCATTTTCAATAACGTACTTTTTCCACATCCACTGTGTCCGACAATGACTACAAATTCGCCTTCTTCTATTTCAAGATTAATATCTTTTAATACATCTACGCTTTGTCCATTAACTACAAAGCTTTTATTTACATCATGAATGATTAACTTTTTCTTTCCCATGTTCCTACCTGCTTCTTTCCCAAGGTGTGCATAACTTACCAATGAGTGAGATGACCAAATCCATAATCACACCAACCACTGCAATGGCGATAATTCCTGCAAATACAATCGGATACTGCATCAGGCTTCGTGCATCATTGATACGGAAACCGATACCTGATGTGGCTGCAATCATTTCTGCACCGACTACTGCCATCCAGGATACACTTAATCCCAGTTTTAATCCTACAAAAATAGAAGGAAGAGCAGATGGAAGATAAATCTGTGTAAACTGCTGCCATCCATTTAAATGGTACATTTTTCCAACTTCAATCAGTTTCGGGTCTGTACGTTCAATTCCGCTGACTGTATTTACCAGTACCGGGAAATATGCTGCTAAGAAGATAACTGCTACTTTAGATTCTTCTCCGATACCAAACCAGATAATTAAAATCGGAACCCATGCAATCATTGGAATCTGACGAATTGCTGTAAATGTCAGCATAAAAAACCGGTTTGCAGATTTGTTCATTCCCATGAGCACGCCAAGTAAAATTCCTACAACGACTGCCAGCGCATAACCTTTTGCGATACGGCTTAAACTGATGCCGATATCTCCGGCAAGCGGACCATTTGTAAGCTGGTCTTTCAATGTCTCAAGCACGGTACTGATTTTTGGCAGAATCAGTGTGGACATTGCTCCGGTAGAGGTGGCAACATGCCATGCCACCACGATAAGTACCGGTAATATAATCATATTAAGAAAGAGCAATAGTCTTTGTATAAATGCATTATTTCCTTTGTACATGCTCATGAATCCTCCCTACTCTGCGTTTTCCTGATAATCCTGTACTGCCTTTTCCAGATAGGAGGAATCAATCCAGGAATCAAAATCTACCTGACTGGTAATAATATCGTTATCAAGTTCAAATTGTTCAATATTTTTTAATGAAGTAATATATCTTTCATCCAGACTGACCGGATAAGCAAGTTTTACATCAGATACGGCTACAGATTTCACCTGCTCTAATGTTCTTCCGCTCTTTTCAGAGGACAATTCGTAAAATGCTTCCGGGTCTGCAATAATATCATCTCTTGCTTTTAACATAGCTTCAATAATTGCGCTTGAGACATCTGCATTTTTTTCCACAAAATCTGTTCTTCCTGTTAACACGCTTGGTTCATAGAACGTATCTGCGTCTGCATCTACCCCTTTATGAATAATAGAAGCTTTTCCCTGTTCTACTAAGGTATCTGCCTGTCCATAAGTAACAACTGCTGCATCAACTGCACCGGTAGAAAGACTGGAAAGTCCTTCCGGAATGGTACTGTTTACAAGCTGTACATCATCCGCACTAAGACCTGCTTCTTCTAATACCTTTAATACATACATCTGAGGAGTTGCACCTCTCTGATAGGAAATAGTTTTTCCTTTTAAATCCTCCAGGGAAGTGATTCCGGAATCTGCGCTGACTGCTAACTGCCATGCAGAACCAAAGCTTGTTACAGCCAATAACTTTGTATCAATTCCATTTGATTTTGCCATGATTCCTGCAAACCCTGCATAGTATGCGTAATCCAAATCTCCGGATACTAAAGCTTCGTGAATTGCCGGTGCTGCTCCTGTAAATGGAATCAAATCGGCATCATATCCAAGTGGATTTAAATATTCATCCAGATAACCTTTTTCTTCTGCTACTGCCAGTGCACCTTCTGCCCATTCATAACCGGCACTCGGGAAACCGATATTGACTACCTGATATCCATCTGCACTTGCTTCTTTCTTGCTTCCTGAATCTGTCTTCGCACCGTCATCTGCTTTACTACTATTACTTCCACAGCCTGTAACCACCAGACCTAATGTAAGAACAAGACCAAAAACTGCTGCTGTAATTTTTTTGCTTTTCATTTTCTTCACTCCCTTTCAGGTATCATGACCTTAAATTTATTTATGAATTAAATCGCTTTTCTTTACGGTTGCCACACAGAAGTTTACTTCTTCATCTTCGTCATCGGAGGCTCCGCCACCTGTCATCAGGCGTGCTTCTGGGTCTACTCCGTCGATTGTGGTAACTTTTCCAAGTCCATTTCCAACTAAAGAACCCGGCACACGGAAGGTTTCCACATCAATCGGTTCAACAGAAATTTCTTCCGGTTTTTCTACCTGTGGAATCCATTCATAAGGTACACGGTATGCACGGTAAACCATGTTGTTCGTAAACTGTCCAAGGATGGTGTTAAAGTATGGATTAATGTATTCCCATACAATTTTATGTTCCGGTGTCACTTCAATGAGACGTCCGTCAGAACCTTCTGTAATTAAAGTATTTCCATTTGGAAGTCTCTGTGCTGCACTGATGTAGGAACTATAAAATTTAGATGCATCCGTAAATAACAGATTTCCTGCTTCAAGTGGAGTATACTGCCATACAATCTCAAGTGTAATCGGGTTAAATTCAAGTACTCTTGAATAATCTCTCCTTGCATTGTTGACACCTGTTAATGCTCCAGGGTTTGGAGTACCGTATCCGCCTTCTCCACCATTGTCAAATACCAGCAGATTTCCTTCTCCCGGAAGTCCTTTTGGAATCAAATGTAAATGGTGCTGTCCGATAATCCAGCCAAGTTTTTTGGTTGCTTCGTTTTCATTAAAGTCTGGTCCGACACGCCATACAATATCTCCGGTTTCTTTGCTGATGATTGCCAGAATATTTGCATTTCTTGCATCAATAATCAGGTTGTCCGGATGGAAACGCTCATCTCCCTGGTCGTACCATTTATTTTCACCTAAGACTGACATGCTGTTGATGTGCATCCAGTCACCACCGGCTTCACCTTGCAGGCATGGATTACGAAACAGTGCATTTTTTGCTGCCTCATCAAATCCTAACTGGTCGAAATGGTCGCTTGCTCTCCAGCTCCATAAGATGTTTCCTTCCCAGTCTACTTCGATAATCTTGTCATCAATCAGACGTTTATCTGAAATATCATGATTGTAAAGATTTTCATGTGTTAAAATTAAGGTATTTCCACTATCTGTCTTTGGTTCTCCGCCCGGATAATAATAACCAACAGTAGAGCCTTCTCTTTGATAATCATGATGCTGTCTTGCCATGTAAACCGGGTCTTTATCTCCGTCTGCAATCAATTCTGTTTTATCAAATTTCCAGACAATATTTCCATCCCAGTCAACCTGAACCAAATCAATCTGGTCCTGATACGCTTTTTTACCAGGTCTTGTTCCTGTTGTTCCCATTACATATCCGCCTGGAAGAATTTTATTTGGAAATCCGCCAAGTCCTGCCCAAAGCTGAACTTCACGACCATTCATATCGATTAATAATGCTCCTTTTGCGGAAGGAAAAATTGTATAACCATTAAATGTTTTCTCTTTATCATAAATTAATGTTCCTGTTGGAAAAATACTTGGATATCCCATAATCTATCTACTCCTGTTCTTTTATAATTTCTTTATGTTTTCTGCAATAATCAGTTTATGTGTAAAGCCAATTGATTTTTCACGAATCTCTCCGTCTTTAAAATATAATAAAGTCGGAACTGAGGTGATTTCATATTCGTCTGCCAGAGCCAGTTCATCAGAAACTAATACTTTTCCGAAGTACACTTCATTTCCGGCTTCCTCGGAAAGCTCTGCAATTCCTGCCTCCAGCTTTTTACAGTGCTTACAAGTTGCAGAATAGAACTCTACAACAACAATACTGTTTTCTTTTATTACTTTTTCAAAATTTTCTCTTGTCAGTTGATTTACCATGATATTGTTTCCTTTCTATTCGTACGTTGTACTACTGTATGATATAATGAATGGCTGAATCTGCTGCATTTGCTCCATCTGCTGCTGCTGTAATAATCTGTCGAAGTTTCTTTGCTCTTACATCTCCTGCTACAAAAAATCCCGGTTTGGAAGTCATTCCATCTTCCCCAGCTTTTACATATCCATTTTCATCTAACTCAACCAGGTCTTTTAATTTTTCTGTCTGTGGAATCATCCCCACTGCCACAAACACACCTTGTACTTCAAGGGAAGCTCCTGTATCTAATAAAACAGTTTCTACTTTTTTTGTTCCTTTGATTTCCTGGACATTTGCATTTCGAATAATTTCAACATTCTCTTTTGCTTCTAATTTTGCAAGTGTTCCAGGATTGCCTCGAAACTTATCTCTTCTGTGAACCAGATATACTTTGTTACAAATTTCAGAAAGTAACAAAGCATCATCCAATGCACTGTTTCCTCCGCCAATCACCACCACGTCTTTTTCTTTGTAAAAAGTTCCGTCGCAGGAGGCACAATAGGAAATTCCTTTATTTTCAAATGTATCACTTCCAGGAACATTTAATTTTCTGTGTTCTGCCCCGGCTGTATAAATCACTGTTTTTGCCTCCAGTGTTTTTCCACTTTCCAGAATAACCAAAAATCCTTTTTTGGTCTCTTCAAAGGCAACTGCTTCTTCTTCTAAAAATTCAATCTCTAAGTTTTCGGCATGCTCCCTGATTTTCTCTCCCAGGTCATAACCGCTTATTCCATAAAATCCAGGATAATTATCAATGCGGCTGCTCTCTGCCATCTGACCGGTTCCTTCATATTCTTTTTCTATTATCTGCACATCTAAGTTTGCTCTTTTTATGTAAATGCCTGCTGTCATACCGGCCGGACCACTTCCAATAATCAGAACATCCGTCATCTGTTTTTCCTCCTGTTTTTTATTTTCCCCTTATTCCTATAAGTTTAATATGTTTTACATGTCATTGATATTAACACAACAAAAATCACCTGTCTAATACACAAAAAGAATAGCCAGTTATAGTTTTAAGCTATAACTGGCTATTTCATGATTCCTTTCGTTATTTCATTTTCAGATATTCTTTTAATGCATTTACGTACATCTCACCTAATTTACTTAAAATCAGATTCTTTCTTGTCACATATCCGACTTCCATTTTGTTTTCTTCCGGTTCTTCACTATTTTTAAACGGTACTGCACGATAGTCATTTCCATTTAAATCTTCACAGATTAGACCGGAACAAAGCGTATAACCATTTAAGCCCACCATCAAATTCAGCATCGTCGCTCTGTCATTTGCATGAATAATCTGACTGTATTCATTTGTCGGCAGTAATTCTTCTGAAAGATAAAAGGAACTGTTGTCTCCCTGCTCAAATGCCAGACATGGATAATTCTCTAACTGCTTCATCGTAATACATGCTTCTTCCGCTAACGGATGTCCCTTCCATAAATAAACATAAGCATCACACTCAATTAAGGGATGAAATTCCAGATTTGCAGAGTTTAAGAGTTTTTCCATGGATTTGCGGTTAAAGTCACTTAAATATAATACCCCGATTTCACTTTTCATTGTGCTGACATCCATAATAACTTCTGCAGTCTTTGTTTCACGGATTGCAAGTTCATACCGTGACATATCCAGCGTCTTTGCAACATCCACAAACGCTTTGACCGCAAAGGAATAATGCTGGGTGGAAACTGCGAATTTCTTCTTATAAGAACCGCCTTCTGTATAACGGTGCAGTAACTGTTCATACTCATGATAAAGCTCTCTGGCATAGGTTAAAAATTCCACGCCATCATTCGTCAGTGTTACACCACGTCCGCTTCTAAAAAAAATCGTAATCCCAATTTCTTTTTCCAGTTCCTTCAGAGCATTGGTTAGAGATGGCTGTGAAACATAAAGCTGCTCTGCCGCTTTATTTAGGGATTTTGTTTCTGCTATTGTCAAAATATATTTTAACTGTATAAGTGTCATATCAAATTCTCCAGTTCTTTACCGTTCTCTACAAAAAGCAAGTCTCTACCCACTACTTCTTGCTTTTCGTAGTTGAATCAGGAGATTTACTTGATTCAGCTAAATATTTTCCTGCATCTTTAAAGAAACTTATCAAAATAAGAATCATAATAATGCCAATCGGAAATGCCGAAATGATACTGATACTCTGAATGTTATTCATCGAACTTTCCGAAAACACTAACGCAATCGGCAGTACAATCAATAGTAAACACCATAATAATTCAATCAGTTTATGCGGATGCTCATTTTCTCCAAGCTCCTTGTAACTATAACAAGCTGCCGTATATGCAATCGAATCAAATGAAGTCGCATAAAATGCAATCATACATAACACTGTGATTACTAAAATCACCTTTGCCAGCGGCATTGTATCTATAATATTCAAAATGAGTCCGTAAAGATCTCCATCTTTCGCATATTGGGAAATAAAATCTGCTTTTCCACTCACTTGAAGCCCAAGCCCATAATTTCCAAGTACGACAAAACTAATAATTGTTGATCCAACACCAAACACGTATCCTCCAAGAATCGTTTGTTTAATCGTTCTGCCACGTGAAATGTTACCAATAAAGAATGGAGCTGCGACTGCCCAAACCATCCAATAGGCCCAATAATAAATCGTCCAATCTTGAGGAAAATTACTGGTGCGTTCCGGATCCGTAAATGTACTTAACTCTATAAAATGCTGTAACATCTTTCCAAAACTTTGGAAGCCATTTTCAATGATAAATTTTCCCTGACCACCGATCAGCAACACAATCAATAATAAGCCAAAGAAAAGATAAATACACAGCTTCGCCAAAAAACTAATTCCTTTAAACCCATGCAAAACTGCATAGGTATATACTGCACAGGTAACCAATAAAATGATGATTGTAACAACTGTTCGGCTAAGCGTGATACCAAATAGTTTTACAATAATTGCTGCCAAAAGCGGTGTTGCAACACTAAATGTCGTTGCGGTTCCGGCAAGCAGCGCAAATAATGCAAATAAGTCAATCACACGTCCCAACACACCATCCGCATGTTTCCCAATAACTGGTCGACATGCTTCCGAATATCTCTGACGATTTCTTTTTCTCACGTGTAACATAAAACCGAATACGACTGCAAGTACCAGATAAAATGCCCACGGAATAAAGCTCCAATGAAACAGTGGAAAAACGCCGGCCCATTCTGCCACGGAGCCAAGTTCTTCCATATGCGGATTAGTTGCGTACATTACCCATTCCGCAAATGAATAGAACAAAATGTCTGCTGCAAGTCCACAAGTAAACATCATGCTTCCCCAGACAAAAAATGGATATTTCGGCTTCTCATTTGGCTCACCTAATACGACATTCCCATACTTTGAAAAAGCTAAATAAACAGAAACCAGCAAAACTGCTAAACCAATTACTAAATAATAAATCCCGACTGTATCACCGAAAAAAAATCGCACCTTACTTATAATGTTATTGGACTCATTTGGAAATACAAATAATACACCCGCTAATAACATAATGCTAATAAAAGGAGCTAACGTGATGAGCCAGTCTATTCTTTTGCGATCTAATTTATTCATCGATTTTTCCTCCATGTATCAGCTTTTGTAGCTGATAGTCATACTCAAACTGTTTTCCCTGTATTTCAAACTTAACTCCGGTCACCAGTCCATTCTCATCCTTTGCCGGAACGAGGTGGTAGATTTCCTCTTCTTTTATTTGAAGTTCATCAGAAATTTTCTTTAAGATTTCAGAACCGGAATTTGTTTTATAGTTCTCATCAAACTCCCTTAATTCATCTAAAGAATCAAATTCATAAATTTCATCTTGATTATATTTTCTGGTTTTCATCGAGAGTTCTTCGATATGTTCAATATAAATATCTTCCCATAATTTATTCCTGGTTTTCGGTTTGTTATACTCAGCTTCTAAGATTTCAAGAAAACGTTTGCTAAATGGCTCTGCCCAGAAGGTATGTCCCATCATATACCAGGAATCTCTGCCTCCGACTTTAACTGAAGTAATCCTTCCGGTTTCATCTTCTGTGACGCACCACTCATTTGTCTTCCCATCAGCATAAAGTACCGAATAATAACTGCCTTCCACTTCCGATTCAAATGGATTTTCAGGGAAATAATTATCTGCACTGCACACGTAAGTATTCCCAATCCATTCTCTTGCCGAATAAATCGAACCATTATTATTTCTGGTTGCATACTCTGGATTTTCGATAAGTGTCACCTGACACTTTTCTTTTAAGTATTCAAATTTTTCTTTTTTATATCCCGTAACAATTGCAATATCATGGATTCCGGCCTCTTTTAACTGGCGAATCTGCCGTTCGATCAGCACCTCACCTTTGACTGTAATCAGCGCTTTTGGTTTTTCATAAGAAAGAGGGGCAAACCGACTGGACAATCCTGCTGCCATAATAACTGCATTTTCTACTTTATAAGCCATTTTCCAGTTCTTCCTTTACATATTTATAATATTCTTTTGCATATCGGTACTGTCTTAAGGAATACTCGCCAAATTCAACACCTTCATGGTATTTTACTTCGCACCAGTTACTCCACAACAGACCACAGACTGCAACGTAACAGTAAATCTTTAATCGTTTTTCTTTTTTGCATCCTTCTGTGTAATATGCATCAATCAAAGCATCTGCCTGTTCTTTCCCGTACATGGAATAAATGATAAACATCGCAAGATCCACATCTGTATCCTGCATCCCCGCATATTCCCAGTCAATTAATGCGATTCTGTCTTTGGTCATTAAAAAGTTATCCGGAACAGAATCAATATGACACAGTGAAATCTGCTTTTCCTGCTTATCAATATAGTTTTTTAATTCATATACATGCGCTTTGGTTTGCTTGTAATCACGATAGCAGGACGGAATTCCCTTCCACAATTTTTCATAAAACTCCAACCGTTCAAAAACATCAAAGGTGTGTTCCACCTTTACCCCGCTTTCATGAAACTTACGGAGCACCGCCATACATGCTTTTACATCCTCCGGGTTTCCGGAATCACAGCATCTTGCATCTTCGATAAATTCTGTCAGTTTGTAACCATTTTCCGGATTGATATATCGAATCGAATCACAGATACCAAGCGGTTTGATTACCTGATAAACTTCGTATTCCTGCTTTCGGTTAATCAGCATTTCTGTTCCCTCACCCGGAATCCTCATGATAAACCGTTTGCCTCTGCACTTGAACATAAAAGAACGATTTGTCATGCCTTTCTTTAGAACTTCAATCTCTTCTAATTCATTCGGCTCACATGCCAAAATTTCAGAAATCAAATGAATCACATCTGAGTCTAACTGTTTTGACGTGTCATCGAGTTCCCTTAACTGCTCATAAGTATTAATCTCATAAACACTTCTTGACGGCACGATTTTCGCTGATACATACATTTTACCTTTTTTCATTAGAGCGCTTTCCCAGAATACGTTTTCATAAGCTTTTTTCTTACACATTTCTTTTATCTGGCTCTGAAGTTCTTCTGCTTCTTCTTCAAGGATGTAAGCAATGCCTACCATTGCATTTCCGCTTTTTTCTGCATCTACCGAAACCAGCTCTAATTTTCGATTGACTCTGACATCACTTTCGTCATCCACCAAATCTGTCACCATGTACCAGGAATACAGCTCTCTTTTGGAAAATGGATTTTTTTCACACCAGACGTCACACGGAATAATATATGTATTTGAAATCCTGTCTTTTGCAAGTGCCAGAGAATGAAGATTATTGTACTGGGCATATTCACGATTGACAATCAGATTCACCTGATATTCATCAATCAGATATTCATACTGCTCTTTCATAAACCCGACAATAATATCAATCTGAAAAATTCCGGCTTCATGAAGCTGGCGAATTAGGCGCTCAATCAACGGTTCTCCATTAACCTCGATTAACCCCTTTGGCACTTCCCGATTCATCGGCATCATTCGGATTCCATAACCTGCTGCCAAAATAATTGCATTTTTCGGAGCTTTCTTTTCAAACTCCGCTTCTGCTTTTTCTGTTAATTGATATTCTTTGGTAAGATACTCTTTCTGAATCAATTCATTTAAGGACTGATTAACCTTTCCAAGAGAATATCCTGTCTTTTCTGTTAAAATTCTCTGATTTTCATAACCGCTTTCTGCGATTTCGTTCATAATATCATATTCTTGTATATTCATGTAATCCACCTTTTTAATTTTCGTGAACATTTTAGCATTATATTACTCCCAATTCTTACCTTTGTCAAGAAAAAAACACCCTGCTTTTTAAGCAAGGTGCTTTTTTAAAGCAAGGTGTCTTTATTCTTTAACAGCTCTGAAATTAATTTTTCATCTTCTTTGGTCAGTTTTACATTGGAAATCAGCTTTTTCCCTTCCGGTGTCTGCACCTTCAGTTCCAAAATCGTTCCTTCTCTTAATTTCTCTCTTCCAACTGCCTCAAAAAACTTTCGAAGATTCGGATGCCGCCTCTCTACTCCGGTAATTGTCGCTTTTATCTGCATTAACTTTACTGGATTCATTGCCATAATCATATTCCTCCAACTGCCTTTTTCAGGTGAATTTGATTATAAGCCGATACCCGATTTCCGTCAAGTCAATGCGAAACTTTATCACTATTTATACATCTTCATATAATCTCCATGTGCGTCAATTAACTCATCGCACATTTTTACAATATCATCAATGCAAAGTTCTCCTGCTGTATGAGGGTCAAGCATCGCAGCCTGATAGATGTATTCTTTCTTTTTCGTTGCTGCTGCTTCAATGGTAAGCAGCTGTACATTGATATTTGTCATATTCATTGCAGCCAGCTGTACCGGAAGTCTTCCGACTCTGCATGGATTGACTCCATTTCCGTCAATCATACACGGTACTTCTACACAGGCATCCGCCGGAAGATTTTCAATCATACCTTTATTGATTACGTTTCCACCAATTTTATACGGCTGATTGGTTACAACTGCTTCCATAATATGAGATGCATACTCTCTGCTTCGCTCATGGGTAATCTTTCCGTCTTTTAAGATATTGTTTTTCTCTTCTTCCCATTCTGCGATCTGCTTGATGCATCGTCTTGGATATTCATCTAACGGAATATTGTATTTTTCAATTAGTTCCGGATATTTTGCCTTGATAAAGAATGGATTGTATTCTGCATTGTGCTCACTTGATTCCGTACAATAATAACCCAAACGTTTAATATACTCAAAACGTACCATATCATCATGTTTTTCTGTTGCATTTTTCTCGGCTGCTCTTTTTCTGATTTCCGGATATAAATCATTTCCATCTTTATCACGGATGTCTAACAGCCAACCCATGTGATTAATACCGGCAATTGTTTCTACGCGTCCTTCTAATTTATCTTCCATGCCAAGCTTCGTCAATAAATCTTTTGAGCACACCTGAACGCTATGGCAAAGACCTACGGTTTTTACACCAGTATATCTCTGCATATAACCGGATAAAATCCCCATTGGATTTGTATAATTTAAAAATAATGCATCCGGGCATACCTCTTCGATATCATTTGCAAATTCCTGCATCACCGGAATTGTACGCAGACCTCTCATAATTCCGCCAATTCCAAGGCTGTCCGCAATTGTCTGTCTTAAACCATATTTTTTCGGAATTTCAAAGTCCGTAATAGTACAAGGGTCATATCCTCCCACCTGAATCGCATTAACCACAAAATCTGCTCCTCTAAGTGCTTCTTTTCGATTTTCCACACCGAGATATGTTTTAATCTGTGCACGGCCCTCATTTACATTTTTGTTGATTGCATTTAAAATAATCTCTGAATCTTCCAGACGTTTTGCATCAATATCATATAATGCAATTTCACTTTCACAGAGTGCTTCACTACACATGCAGTCTCCTAATACATTTCTTGCAAAAACAGTGCTTCCTGCTCCCATAAACGTTATTTTTGCCATTTTTCATCCTCCTTGATTTTATCATAATCCGTTGTCTTTTTATGATTCTTATTATATAATCAAAGAAAAGGACTTTCTATCTGATTTGTTTCTCAAAACTTGTAAAAATGTTGTAAAATGGAGGATTTTATTTATGAACCAGTCTCTGTCCGGAATTCCATCTATTTATTTTTGTGGTCACGAACACTGCCAGCCCGGACACTCTTTCGGTCCTGCCGTACGTCCTCATTATTTGATTCATGTTGTACTTTCCGGAAAAGGTATTTTTAAACATCAAGGACATACGTATTCTCTCAAGTCCGGAGACTCCTTTCTAATCAAACCAATGGACTCTACCTACTATGAAGCCGACCAAACCAATCCTTGGGAATATGCATGGATTGGCTTTAATGGACAGGAAATCCCTGCCCTTTTAAACCAGACCTGTTTTCAGGACTCCTGTATTTTTATTTGTCCTCCTGATTCTGAACGAAAGTTGAATCTGCGGACTCTGATGCATTCTATCTTAAATACTTTCTCTTCAGCCAACTATAATCCTTTTACTCTGACAGGGTTGTTTCTTGAACTTCTTGGTTTGATGACTGGTCCGTCTATTGTAGAAGGAAACTCTTATTCCACTCAATATGTAAAACGCGCAATGGATTATATGAAAAATAATTACGGCTACAACATCCGTATTCAGGACATTGCAGCCGCTATTGGAATTGATCGGACTTATCTCTATCGTCTTTTTATGGAACAGCAGAAAATTTCTCCGAAACAATATCTGCTTCAATTAAGAATCCACATTGCATCTGATATGCTTTCTTCTTCAGACTACAGCATTACAGAAATTGCTTATTCCTGTGGCTTTAAAGATGCTGCCGCTTTTAGCAATCAGTTTAAAAAAATGACCGGATATACTCCAAGAAAGTTTCGCGAATATCTAAACCTTGAAAAAACAATCTACCGGAAACATTAGATAATTCCAAAATGTACCAGTGCATTATAAATTCCATCTTCCTTAATATCTGTTGTCTTATAACTGCAGTAAGGAAGAATGCTCTCCATGGAATTTCCCATTGCCACACTGTTTTTTACTGCCTTTAACATATCAAGGTCATTGGTGCTGTCGCCAATTGCAATACAGTCATCGATATCTGCCCCAAGATATTCGCAGACTTTCTGGATTCCTGTTGCCTTGCTGTGACCTTTTTGCGCCATCTCCCACATATCTTCCCCACGGTCAATACAATAATAATTTGCTTCAAAAAATGGCATAATGATATCTTTCTTATCGATATCCTCATCTGTGAATTTAATCAGGCATTTATCAAATACTTCATCCTTATCTTCTAATATCACTTCAACCGATTTACCATTCGTTCTAAGCATTTTTTTTGCCCGTTCCATAAACGGATTCGAATAGCTGTAATCAAAATAAATTCCCTTGTCTCCTTCGTAAAAAGCATTTACTTTATTTTTTCGAAGAACAGCTACCGTTTCAATGCATTTTTCTTTCGGAATCACAGAGGAATAGATTTTCTTTCCATCAAAATAAATATGCGTTCCACATCCGCAGACATAACCATTAAATTCCAAATCAAAAATCGGCTGGGTAATTCCGCTAAAAGTACGTCCTGTATTAATAAAAACCAGATGCCCGTTTTCTTTTGCTTTTTTAATTGCCTCTTTCGTGCTTTCCGGAATTACTCCTGTATCTTCCGGAATAATTGTTCCATCTATATCAAAGAAAATTAATTTTCTATTCACCTTTGTTCTCCTCTCTTTACCTTTCTCTTCTGTTTTTTTACTCTAACATGATTTTGAGAATTTCGCAATCTCACTTTTTCTGTGATATTTTTCCTTTTTTCTCAATATATTAGGTAACAACAATGCATTTAGGATTTTTTATGTTACATAGAAATTTTATTTTAAAGTATCTTGCACTTTTTTTATTGCTTACTGCTTCTTTTGCATTTGGAAATTTTTTAAGCTTTGCCATCCACTATTACTCCGCACAGGAAACCATTTCCAATGCAGTCGGCAACTGGGGGCTAAGCTTTCAGGAAGAAGGAAAACGTCCTGTCGGAAATGCCTCTATCGAAGAATTACAGCAATATGACGCCTACTATGCACAAGACACCGATGAAAAAAATATTTATCTCACCTTTGACTGCGGATATGAAAATGGCAATACTGAAATCATTTTAGATGCTTTAAAAAAGCACAATGCCCCTGCGACCTTTTTTGTCGTTGGAAATTTTCTCTCCACAAGTCCTGAAATTGTCAAACGCATGATTTCCGACGGACATATCGTAGGCAATCATTCTTATCACCATCCGGATATGTCTCAGATTTCTTCCATTGATTCCTTCTCAAAAGAATTACAGGAACTTTCTGATTTATACAAAGAAACCACCGGACAGGAAATGAAAAAATATTATCGCCCTCCTCAAGGCAAATACAGTGAAACCAACTTAAAAATGGCAAAAGATTTAGGTTATAAAACCTTCTTCTGGAGTCTTGCTTATGTAGACTGGTACCAGGATAACCAGCCCTCAAAAGAAGAAGCCTTCGACAAACTGCTTAACCGGATTCACCCCGGCGCAATTGTGCTGCTCCACAGCACCTCATCAACCAATGCTCAAATTCTAGATGAATTGCTTGGCAAATGGGAAGAGATGGGGTATCAGTTTCGGTCGCTGGATTATCTGGTTGAGCAGAATGAGAAGAATGAAGCATAGAACATAAAAAGAATCCTATGAAATAAAAAAGTCCGGGGACAAGATTTCTGTCCCCGAACTAGCCAATATTTTTAAAATACAATTTCTACTATTCTATGGCTCCAAAAATAATTTCTACTGTTTCGGTAAAAGACACAGGCATGCAATTAATCACAGTTTCTCCATCAGCATTTTATTAACAGACGCCGGATTTGCCTTGCCTTTCATCTGTTTCATAACCTGTCCGACTAAGAATCCAAGCACTTTTGTTTTTCCGCTATGATATTCTTCTACAGTTTTCGGGTTATCTGCAAGCACTTTATCAACAACAGATTCAAGCATACCGGTATCTTCTACGGTCTTTAATCCATTTGCTTCTACATAAGCCTTCGGTTCTACATCTTCGTCAAAAATCTTTTCAAAAACTTTCTTTGCATTCTGGTTATTGACTTCTCCTTTTTCAGCCATAAGAATTAAATCTGCCAGATGTTTTGGAGTAAAGCGCAGTTCTTCTGCTTCCATTGCTCTGTCTTTTAACAGACGCAGAGTTTCACCGATAAACCAGTTTGCTGTCTTTTTCGGATTCTGGCTTTCTTTTACGGTTTCTTCAAATAAATCGGCAAGATGTTTGGACTGGGTTAAAAGTGAAGCATCGTAAGTGGAAAGTCCATACTCTTTTTCATAACGTGCAGATTTTGCTTCCTGAAGTTCCGGCTGGCTGTCCTTGATACGTTTTATCCATTCATCACTGATAAAGACCGGCGGTAAATCAGGGTCTGGGAAGTAACGGTAGTCTTTTGCATCTTCTTTGGAACGCATTGCATAGGAATATTCCTTGTTGTCATCCCATCTTCTGGTCTCCTGCTGAACCGCTTTTCCTTCTTCAATGAGTTCAATCTGACGTTCTCTTTCTCCTTCAATCGCACGTGCAATCGCTTTAAAGGAGTTTAAGTTCTTCATCTCCGTTCTTGTTCCAAAGGTTTCTGTGCCAACTTCACGTACGGATAAGTTGACATCGGCACGCATCGAACCTTCCTGTAATTTACAGTCAGATACACCGAGGTACTGACAAATCATTCTTAATTTTTCCAGATACGCAATAACCTCTTCTGCATTTCTCATATCCGGTTCGGATACGATTTCCACAAGCGGAACTCCGCTTCGGTTATAGTCTACTAAAGAGCAGTCTTCCCATTCATCATGGATTAATTTACCTGCGTCTTCTTCCATGTGCATTTCATGAATACGGATTTTCTTTGTTCCTGCATTGGTCTGGATTTCCAGAAATCCATCATGGCAGATTGGCAGATATAACTGGGAAATCTGATAATTCTGTGGGTTATCCGGATAGAAATAGTTCTTTCGGTCAAATTTACAGTTCTGATTAACCTCACAGTTTGCTGCAAGTCCAAGTGCAAGTGCATATTCTACCACTTGTTTGTTTAAGACCGGAAGAGATCCCGGCATACCGGTGCAGACCGGACAGGTATGTGTATTTGGTGCGCCTCCGAATTTCGTAGAGCATCCGCAGAAGATTTTGGTCGCTGTGGCAAGCTCTACATGAACTTCAAGTCCAATGACTGTTTCATATTGTTTTGCCATCTATTTTCCCTCCTTCTGATATGCCATAGGAAATGCTCCACGGATTTTTTCATAAGCATAAGCTGCCTGTATAATTTTCTTTTCTTTAAAGCAGTCTCCGATAAACTGAAGACCAACCGGCATTCCATTTCTGTCTTTTCCCGCCGGAACACTGATTGCCGGAAGACCTGCGAGATTTACCCCTGCGGTGTAGACATCACTTAAATACATTTTAAGCGGGTCTTGTAAACTGCTTCCTACCTTCGGTGCGGTAGACGGTGCTGCCGGTGCCAGAATCATATCATATTTTGCAAATGCATCATCAAATGCTTTTTTAATCATGGCTTTTACTTTTAATGCTTTCAAATAATACGCATCATAGTAGCCGGAACTTAATACGAAAGAACCAAGTAAGATTCTTCGTTTGACTTCTTCTCCAAATCCCTGTGCACGACTCTTTTTATACATATCATGAAGTCCTTCAAATTCCTCTGCGCGATAACCGTATTTTACGCCATCAAAACGCGCCAGGTTGGAACTTGCCTCAGCGGAAGCAATGATATAATAAGCCGGAATCACATAGTCAACGAGTCCAAGAGAAAATTCTTCAACCACTGCTCCGTTTGCCCTCATCAGTTCTACGGTTTCCTGAAGTGTTTTTTTCACATCTTCATCCAGTCCCTCTGAAAGATATTCGGTAGGAATACCGACACGAACCCCATTTAAATCGCCGTTTAACGCTTCTGTAAAGTTCAAATCATTTCTTTCAATCGAGGTACTGTCTTTTTTATCGTATCCGGAAATTGCCTCTAATAAAGCCGTACAGTCTGACACATTTTTAGCAACCGGTCCAATCTGATCAAGTGAAGAGGCATAAGCAATCAATCCATAACGAGAAACCGTTCCATAAGTCGGCTTCATTCCGACCACGCCACAGTAAGAAGATGGCTGACGAATCGAACCACCGGTATCCGAACCAAGTGCCAGGAAAGCCTCTCCTGCGGCCACTGCGGCACATGAACCACCGGAAGATCCACCCGGTACCTTTGTCTGATCCCATGGATTTGTGGTAATTCCAAATGCAGATGTCTCACTGGTACTTCCCATGGCAAATTCATCCATGTTTGTTTTTCCAAGAATAATCATTCCGGCTTCTTCTAATTTTTTCACGGCTTCTGCATCATAAGGCGGAACAAAATTTCCAAGAATTTTGGATGCACAAGTTGTCTTTCTGCCTTTTGTGCAGATATTATCTTTGACTGCAATCGGAACACCTGCAAGCGGTCCGCTATATTTTCCGGAAGCAATTCCTGCTTCTACTTCTTTTACTCTTTGATATACCTTTTCTTCATCTGTCTCAAGAAATGCATGTACAGTGTCTTCTGATTTTTTTATCTGTTCGAGTGACACCTTTACAGCTTCTTCCACACCTGCTTCTCCTTTTTTAATCGCAGTGGAAAGTTCAAGAGCACTTAAATCTTTCAAATCCATACCCTTTCCTCCTACTGTACCGTCTTCGGCACTTGATACTGTCCGTCTTTGCATTTTGGTGCATTGTCAAGCATTGCATCCCTGTCATCTCCATTGGTGACTACATCCTCACGGAATACATTTCCCATAGAAAATGTATGGGACAGAGGTTCAATTCCATCGGTATCCAACTCATTTAATTTATCAACATAATCCAGCATTTCCTGCATTTTTTCTTTTGCTTTCTTCCGCTCTTCTTCCGTAAGGGCAAGTTTTGCAAGAATTTCTACATTTTCCATTACTGTATCATCAATTATCTGCTTTGCCATGGCTGTTTCTCCTTTCTTACGGCTCCAAACGTTTCATATCTCTTGGGAACAGACATGCTTCTCTTACGTTGTCCTCTCCTAAAAGCTGCATCGTCAGTCGCTCCAGTCCGATTCCAAGTCCACCATGAGGCGGCATGCCATATTTGAAGGTATCTAAGTACTGTTCCATTCCTTCCTGGCTCATGCCTCTCTTTTCGATTTTTTCTACCAGCATGTTATAATCATGAATACGCTGACCTCCGGTTGTGATCTCAAGTCCTTTAAATAAGAGGTCAAAGCTTAAGGTATATCTGTCATCTTCCGGGTCATCCATTGCATACATCGGTCTCTTCTTTGACGGATAATGGGTGACAAATACAAAATCGGCATCATATTCTTCTTTAAAATATTTACCGATTAACTCTTCTTCTTCTGGTTCTAAGTCAAATGGATTGCGAATTTTTCTGTTATATTTTTCAGATACCAGACGTTTTGCTTCATCAAAGCGGACATATGGAATTTTTTCCACGTTTGGAAGTGTGATTCCAAGCATCTTTAATTCCTTTGCATAATCTTTCTTTAATAATTCTATCGTATATTGCAAAAATCCGGTTTCCATTTCACAGATATCAAGGAAACTGTCAATGTATCCCATCTCAAAATCAAGACTGGTATATTCATTTAAATGACGTCTGGTGTTGTGTTTCTCTGCTCGAAAAACCGGGCCGGTTTCAAAGACGCGGTCAAACACGCCAACCATCATCTGTTTATAAAACTGGGGACTCTGTGCCAGCACGGCCGGTGTATGGAAATAACTTAACTTAAACATATTGGAACCACCTTCTGCGCCTTTTGCCCCAATCTTTGGAGTGTGAATCTCCGTAAAGCCTTGTGCATAAAGATACTCACGAAATCCTCTGCAGATTGCCTCCTGAATTTTAAATCTCGCTCTTTCTTTTAAGTTTCTAAGAGAAACCGAACGCATATCCAGTTTCGTTTCAAGTGAGGTATTTAATTTCCATTTATCAATCGCAAGTGGAAGCGGAGCAGTCGGCTGTGATAAAATGGTAATTTGTTCCAGACGGACTTCTTTTCCGTGCGGAGCTCTTTCTTCATCTTTTACGACTCCTTTTACACTGACACAGGCAGCTTCTTTTAATTCAGAGATATCCAGATTTGTCTTATTTTCTTCCCATACAGTCTGAATGAGACCATCTCTTTTTCTTAAGATGACAAATGCAATCTCACCCATATTTCGGATGCTGTGAATTGCACCTTCTACGATAACTTCTGTTCCTTCTTCCTGTATGATAACTTCTGGCAGTTCCATTGCCTCTTTTTCTTTTACACCTGTAACAAATTCCATATCACATTTCTCCTTTATCGCGTTTTTAAAAACAGACATCCCGGGGCATCCAGACCCCGGGACGCAAATCACGCGTTCTCACGCCTGTTATTACATCTTTGTAATTCGCTCTACTGCTTTTATTGTATTTTCATGACTTCCGAATGCTGATAAACGGAAGTATCCTTCTCCATGAGCACCAAATCCACTTCCCGGAGTACCAACTACATTTGCTTCATGAAGTAACTTATCAAAGAACTCCCATGAAGTCATTTTATCCGGTGTCTTTAACCAGATATAAGGGGCATTCACACCGCCGGATACAGAATATCCTGCATTTTTTAAGCCTTCATAAATCACTTTTGCATTCTGCATATAATAAGCAACCTGCTCTTTTAACTGAGCTTTTCCGGCATCTGAATAAACGGCTTCACCGGCTCTTTGTACAATGTACGGAGCACCGTTATATTTTGTTCCGTGACGTCTTGCCCATAAAGAATGAAGCTGTACATCACCGCATTTTAAATCTTTCGGAACTACGGTATATCCAAGACGAACGCCTGTAAATCCGGCATTTTTTGAGAAACTGTGAAGTTCAATTGCACACTCTCTTGCACCTTCACATTCATAAATGCTATGTGGGATTTCTTCCTCTGTAATATATGCTTCATACGCTGCATCATAGATAATCACTGCACCGATACGTTTTGCATAATCTACCCATTCCTGAAGCTGTGCTTTGGTAATTGTGGCACCGGTCGGGTTATTTGGGAAACATAAGTAAATGATATCCGGATTCTCTTTTGGGAACTCCGGCACAAAATCATTTTCTTCCAGACACGGCATATAAATCATGCCATCAAAGTTCTGAGTATTTGGATTATATTCCCCACTTCTTCCTGCCATAACGTTGGTGTCTACATAAACCGGATAAACCGGGTCGCATACTGCAATTTTGTTGTCTAAGCCAAAGATTTCCTGAATATTACCGGAATCACACTTTGCACCGTCGGATACAAAGATTTCATCAGCGGAAATATCGCATCCACGGTCTTTGTAATCATTTTTTGCAATGGCATTTCTTAAAAATTCATATCCGAGATCCGGTGCATAACCGTGAAAGGTTTCTGCATTTGCCATCTCATCTACTGCCTTATGCAAAGCTTCGATGATTGCCGGTGCAAGTGGTTGTGTGACATCTCCGATTCCAAGGCGAAGAATCTGTGCCTCCGGATTTTCACTTTGATACGCATTTACCTTTTTTGCAATGTTAGAAAAAAGATAACTTCCCGGCAGTTTCAGATAATTTTCATTAATTGTAAACATATCACATTTCTCCTTTATGCTTATACTTGTCTTTATGCTTATACTTCATCATAGATTAAAGTCAATATCATCTGTGCAGTCTCGACCATACTGGTTGCACTGTCCATACTGCACTTTTGTATATATCTGTAAGCTTCTTCCTCTGTCAAATGGTTTCTGTCCATCAGAAGCCGCTTTGCATTCTGAATATAATTCTGCTCCCTCTCACTTCTTGGTTTTGGTTTCTTTTTCTGTTTCTTTAAACGACGCTGAATCTGCATCATCTGCATTTCCACGGTGTTAACCAGTTCATGAACCCGAATCGGCATTGTGACTGCCATGATTCCTGACTGTGCGGAACTTACCACATTTGCTGAACCAATCAATAAAATATCAAAAAAACTCGGAAGCATGTCTGCGAGTTCGGTGTAATACATATCCGGAAGTTTATATCCGCTGATTACAAGCCCTCCGGACTGTTTATTCATTTCCATAAGGGCAGAGGCACCTGTAGCGCATGGTATGATACTATCAAATCCATGCTGCATCAGTATTTTCCTGATTTTTTTCGCATCTTCGATTTTTGGTAATACAATAATGATGCTGCTCATGTACTGCCTCCTGCTCTTTATTTTTTACACACGGTACAGATACTGTTCCAGTTCCCACTCAGATACCTGTTCCATGTATTCTAACCATTCTTCTTTTTTTGCTTTCAGATAATATTTTGTAAAATCTTTTCCCAATACCTCTTTGACCAATTCATCTGCATGAAACTCATTTAAGGCATCGTTTAAATTCTCAGGCAGGGAATCGATTCCCATTTCTTCTTTTTCTTTTTTGTTTAATTTCCTTATGCTTCGTTTTAATTCCGCCGAAAGTTCCATTTGTTTTTCAATTCCGTCAAGACCTGCTGCCAGACAAAGCGCCAATACCAGATATGGATTAGAAGATGCATCCGGACTCCTGAGTTCTAATCTGGTTCCACCTTCTACATTTTGCGGAACACGGATCAGTGCAGTTCTCTGTCTCGAAGACCAGGTAATATCAGACGGTGCCTCAAATCCCGGTGCCAGACGTTTATAAGAGTTAACCAATGGATTACAAATCGCTGTCATTCCTTTAATATGTGCAAAAATACCAGCCATAAACTGATACGCTTCTTTACTTAATCCAAGTTCATCATTTTTGTCGGTGAATACATTTTTTCCATCTTTCATTAACATCATATTGACGTGCATCCCTGAACCATTCACTCCGGCTCTCGGCTTCGGCATAAATGTCGCATGCAGTCCGTGACGTTTTGCAATGGTACGAACCGCTGTCTTAAAGGTCATGACCTTATCGGCTGTTTCCATTGCCTCAGAATATTCAAAATCAATCTCATGCTGTCCCGGTGCAATTTCATGATGAGAAGATTCAATATCATATCCCATTTCTTCTAATGTTAATACCATATCTCTTCTTGCATTCTCACCTAAATCAATCGGACTCAAATCCATATACCCGGCTTTTTCATGAGTTGTTGTTGTCGGCATTCCATTATCATCGGTATGGAATAGGAAAAATTCGCACTCCGGATTGACCATCAAGGTATAACCTTTTGCTTTCGCTTTTTCTAATGCTTTCTTTAAAATATATCTTGGACTTTCTATATAAGGAGTGCCGTCTTCATTGTAAATATCGCACACAAATCTGGCAACTTTTCCCTGCTGTGGACGCCACGGTAAAATGGAAAACGTAGATAAATCCGGATATAAATACATGTCATATTCTTCATCACGGACAAATCCTTCAATAGAAGAAACGTCGATCACACATTTATTATCCATCGCTTTCTCCAGTTTACTGTAAGGAATTGCAATATTTTTCAGGCATCCGAACATATCTGTAAACTGAAGACGGATAAACTCGACATCTTCCTCTTCTGCCATCTGCAATATGGCTTCCTTCGTGTAATTTTCCATGCATAATCTCCTCTCTCTTACGAGTTGTTTTTTTATTCAATCAACAAAAAAGGCGCTCTTATTTAGAGAGTTTTACCCTCCAAATAAGAACGCCTTTGTTCTTTCATTTATGTTTGGTATTATAGCAATCTCGATTTTTCTTGTCAATAGAAAAAGACCATCTTTTTTTAGATGGTCTTTTTTTTTAACTTTTTTACTCTTCCGAGGTATCCTGAAGTGCCAGATAACCTTCTTCTCCGGTACGAATCTTCACTACATTTTCAATATCATATACGAAGACTTTACCGTCACCAATCTGTCCGGTATGAAGCACTGCTTTTGCAGCTTCCACAACTTTTTCGACCGGTACTAAGCTTACAACGATTTCAATTTTTACTTTCGGAAGCAGGTTCATATCCATTTCAACACCACGATAGTAAGCGGTTGCACCTTTCTGTACGCCACAGCCTAATACGTTTGTGATGGTAACACCTGTTACACCGATTTCATTCATTGCCTGCATAAAGTCATCGAGTTTATTTCTACGTGTAATAATAACCACTTTTGTCAGTTTATGTACATCGGTACCAACTTTCGGATCTTTCACCAGTTCTGCCGGAGCCTGAGTTGCAGCCGGAGATTCTACCGGTCCTCTCTTTATTCCCATTACGTTTGGAACATTTCCACCGCCCATGTTATCTGTTGTAACAAAGTCTGCATAACTGCTTGCAAGACCATGCTCTCTGATATCCAGACCTGCGATTTCTTCATCTACGGAAACGCGAAGCCCTACGGTATGTTTTAATACATTAAAGATAATCACCATCGTTACTACAACCCATGCAACAGTTGCAATAAATCCGATAAACTGAATTCCTAATAAGTGGAATCCACCGCCTGTGAAAAGTCCTTTCCACTCTGTACCTGTTCCATCAGAGAAAAGACCTACACAAAGGGTTCCAAGTGCACCACACATTCCATGTACACCGACTGCACCAACCGGGTCATCAATTTTACATACTTTATCGATAAATTCAATACCAAATACTACTACAAATCCGGCTAAGATACCGATAATTGCAGCAGATGTCGGAGATACGGTATCACAGCTTGCGGTAATTCCTACCAGACCTGCAAGTGAACCATTTAACGACATGGATACATCTGGTTTTTTGTATCTTACCCATGTGATTGCAAGTACGGTTAAAGTTGCAACTGCGGCTGCAAGGTTGGTTGTCACAAAGATTTTACCTGCGGTTACAATCGCATCGCCTTCCATGGAAACAGTGGAGGCACCGTTAAATCCAAACCAGCAGAACCATAAAATGAATACACCAAGTGCACCGATTGTCAGGTTATGTCCCGGAATTGCTTTTGATTTTCCACTCTTTGAATATTTTCCAATACGAGGTCCTAAAATTTTTGCACCAACTAAAGCGGCAACTCCACCGACCATATGAACGGCACAGGAACCGGCGAAATCATGAAATCCCATCTGTGCTAACCAGCCGCCGCCCCAAATCCAGTGACCGGATACCGGGTAAACAACTAAACTGATTAAGAAACTGTAGATGCAGTAAGATGAGAATTTTGTTCTCTCAGCCATTGCACCGGAAACAATTGTTGCAGATGTTGCACAGAATACCGTCTGAAAAATCAGAAATGCCCAAAACGGAACTCCATCCGGAAGCATTGCAGTTCCATAATTACTTTCTGAAGCGATACCGGAAATCGAGCCAAAAAAGCCATTTCCTGTACCAAACATAATTCCGAAACCAACCAGCCAGAAGACCGGTGTTCCGATACAAAAGTCCATTAAGTTTTTCATAATAATGTTACCAGCGTTTTTTGCACGGGTAAAACCGGTTTCTACCATAGCGAAACCAGCCTGCATAAAGAATACTAATGCGGCGCCAAGAAGCACCCATATCGTATTTACTGCTGAATAATCCATATTAATTTCCCCTTTCCTCAAGCTCACATTTTTCTAAATTTTATTTATACAACATTTTTCTAAAATACAAAAAGGTGCGCACTTTGCTCTCACAAAATACGCACCGTCGCATAAAGAAAAATGTGATGATACCAGGGTCGAAAGTCTAAAAGCTGTTTTTTAGACTAGCAATTTCCAGGTATCGAATGTGATATATGTAATCGGAAAATGCCTTACATTTCCGCAATTACTGTTTTTTGTCCTCGGTATGTCCTGTAATATCCATCGGATACTTTCCATCAAGGCATGCCCTGCAGATTGGCAGTTCTCCTACCATTGACTGCAAATCTTCTAATTTCATATAACCAAGTGACTCTGCACCGATTATTTCTCTGATTTCATCTGCTGTGTGGGAAGACGCAATAAGTTGTTTGTTGGATGGAATGTCCGTTCCAAAGTAGCAAGGATACAGGAACGGCGGAGAACTCACACGTACATGAACGCTTACTGCTCCCGCTTTCTTGAGCATCCGAATCAGATTTGCCATTGTTGTTCCACGTACAATAGAATCATCCACTAAAATAATTCGTTTTCCACGGACAACCGGCTCTAATACATTCAGCTTCAAGCGTACACTGGATTCACGTTCTTTTTGTGTCGGTTTAATAAACGTTCTTCCCACATAGCTGTTTTTATAAAAGGCTATTCCGAACGGGATTCCGGAAGCTTCTGAATAGCCCTTCGCTGCGGGAATACCTGAGTCCGGAACTCCCACAACCAAATCCGCATCGACAGGATAAGCAGCCGCAAGCGCAGCACCTGCACGAATACGGGCATCGTAAATGTTAATACCATCTATTGTACTGTCAAGCCTTGCAAAATAAATGTACTCAAAAATACAATGTGCTCTTTTTTCCTGACAAAGCTGACAGTTTGAAGTGATTCCGTCCTTGGTAATCGTAACGATTTCGCCCGGACGGATATCACGGACAAATTCTGCGCCGATTGCAGAAAGGGCGCAGCTTTCAGAGGCAATCATATAACTTCCATCGCGTTTTCCGAGACAAAGTGGTTTTAAGCCAAGAGGGTCTCTGACGCCAATGAGTTTACGCGGACTGGCAATTACCAATCCATAAGCGCCACGAATTTTTTTTGCTGTATGAAGAATTGCTTCTTCTACATTGTGGGCATTTACCCTTTCTCTTGCAATGAAATAGGCTATGAGCTCTGAATCAGTTGTTGTATGGAAAATTGCACCGGTTCGTTCCAACTCTGAGCGAAGCTCTGCTGTATTTACCAGATTTCCATTGTGAGCCAGCGCAAGTGTTCCCTTAATATAATTCAATACCAGAGGCTGTGCATTATTAATATTTGCAGCTCCGGTTGTGGAGTAACGCACATGACCGACTCCAAGATTTCCGTGAAGATTATTTAAAGTTTCTTCTTTAAATACTTCATTCACAAGTCCCATACCCTTATGTGCATTCATGTTGCCTTTTGGTCCCATGGTATCACAGACTGCAATACCACAGGATTCCTGACCTCTATGCTGAAGTGAACTCAGTCCATAGTAGATAGATGGGGCAACATCTCCGCCATCCGGATTAAAAATTCCAAATACACCACATTCTTCTTTTATTTCACATTCTGGTAAGAATTCCATGACTCCCTCTCCTTAAACATAAAATAACATCTGGTCATAAGTTGGATAAGGCAGTTCTTCGTCTGGAATCTTTTCCTCAGCTGAATTTGCAACATCTTTCATTTCATCCATTAAAGTTAATACATCTTTATGGAAAGATTCTGCTGCTTTCTGCATATCTTCTTCTGCTGCCGCATCTGCTTTTTCTGTTACAACTTTTAATTCTGCTACTTTTGCAGATAAGATATTAGAAGCTTCTGTTAATTCTTTTACAAGAGATTCTTCGGCTGTTGTTGACAGACCCTCAATTAATGCTTTCTTTTCATTTGCATTGACTGCAACTTCTGCTGCATATCCGTTAACTGCCGGAATAAAATCTTTTGTCAGCATTTCCTGTAAAGTCTTAGATTCAATATTGATAGTCTTTACATAGTTCTCAAGTAAAATTTCATAACGAGAATAAATTTCTTCTTTTGTAAATACACTATGTTTTGTAAATAATTCAATGTTTTTATCAGCGATAAACTGTGGAAGTGCATCCGGAGTAGAAACCAGATTGTAAAGTCCTCTCTCCTCTGCTTCTTTAATCCATTCGTCCGTATAACCATTTCCATTGAAGATTACTTTTTTATGTTTTCTGATTGCCCGTTTGATTAATTCATGCACTGCTGTTTCCATATCTTCCGGTGCTGTTCCTTCCAGTTCTTTGTAGAACTGTGCCAGAGCCTCAGCAACTGCTGTATTTAATACAACGTTCGGACCTGCAACAGATGCAGAAGAACCAAGCATACGGAATTCAAATTTATTTCCGGTAAATGCAAATGGTGATGTACGGTTTCTATCGGTTGTATCTTTTGTAAAATGAGGAAGTACATGAGCACCGATATCCATCTGAATTGTTTTATGTGCGCTGAAGAATTTATCTTCTTCGATTGATTTTAAAACTTCTGTCAGTTCATCTCCGATAAAGATAGAAACAATTGCCGGCGGTGCTTCATTTGCACCAAGACGATGGTCATTTCCGGCTCCTGAAGCAGAAACACGCATTAAATCAGCATATTCATCGACCGCTTTGATAACTGCTACTAAAAATACTAAGAACTGAATATTTTCTGCCGGTGTTTTTCCCGGGTCTAATAAGTTTACTCCTGTATTCGTAGAAACAGACCAGTTGTTATGTTTTCCACTTCCGTTGATTCCATCAAATGGTTTTTCATGAAGCAGGCAGACAAGGTCATGTTTTTCTGCAACTTTCTTCATAATTTCCATTGTCAGCTGATTGTGGTCAACCGCTACGTTTGTGGTATCAAATACCGGTGCCAGTTCATGCTGTGCCGGAGCAACTTCATTATGTTTTGTTTTTGCCGGAATACCAAGCTTCCATAACTCTTCATCCAAATCATGCATGTAGGCTGCAACTCTTGGTTTTAATGCACCAAAGTAATGGTCTTCCATTTCCTGTCCTTTTGGTGCGGAAGCTCCGAATAAAGTTCTTCCGGTAAAAATCAGGTCACGGCGTTTTGCATATAATTCTTTTGGAATTAAGAAATATTCCTGTTCCGGACCCACTGTTGTTGTAACACTTGTTACTTCTGTATTTCCTAATAAATTTAAAATCTTAACAGCTTCTTTGTTTAACGCTTCCATAGAACGAAGAAGCGGAGTTTTCTTATCCAGCGCCTCTCCACTCCAGGAACAAAATGCTGTCGGAATGTATAAGGTATTATCTTTAATGAAAGCCGGTGATGTTGGATCCCAGTTTGTATAACCCCTTGCTTCAAATGTAGCTCTTAAACCACCGGATGGAAAGCTGGAAGCATCAGGCTCACCTTTTACCAGTTCTTTTCCTGAAAATTCCATGATAACTTCGCCTTCTCCAACCGGAGTAATAAAGCTGTCATGTTTTTCAGCAGTAAATCCTGTCATTGGCTGGAACCAATGAGTGAAATGTGTTGCTCCGTTTTCTACTGCCCACTCTTTCATGGCAACAGCTACGGAATTTGCAACATCCAGTTCCAGATGAGTTCCATTTTCAATTGTTTTGCGAAGAGCTTTGTAAACATCCTTCGGTAATTTGTTACGCATTACCTTGTCACTGAAAACAAGGCTTCCATACAGTGTAGGAATATCTTTTGACATATTCACAGCACTCCTTTCCATTTTTCTTCATGTGATTGTTTTTGCTTTTAAAATTATTACTTAAATTTGTTTTTACCTACGGATTGGTTTGGTTTGCAATTTTTGACTCTGGTAAAAACAAAAAAGGCACTCTGAACTTTTGTAGTTCAAAGCGCCTTTGCTTTATGCCATGTAGTATTGCACGGAAAAAGAAATTTGTCAATCACTTTTTTTAAAAAAATTTTTTCAAAAAAAAAATTCAAAAAAGGGATTTACAAATAAAAAAAAATGAGCTATAGTATTTGCATAATTTTCGGAGTTCCAAGAACTTCCCGAAAACGACTGATAACTTACATAATGAATAGAAAACGACAAAGGCGTCGAATTTCCATAGTATTTTCTATGGGAGTTTCGACGCCTTTTTTGATTTCACGGTAATCCCATGAAATTATCTTATTTATCAGACTCAGGACCGCATAACCTGTTTCTGATAATAAAACAACAGCAGGAGGAAAATGTGATGGCAGTAAAATATGTATTTGTTACAGGTGGTGTTGTTTCCGGTCTCGGAAAAGGAATCACCGCCGCATCTTTGGGACGCTTATTAAAAGCCAGAGGCTATCAGGTCACCATGCAGAAGTTTGACCCTTACATTAATGTAGATCCAGGTACAATGAATCCCATCCAGCATGGTGAAGTATTCGTCACAGACGACGGTACAGAAACTGACCTTGACCTTGGACATTATGAACGCTTTATTGATGAAAGCCTTGATAAAAATTCTAATGTTACAACCGGTAAAATTTACTGGTCCGTTCTTCAAAAAGAACGACATGGGGATTACGGCGGAGGGACTGTTCAGGTTATCCCTCATATTACAAATGAAATTAAAAGCCGTTTCTACCGTGCAAAATTTCCTGATGAAGAGCGAATCGCTATTATCGAAGTTGGCGGTACGGTAGGTGATATCGAAAGTCAGCCATTCTTAGAAGCAATCAGACAATTTCAGCATGATGTCGGACATGAAAATGCTATCTTAATTCATGTTACTCTGATTCCTTATTTAAAGGCATCCGGAGAATTAAAAACAAAACCGACACAGGCAAGTGTAAAAGAGCTTCAGGGAATGGGACTTCAGCCGGACATTTTAGTCTGCCGTTCCGAACATCCAATTGGTCAGGATATTAAAGATAAAATCGCTTTATTCTGTAACGTACCGCAAAGCCACGTATTACAGAATCTTGATGTAGAATATTTATATGAAGCACCTCTTGCCATGGAAAAAGAAAATCTGGCACAGGTTGTATGCGAATCACTAAAACTTCCTTGTCCACAACCGGATTTGGATGACTGGAAATCAATGGTAAACGATTTAAGACATCCTCAGACAGAAGTAGACATTGCAATTGTCGGAAAATACATTCAGCTTCATGACGCTTACTTAAGTGTAGTGGAAGCCTTAAAACACGGCGGTATCGCAAATCATGCCAATGTCCACATCCACTGGATTGATTCCGAACATCTTACCATAGAAAATTATGAGGAATCTTTAAAAGGACTCGACGGAATCCTTGTTCCCGGAGGTTTTGGAACCAGAGGAACCGAAGGAAAAATTCTTGCCGTTCAGTATGCAAGAGAACACAAAATTCCATTCCTCGGTATCTGTCTTGGTATGCAAGTTGCAATTATTGAATTTGCAAGAAATGTCCTCGGATATCACGATGCAAACAGCATTGAATTAAATCCGGACACCCTTCATCCAGTCATTGCTCTTATGCCGGAACAGGACGGAATCGAAGACTTAGGCGGAACCTTAAGACTTGGTTCTTATCCTTGTAAATTAAAAGAAGGAACAAAATCCTACGAATTATATGGAAAACAGGATATCGCCGAGCGTCACAGACACCGCTATGAAGTAAATAATGACTATCGTAAACAGCTTGAAGAAAATGGAATGAGTCTTGTCGGACTTTCTCCGGACGGACGAATTGTAGAGATGATTGAAATTACCGAGCATCCATTCTTCGTCGGTACTCAGGGTCATCCAGAATTAAAATCAAGACCGAATCATGCACATCCGCTATTTAAAGGACTGGTGCAGGCGGCTGCCACATATAAAAAGGAAAGAGGTCAATCATTATGAGAGAACAAGGTTTATATCGACAGCAATTTGAACATGATAACTGCGGTATCGGTGCAGTTGTAAACAGCAAAGGTATCAAAAGCCACAAAACTGTTGAAAATGCATTAAAAATCGTAGAGAGCTTAGAGCACAGAGCCGGTAAAGATGCAGAAGGAAAAACCGGTGATGGTGTTGGTATCCTGCTTCAGATTTCACATAAATTCTTTTCCAAAGCCTGCAAAAAAGAGGGTATCAAAATCGGTGGAGAAAGAGAATACGGTATTGCCGTTCTCTTCCTGCCACAGGATGAATTAAAATGCAATCAGGCGAAAAAGATGTTTGAAATCATCGTAGAAAAAGAAGGTCTGGAATTTTTAGGATTCCGTGATGTTCCGGTATGTCCGGAGGTACTTGGACACAAAGCACTCGAAAAAATGCCACATATCGTTCAGGCATTTATCCAGAAACCTGATGATGTAGAAAAAGGACTTCCATTTGACAGACGACTTTACATCGCACGTCGTGTATTTGAACAGAGTAATGACAACACTTATGTTGCTTCCATGTCAAGCCGTACCATCGTTTACAAAGGTATGTTCCTGGTTGGACAGCTTCGTACATTCTTTAAAGATTTACAGGATGCAGATTATGAATCCGCTATCGCAATGGTTCACTCCCGTTTCAGTACCAACACAAACCCAAGCTGGGAACGTGCTCATCCGAACCGTTTTATGGTACATAACGGTGAAATCAACACCATCCGTGGAAATGCCGATAAGATGCTCGCCCGTGAAGAAACCATGGCTTCTGACTATCTAAAAGGACAGCTTCATAAAGTACTTCCGGTTGTTGATACCAGAGGTTCTGACTCCGCAATGCTTGACAACACTCTTGAATTTTTAGTTATGAATGGTATGGATTTACCACTTGCCGTTATGATCTGTATTCCTGAACCATGGGCAAACAATCAGACCTTAACTCAGGAAAAACGTGATTTCTATCAGTACTACGCAACTATGATGGAGCCTTGGGACGGTCCTGCTTCCATCCTGTTCTCTGACGGTGATGTTATGGGAGCTGTACTTGACAGAAATGGTCTTCGTCCATCCCGTTACTATATCACAAAGAGCGGTGACGTTATCCTTTCTTCAGAAGTTGGCGTTATGCCGGTTCCTGAAGAGGACATCGTATTAAAAGAACGTCTGCATCCAGGAAAAATCCTTTTAGTTGATACTGTAAAAGGGGAAATTGTAGATGATGATACCTTAAAAGAAAGATATGCAACCAAACAGCCTTATGGTGAATGGCTAGACAGCAATCTGGTCGAATTAAAGAGCTTAAAAATTCCAAACGTGCGTGTTGAGGATTATGAAGGTACGGAACTGACAAAAATGCAGCAGGCATTTGGCTACACTTACGAAGAATACCGTCAGTCCATTTATAACATGGCATTAAATGGTTCAGAAGGAATCGCTGCAATGGGTACAGATACTCCACTTGCCGTTCTTTCAGAAAAACATCAGCCATTATTTAACTATTTTAAACAGCTTTTTGCACAGGTTACCAACCCGCCTATCGATGCAATCCGTGAAGAAATTGTAACCAGCACAACCGTTTATGTAGGAAAAGATGGAAACCTGCTTCACGAACAGCCTGAAAACTGCCAGGTATTAAAAGTCAACAACCCGATTTTGACCAACACAGATATGCTGAAAATCAAACACATGAATGTAAAAGGATTTAAAGTGGCTGTTGTTCCGATTACCTATTATAAGAGTGCACCGCTTGACCGTGCAATTGACCGTCTTTTTGTAGAAGTTGACAAAGCTTATAAAGATGGAGCAAACATCTTAGTGCTCTCTGACCGCGGGGTCGATGAAAACCACATGCCGATTCCATCTCTGTTAGCTGTATCCGCAGTTCATCAGTACCTTGTAAAAACAAAGAAAAGAACCTCTCTTGCCATCATTCTTGAATCCGGTGAACCAAGAGAAGTCCACCACTTTGCCACCCTGCTTGGTTATGGTGCATGTGCCGTAAACCCTTACCTTGCACAGGATACAATCCAGGAATTAATCGACAATAACTTATTAAATAAAGATTACTACGCTGCCGTAAATGATTACAATTCCGCAATCCTTCACGGTATCGTAAAAATTGCTTCTAAAATGGGTATTTCTACTATCCAGTCCTATCAGGGTTCTAAGATTTTTGAAGCAATCGGTATTTCCGCCGATGTCATTGAAAAATATTTCACCGGTACTGTAAGCCGTGTCGGTGGTATTACCTTAAAAGATATTGAAAAAGATGTTGATGCCCGTCACTCCAAAGCATTTGACCCGCTTGGACTTACCACAAATCTTCAGCTCGACAGTCTTGGCATGCACAAAGCAAAAAGTGAAGGTGAAAAACATCGTTACAACCCACAGACCATTCATGCATTACAGCAGGCAACCAAACGTGGAGATTATAACCTATTCAAACAGTACACCAGCATGGTTGATAAAGAACAGAGTGGTTATCTGAGAAGTTTGATGGATTTCAATTTTGCTGAAAATCCTATCCCGATTGAGGAAGTAGAAAGTGTAGATGAAATCGTAAAACACTTTAAAACCGGTGCAATGTCTTACGGTTCTATTTCTCAGGAAGCTCATGAAACACTTGCAATCGCAATGAACATGCTTCACGGAAAATCAAATACCGGTGAAGGTGGAGAAAGTGATGAGCGTCTTGACAGTGCCGGAAGCAAAGTAGACCGTTGTTCTGCAATCAAACAGGTTGCATCCGGACGTTTCGGTGTTACCAGCCGTTACTTAGTCAGTGCAAAAGAAATTCAGATTAAAATGGCACAGGGAGCAAAACCTGGTGAAGGCGGACACTTACCTGCTAAGAAAGTTTATCCTTGGATTGCAAAAACCAGACATTCCACTCCAGGTGTCAGCCTGATTTCTCCGCCACCGCACCACGACATCTACTCCATCGAAGATTTGGCAGAGTTAATCTACGACCTGAAAAATGCAAATAAAAATGCCCGTATTTCCGTAAAACTGGTTTCTGAAGCCGGTGTCGGTACCGTCGCAGCCGGTGTTGCAAAAGCCGGTGCACAGGTTATCCTGATTTCCGGTTATGACGGTGGTACAGGTGCTGCTCCGCAGAGTTCTATCCACAATGCCGGACTTCCATGGGAACTCGGTCTTGCTGAAACTCATCAGACTCTGCTTATGAACGGACTTCGTAACCGTGTCATGATTGAGACCGATGGTAAATTAATGAGTGGACGTGACGTTGCAATCGCAGCTTTACTTGGTGCAGAAGAATTTGGTTTTGCTACTGCTCCGCTTGTAACAATGGGATGCGTTATGATGAGAGTCTGCAACTTAGATACCTGTCCGGTTGGTGTTGCTACTCAGAATCCGGAACTTAGAAAACGTTTCCGTGGAAAACCGGAATATGTTGTAAACTTCATGCGCTTTATTGCCGAGGAACTGCGTGAATACATGGCAAAACTTGGAATCCGTACACTCGATGAGATGGTCGGAAGAACAGACCTCTTAAAAGTAAAAGAACATCCGGAAAGCCCGATGGCATCTAAGATTGATTTAAGTGCAATCTTAAATAATCCATTTGCCAAAGAAGGACAGAAAGTAACCTTCGACCCGGCTCAGGTTTATGACTTCAAACTGGAAGAGACAAAAGATGAAAAAATTCTTCTGAAAAAACTTCAGAAATCCATCGAAAAAGGTGAAAAAGCCTCTATCGATGTAGAAGTTACCAATACAGACCGTGCATTTGCTACCATCCTTGGCGCAGAAATTACAAGACATCATAAAGACGGACTGCCAGATGATACCATCACCATCAACTGTAATGGAGCCGGCGGACAAAGTTTCGCAGCCTTCGTTCCAAAAGGACTCACTTTAACTCTCTGCGGTGACTGCAACGATTACATGGGTAAAGGTCTCTCCGGTGGTAAGATTGTACTTTATCCTCCGAAGAAAAGAAATTATAAAGCAGATGAAAACATTATTACCGGTAACGTTGCTCTCTATGGTGCAACAAGCGGTACTGCTTATATCTGTGGTGTAGCCGGTGAACGTTTTGCAGTTCGTAACTCCGGTGCTTACGCAGTTGTTGAAGGTGTCGGCGAACATGGATGTGAATACATGACAGGTGGACGTGTGGTTGTCCTTGGCAAAACCGGCAAGAACTTTGCAGCTGGTATGAGCGGTGGTGTCGCTTATGTACTTGATGATAAAAATGAATTGTATAAAAACCTGAATAAATCTATGATTTCTATTGAAAAAGTAGAATTAAAATCTGATATTCAGGAACTTCATAACATGATTGCAGCTCATGTTGCTGCTACCGGTTCTGAAAAAGGTCAGGAAGTACTCGACCACTTCCAGGAATATCTGCCGAAATTCAAAAAGATTATTCCGGATGACTACAAAAAGATGATTACTATGGCTACCAAACTGGAAGAAATGGGCATGTCACCAGAAGAAGCACAGTTAGAAGCCTTCAATGAAAACTTTCAGAAAGGAGCAGAATAATCATGGGAAAACCAACAGGATTTTTAGAATATAAAAGAGAAACCGCAAAAGTCGAAGCACCAAAAGACCGAATTAAACACTTTAACGAATTTCGTACCCCTTTAAAAAAAGAGGAACAGCAGAAACAGGGCGCACGCTGCATGGAATGTGGCGTTCCGTTCTGCCAGGCCGGTACAATGATTGCCGGAATGGCTTCCGGATGTCCGCTTCACAATTTAGTTCCGGAATTAAATGATTTAGTTTATCACGGAAACTGGGAACAGGCTTATACCCGTTTAACCAAAACCCATTGTTTCCCTGAATTTACCTGCAGAGTCTGCCCTGCCCTTTGTGAGGCAGCCTGCACCTGTAATCTGGATTCCCAACCGGTTTCCACAAAGGAAAATGAACGTGCCATTATTGAAACTGCTTATGCAAACGGATGGGTGACTCCAAGGATTCCAAAAGTTCGTACCGGCAAAAAAGTTGCCGTTGTAGGAAGCGGTCCGTCCGGTCTTGCAACTGCCATGCAGTTAAACCGTCGCGGACATCAGGTTACTGTTTTTGAAAGAAAAGACAGAATCGGCGGTCTGCTCCGCTATGGAATCCCGAACATGAAGCTTGATAAATCTGTGATTGACAGACGTATCAAACTCATGGAAGAAGAAGGAGTTGTCTTTAAGACAGGTGTAGATGTCGGAAAAGATATCACTGCAAAAGAACTCCAAAAAGATTTTGACCGCATTGTTTTATGCTGTGGTGCTTCTAATCCAAGAGACATTAAAGTTCCGGGACGTGAAGCCAACAATATTTTCTTTGCAGTTGACTACCTCTCTTCTATTACAAAGAGCCTTTTAGATTCCAATTTCAAAGACAAAAACTTTGTTTCTGCAAAAGGAAAACACGTCGTTGTAATCGGTGGCGGTGATACCGGAAATGACTGTGTCGGAACTGCAATTCGTCTTGGTGCAAAATCTGTCACACAGCTTGAGATGATGCCAAAAGCACCAGATGAAAGAACAAAAATGAATCCATGGCCGGAATGGCCTCGTATCTGCAAGACAGATTACGGCCAGGAAGAAGCTATCGCAGTCTTTGGACATGACCCACGTATCTATCAGACCACAGTAACCGAATTTATCAAAGACGACAAAGGTAACGTACAAAAAGCAAAACTTGTAAAGCTTGAACCAAAAAAAGATGAAAAAACAGGACGTATGAATATGGTTCCGGTCGAAGGCAGTGAAACCATCATAGAAGCTCAGCTTGTATTAATCGCAGCCGGTTTCCTTGGAAGCCAGAAATACGTAACCGATGCATTTAAAGTGGACTTAACTCCACGAACCAATGTTGCAACAAAACCTGACCAGTATGAAACTTCTGTTCCTGGCGTATTTACCGCAGGAGATATGCACAGAGGACAGTCTCTGGTCGTATGGGCAATCCGTGAAGGACGAAAAGCTGCTGAGGCAGTGGACGCTTCCCTGATGGGTTACTCGAACTTATAAATTTTTCTACTTAATAACTATACAAATTAAAGTCAAGTGGATATTTGCAATCCGCTTCGCTACTTGCTTGATTTGGTTAAATAAAAAACTTACCTCTAATCCATATACAAAAACCTCTTAAATTAAAAAGAGCGGGGACTCACCTAAAATCCAAGTCTCCGCTCTTTTTATTTTTTCTAATTTCTCCCTATTTATTCACAATTTTAATCAGCCTCATAATATTATCCATTGTGACTTCCATATATTCTTTACTCTTATATCGGATTACTGAAAAATCTCTTGCTACCCGATTCGTTGAAAAGACTGCCGAAATCCCCATATCATAAGCATCTTCTACTTCTTCTGCATCTCCTGTCACAACCACAACCGGAACGTCTTGTCTCTTAGCCCGTTTTCCGACTCCAATTACCACTTTTCCACGAAGACTCTGGCTGTCCATTTTTCCTTCACCGGTGAAAATCAAATCTGCACCCTGGATTAATTCATCAAATTTTACAATATCAAGTACGGTTTCAATTCCCATCTGAAGCTTTGAATCAAAGAAAGCAACCATACCGGCTCCCATTGCACCTGCTGCTCCGCCTCCATGGATATTCGAAATATCTCTTCCGATTTCTGTCTGTATCCGCTCTGCAAATTTTCTTAAGTTTGCATCCAACCGCTGCACCATTTCATCATCCGCACCTTTTTGCGGTCCGAAAATATAAGCTGCCCCCGATTTTCCATACATTGGATTATCAATATCGCACATCGTGATAATCTGCGCGCTCTTAATTCGCTCATCCATATTTTCCATCGAAATTTTTGCAACTTTTCCAAGTGTTCCGCCTGTCGGAATCAATTTCTCTCCATCTTTATCAAAAAATTCAACTCCAACTGCCGCCGCCGCTCCTGCACCAGCATCATTTGTACACGAACCGCCAAGCCCAACTACTATCTTCTTACAACCATGCTCCACAGCATCAAGCATCAGCTGACCGACACCATACGTCGTTGTCACTTCTGGATTTTGACGATTCTCCACAAGCGGAAGTCCTGCACATGCTGCCATCTCAATCACCGCTGTCTTATCCGGCAAAATCCCATAAAATGCTTCCATATCCTCCATGTAAGGATTCTTAACGATAACCTTTCTCTTTTCTCCACCTGCAGCAGTCAGAAAACAGTTTACACTGCCCTCTCCTCCATCAGCAACCGGAATTTTAACAACCTCACACTCCGGAAAGTGTTTCTTCACATTCTGCTCCATAATGTCACAAATCTGCGCAGAAGATAATGTTCCTTTAAATGAATCGGGGATTAAAACTACTTTCTTCAATTCAATCACCTCCTTGATTTATTGGGTACATTATACCATTTTTATAGGTTTGATAAAAGATTTCCGTATACTTTCTATCGCATTTTTGTGTCTTACAGATAATTTTTTTCAATAAGTTTTTTTTCATTGACACCATTGGTAATTGTTGGTAGCATTGTATTACCATTGTTAGAATATACTAACTTTTGTTTTATCAGATGTGCTAATTATTATAGTGAAAGGGGGACTATCTTTAATCGTATTAGCAGCCATTCTAACATTAGAAAAATCAAATATTTACAAGGAGAGAGATATGAAAAAAATATGGAAAAAAATTGCGTCCCTGCTCTTATCTTTACTGATTTGTCTGTCTACGACATACTCACCTGTTTTAGCGGCAGGAGATAAAGCAGCACCAACCGCAGTGACCGAATGCTCTGTCACCGGATTTATGACCGAAATCTTAACGCTTGGCTTTGAAGATATGGGCTGGATGAATGCAATTAATAATGTCGTTGTAAATGATACGACTTATACAAAGGGAACCATTAACAGCTGGGGGTCAAACGGAAACCTCTGGGAAGTCGGAAGTGTGACCGGTTCTTACGGAAGCTACACAGCCCTGAAAATCGTAAATCCTTCTACTTATCCTGCAGCTATTAAAATTTCTGCGGACGGATATCAGGATTTAAACCTTCAGGTAACAAAAAATACTTCTTCTTATCCTTATGTTTATACTGCAACTGTTGTAGCACCTGCTGAAAAAACCTATTCTGCTACTGCAGCCGAAACCGAAAACGGAAATGTACAGCTTAGCGCAACAAAAGAAATCAAAAAAGGCACTACTGTTACCGTAACACCTGCACCAGCTGAAAACTATGAACTTGATACCATTAAAGTTACAGGTATAACAACCGGAACTGAAGTTGCCCTTCAGAATACAGACGGTGTTTATACTTTTATCATGCCGGAAGAAGATGTAACTGTATCAGCTTCTTTTAAAAAAATAAAACCTGCTGAACCGGTAAAAATCGAACTGAACCAGTTAAGCATTGCAACTGATTTCTTCGGAACAAACTGGAATCTTTCTTTCCAAAATGCAGATAACTATGCTACATCCGTTACCGACGTAAAAGTAAATGGAGAATCCTGGGAAAACTCTTCTTTTAAACCATCTGCCGGTGGTAAATACTATAAAGATACCGATAATAATGTTTTGGTTTTCTCCGCAAAAGATTTCAGTACAAATCCTGAAATCCCTGTTTTAAAAAGCGGTGATGTTATCACACTTACTGCTGATGGATATCAGGAACTGACTTTCAAATTTGTAATTGATACAAATGGAAATGCCTCTTTAGTTGCTGATGACGGACAGGGCGACCCTTATGAACTTCACGTAAAACTGGAAGGCTCTTTTGAATCCGCCATCATTGGTCAGCAGAACTATGACAGTGTATCAAGCGCAAGTGTTGGTGGCGCTACCAGCAGCAAAAACAGTTCTGCAAAAGTTTACGGTGCCATCACAGCAAAAGGGACTGAACCAACAGACGCAGACTGGGAAGAACTTGACCATTCTTCAAAAATCAACCTAAACGGAAACAAATGCAGTGTCAGCATTGTTCCGAATACAGAAAAAGGAACTCCTGCCGACAGCGACAGTGGCATGAGCGGAGTTTACATGACCATCAGCAGTGACTTGACATTAAACGGTACTCCAAAAGATGCCGGTGCTTATCTTATTTCCGTATCTATAACAGATACCCAGGGAAGAACCGCTGTCAGCAACTCCTTACCATTTAATGTTTACACAGGCGAAGAAACTTTAGCAGACCGTCTGACTACCGACAATTTAAAACAGTATGGAAATGGTCTTTATGCATGGGATATCATGGAACCATGGGCAATCAAAAACTTCGGAAGCAATGTAGAAGGCGAAGAAAACAGCGTTCGTGTTCCAAAAGATTTAGAAGCATGGTTTGGTTCCCATCAAAGTGGTACTTATGGTTATCTTGGATACGACCTTCCATGGAAACAGGTAAAAGCCGGAGACATTCCACAGACCCTTTACATTCCGGCTGGATGCAATCTGACTATGACAAATATGGAAATCCTCAGCAGTGTCCGCATCGTAGTAGAATCCGGCGGTAAGCTGACTCTTTCCGATTCTGTTGTTCAGGGAATCATCGACGTACAGAACGGCGGTACATTCTCTATGAACTATGATTCTTACAATCAAGAATTTACTACAGGCGCTTCTCTTTGTGGACAGCTTCGCCTGCAGGATGGTGCTATCCTTGAAAATGCATCTATTTACTCTCACATTAACTATCTTGCAAACGGCGACTTAACAGACCGCAGCAGTTCTGAAGCAGTTGTTGTAGCAAATGGAAATGTAACTGTAAAAGGACAGGTATTTATTGCCGGGGATGAAGCAGGAAGTGACCTTGGACAGACTGCCCTTCTCGTAAAAGACGGAACTGTAAATCTTGAAGATAATGCCGTACTCGTTACTTATGGTGGTGGTGGAAACGTACTTCTCTATGCAGAAGGCGGTTCTGCTATTGAATTAGACAACGGTAACATCACAGGAAATGGAAAAGTTATTGCTATCGGTGGCGACGTACTCTGGGGCAACGGCGGAAATGCAGTCATTGGAAACGGAATGATTACAACTTCCGAAGCTTTCCTTCAGGGAGCTACCTCTCGTACTTCCAAAAACGCAACACCGGGAAATGCCATTTCTGACAATGTAAAAGTTACAAGTGCAAGCCGTCATATTGAAAATGGTACACAGATTGGTAATGATGTCAATAATGACCCACTTGAAGAATTATACTGGACTACAGGTGTTGAAACTACACCTCCATTAGATAAGTTCATAACAAATGCTGTAACAAATACCTTCACTGTAGCAGACATTGAAAATCAGACTTATACCGGTGAAGAACTTACCCCTTCTGTAATGGTACAGGATGGAGAAACTGTTTTAACAGAAGGAACGGATTATTTCATTACTTACAAAAACGAAGATGGAACAGAATCCGATGGTAAATTTACAAACGCAGACACTTACACTGTAGTAGTTACCGGTATTGGAAATTACTACGGAACCGTAGAAAAAACATTTACGATTACGCCAAAAGAACTTACTTTTGATGTTGCTTTAGATTCCAATTCTGCTTCTTATGATGGAACAGCTAAAACACCGGCTCTGACTGTAAAAGATGGAAAAACTGTTTTAACAGAAGGTGTTGATTACACTGCTTCCTGCATCTACGGAGATGATTCTGAAGCAAAAAATTTTGCTGATACAGAATTTATCAACGCCGGAAGCTACAGGTTAACTGTTACAGGTATCGGCAACTACGCTGGTTCCTCTGCCGAAATTGTTTTCACTATTACAGACAAAAAGAATGATGACAATAAAAATGACGACAATAAAAATGATGGTGATGACGACAACAAGAACGATAATATCAACAACGGCGATAACGACAACAAGAACGATAATACCAATAACGGTAACGATAATAAAAACAACAGCAACAATGCAAATAACAGCACTACAGACAAAACGAACGGTACCACCAAAACAACAGGCAGTACAACAAATACTTCAACCAATGGAAAAACAACAGCCTCTACAGGCAAAACTTCCACAACCGGAACAAGTACTTCTGCCACTACTTCTCCAAAAACAGGAGATGATACAAACGTTATGATTTGGATTGCACTCTTAGCTGTCTCATTCACAACTTTAACAGGAACAAAACTGCTGAAGAAAAAAAGCAAATAATACAGGTAAATAATTAATCAAAAGCTTCCTTTAGCAAAACTTAAAAAGGACGTTCTATCTTAAAATAAAAAATTCAATAGATAGGATGTCCTTTTTATTTTATCCCCATTGTTCTGACAAGGGTAAAGCGGTAAAGCGGACATTCGCAATCCGCTTTGCTACTTGCTTATCTGCGTTCAAAAAGCCATGCCAGGGTTGACTTTTTGAATTGGTTAGTATAAAATCATTTATATGTGTCAATTATTATGCTTCATTAGCAAAAAAATCTGTAGATTGACAGCTCAAAAAAGAGTTGATAATCTTATATATGGCCGAAGGGAAAAATCCCAGAAACTCAGTAAAATCAAGGGTTTGCGGCATATGTCGTCATAGCTCAGCTGGATAGAGCACTCGCCTCCTAAGGGTCAGGTGGAGCAATCCCCTTTTGGAAGCGATTTATGAAATAAATTTGAAAATTGCTCTATTACAATTAAATACGTCTCAGTACCTCAGTAGGATAGAGGGTTCGCCTCCTAAGCGAAACGTCGCAGGTTCGATTCCTGTCTGGGACGCCAGCAAACAACGCTGAAAGCCTTGATTTATCGAGGTTTTCAGCTTCTTTTGTTTTTGGCTTATAACCTGTCGGATAAGAACATATTCAATTTATATTTTGCAATTTCTTTTGATTTTCAGAATTTGTAATTCGATATTTTTATGACTGTTTGAGTAGAAGAGTTTGCTAACACTTTTTTTATTTTGAAAAAATATCAGCAGATTTTTGAAGATTTGCTAACACTTTTGAAAAATTACTTTGAAGCTGATTGTTTCAAAAGCATTTTTTTCATCTCTGGCGTAAGTGATTTTAAAAGCTGTAAAAGCTCCATATCACTGTCTGATAAGCCGTTGTTTTCCGACTGAACTTCCTCATTTTGTGGTTGCATTTCTGAATCATGGTTTAGAGTGGAATAAAATTGTTCGTCCATCTTTTGAGCGTTGTAACGTCTATCTTCGTCTATGATTTCTGAATAAACGTCTGTAACCATTTCTGCTTCTGCATGACCTGTATCGCCTTGTACTGATTTTACATCGCCGTTGGTCATTTTCAATTTGTATCCTGTTGATAAATGACGCAGACTGTGGAAAACAACTTTTTCATAGCCATTTTGTTCGCATAACTTTTGAAATCTGTCTCTCACAATTCTACTTTCAACGGGATTTCCATTTTCCAAAGCTATAACAAGGTTGTAATTGTTATAAGCGTCTCCTAGAAATTCCTGTAATTCCTTTTGGTCTTTTTGATATTGCACCAGCAATTCTGCAACTGTCTTTGGCAACCATACGGTACGATTACTTGTTTCTGTCTTTGGTGTCTTTAATACAAGCCTTGTTGTGCAATGTGGCTTTTGTGTCGGAAAAATCTTGATAATATCTTTTTCCTTTAATTTCTGCATAGCTTGTGCATTTACTCTGGAAAGCTCTTTGTTGATGATTACCCTTGCGTTATTCGTTGCAATGGATTGTTCATCAATAATCACATCTTCCCATGTAAGACCTGTAATTTCTCCAATACGCATTGAGCAGGAAAACGCCAAATGCATACAGATAGTTAATAAATCGTCGTCTGACTGCTGAATTGCTTCACGGAATGTATCTACACTCCAGACTTTTCTTTTTACCTTAGGAACTTTAGGAAGCGTTGCTAATGAAGCAGGGTTACGCTTGTTGGTATCAATATATTCCCAACGGATTGCTTGATTTAATGCACAGCGTATAATGTCGTGTATTTTCTTGATATTGGCAGGTTGTACGCAACGTCCAGTAGCTTTTCTGTTAGCTCTGGGTACTTCTGGAACACTCAATAAATCGTTGTAGTAGGCAGATAATTTCTTTGTGGTAATCTCATTTAACTTCCAATCCCCGATAAGTGGATTGATGTAATTTTCGATAGTACCGACCTTACTACTAAATGTACTAGGCGACCATTTTGACGTACCATAGAGATTGACAAATATTTTTAAAAAGTCACAAAGCGTAATATCTTCATTGGTACTATCAAGTTCTTTTTTCGATTCATCAATTTGGCGTGCAAACTGTTCCTCTAAGGGAACAATCACATAACCATATTTTTCTTGATAATACTCAACAAATGCTTTTCTCTGCTTTGCTTCTTTCTTTGTCTCTAACGTATCCCATTTCTGTTTACGTTCTCCTGCATTGTCTAAATACCAGTAAATAACGGAAAATGTTGATTTTCTTTTTTTGATTGAAGCCATAATATATTCTCTCCTTAACAGTTAATTTTGATTTAACCATTTATCGAAAGAATCTTTAGATACCCGTATGGCTCTACCAGCACGAACATAAGCGAACTGTCCACTTTTAACCAATGCGTAAGCCACTTTTTTACTCACACATAATTGTTCTGCAATTTCCTCTACTGTATATGTCTTTTTCTCCTTTTTAGGAGTTTCTGTATTTGATGTATCACTTATCACGAGTAATAATAACTCCTTTCCGTGTGATAACAGCAAAATACATACGTTTAACAAGGTCATTATAGCATATCAATAACTCTTGCGGATATGTTTTTTGCCGTTGCTAACACTTTTGCTAATACTTTTTATATGCAGACAAATGGCTTTGGCAAGCTCCACTGGTATCTCAACCATTCCCATTCCTGTGGGCTGAACCGTGTCATACGGGTGTATCATTATCCTGTGTTGCAGGTCATGGCAGAACGACTTTTCCAACGGTCGCTCCCAGATCATTGCATGAATCGCTATCTCCCGATTGGAAAAGTCACGGCGTACAATCTCTGATGGCTCACTGCAAGCACAAACGTATCTGTCTGCATTATTCAGTTGTCAAAGAACTATTAGGCTCTTGTCAGCCTGTATCAATCTGTTTTGTTAAATAGACTGATACAGAATGACAAGCTAAGAAGTAAGCGGAACAGGAAAGAGGGAAGTGCTTATATGAAGCGTTCCGCAGATATTACCTATTCAATTTTTATGTCAAATTCCAATATCATTTTCATAATGGCTTCTCTGATACGACCTTTTAACTCCATATCCACAGCGATATATACATTTCCGTATTCATCATATAATGGGCGAATACAGCTTTTTGATATATACGGGTCATAGAAATCTAAGATTTTATCAATGGAAATTTTGTCGCCGTCCATAGCCGATGAAATCACATAAAATGATGGCTTCTTATACGAACGTTTTTGTTTCAAATACTAATTTTCCTCCTCTAATGACTTTTTCATTTGTTTTAATGCATAGTGTCGGTTTTGAAATACACCACTTCGGGATATATTCTGCAATTTTGCAATTTCCGTATCACTCATATCCAAGAAATAGTACATAAGTACATTTTCACGGTAACGGTCAGATAATTGTTTAATGACTTTTGCCAGCTCATCGTCATATACATAAATGTCATGTCCACATATATTGAAAGTCGTGTAATCCGTTTTATATGTATCCCATATAGCAACTTTATCTATGATAATGTCGGGAAGCTCACAAAAGGGGATAGCTTCTGCTTGATTCTTTTTCAACTCTTTGTAGTAATCCTTTACAACTCCGAAAACAGTTTTTTTTAAACAACTATCAAAACGACACATTACAGTTTTCTGGAAGTCAGATGGTTTCACGTTCTCACCTCCTCCCTGTGCTGTTTTGTATCTATCCCTCTTTCCACTCCATATAAGAAAAAAACAGGGCAGTTGCTAAGTGATTTGAAAAAAATAATCGCTATTTTAGATAAAATTTATACTTGCCCTCACTATATAGCCGACGAGAAAGGCAAAAATTGTTCAATTCGATAAAAAACGACAAAAAAAGACCTGCACACTTAATGTACAGGTTAAGGAAATGGTGATTTCTTATAAATTAGTATTTAATTTTTGTTGCCATCGTATAAACGTATTCTTCTGGTGTAGGGCGTTTCTTTCCAAAATAACTTGAAAATTCAGCTTGCACATCTGGGTCATCGCTGTAATACATTTCATCAATGGTTGACTGAATACGTTCCTTTACTTCTGATACAGAAACACCCTGTTGATGTGCAATCGCTTTAAAAACTTGTTTTGTATCTCGTTTTTTGATACCCAACATTTAACCACAACCTTTCTGAAGAAATTTAATCCCAATCATACTCATCAATGATATTCTTGATTTCGCTGGAGACTGATTTGTCATTCTTTAGTGTTTTAACAACTTTTGCAAATTCATTACGGTTTGGATTTTTTATATCATTATAGCAACGGTGAAGCATTAAAATGTTATGTGAAGTTGGATTTTTTCTGACGGAATTGATTAACAATTCTTCATATCCCTTTTTATAGAACTTTTCTACAAAATGAACTAAATCACCGGGCATTCCAAAATTAACTGAGGGATTAGTGGATATAATTTCTAAAATTGGCTCTACAAATTCATAAGGATTTTGATATGAAAGCATAGCACTTAATATTTCATCATCAAGATAATACTCTTCATAAGGCTTTGCTGATTTTTTTAGTTCTTCAATTATTTGTTCTTTGGTCATTATACATTTTCCTTTCAAACTTTGGTTGTTCAGCTCTACAAGCTTGAATTTATACCCGGTACTTGTCTCGATTTATAGTCATATCAACCAAATGAAATACAAGTAAGATAATAAAAAAAACGGAAACTATTATTATTCCTGCGCCCGGCTTGATAAAATCAATTATACCGCCAAGACAAAAGAGCATTGCCCATGTCTTAATCCGTTTTCCAGTAACTCTGCATATTTTCTCTGTGTTTAATCCAGTATAATCTCCTGATAAAAACAGCACACTTCTTTCTGTATTCCTTGATTTGATAAAAAATCTTCCAACAAAAAAGAGAACAGTTGCCATCAGTAAATCAATAAATATAATTGTTATTTTCATTTTCAACACCTCTAATTCTAAGTTCACAACTTCCAATTTACTGGGTTAAGCCGAGTATACCACACTCCTCCATGAAAGAACACCCCGATATAGTGAAATTTTGCCATTTTTCTGCGTACGTGCGTACACGCTCCGCAGGGATTCTAATGGGCTTGGCCCATTGGCACACAGACTTTGGCACAAAGTCTAGTGTGTTACACCTTGTCAGAGGTGTACAGGCTCCCGGTACGCACGTACGCAGCGACTACCCACAAACGCGCCATATAGGGGGACGACCAAGTTCGCACAAAGCGAACTTGATTCCGCAAAGCAAAAGGCAGGATACCACTATCATAGTGATACCCTGCCTTTACTCGTTCCTGTCCACTGTTCCGAGTAGTGCCTTCTCAGAACTTCCTGTAAACAAAAAACGTACCCGAACCCTTTCTCATAGAGAATCGGGTTCGAGTACGAACTGTATGGTGGAGAATTAGGGACTCGAACCCCAGACCCCCTGCGTGTGATGCATGATGACTTTTCGGTTTTTAGAATGTTGATTCGTTAAATAAACTCGATTTGCTACAGATCTGCTACAAACGACGACTTAGAAACTCAATAAGTTTTCCTTTTTCACAGAAATACTTTTGAAAATTAAATTTTCCGTTCTACGTCTACCACATTACGAATATTGGAAAGTAAATTTTTGCCTTCTCTGTATTCACTGGGAGTCTTTGCTACTGTAAACATATACCGAGAATCATGAAAAACTATTTTATAATGCGAGCCACCTTCTTCGATACTGAAACCAGCCTCTATGAGTTTGGCTTTTGCAGTCTTATTCAATTTTCCACCATTGCTGGTTAGCGCTTCCTGAACCAGCTTTATTATTTCTTCACATGCTCCAGCTCGTGGATTGGCTTCAAGCATCGACTTAATAAGTGTACTAGCTCTAGAATTTTCCGGATATTTTATTTTCACTTGCGACAGAATACTATAAAGAAGATCATTTGCCTCGTTCAAATATAGTTCTTGCTCTTTACCTCTCCTGAAGAATCCTTCCCCTGCGGCCTTCGCTTTAATCGCATAAAACTGTTCCCTCAGTCGGTCTCTCTCTGCCACGAGATTATCAAGTTCTTCGTTTAGTTCCGTTATTTTTTCTCTAAGTTGGCTGTTTTCTTGGTCAAAAGTCGCCACATAACTATCTAATTCTTCTTTGCTCTTTGCATCAATTTTATTTATTTTTTGTTTTGCCTGAAGCACTAAAATTTGATTCCAATTATAATTTGCAGAATCCAAGCGATTTATAAGAGACTTCCATACAGAGTCTACAATGTCCCTTAGCATATCTTTCGGATCGGAATAATAGTCTGCTCCAAACTTTCGACAATATGCCGAATCAGGAAAGTATAGTCCAACATAACCACCATAGACATTATTTCCGTTAGTGTCTATTCTAAGTCTCTGTGTAAATTTCGGCGTTTCTTCATCAATGACATGAGCCATACCACTTAGTTGTTGTGCTAAATAAAGAGGAGACACCGCATTTTTTCCCCAATAATCACGTGTTATATAAACAACTGGCATAGAATACGAGTATGTTCCTTCCATGATTCCAACACATATATCATAATTTTTTTCAGATACTTTAATTGGAATATCGCCGATTGAAATACCATTATCCACTCCACATAATTCGCTTTCCGCAAACATTCTGACGATATACGGCTTATGAATAACGGGGAGCTTGGTATTAAAATCCTTTCTGGTACAGTTCAACTGAATAAGTACAGATTTCGAATTTTCCTCACTTAAAAAGATGCAATCATTTGTCCATATAACATTAGGTTCTCGATTCTCCAGACGACAAGCTGATATCTCGACTTTTTGATCTTTGTAATTTCGTATTGAAAATGTAATATTGTCGTTTGAATAATCATAATCCTCTTGATTCAAAGCATTGTAGATAAGGCCCTCTGTAACATATCGAGGGCTCCCTACAACCCATCGAATACATACATCTAAAAAATCATCACGTGTTGTCGTTTCTTTCAATGGGATTCTTGTACTAAAAACCAACATTTTATATTCTCCCTTTTCTTAAAGCCAACTATACCTTCTTCAAAAGTGCCACTACTATGCAATGCATGACCTTTTTGAAGTTTCCTTCAGTATAGAGCCACTTATACTATTTAGCATATTGCCACTATCCTAGTAGAATTTAGAAGCTCCATCCTTCGTTTTCGCACAAGCCTAATATGTCAACGCACGGGACTCGAAGATCTCTACATACAAAAGGTATCTTCTTCTCACCTTTTTTGTTTTCTTCCGTTATAACTGTAAGTCCATATTTTATTGCTGTTGCTATTAGAAACGCATCTCCCGATGATTTCATTTGCTTAAAATCCACCAGTTGTGGATTTGATGTGACGACCTTTTTTACATTTTCCTGGATTTCATCATCAATGGGCAATATTTCACCATGTAAATCTAAAAACCACTTCTTTATGCCCGCGTCATTCACTTCCTCAATAATTTCAGAGCAAGTTACAATTCGTTTCTGTTGAACTAATTCGTCGATATGTCTCCAAAGTGTTTTGTTGATTGTGCGTCGGTGAGGTTCATTATCCTTCTGCGACAAAATAGACGACGTATCGATAATATATCTGGTCTTCGGAGATTCTTTCACAATTTTGATGCCTCCATCATAAATTTATCGACATGATCTTGCTTTACTCTCAAATATCGAGCAATATCCTGTTTGTCAAAATATCCCTCCCGAAATCCTCGATAATACGACCTACAAAGTGCCGAACTATTCTGATCAATTGCTTCGCGTGAAATATTCCTCGGAATCCCTCTTCCAGTAATTTTTCGGAATGTTTTCTGTTTTTCTCTTTCACTTTCAAACCTTGTCTGTATTTCAGCCGACAAAGTGGAAAAACGACTTTTGGGAATTTTTCCTGTATCTAATAATCTTCTACAGACAACTTCCTTACTCACTGAAAATTTACTTGCAAGCGATTCAATCAAATTAAAGTCAATCTCATCCGGTACATAGCTTCCGACTTGCTTAAGCAAATTTGCTGTCGGGACTAGAACTTCTCCTGCAACAGCGTTACAAAAAACTTCTTCAGCTTGTGTGGAAGAGGAGTTTTGCATTTCATTGCAAACAGCTGAACTTCTCTTTACAAGGTGAACTAATTCATGAATAATCGAAAACGTCTTTGCTGGATATCTATCCTCGTTATTCAAACCAATCACAGGAAAAACATCATCATAGATTGCAAACCCACGCACAACTTCGGGCTTTACGCCTATAAAGCAATGTACAAAGGCACCTTTTTCTTCGACAGCATTTCGCACGAATAAATAAAGTTGTCTCGCGCTCGAACACTTATATTGTACCTGAGAAGTAAGGCCAATCGTATTTCGAATCATTTTAGCCCACTGATTGATGTCATTTGTTTCAATCCCTGAAATCAAAAACATCGGAATGATTTCTTTCAGGCTCTTCTTTGATTCAATCAACAACTCGCGTGCTTCCATGACATCTGCAATGGCCAAATTCAGTGCACTATTGTCAATTACTGCATCAGGCATAGTTCGCAGGTTATGCAATTTAGGCAAATGTTTTATATTGATATCTTCTGCATTCATATAGAGCCCTGCAAATGGAATATGGTAACATTTCGCAATACTTTTTGCTTGGTTAATTGTAGGAAATTTTTTCAAGTCCTCATTTTCCCATGCTGATATTTTTTCTTGGGAAAATTTCGTTATTTTTTCAATATAATCAAACGACACCGCTTTTTTCTCGCGGATATACTTTAACGTATTCTTGTTAATTCGCGCATAAATATACATTTTAATATCTCGCCTTCCTTCCAATATCACACCAAAATGTATCATGCTTCCAATCGTCCCTCCTTGAAGATTTGCGCCCCATCCAGTTGTCTAATTATTCCCATGGGACACCATTTCTAACTTCAAGATTTTTATTATTCAAGGAATCCTTTTGGTTAGCAAAACATTTTTTCTCTTTCCAAATATTTTTAGCCGCTCTCTATATTCAAGAAATAATTCTTTGTCTATATCGCATAATTGATTCCGCCCAATTTTATCAACCGCCTTCATCGCTGCTTCTCTCTGGCTCAAATGCCGCTTTCCAACGGTCAGGCAGTTTGCACCATCCAGTGTATCATACTGCTGGAACGATCGATTAAAGTCCATTAAGCCATGCAGACGGATAGGTTGATTCGTCTCATTGTCCACCAACAGACCCCAGTTTTCCCAATGACGGTCAGTGTTGCCCACCAGATAGTCCAGAATGTTCATCATATAGTATCCGTGGGCATCCAGTTCCAGAATTTTATCCAGCGTGTTCCAATCATGATTTGTGCAGTAGACATCGTAGGCTGCATAAGTCACAAGGCTATATCGCTGCGAGGTCATAATTTTGCTGATGGAAACCAGCTCATTCTCAAACATCCCCTGCTCATACAAAACCTGATGACAGTCAAATCATCGACAGATCTTACTTGCCAGCACCTCACGCTCAACTGCATCTTGTCCACCATCTTTATAAAGATAGAAGCCATCATCCTTGCGCACCCACGCTTTAGGATAGCATCCGCCAGTGGACAAATCATTTGCCAAAAGATGGGCATTTGTCACAGCCATCTGATGCCCACGCGGTGCAATATCCACAAGAGCATTGCTTAAAGAGTGTGTGTAGAGATTGATATCCTCAAATCGGACAGTCTCATTTTCTTCTTTTACCCAGAACACATCCAGCAGAGACAGGCAATGGTACGAAAGTGCAATCTGTGCACGCTCCCGATCCGTAACGCTTTGAGATGCGCCAATGCTGTTCAGGATTTCCTTTGCATAAGTACGGTCACGTGGTATCAGCCGAGATGCACACCATGAATGGAAGCTAATCACATTATTGATTCGAGTATCAAAGTCATTCGATTCTTTCAGCACCAGACCATAGGGCATGAAATCTTCAAAACAAATTTTACACTCACCAGCCGTACTCACCTGTGCCACGCACTTTTCCATGTGCATGACATGATAGACTGTTGCTTCGCCCATTGCTTTCACCACCTATTTGACCAATGCACGCCGTCTTTTCTACTATTGTACCGTCTTTCTACTTGTAAAACAAGCCTGTTCTGCATACTGCAATCCAAAAAATCTCACCCAGATAATATAACCATGATACGAAACCTCTGAGCCGAAAGACTCAGGGGCTATTTTTATGTCTGGAGGTGATTTTCCATGCTGTTCCGTATCATCGTTGTCATCATCACTATTACGATTTCGTTCTAAGCTGTATCCGCGCAGAAAGGAGATGTCCCCATGAACTTTTTACCTGAGCTCATTCAAAAACTTGGCACGGTTCTTGTTGAAGTCCTCGTGCTGATCGCTGAAGAAGTCGAAAAGAAAAACTAACGAAAACAAATCGAAAAGGAGATTTTACTATGTCTGCAAATGTTGAAACCATGTTCTCTGTCCGTGAGACCCCTTGGCATGGCCTTGGCCGTATCGTTATGGATGCCCCTGCAAGCCGTGAAGCCTTGGAGTTGGCTGGTCTCGATTGGCAGGTGGAAAGCCGCAACATCTACTCAGGCACGGGTGCAATGATCTCCGGCTATCGCGCCAATGTCCGCAGCACCGATGATGCTGTTCTGGGTGTGGTGTCTGACCGCTACCGCATTGTGCAGAACGAAGAAGCATTTCAGTTTACCGATGACCTGCTGGGTGAGGGCGTTACTTATGAAACTGCCGGTTCTTTGCAGGGTGGCAAGAAAGTCTGGATGCTGGCAAAGCTGCCGGAGAAATACATCATCGCCGGAGACGAAGTGACCCCATATCTTGTATTTTTCAATAGTCACGATGGCAGCTCTGGTGTCAAGGTCGCCATGACCCCGGTTCGAGTCGTCTGCCAGAACACTTTGAACCTTGCCCTTGACTCTGCAAAGCGCATCTGGACAGCAAAGCACACCGAAAATGTTTTGCTCCGGGTGCAGGATGCCCGTGAAACTTTGCAACTTGCCAATAGCTATATGGCAGATCTTGGCAAGGGTATCTATAACCTGACCAACATCAAGCTGTCTGACCGCAAGGTACAGGAGTTCATCAACGAGTTCTTCCCTGTCACCGAAGACCTGACCGATGGCCAGCGGAAGAACAACCTGCGCTTGCAGGAAGATTTGAAGGCTCGCTATTATAATGCACCCGATCTGGAGTGGGTCGGCAAGAATGGATGGCGGTTCGTGAACGCTGTTTCCGACTTTGCCACCCATGCAGATCCCATCCGTAAAACTCGCAACTACAACGAAAATCTGTTTCTGCGCACCGCAGAGGGCAATCCCATGATTGATAAAGCCTACAAAATGGTGCTGGCAGCAGCATAAAGGAGGACGTATGAATGATGTGAGCAACCGGGCTGTCCGGGAATTTTCTGAGTTCCTTGACCGCATCGAAATCAACTTTCCAAAGCCTACTTGCACCACGGCATACGAGATCACGATGAAAAGCACGATCGTCAGTGCCTTGATTACGCTGGACACCGAAAAGCAGATGGACGAGCGTTTCTGGAACCATCTCCGGGTGCAGCGGAACATTCTGGATTTCCTGTATACCCTGTGGCTGGATGATGACCGCACCTTGGTGGATGAGTTTTCCACCATTATCAAAGACTTGGTGGAATACGATTTCTCTATCGCAGAAGAACAGATGAAAGAAAGGCTGAACATTGCATGAAAAGACTTGTATCTACATTGAATTTATCCAAAGAGGATTGGCTCCGCTACCGTAAGTGCGGCATTACCGGCACGGATGCTGGTGCCATTCTTGGCCTGAACCCCTATCGCTCTGCATTTCAGGTATACCATGATAAAATCAGCGATACCATTGAGAATATCGACAACGAAGCCATGCGGCAGGGTCGTGACTTGGAGAATTATGTGGCGCAGCGGTTTACCGAAGCAACCGGTCTGAAGGTGCGCAGAGCGAACGCCATCTACCAGAGTGAGGAACATCCGCTGCTTCTGGCAGATTTCGACCGCCTGATCGTTGGGCAGAAAACAGGGTTGGAATGCAAAACGGTCTCGCCCTTCTCCGCAGATAAGTGGACAGACGGCAAAATCCCGGCTCACTATCTGGCGCAGGTTGACCATTACTTAGCCGTCAGCGGTTTCGACTGCTGGTATGTGGCAGCTCTGATTTTCGGCAGAGAGCTGGTGATCCACAAGATCGTGACAGATAAGCAGGTGCTTTCTGATCTCATTGATAAGGAAGAACTTTTCTGGACACGTCATGTGGTTCCCCAGATTCCCCCTGCACCTAATGGCTGTGACAGTGATACGCAGAAAATCAACCAGCTTTATGAGGCGGATAACCGGGACAAGACCGCTGATCTGAGTGCCCTACATGGACTTCTGGATAAGCGGCAGGAGCTTTCTGACCAAATCGAGCAGATGGAACAGGAGAAAACGGCTATCGAGCAGCAAGTCAAGCTGAAAATGCAGGATGCTGCCTATGGCACAGCACCGGGTTATAAGGTGTCGTGGGTATCCTCCGAAAGCAAGCGTGTGGATTCCCAACGTCTGCGGAAAGAGCAGCCGGATATTTTCAACCAGTACAGCAAAAATGTAAGCAGCCGCAGGTTCACCATCGTTCATGCGGCATAAAACTTTGTATATGGCGGCAGGGAGTGACTTCTCTGCCGCCTTTTTTCTTGGAGGTTATCTTATGGCTACGGAAAATCCATTCGTAAAATTATCTGCCGTTGATTTCAAGGATCATCTGGAAGTCAAAAAGTCCGGCAACACGGAGCTGAAATATGTAAGCTGGGCGTATGCCTGGGCAGAGGTGAAGAAGCTGTACCCTGCTGCCAGCTATGAGGTCAAGAAATTCAACGGTCTGCCCTATGTTTATGACCCCATAACCGGCTTCATGGTGTATACCTCGGTCACGATTGAGGGCGTTTCGCACGAAATGTGGCTGCCTGTACTGGATGGCGCAAACAAAGCCATGAAAGCCGTGTCTTATACCTACACCACCCCGAAATGGGACTACAATCCGCAGACCCGCCGCCGTGAAAAGATCGGCATGGAAGAACGCACCGTAGAAGCAGCCTCCATGTTCGATGTGAATAAGGCTATCATGCGGTGCTTGGTGAAGAACCTTGCTATGTTCGGTCTTGGCCTCTATGTCTATGCCGGAGAGGATTTGCCGGAAGATGCCGCACCGCAGCCGGAGGCAGAACCCCAAAAGCAGCCGAAACCGAAATCCACCAGCCAAAAGCCGGAACAGCCGCCTGTGCCCTGCATCTGCGCCCGGTGCAACCAGCCCATTAAGAGGGTCAAGCTGAAGGATGGCTCCATCATGCAGGCGGCAGAGTTTGCCGCCACCCATGAGGGAATGTGCGCTGACTGCTATAAAGCCACCAGATTGAACGTAGCATAATAAAACTGCTCTATTTCGATGTCACTTGATTCTTGTATGATTCTATATTTCATGGTACACTTACAGTAGTAAGTTCTGAAAGCTCATCTCTATGAGCGGAAAGGAGCATTGCATGGCAGATTTGCAGTTTCCTGTTGGGATCTCAAATTTCTCAGAGATTCGTACCAAAGGATATTATTATATTGATAAGACCAATCTGATTGCAGAGATTCTGGATGGCGGCATTCCTAAAGTCAACTTGATTACTCGCCCTCGTCGTTTCGGAAAATCTCTCGGTATGAGCACTCTCGCAAATTTTCTGGACATCACCAAAGACAGCAAGCAGATGTTTGAGGGATTGGCGATCTCCAAAAATACGGAACTTTGCAAAAAGTGGATGAATCAGTGTCCTGTGGTCTTTTTCTCTTTCAAGGACACGGACGGTCTGACCTTTGAAAGTGCCTATGGAATGCTGTGCATGAAGCTGGCATTTGCATTTCAGGATTATCAGTTTCTTTTGGACGACGATGCTATTTCTGACGATGACAAAGGCATCTTTAAGCGGATTCTGGGACGCACTGCATCCATGGATGAAACAAAAAGCTGCTTTTTGCTATTGACTCGGATGCTGGAAATCCATTTCAAAAAGTCGGCGGTCGTCATTCTGGATGAGTATGATGTTCCCATTGCCAAAGCCAGCAGCAACGGATATTATTCGCAGATGCTGGACGTGATGCGGGCTATGATGAGCACCACGCTCAAAGACAACACCTCCCTCGACTTTGCTGTTGTTACTGGCTGCCTGAAAATTGCCAAAGAAAGCATTTTTACCGGGACGAACAATTTCGTTTCGGATACGATTCTTTCTCCCCGGTTGAGCGAATCCTTTGGTTTTACACAGGCAGATGTAGATCAAATGCTGAAAGATGCCGGTCTTGAATCGCAGTCTGCTGAAATCAAGGCATGGTACGACGGTTACCATTTTGGCGATGCAGACATTTATTGTCCGTGGGACGTAATCAGTTATCTGCGGGATTTCCAGTATGGTGTAGCACAGAAGCCGAAAAGCTATTGGAAAAACACCAGTGATAACGCCATCATCCGTTCTTTTATCGACTATGCAGGCGACAATATCACCACAAAGCTTGAAACTCTGATGGCTGGCGGCTCTATTGTTCAGCATATTGAAGAAAACCTGACCTACGATTATCTGCACTCCTCTGAGGAAAATCTTTGGAGTGTGCTGTATCTGACAGGCTATCTGACCAAGGTGCGGGATAAGGATCTGACGGATTCGCTGCCGGATGGCTGCTCTGCGCTGATGATTCCCAATGCAGAGATTCGGGAAATTTTTGAAACCACTGTAAGCAAATGGTTTGACGACAGCGCTAAGGCATGGAACCGCAGCCCGTTGTTTGATTCAGTCTGGAGCGGAAACAGCGAAGCTCTGACAAAAGAAATGACCAAGCTGCTGCGCATGACCATCAGCTACCATGACTATCGGGAGGATTTTTACCACGCTTTCCTTGCAGGCATCTTTACTGGTGCTGGCTATGTAGTGGAATCCAACAAAGAGCATGGCGAGGGTCGCAGCGATGTCATTGTAAAGGATATCCGCAATGGTCGTGTGGCAATTTTTGAAGCCAAGTATGCAAAAACTCTGGATGCTCTGCCGGATGCCTGTGATGCTGCCATTCAGCAGATCAATGACCGGATGTATGCAGCAGACTTCCGGGATGACTATGATGACATCCTCTGTTATGGCATCGCATTCTTCAAAAAGCGCTGCATGGTAAGGAAAAAATAATTATCTACTGGGGAGTATCTTCGGATGCTCCCCTTCACTTTTTACAGGACAATCCATTTGGATTGTCCTGTTTTTATTTGGAGGTACACAATGGAAGAACAAAAAATCAAAGTCCTTGCGCTCCTGCCAATGGAGTTGCCAAAAGAGATCGAACTAGACAACACTCTTGAAGCCATGCAGAACTTTGTAGGCGGGCCGATCGAATGCATCACCTTAAGTGACACCGGTTCAGAGGTCACACTGGTCTGCAATGATGAAGGCAAGCTACTTGGCCTGCCGCTCAATCGTCCGCTGTGGGATGGAGCCGATGTTCTTGCCGGGCCGGGATTTCTGGCCGGATGTGACAACGAAGGGAATCTGACTTCCCTGCTGCAGAGTGCAATGGATTTCTACAAAGAGAAATTCAGAGCTTTTATCATTGAAATCTAAGGAGGACAGATTATGACCTTTCATGCAATGACCGAACACTACGAAGAGATTACGGTTTGCGGAAAGCCTGCGTTGTTCACCAGCATCCGCATCAAGAGGGATACTGTCCCGGATGGCCTGTATACCTACGATGTCCGGCATGATGATGAGTGCCGGGGCATCCCTTGCGAAATCGCACCCTTTGTGATGGTCAACCATTGGGGCACCATCATCCTTGCGGAACCGCTGGACCTGCCGGACGATGGGCGGCGATATATTGATGAGGATACCGACTGGAACTACGCTCCTTGGGATGGCGAGGACACCGCCAATCACAAACCGTGTACTACCATTTCTGATTTTATGACTGCCTATGCCCACTAAAACTGTATTAAAAATACCGTATATTCTGTTTTGTATTAAAATCAGCCGTTTTCAGGCCATTTCAA
>OODU01000107.1_pt1 | contig 91583 bp, 70 predicted proteins | sample 1671171 | NCBI WGS metagenome assembly OODU01 (sample SAMN06348129, study PRJEB24527) | human gut metagenome | biome: human gut; feature: ankylosing spondylitis patient; material: feces | host: Homo sapiens | place: China | collected 2015-10
CGCATCGAGAGTGTGCGCACGATGCTGACGAAATCGCTGACAGCACTTGTACCGTTCAATACGCAAGAAATTCTCACACCGGGTGGCATTTGTTACGGCAGAAACGCCGTGACAGGCAATCTCATCATCGGGCTGCGCACTAGCCTTGTGAACGGCAATGCAATGGTTGTCGCTACCTCCGGCGGCGGCAAATCAATGTTTGTTAAGTTGGAAATCCTTATGCTGTACCTGCGCTTCACAAAAGCACGTTTCTATGTCGTAGATCCCGAAAATGAGTACGCGCCCCTCGTGCAGGAATTGGGCGGCGAGGTTGTGAATATCTCGGTGGACAGCGCTACGCACTTTAATCCGCTGGACTTCAAATACGATAAGGCAACGAAAATACCTCCCCATGTTGCTAAGGCAGAATTTGTATTGAGCCTGTGTGAGCAGATATGCGGGCCAAGGCGCAAGGTGAACGCACAGCCGAGCAGCGGCAGGAATCACCCGAAAAATACGCACAAACCGAGGTGCAGCAGGGCATTTCCGATGTGGCTGCCCGTACAGGCAACACCGCCAAAAGCACCGCCCGCATGAGCTACCGCAAGTTTCGTGCAATGCAGGAGAAGCGGAAGAATCTCACCTTGCAGGGCAGCACCCAATCTGCATCAAAGCTGATTGAAAAAGAGAAAGTCACTGTTCCCACGCAGGCCGAGCGCAGGGAAATGTTCAAAAAGCAGCGTTTCCGGCAAAAGGCCATCGCAGCCAAAACACCAGCGCCGCAAACCCCTGTGCCGTCATCGGCCACACCGGCACCGCCGCGCTGCCGAGCCCAAATGCAGCAGCGCTTAAAGCTGCTGCACCTGACCCGCGAGGCTGTGCGCCGCTATCTGCAAAAGCAGACGACTGCCACAGCGGCGGGCAATACCGCTCCCATCGTTACCCACGCACCCAAACTGCCCACAATCAGCAATAAACAAGCCACGGTTGAAGCAATCAGCCGTGGCGTTCATTATATCGCAGCCAAAATCAAAGCCCTGCTCTCCCAAACTGTGCGGCGCGCCGCGCAATCGCTGCTGGCGCTGCTTGGCGCGGGCGGCGTGGTGCTGTTGCTGGCGATGGTCATAGGCGCGGCTGCGGCGGTGATCGGCTCACCGATGGGCATCTTGTTTGCCGATGAATCCGGCGATCCCAACAGTATCCCTATTGCCGAAATCGTAGCCGACACCAACGCCGACTTCGGCGCGGCCATCAATGACATCGTATCCGCCCACCCGGAGTGCAGCGAATCCACGATGGAATACGACTACGAGGACGGTCACACTTGGGCGAGCTACTGGCCCGAAGTGCTGGCCGTCTTTGCCGTGCAGAACAACCTAAACAACGACGGCGATGTGGTCGTAATTGATGAAGCTAAAAAGCGGATGATACAAGATACTTTCTGGTCGATGCATAAAATCGCTTGCGAAGTCGAGGAGGTGACCGTCACACCGGAACCGACCGAGGACGAACCTGACCCGGAACCGGTCACGGAGTACATTCTGCATATCACGGTCAGCAGCAAATCGGTGGACGCGCTGGCAGATTTGTACCGCTTTACGCAAGACCAGCGGGACATTTTGCACCAGCTACTTTCCGAGGAAATGCGCCCCAGCCTGCTTGCCCTGTGCGGTGGGATTGCCGTTGCCGACGGCGCGCTGTGCTGGCCGCTGCCGGGTCACACCTATATATCCTGCCACTTCGGGGAAGTGGACGCCTTCGGCAATGCCGGGCATCGCGGCACAGATATTCCCGCACCGGAGGGAACACCCATCTTGGCTGCCCACAGCGGCACAGTGCTGATCAGTGGCTGGAACGACAGCTACGGCAATCAGGTGCTGCTGGATAACGGCGCTGGACTTTCCACGCGGTATGCCCACATGACAGCAACAGCCGTCACGGCGGGCGAAACCGTGACGGCTGGGCAGGTTATTGGGTATGTAGGCAGCACGGGGGATTCCACGGGAAACCACCTGCATTTTGAGGTGAGCGTTGGCGGGGTGTTGACGGATCCGCTGGGCTATGTAAAGGTATCATGAAAATTTCAGCTTCAAACAAGCGTACGCCCAACGCCTTGCAAGTACCCGGTTTTGTGCACCGAAAAAGCCGGTTTCTTCCCCCGACCGGGATGGAGCTCCCGTGCTACAATACTGGTATCGAACCGGCAAGATCTTCTAGTATAAAACGCGCGGGTGGGCTTGCGAGACGATGATGCGGCGGTTTGCGCCACAGGACCTGCCCCCAAAAGGGCATTTCCACTACCACCAAGGACGCCGTGTATGCCCAGTATGCCCACATCCCGCGCTGTGCCTGTGGCGGCTACTGCCACAAACCCGACCTGCCCGGCCAGATGTGGCTGGACGGTCTGTACATGGGCGGCCCCTTACTGGCCTGATACGCTGCCCTGACCGGCCATCCGGCGCTGTGGCAGCAGGTGGCGGAACAGATCTTTTTGATGGCGCGCAACACCCGGGACGGCGCCACCGGCCTGTGGCGCCACGCCCGTTGACAATGCCCTGCGGCAGCCCCTATAATGGTATCATCGACAACAGGGCAGGGGTGCCCGGCACTGCAGGGGCAGGCTGGCGCCGCAGCCCTGTTTTTGGCGGGCTGCCACGGCCAAAAAAGGAGGAAGTCACAGGATGCAAAAACTGCTGCGTCGCTTTCACAATCTCTCCCTCTCCCAAAAGATGGTGTCGGCTTTTTTCGCCCTGCTGCTGGTGATCTGCCTGGTCATGCTGGCGGCGCTGAACATCTCCTTCGGCATCTACGACCAGAACCTGTACGAAAAGTCCCTCCAATCACTGGACTTTTTTGCCCGGCAGGTCAGCGACGAGCTGGAGGATGTGGAGAGCTTTACCTACGATCTGGCGGTGAGCCCCGAACTGCAGCAGCAGCTCTCGGAACTCAAAACGCTGGCCTTTGGCACCTCCGCCTACGACTATGCCCGTTACCAGCTGCGGGTGCAGCTGATTCAGGAGGCGCGCACCCACCCCATCGTCAAGAACATCCGCTTCATCGACACCAACGGCAGCGAGATGCTGGTGGGCACCGACACCGGTCCCATGGACACAGCCTCCCTGCTGGAAGCCCTCCATCAGGCTTACGGCGCTTATCTGCTGACCAGCCCCACGGCGGACTATCCCTATCTGGTAGGCGGGCGGGACATCCGCAAGCACGTCGACTCCAGCATGGAATACCTGGGCAGCTGCCTGGTCACCTGCGACGCTGCCGGCGTGATCCAGCGGGAGCTGCAGGGCATGACCTCCTCGCCAGGCACCCTGTATGTTGCCGCCGGGGACACCATGGTCTACCGCGGCGCCGAGGTCGATCCCCCGGCGGTGGAGGGGGACCATGGATACCGGGTATGGCGGCAGGACGGGCAGTCCTACTTCGTGTGCTGGATGACTGACCCTGCCACCGGCTGGCTGTATCTGAACATCTTCCCCTACAGCCAGATCTTCGGCCAGACCATGGCCCTTCGCTTCATCGTGCTGGGGGTGTTCGTGGCCCTCTTTGTGGTGGGCGGCCGGGTGATGCGGGTACTGGCCCGGCTCATCACCCGGCCGCTGGCCCGGCTGAGCGCCTCGATGAAGGTGGTGGAGAGCGACGACTTTGAGGCCGCCCTGGCCATGCTGCCCGACCACCCTTACCGGGACGAGACCGGCCAGCTGACCGGCGAGTTCCGGGTCATGCTGCAGCAGATCGACACTCTGATCCGGGAAAACTACAAAAAACAGATCCTGCTGCAGCAGACCCAGTACCAGATGCTCCAGGCCCAGATCAACCCCCATTTTCTGAACAACACGCTGAATACCGTGAACTGGATGATCCGCGCCGGGCGTAGCGAGGACGCCGCCCGGGTGGTGGTGGAGCTGGGCCAGCTGTTGCGGGCCGCCCTGGCCCGGGAGAGCGCCACCACCGTGGCCCGGGAGGTGGAGCTGGTCCAGAGCTACATCGCCATCCAGGAGTTCCGCTACCACGGGCGGGCCGCCTTCCAGGTAGAGACCGAGGGTGCTCTGGACCGTTGGACCATGCCCAAGATGATCCTGCAGCCCCTGGTGGAGAATGCCATCCTCCACGGGGTGGAGAACAGCCTGACCCCCTGCACCATCACGGTGACGGCCCGGGAGCAGACAGCGGACATCCTGCTGGAAGTGCACAACACCGGCCCCTGCATGACGCCGGAGGAATTGGACGCCGTGCGCCGTTTTGCGGCCAAACCCAAGGACCACGGCATCGGGCTGAAAAACATCAATGACCGGCTGCAGCTGTATTTCGGCAGCTTTGGCTGGCAGATCGACAGCGACCCGGAGCAGGGCACCCGGGTGCGGATGACGCTGCCCAAGAAGGAGAAAGAGGATGTACAAACTGCTGATCGTGGATGACGAGGAGATCGAGCGCGAGGGGATGGCCCATTTCATCCCATGGGAGGAGCAGGGCATCCAGCTGGTGGGCACCGCATGGAACGGTGTGCAGGGGCTGGAGATGATGGAGCGCCTCCGCCCCGACATCGTCCTAGTGGACGTGAAGATGCCGGTGATGAGCGGCCTGGAGATGATCCGCCAGGCGCGGCAGACCTTTCCCGATGTGGTGTATGTGATCCTGTCCGGCTACGGCGAGTACGAGTTCACCAGCCAGGCCATGGAGGAGGGGGTGCGCCACTACCTGTTGAAACCCTGTGACGAAAAAAGGATCCGGGAGGTTCTGGACAAGGTCAAGGCCGAGCTGTCCGAGCGTCAGGCTCAGGCCAGCAAGGACCGGGACGCCCGGGTGCTGCTGCCCCACGCCCGGGAGCAGATCTTCTGCGATCTGGTGCTGGATCGGGCCCAAGTGGGCAGCACCGCCACCTGCCACTTTATGGAGCGGCTTGGCGGGGAAGGCCGGCCGGTGCTTCTGGCCACTGTGCGGCTGACCCGCGGGTTCGACTACCTGGAACGGTTCGTCATCGGCAACATTATGACAGACCTGCTTCCCACCGGGACGCTGCTGTGCACCGGCGGCCAGGAGCAGGACACCTTCCTGCTGCTGGACCCTGCCGCTGGCGCCGGCCTGGAACAGGCCTTCGCCCGGCTGCAGGTGGAGTTCCGCCGGTTCGAGAAAGCGCCCCTGCAGGCAGCGGTGAGCGCCCCCGGAGCCCTGGGCGGCCTGCCGGAGCTCTACCGGCAGACTGCAGCGCTGCTGGCGCTGGGCGGCGGGGAGGAGACCGGTCTGCTGCGGTACGGCGGCGCGGCGGCGGGAAACGGCCCACTCTTTGACTACCGGGCCATCCAGAACGCCCCCGACTACGAGCAGCTTTTGCTGGAACTGTACACCGGCCTGGCCAAAATGCAGCTGCGCGGGTACGGCTCCGACCGGCAGCAAGCCCTGTGGACCCTGGCCTGGAAACTGCTGGCCGCCGACGCGCCGCTGCCTGAGCTTACCCTGTGCGGCGTGGCCCGGGCGCTGGCCCAGAGGCTGGCACTGCCCCATGAGCCTCGGAACGACCGGGCGGCTCTGCAGATGCGCCAGATCTACGAGGCCGTCTACGACCACCTGGCGGACCCCGCGCTCAACCTGCTCAAGCTGGCCCGGGACTGCCTGTTTGTCAGCGAGGATCACCTGAGCCGGATGTTCAGCCGCCGAACCGGCACCCGGCTGACCCATTTCATCGAGAGCCGCCGGGTGGAGGTAGCCCGGCGGCTGATCGACTGCGACCCCAACGTGACCAACGCCCGGCTGGCCGAGTTGGTTGGGTACCCGCCGGACGGGCGGTATTTCAGCCGGGTGTTCCGCAAACAGTTCGGCATGACCCCCGGGGAATACCGGGAGAAGATACGGAATCAGCCTGCAGACAGGCAATAAATCAAAATTTTGTCGAAGGGGCTGTGGAGCCGGACGCCGCTGCGGCGGCAGTGCGCGCGTGTTGCCCCCCGTTGAGCGGGCCCGCGCCTTGCCGGTTTTGTGCACCATGGCCCCCGGCTTTGTGCCTTTTGCTTTGTGCAAAAAACCGATACAATAGGAACTGTCAAAAGGACGTGCACGGTCCACCGGCAGGGAAGGACGCTCCCCTGCGCCTACAGAATAAAAGAAGGAGCAAATCACACATGCGTAAACTGTTCAAGCGTACCGCCGCTGCCGCCATGGCCGGCGCGATGGCTCTGAGTCTGGCGGCCTGCGGCGGCTCCGCAGGAGCCGGCACTTCCGAATCTGCCGGAAGCGATACGGCCTCCACCACAGCGGAGAGCGCCTCTTCTTCCGATGAGGACATCACCCTGCGGATCACCTGGTGGGGCGGCCAGTCCCGGCATGAGTACACCCAGCAGATCCTGGACAAGTACACCGAGCTGCACCCCAACATCCACTTTGAGGCCACCCCCTCCGGCTGGGACGGCTACTTTGAAAAGCTGGCCACCGACACCGCCACCGGCGCTATGCCCGACATCGTCCAGATGGACTATCTCTATGTGTCCACCTACGCGGCCAATAACTCCCTGGCGGACCTGACCCCCTACATGGAGGACGGCACGATGGATACCTCCACCATTGACGAGAGCATCCTGTCCAGCGGTAACGTGGATGGCAAACAGATCGCTATGCCGTTGTCGACTTCGCTCGTCACAGTGGGTTATAGCCCTGCCTGCCTGAAAGCCGCCGGTCTGGAAGAACCCACCAGCGACTGGACCTGGGATGATTTCGCCAATATGTGCAACACCATCTATGAAAAGACTGGCAAGCTGGGCACATCCACCGGCCCGGTGGACGACACCAATATGTTCAACTACTGGATCCGTCAGCATGGCGAACAGCTCTTTGCCGACGATAACAAGAGCCTCGGCTTTGAAGACGACACTTTGACTGCTGACTATTTCACCATGTGGAAGGATATGATGGACAAAGGCGGTGCTGCTGACCCTGACGAGTACGAGCAGCTGGTGACTTTGGGCATCGAAGCCGGTCCCATTGCAACCGATGAGTGCGGGTTCCATTTTAACTGGAACAACTTTACCAGCCTGATGGCTAACGTTAATCCCAACCTGAAAATGGCTACGCCTCCCACCGTGGAGGGTGGCGTAAGCGGCTTGTGGATGAAGCCCGGCATGTTCTTCTCGGTGGCGGAGACTTCCCAGTACAAGGAAGAATGCGCTGCCTTCATCGACTGGTTCATCAACTCTGAGGAAGCCAACGCCATCATGAAGGGCGAGCGCGGCACCCCTGTCTCCTCCACGGCTCGCGAATATCTGGTGGGCTCTGGCATGCTGAACGAACAGCAGAAGCAGATGTTTGACTATGTGGATATTGCCGCACCGCTTTGCGGTGAGACCCCGGCTCCCGATCCGGTCGGTATTGCCGAAGTGAACCAGGCCTTCAAGGACGCTGCCTACAGCGTGTTCTATGGCCAGGTCTCGGCGGAGGAAGCGGCCGCTTCCTTCCGTGAGCAGGCCAATTCCATCCTGGCGACCAATAACTGATCCGTTCCGGGGGGAGGGCTGCCGCCCTTCCCCCTTTTTCTGTCCCCGGTCCATTCCCGATGAAGGAGGTTTTCTCCGCTATGATGAAAGCGAAGGCAATCAAGCCCAAAGCCCACTACCGAGCCAAGGACAACGCCACCGGCTACCTGCTGCTGGCGCCCTGGCTGGTGGGATTCCTGCTGATGTGGCTGATCCCGGCGGTCATGTCCATCTACTATTCCTTTACCAACTACAACCTGCTGTCCGCGCCCAAGTGGGTGGGCCTGCAGAACTACGTCACCATCCTGACCACCGACAAAAACTTCCGGCAGGCCCTGACTGTGACCTTTGTCTACGTCTTTGTCATGGTGCCGCTTCGGCTGGCCTTCGCCCTCTTTGTTGCCAATCTGCTGAACAAAAAGCACATGGGCATGGCGATGTACCGGGTGCTGTATTACGTGCCCTCCATCATCGGCGGAAGCATCGCCGTTTCGGTGGTGTGGAAGCAGATCTTCGGCAACGACGGCGTCGTCATGAGCCTGCTGAAGGTGTTCGGCATCGAACAGCAGTATTCCCTGGTGGGCAACCCGGGCACCGCCCTGTCGGTCATCATCCTGATGGGCGTGTGGCAGTTCGGTTCCTCGATGCTGATCTTCCTGTCGGGCCTCAAGCAGATCCCCACCTCGCTGTATGAGTCCGCCGCCATGGACGGCGCCACCCCCTTGCAGCGGTTCTGGAAGATCACCATGCCCATGCTGACCCCCACCATCTTCTTCAACCTGATCCAGCAGCTCATCAACGGCTTCCGCATCTTTACCGAGAGCAAGATCATCACCGACGGCGGCCCCATGAACAGCACCCTGACCTATGTGCTGTACCTGTACCGCTCGGCTTTCACCAACTTCCACATGGGCTATTCCTGTGCCCTGGCCTGGATTCTGGTGCTCATCATCGGCGTGGCCACCCTGCTGCTGTTCAAGTCGCAGAAGTCCTGGGTCCACTACGAAGCACAATAAGGAGGGATACCAATGGTTGGTGAATGCAAAAACAAACGTCTTAGCTCAGTGCTGTTCCATGTATTTTCCTGCCTGCTGGGTTTCATCATGATCTACCCGCTGCTGTGGCTGCTGGCTAGCTCCTTCAAATCCAACGACACCATGTTCCACAACACCTACTCCCTGATCCCGGAGACCTGGGACGTGGTGCAGAACTACCTCAGCGGTCTGGCGGGCGTGGCCGGATACAGCTTTATGCACTTTTTCAAGAACTCGGTGATCGTCACCCTGGTGTCGGTGGTGACCAGCATCTTCAGCTCGCTGCTGGCGGCCTACGCACTGGCCCGCGTCAAGTTCCGGGGCTCCGGCTTCTGGTTCGGCTGCGTCATCATGACGATGATGATCCCCAGCCAGGTCATGGTGGTGCCCCAGTATATCATTCTGCGGGCGCTGCATCTCAACGACACCCTGGCCGCCATGGTGCTGCCCTGGTGTTTCGGCTACGCTTTCTTCATCTTCCTCATCGTGCAGTACATGCGCGGCGTGCCCAAGGAGCTGGATGAAGCCGCCCAGATCGACGGCTGCAGCAAGATCGGCATCCTGTTCCGCATCTTGGTGCCGGTGGTGAAGCCCGCCATCGTCTCGGCCTCCATCTTCGCCTTCTACTGGATCTGGCAGGACTTCTTCCAGCCGCTGATCTTCGTGGGCAGCCCCAAGAACTTCACGATCCCGCTGGCGCTGAACATGTACACCGACCCCAACAGCTTCAACAACTACGGCGGCCTCTTCGCCATGTCCGTGGTGTCGCTGATCCCGGTCATCATCGTGTTCATCGTCTTCCAGAAATACCTGGTGGAGGGCATCGCCACCGACGGCATCAAGGGCTGATACCCCCGCAAAGCCGTTTGCGCAACGCCCGACGTTTTCCAAACACGGCAGGAACGCAGGGAGACCGGGCAAATGCCTGGTCCCCCGTGTGTTCCTGCCGGTTTCTGTTTCAAACACCGGAAGGATGGCTGCCTGGCAGCCACTATCTGACAGATGCCAAGGAACGCCCGGAGTCGGCCCGAAGCGGATGGCAGATCCCCCACTGTCTGCTATGGACCGATCTGCCAGGCGCAGGAGGAACTGTCCCATGTCCACCTTGTCTCCACCGCTTTCGCCGGTATGAAGGCCAGGGGCCTGATGCAGGATGCGTTCCACTATTATCAGCAAGCTTACAACGAAGTAGGGGCGGAAGCCGCCCAAAACGCCGTCCACGCCCTCGGGCTTTTGGCGGCACGACCCAAATAAGGAGGTCCTTTATGGAACTGAACCGCAATACCCGGATCATCGCAGAACATCCCTCCGGCCCGGTGCGCCACGGCATGGACATCCTGCGCCGGGACCTGGACACCGTCTGCCTGCCCACTGCCCGGCCCGGGGGGCAGATCCGGCTGGTACCGGCGGACCTGCCGCCGGAAAGCTGGCAGCTGACCGCCGCCGGGGATACCCTGACGGTGACCGCCGGGGATGACCGGGGCTTTCTCTACGGCCTTTTGGCCATTAGCCGGGAACTGCTGGGGGTGGAGGACTTCTGGTTCTGGAATGACCAGCACTTCACCCCGCAGGAGAGCATCCCGGTGGCCGGGGGCTACGCCCGGCAGAGCCGTCCGGCGGCGGTGCGCTGGCGGGGGTGGTTCCTCAACGATGAGGTGCTGCTGAGCGCCTGGCGGCCCGGCGGAAGCAGCGAGCTGCCCTGGGAGATGGCCCTGGAGGCCCTGCTGCGCTGCGGCGGCAACATGGTGATCCCCGGCACCGGCCAGAACGCCGCCCGCCACCGGGCCCTGGCCCAGCGCATGGGACTGGCCGTGACCCACCACCACGCCGAGCCCCTGGGGGCGCAGTTGTTCTGCGAGGCCTACCCCGACCTGGACCCCCGCTATGACGAACACCCCGCCGAGTTCGAGGCGCTGTGGACCGCCGCTCTGGAAGAACAGGGCCCCGATGTGGTCTGGAACCTGGGGTTCCGCGGCCAGGGGGACCGGCCTTTCTGGGTGGATGACCCACGCTACGACACCCCCGCCGCCCGGGGCGCCCTGATGAGCCGCCTTATCCGCCGCCAGTATGAGCTGGTGCAGCAGTGCTACCCCGGCGCGGCCTGCGCCACCAACCTGTACGGCGAGGTGATGGAGCTCTACCGGGACGGCTATCTGCAGCTGCCCCCGGCGGTCATCAAGATTTGGGCGGACAACGGCTACGGCGCCATGGTCAGCCGCCGCCAGGGCAACCACGACCCCCGGGTGCCCGCCCTGCCCGGGCCCGGGGAGCCGGGGCCCCACGGCATCTACTATCACGCCTCCTTCTACGACCTGCAGGCGGCCAACCACATCACCATGCTGCCCACCCCGCCGGAATTCGTGGAGTGGGAACTGGGCCGGGTTCTGGACCGGGGCGTGAAGGAATACTGGATCATCAATGCTTCCAACGTAAAGCCCCACCTGTTCACCCTGGCTTACATCGCCCGGATCTGGCAGGACGGCCCCACCCCCGCCGGGGCTTTCCTGCAAAGCTATGTCCGGCGCTATTACGGCCCCGACGCCTCCCGGGCGGAGCAGGCGTTCCGCCAATATTACACGGCGGCCCTCCATTTTGGTCCCCACGAGGACAACGTGGCCGGGGAACAGTTCGCCAACTATCCGGCCCGGGTGCTCATCAGCCGGTACATGCACGGCGGCGAGGGCTCGGAGCATGAGCTGGACTGGGCAGCCCCACTGCCCACCCTGGCGCAGCAGGCGGCCTGGTACCGGGACCTCTGCCGGGAGGGCGCCCGCCGCTATCCGGCCCCCGACCCTGATGCCCCCGCTCTGCTGCAGGATAGCGTGCTGCTGCAGATGGAGGTCTACCGCCGGTGCTACGCCGGCGGCGCCCTGGCTGCCGAGGCCATCCTTGACGGGCTGGCGGGACAGTACCTGACCGCCTTCTACAAGGCCGGGCAGGCCCGGGAGGAATACCTGGCCGCCGACGCTGCCCTGCGCAGCCGGGAGCACGGCAAGTGGCAGGGTTTTTACGCCAACGAGTGCCTGACCGATGTGAAGCACACGGCCTGGCTGCTGCGGGACCTGATGGGCTGCCTGCGCAACCAGGGAGACGGCCCCTACTTCTACACATGGCAGCGCCAGGTGCTCTACACCCCCGCCCAGGCGCGGGTAGTCCTCATCACCAATATGGAGAACCACCTGGACGACCTGGCCCTCTACGAGGTCATGAAACAGAAAAAGCTGCAGCAGCCGTAACCTGCCGCCGAAAGGAGAGCCTGCCATGGACGATACGCCCATCCGCGTTTGCGCCACCGCCGATACCCTGACCCTCTACTGGGACAAACCCGCCAGGGCACCGGCGGACTGCCGTTACGAGGTCTGCGCCGGGGGGCGCATTCCGGTGACGGTGGCCCACACCCACTGCACCCTGACGGGACTTGCCCCCGCCACCGAATATACCCTGGAAGTCTGGCTGGAGGGCCGGTCCCTGGGGACCTGCCGGGCCTCCACCGAACCGCGGCTGCCCCGGCTGGATGCGCGGGACATCACCGTGCGGGACTGCCGCGCCCCGCGCGTTCTGATCCACGCCGTGCCCTACAACAACGATGGCACGCCGGCCCCGCAGCCGCCGAAATTTTCTGACTTTACCTTCACCGGCGTGACGTTGACAGGCCGCGCGCTGGTGCAGGGGGCCTGGCAGGAGGTCTGCCCGGTCGAGGTCGAAGGATTTGAGGAACCGGGCGGCGAGGTATGCAGGGTGCATTTTTACGGCTGTACGCTTGCTGAAAATGGCTGCGAACTGCGGCCGCGGCGCTGCTGCGAAGTGAGCTTCGCGACTGCGCCTGACAGGGAGGAAGACTAATGAATCAGAAAATTTCACCGCTGGATCCGCGCGTTGTCATCCATGGCCGCACGGTGCGTCAGATCCCGCTGCCGCTGTTCTGGACAGCCTCCGGCGTCGAGCTGGAGACCAACGCCAGGATGCTGGCCTTTGTACTGGATGCCAGCTTTACTACCCGCGAGCCGTGGGTGCGTGTGGAGGTGGACGGCGCGACTGTACTGCGCCAGCCGCTCGGCCGCGGACAAAATACCCTGACCGTGTGGCGAGACATGACTTCGGGCAGCTGGCGGCGCGTGCGGCTGTATAAAGAGACCCAGCCCATGCAGCGTGACCCATCTTCGTTGCTGACGTTGGCAACGATCATCTGCGAAGGGGAACTGCGCGCCATACCGCCCCGCCCTTACAAGATCGAAGTGATCGGCGACAGCATTTCCAGCGGCGAGGGATTGGCAGGGGCTGTCAGCACCAAGGATGGTGTCTCCATGGTGTTTTCTACCGAAAACCATTATGCACTGCAAACGGCGCGGGCACTCGCTGCCGACCTGCGCATCCTATCGCAAAGCGGTTGGGGATTGTTAGCAGGCTGGGATAATGACCGGGCCAAAACGCTACCACCATATTACGAAATGGTCTGCGGCCTGGTGCCCGGCCTGCAGGCCGCCGCACTGGGGGCGGCACAGCCGAACGACTTTGCCGCCTGGCAACCTGATATCGTCCTGGTCCACTTGGGGTATAATGACGGCTTTGCACTGGATGAGCCTCCCTTTCAGGATGGTTTTTGTCTGCGGCGAGGCCCTGACGGACTTCCTGACACGGAAACGGCGGAACGTTTTGTGCAGTGCGGCGTTGCTTTTTTAAAGAAACTGCGCCGTTGCAACCCGGGCGCGCGTCTGGTCTGGGCATACGGCATGTTTGGCCAGGTGATGCAACCCTACATTATGGAAGCCATCCGCCGGTATACCGGTGAAAGCGGGGATACGGTACAGTATGTGCCCCTTCCTCCTACGCCATCGGAACAAATCGGAGCGAACAACCATCCTTCCGCCGCGGCCCATACCGTCGTGGCAAAAATCCTGTCGGACGCCCTGCGCCCGCTTTTGCCACAATGATTCCCATCCGTACAGGAAAGAAGCATGCGAAAGTGATGGGAAAACGAGGTCCGCTGAATTTGTAGCCGGGTAAAGGGAGAACCTTGGAACGCAAAATACGTCTCGAATTGTGCAGCTTGTACAATTCGAGACGTATTCTTTTGGAAGGGCCAAGTCGAAAAGTTTGATATTTTCCGAAATTCTTTTTATATACCTGGAAAAGTTGGCGCTTTAGAAGCCGCGCACCGCAATGTCCTGGTCTACAACGGCCAGATGACACTGACCTTTGTCAACTACACAGACGGTCTTTCCCTCGATGACATCGAGATCACACTGGACGCCAGCGACAACAATCCCGTCAGCAACTGGAACTTTGAAGACGGTCTGGATGGCTGGCAGACTAAAGGCACGGTCACGCTGACCAATGCCGCCGATACCGGCAGCCAGGCTGTACAGCTGGCCGACCTGAGCGAAGTGCACCAGACCATCGCCGTGCAGCCGGACACCGACTACATTGCCACTGTGCGCATGAAGGTGGATACGGAGGACACCTTCTCTTCCACCGAACAGTATAGCCTGGACGGCAGCACCCTGATGGGCTGCCTGCGCAACCAGGGAGACGGCCCCTACTTCTACACATGGCAGCGCCAGGTGCTCTACACCCCCGCCCAGGCGCGGGTAGTCCTCATCACCAATATGGAGAACCATCTGGACGACCTAGCCCTCTACGAGGCCATGAAAGCCAAAGCCGGTCCGTCATAAAACCGCAACAGCGAACCGCCCGGGCAGCCGTAAGGCTGCCCGGGCGGTTTTCTGTCGGGAATCAGGTTTGGCGGTACTCGGTTGGGGTCACCCCGTAGCGGCGCTTGAACTGGGTGCAGAACACGCTGTCGGAGGTGTAGCCCACCTGCTCGCTGATGGTCTCCAGCGGCAGGTCGGTGGTCTTGAGCAGGTGGCGGGCCCGTTCCATACGGGCGGTGATGATGTACTGCCGCGGTGTCGTGCCCACCTGGCTACGGAACAGCCGGATAAAGTGATACTCACTGAAATGGGCCTGCTCCGCCAGCTGCTGCACCGAGAGTTCCCGATGCAGGTTTTCGTTGATGGTGCGCAGCACCCTGTCCAGCCCGCCGCTGCCCAGGGGCGTTTCCGGCGGGTCCAGCAGCAGCCCCAGCGCCCCGGCGATCTCCCGGGCCATCTGCCCCTCGCCGGGAATGGGGCCGTTGTCGAACTGCTGGAACAATCCAGCCAGGCTGCGGTGCAGTTCCTCAAAGTTTTCGGGGGCCAGCACGGGACCGCCGGACCGGGTGATCCAATCGTAGTAGCCCCGGGCGCCGGGCCCGTCAAAGTGCAGCCACAGCGCCTGCCAGCCGGTGGCGGAGGCATAGTGGTGGGGACGGTAGCAGTCCAGCAATACAGCGTTGCCGCGCACCGCCCGGAAGGGTCTGCCGTCGCTCTCTCCCTCCAGTTCGCCGTCCAGGATCACCTCCAGCAGAAAGCTGTCGTAGGAACGGCGGGTCAGCTGGTAGCCGGGCAGGTAGGTGAAGAGCCCGATGCACTGCAGGCAGAGCAGGCTGGACCGGGCCAGGGCCCCGGCGGCGTAGTTGTAATAGCGGGAACCGGGTGCGACCAGCGGTTCACAGGAAAACATGAGCACCCCTCCCCGGGTGATGGTTTATCCCAGCAGAGCCCTGTGCAGCAGGGCGCCCTGGTGGGCGGCGTCGATGGAAAGCACAGCCTCGTAGCAGCGGGCGGCGGTGGCGGCATCGCCCAGACCGTAGCTGCCCAGACCGATGAGGTATTCGCAGTGAGCGCGGTTGCGCTGGGTCAGGTCCTCGTCGAAGAGCTGCAGATCGGGCAGCGATACCGCGAAGTAATCGATGTGCGCCTCATCGTAGTAGTGTTTCTTGCCGTAGGAGATCAGCTTGTGGAACCGGCTGGACGCCCGATCCTCGTCCCCCAGGGCCCGGGCGGCCAATCCCTCGTAGAGGATCAGGTCGGCGGGCTGGTCGTTGTAGTAGAGGGCACTGGCGGGTTCCTCATCCCCGGCGGCGGCCCGGCGCAGGTGGGCGGCGGCCTCCGCCTCCTGGCCCAGGGCGCGCTCGGCCAGGCCCAGGTAGTAGTAGATGTTGTTGTCCTTGGCACCCTCCAGCTTGCCCTCGCCCAGGTTGTGGGGGAACACCAGAGCCTTCTGCAGCAGCTCCTTGGACAGGGCGGGCTGCCCGGCGGCCAGAGCCTGCCGGGCCAGCTGGGTTAGGGCCACCGCGTACTGGGTGGTCACCTTGCCCTCGCCGCCCTCCCAGGGATGGAAGGTGTGGGCCATGATGCGGTCGTAGGCCTCCTGATAGCGGCCCAGGTCATTGAGCAGCGTCACATACTCCACATACAGGTCGTCCCGGCGCATGGCGGTATCCAGGTGAGCCTCCAGGAAGGCCAGCCGCTGGGCGGGGGTATGGCCCAGCTTGCGGGTCAGCTGATCCAGTTCCAGCAGCACCCGGGCGTCCCCTTCGTCCAGGGCGTAGGCTTTTTCCAGGCAGGCAAGGGCCTTGGCGCCGTCGCCCCGTTTGTTGTAGTAAGCCAGGGCCAGGTTGCGCCACACCGTGGGGAAACGCCCGTCCGATCCGGCGCTGCGCTCCCACAGGGCGATGGCATCGTCGTACTGGCGGCGGTCATACCACAGGCAGCCCAGGTAGTAGGGGGCCTTGGCGTCGGCGGGGTTGTGTTCCATGGCGAACTGCAGGGCCGCGATGTCCTCCAGCCGGTTGGGGAAGCAGTAGAGGCTGGAGGCTCCGGCCGCTTCGTCCAGCGCCGCCTGGCTGCGGGCCGCGTCGAACCGGGCGGCATACAGCGCTTTATGATAGTATACCACAGGCGTGGGCGCAGGGCAACGGTCCAGCAAATCGGCGGCCTTCTGCCAGAAGCCTGCCTCGGCCAGGTCGATGGCACATTCCACAAAGGTGGAGGGGCGGCCGCCCATCAGCCGCAGGGCGGTGTCGGTGTCACCCAGCGCCAGGCGGGAGGTGTAGTCAAAACCGTCCAGCCGCAGGTTTTCCTGCAGCCAGGTCCCGGCTTCGGCGTCCCGGCCCAGGGCCTGGAGCAGCAGGCCACGCAGGGCCCGTGCCTTCAGGCTGTGCCCGTTTTTCACCAGGCTGCGCTCCACATGCTCCAGCGCCAGGGCGTATTCCCCGCGCCGGGCGTCGATGCAGGCCAGATAGTAAAAGCTCATCTCCTGCTGGGCGGCGGTCCAGGTAGCCTTGTAGAAGGCGTCGTAGGCTTCCGCCTCCCGGCCTTGGTAGAACAGGGCCAGGCCCAGGCCATAGTAGGCCTCGCTGTCATAGGGGTTAGGGTTGCGCTCTGTCAGCCGGGCGATGGCGGCGCGGAAATAGGGCTCGCTACCGGCAAAGCGGCCCCGGCGCAGCAGCAGCATGCCGTAGGCCGTGTTGGCGCGGCTGTCGCCGGGATCCCGGCGCAGGGCTTCCTGATAGTAGGGGTCCGGCAGGTAGGTGGCGTGGCGGTACTGCTCGATGTGCTGGCCGGTGAACACCAGTTCCTCCACCGTCTGGATCTCCTCCGGCTGCTTGGCCGGTGGCATGGGGTCGGGGATCTTCTCGATGGTTTTGGGGCGCGGCGTATAGCGGAGCAGCTCCCGTCCGCCAGCGGTGAACACCGCCAGGGTCAGGGCAGTCTCCTCGCCGGTGAAGGGCACCTCGGCGGTAAAGATCTGGGTGGGGGAGAGGTCGGCGCTGCGGTCCAGCAGGGGCGCACCGTCCGCCGTCAGCAGCACCCGGGCGGCGGGGAAGGGCTGGGTGGTATAAACGGTGACTCTGGCCCGGCCGTCCTGCACCTCCAGGTCGAGAACCGCCTCCTTGCTGGCGTTCTTGACTTGAGCCGCCGCCTTGTAGGGCATGAAGTACTGGGTGAACACCTTTTCCTCATAGGGGGCCAGCCAGGTGAAGTCGGGCTGATTGTCGCAGTACATGCCGGTCATCAGCTCCACATAGGGGCCGTCCGCGTCGGTCAGATTGCGGTCCCATGCCTGGCCGAAATCCCCACAGCCCCAGGTCCACTGCTTTTTGCCGGGGCTGACATGGTGGTCGGCCACATGCAGGATGCCCGCGCCCACGCCGTAGTCGTAGCCGCCCACAAAGTCATAGTCCGAGTGGGCGCACATATAGCTGGTGGGGACCGGGATGTTCTTGTAGCGGGAAATGTCCACCCCGGCGCCGTAGTCATGCTTATAGTAGACGCCGGTGGCGATGGGGAAGTCGCTGACCGCCCGCTTGCCGTGGTCAAACACCGCGTTCACATCGGGCGGAAAGATGGACTGAGTGTTGTCGTTGACCGGCACGGCCGGGTTGGCCCACCACAAAAAGGTCTGGGGCAGCGGACTGCGGTTGTACAGCTGGCCCTTGACCTCGATGTAGGCCTTGTCGGGGTAGAGAGTGAAGGATACCTTGCCCTTGGTGCCGTACATCTGGTCCACCTCGCTGCACTCCACCGTCTTGGAGCCGTCGGCATTCTCCAGCATCTGCCAGTCGGTGGGGGCAAAGGTGGTGGGGCGATGGTGCTGGGGCCAGTTGAACTCGATGCCGCCGCTGATCCAGGGGCCCAGCAGGCCCACCAGCGCCGGTTTGATCACATGGTTGTAGTAGACAAAGTCGTAGCCATTGGTCTTGTCGGTGGCGCGCTGGATGCGACCGCCCAGTTCGGGCAGGATCATGACCTTGAGGTAGTCGTTCTCCAAAAAGACGGCGGTGTACTCTTTGTCCTGTTTTTCGTCCAGGATCTTGTCAATGACCGGGTAGGGGTAGACCTTGCCGGAGGAACCCTGGTAGACACGCTTTTCCAGGAACATTGGGTTCTTGTCGGGCTGGCCCACACCGTAAGTGGGAATGGTGACGGTCTGGGACCAGACCTGGGCTTCATGGGGTCGATACTGCATGATAAAACCTCCCTGGTTTTTGCTTTTTCTGCATCATACACCCGGGAAAATCCGGCCGCACTAGCCAAAACTGCGGCAGAAGTTCGCCAAAATTGCGGTGTCTAGCCCGACCGGTGGAATGCCCGGATTTGTGCACGGTACAAGCCGGTTTTTTACCTTTCCGGCGGCGGCGGCCTCTGCTACAATCGAGAAAGAACCATCCCCCGCCGGGACCCCGACTCCAGCCAGCGCTGCACGCTGTTCGCCTGCCGCTTCGCCACCGGGGACGACATGGTGGCCATCAAGTCCGGCAAAAACCCCGAGGGCAACCGCATCGGCCGCCCATGCCGCGATGGCCCGGACCCTGACCGAAGCCCTGCGGCCCCTTCTTCCGCCGGACCCCGGGGAAGTCACCTGGGGTAACATCGCATAATTCTGGTGCGCGGCACGTCGGCCAGGGCATGTCAGATGCCAAGAGAAAAGCGCAGGGAATACTGGATGTATACCCGAGCACTTTCTCAACGCAGATGGCATGCAATGGACGGTGTGACGTGTGCCAAACCGTCAGGTGTGAACGGTGCGGTGTTGCCTTAAATCACAAATACAAAGGAGTGTATTTATGGAATCAAAATTCATCCTCAATCTGATCCACCGCCCAGAGATGGTGCCGGAGTACGCCGAAAAGGTCACCGGCCAGGGCAAGGAGGAGAATCTGGGACGCAAGACCCTGCTGACCGAAAGCCTGGATATCTTCAAGACCCAGCAGGCCATCGCCCACAAGAACGGGCTGAAGACCACCATCCAGATGACCTACGCCAGCCTGTTCAACGACGAGGCGGTGGCCCTGGCCAAACACGACCATGAGGTGTATGGCGACGAGATCGGCTCCACGCTGCTGGGTCTTTCCTGCGAGGAGTTCCGCAAAAAGTACCGCACCAAGGATTTCTGCATCTGGATGTTCGATCTGGAGACCAAGAAGCAGATCGTAGACGATGTGTTCGGCAAATTCTATGACCGGTTCGGCTTCTACCCCGCCTCCACCGGCAGCTACTATATGGACGCCCCGCTGATCAACTACATCAAGGAAAAGTACCCCACGATCCAATGCGCCGTGGCCACCTGCTGGGAGGAAGGCCCCAAAGCCTACCACACCTGCAACAACAGCTGGTACACCCTGTTCGACGGCGGCCCCTGGGCCCCCTGGATCCCATCCAGGGCCAACACCCACGCCCCTGCCGCCAACGAGGCGGAGGACAGCGGCATCGTGGCCATCCCCCATCTGTCCCGAGATCTGATTGCCTGCTATGACGGCAACGGTTCCAACTTCGGCACCCATCCCCAGAATGTGCTGCGGGGAATGATCTATGACACCAAGACCTGGGAGTTCCCCTACCTGTACAACCTGATCGACCAGTACCGCTACCAGGAGAAGTTCAACGACGGCTACGCCTACAACATGATGTTCGTAGGCCCGGGCTGGATGAACAAAATGGGCCGGTGGGAAGCCCCCTACGAGCTGCTGCTCCACTCCTACGAGGAGGGCTGTGCCTACTATGGCAAGCTGAAACAGGAGGGCAAGCTCACCGACATGACCATGAGCGAGTTTGCCGGGTTCTACCGCCAGACCCATGGCTACACCACCCCCGAGTGCGCGCTCTGGCGGGACATCCTCTACGGGTCGGACAAGCAGCTGTTCTGGTATTGCGACCCCTTTATGCGGGCCTGCGTCAATATGGACCAGGGCGGTGCCATCGTGGACCTGCGCCCCTACGCTGCCAAACTGGAATGGCCGGTGGGTATCGGCACGCCCCACGTGCAGGACTGCTCCTACCCCTTCCTGATTCAGGAAAAATACCGTGCCGGATACTTCACCCACTATGCGGGGGAGGGCACCGTCCGCTCGGCCAAGTTACGCCACAACGGTGAGGAGGTGGACCTCTGCCTCTGCCGCACCCACGCCCATTTCCGTGCGGAAACGCTGGAAAACGGCCGGACTGCCCGTAAACTGATTCTGGACCCGGTGGATATCCGCTTTTCTGACTGCACCCTCACGCTGCAGACAGTACTCACTTTTGTGGAAGGGGAGAGCGACATCCGCATCGACCGCCGTATCCTGGAGATGAGCGACCCCGACGCGGAGATCGAGATCGACGAGTACATGGTGGCCTGCTACGGCACCACCGAATACCCCGAGGATATGACGGGCATCCGCCTGTACGCCGACAAGGACGGCGACAACCATGAGCTGGACTACGCCTACCTCTGCCGGGAGTGCGTGGTTCCCGGGGCTGAGCAGGTCCGGGCGGTGGTACCGCCCATCCGCACCGTCGTCTCGATGACGGCAAGCGGCCGCGATGCCGCCGGTTATTACAAGGAGGGCTACGCATTCAGCCCTATGTTCACCCTTGGGTACAAGGGCACCATCAAAGAAAAGGAGGCGTTCACCACATGGCTCAAGCTGGCAAGGGAAGACTGAACTACCGCTGCCCCTCCTGCTTTATGCGGGATCTGGACATCGACATGTTCTACGACGAGGACAAGAAGGAATACTACTGCATCCGCTGCCAATACACCGGCACCGAGGAGGATGTGCTGGCCAAAAACGAACTGGTACGGTTCCGCTACCGCTTTATGAACAAGCGGTTCCGTATGGATGAATTCGAGACCTTCAACGGGTGAAAAAACAGCCCAACAGAAAGAGAGAGCCGAGGAATGAAAAAAGCACTGAGCCTGCTGATGGCGGCGCTGTTCCTGGTCCTCTGCCTGCCGGTGACGGCATTGGCAGAGGGGAAAACCCCGCCAGGCGCGATTTACGGCAACTATGACAAGGAAGCGACGGCCTACATCTGGCAGTTTGGCGAGATGGCTGCGGGGAAAAGCCCCACCGCTGTCTCCTACAGCGATGCGGATGCTTCCATCCGGGCGGGGTTGGCTGCAGGGGACAGCATCTCCTCCGGCGGCATCGCCTTTATCGGTGCCGGCTGCCTGGAACCCAACGACGCCAAGGGCTTTGCCAGCGCCGCCGAAAGCGGACGCTATCTGCTGGTCCGCCCGGCGGTAAGCGGTACACTGGAGATCTGCGTCCGGTTTGACAAAGCTTCCAACACGCGCAAATGCCGGATCTATTACCAGGATCTTGGGGAATTGGATTCGGTGGAGGCTGCTGCCAACCTGAGTGGCCTGAACAAAAACGGGACCGAAATAGGCACCGCCACCACTTCGGATCCCGTTACCTGGCAGTTATCACTGACCGCCGGCCATGTATACGGCTTTGTCACATACAATGATTCCCCGGCGCAGATCACCGCCCTGCGGCTGCTCACCACCGAGGTGCCGGGTGGTCCCGGCGAAGGCGGAGAAGAAGGCGGTTCGGGCAGCGGTGAAATGCCGGCCCCTGTCGGCGATGCAGTGACCGGCGTCTGGGATGACAGCCATACCGCCTATCGCTGGACTTTTGGCAAGACTACTGCCGTGGAAACTTCGGCCATCTATGATGCCGCTCCCTCCGGGGAAAATGCCCCCGCCTTGCGTCTTGGCATGGCGGCCGGCGATCACACCGATGCCAGCGGGCTTCACCTTGCCGGCTACGGCGTCAGTGATGATGGCATAACAGCAGCTTCCACCGGACGGTATCTGCTGGTCAAGCCAGCGCAGAACGGCACCATCCAGATGTCGCTCTCCGCCACACTCAGTGGCGGAAAACCCAAAGCTCGCATCTACACGGCAGATCTGGGCGAAGTGGAACTGGCAGCCGCAGACCTGACCCAGTTGCAGAAAGCCGGCGACCCGCTGGCCGCTGTGGAAACGACTTCCGGCAGCGACAGTGGCACAATGTCCCTGCAAGCCGGTCATGTGTACGGTTTTGCGGTGTATGCCGTCAATGCTTCGGACATCCTGCTCTATGACCTGTCCTTCACTCCCGAATCAGACCAGCCCGAGCCTGAGCCGGAACCTGAGCCGGAACCGGAGCCGGAGCCCGAGCCGGAGCCCGAGCCGGAGCCCGAGCCGGAACCGGAAGATCCTTATAAACCATCCGGCACCAGCCAGACCGAATTTACCTTTGAAGAATCGGATACCGCCGCTTGGATGTTATCCAGCGCCTCTGTCACAGCGGACGCTCACGGCGGTTCCAACGGTCTGACCATCAACAAGGACGGCAGTGCTTCCATCACTGTCAACGATCTGCCGCAGGGCAGCTACACCGTCAGCCTGTGGGCCAAGGGCAGCGCCAGCGGCGGGCGCATGACAGTCAGCGGCACCGGCGGCCCGGACTCAGCGCTCAAGCTGGACAACGCCCTCTCCGGCCAGAGTGGCTGGGTGCAGGCAGCCCATCGCAATGTTCTGGTCTATAACGGTCAGATGACGCTGACCTTTGTCAACGATACCGACGGCCTTTGTATTGACGACATCCAGATCACACTGGATGCCGATGACAATAACCCTGTGACCAACTGGGGGTTTGAATCCGGCCTGGAGGGCTGGCAGACCACCGGCACGGTTGCCCTGACCGATGCTGCGGATACCGGCAGTCAGGCCGTACAGCTGGCTGACCAGAGCGAGGTGCGCCAGAGCATTGCGGTGCAGCCGGATACCGACTACATTGCCACCGTGCGTATGAAGGTGGACCTGGAGGATACCTTTACCTCCACCGAGCAGTACAGCCTGGACGGCAGCACCCTGATGGGCTTGCTGGTGGAACGCACCTCCACTGGCAACCGCGTCAATTTGGGCGTGCGTGGCGCGGACGGCACTGTGTTGCGGCAGGCGCCTTCTGCCACAGCGGGTTATTCGCTGGTGACCATCGCCTTCCACACCGGGCCGGAGCAGACCCGGGTGGAGCTGTATGCCAACACAATCTTTGACGGGGCATACAAGGATTCCGTCACCGTATACGAAAACACCTTCGGCAGCGAAAACCCTTACCCCAACGGCTGGCAGCGCCCGAACCCCGACCAGGTAGATACCACCCATCTGGCCGATGACTGGACTTCCAACGGTTCGCACTTTGCCTATGTGGACAACTTTGATGTGTTCCAGGTGGACAACACCTATATCAAAGGGGCGGACATGTCCTTCCTGCAGGTGATCGAGGATTGCGGCGGCAAGTATTCTGCCAACGGCGTACAGCAGGATGCCCTGCGAATCCTGTCCAACCACGGCGTCAACTCGGTCATGGCGATGATCTTCGTCCACTCCGGCAACGAAGTCTATACCTGGGACGCGCTGACCCACCTGGGCACCACCGTTACCGGCTTCGATGGCGAATATGTTACCGGGCGGCAGCAGGTCATCGGTTATTTTGACGAGACCCATACCACCGCTCTGGCCCTGCGCTGCCAAGAATTGGGCATGACTTTTTCCCCCAGCTTCCACTATAGTGATACCTGGATCAGCGCCGCCAAGGCCCACATACCCTATGAATGGCTGGAATCTGACTATGAGGGGAACCTTTCCAACCCGGATATTCAGATGCTGGAGACTGCTGTCTACAACTATGTGTATGATTTCCTCACCGATATGAAAGCAGCCGGGGTGGATAACATCATCACCGTGAAAAACGGCAACGAACAGAACGGCGGACTGCTGTTCCCTGTGGCGAGCGGCATCTCGCAGAACCATGCGGCCATCATCACCGCCTCCAGCCGCGCCGTGCGCAAGGTATACCCCGGCGCCATCAATACCATCCACACGAACACAGGGTATGACCCCAAACAGTTGGATAGCTTCTTCGACCGCTTGCTGGACTATGGTGCTGAATTCGACGGCATGGGCTTCTCCCTGTACGGCGGACGGGATACCTCGGTCCAGCTGACCATGATGAAAGCCGCCCTTGCGAACAACACCCTGGCTGATTACGATTATATCAATGTGGAAACCGGATTTTCCTACACCGCAAAAAGAAATATGATCGGTTCAGATGGTGCCCGCATGGGCCTGACCAAATATTTTGACATCAGCCCCAACGGCCAATACAACTATCTGCTGGACTATATTCAGGCCCCCATGGATGTGCCCAATCCCACCGGCGTGACCCGCGGGTTCTACTACTGGAACAGTGAAGCCATCGGCGTGTACGGAGCCGGACACAAACTGGGCGAAGCCATCAGCGATACACAGCGCTCGCTGTTCAATGGCGGAGATACTTCCATCCAGGAGATGGGCAGTAACCAGCCGGGCAAGTCCGGCGATATGACCGAGGGCCTGTACGCCTATCTCCACCGCGGCGCTTCCAAGGCAGTGAGCAGCAGCGTTTATACCCCGCTGAGCTCCACCGCCGACACCCACAACGTCGCCCCGGCCTCCTCTATCACCCTTTCCCAGGATACCGTTACCCTGGCGGTGGGGGAACGGCAGCGGCTACATCAGACCATCGCGCCGGAGAACGCGCTGCTCAGCCGGTACCATATCGCGTATACCTCCAGCGATCCTTCTATCGCCCGTGTGTATGAGAGCGGCGTGGTGGAGGGATGCAAGCCGGGCATTGCAACTGTCACCGCCACTGTAGGCGGCGTCTCGGACACCGTACAGGTGACCGTAGGCGAGCCCGTGGCAGCCAGCGGCATGACTGTGACCTACTGCCTTCTGCGCGAAGGCGAGGAAGTCGAGACCGGCACCGTGACGGATGGTATGACCCTGAACACCGCCCCTTATGATTCCATCCGCTTTTCTACGTCCCTGGCCGGGGAGCCCGCCAGCAGCGAAGTGCTCTGGACGATGGACGCCTCCGAGTCGGCCAGCTGGTATGGCGATACCTGGCAGACGAAAGACGGGGTCATGCGCACGCTGGCAACAGAACTTTCCTCCGCCCGAACCGTTCCGGCTGTGCAGATGGATACGCGCGCGGCGGGAACGGTGCAGGTAAAAGCTGCCGCAGCCAACGATGGCCCGGAACTGGATTTTACTGTCCGCATCGTAGAGACTCCCCTTACCGCTTTGGAGATTGCCGGCGATACGACGGTGCGTTCCGGCCGCACACTGCAGCTGCAGGCAGTGCTTACCCCGACCGATGCGACCTTCTACAAGATCAATTGGACCAGCAGTAATACCGCTGTAGCAACAGTAGATGCGAACGGCAAGGTGACGGCCCTCTCGCCCGGAACGGTGCAGATCACCGCAACTTCCGACCAGTACCCTGCTATCTCCGATAGCATCACCCTGGAGGTGACACCGATCCTGGTGGAACAGCTGATGCTCTCCCACACGACAATGGCTATCCAGACGGGTAGCAGCAAGACGCTGTCCGTGACGGTCACACCGGCAAACGCCCATGATCCCTCCGTCACCTGGAGCGTGGAGCCTGGCGGCGAAGCCTACATCTCGGTGGATCAGAATGGTACCGTCACAGCGCTGGCGGAAGGTGCTGGTACCATAACGGCCACCGCAAACGATGGAAGCGGGGTTACCGCTTCCTGCACGGTCACCGTGCAGAGCAACCCCATCCCGGCTACCGGCATGGAATTGTCTGAGGAGGAAGTCTGGATCCGATCCAACTACTTCTCCCCCGATACGGCGGGCCGTGGTGACGCTGAGCCAGTCTATCAACTGACCGCTCACTTTACCCCCGATTTGGCGACCAACACCGATGTGATCTGGACCAGCGACAACGAGGCAGTGGCAACAGTGGACGCCAATGGCGTGGTCACCGCACACCAGGGCGGTATCGCCACCATCACCGCTGTGGCTGCCGATGGCGGTTTTACCGACTCCGCCGTTGTCCATGTGCCGGTGATCAGTGATGACTGGGAAAACTACATGCCTGATACCAGCGGTGGTTTCACCGATGGGAACACCTTCACCTTTGCAGTGGTGGAAAATGGGATCGAAGGACAGTCGCTGCAGGCAAAAGTCAGCAGCAGCACCGGCAGCGCCACCTCCCAGAACCGGCGCAAGTTTTCCGCCGTCAGCGGCGATACCGTTGTGGTAGATTTCGACTGGAACGTAGGCCATTTCACCCCGGACAAGCACTACCGCGGTGCCCACATCTCGCTGGAGGATGCCAACGGCAACTCCTGGCTGGCACTGGCAGCCTTCCCCACACTGGACGGCAAGCAGGCCCCCATGGCCTACTACTATAAGGATGGTTCCACGGCCTTCCCCAGCAGCGGCAAGAACTTCAACTACATCCACGGAGGTCTGGGCCCCAAAGCAGCTACCTTTGCCGACTGTAAGGTACTGGATGGCTTGCTGACCGGTGATGACCAGATCTATCACATCCGGGTCACACTGGATTTCAAGACCCGGACGATCAGTTTCACCGTCACCGATGCAGCAGATTCTTCCAAGAGCCAGACAGTCTCTGACCTGCCCATGGATCCCTCAGTAGGCTATGCGGACAATGTGGGGGCCCTCGTGTTCTCCCACTACTTCAGCTCGGCTGCCTCCTGGACCACATCCATCGACAACTTCTCGGTGTATGGCACTTCGGTGGCCCCGGCCAGTATCGAATATACGGTAGACTGCGTCAATCTGAACGCGGTGGACGGCATCAAACTGGTACCGGTGGAAGGGGCGCTGAGCGCCACCGCCAAACTTTCCCCCGCCGTTTATCCTACTGCTGCTGACCAGACAGTGATCTACACTGTTTCGGATGAGTTGAAGGATTGGATCACGGTTGCCCGTGACGGTACCATCACCATCAAGCCGAACAAGAATGTACTGTATGATAAAGCAGCTACTGTAGATAAAGTCAGCGGCAGCATCCGCATTCAGTCAGCTGTGGATGAGACAATCTTCCAGGACGTAAAAGTCCTGGTCGGACCTCCCAACACCAATGAAAAACTGACTCTGACCGTGAACGGTACTGAATATTCGGAGACTGCCATGCAGTTCCCGGTGGGCCAGGCTGTGGACTTAGGGTTTGCAGCTACGGGCGGTGACGGCAACAGTGACCTGTTCCGTTATAAATGGACAATCGCCGAAAACACCGCCGGCGCCATACTGGACGGTAACACGCTGACTGCCAAGCAGGAGGGTACTGTTACACTGAACTTTGTCATTGACTTTTTCCGGGGTGAAACCACCAAAACTATAGAACTGGTATTCGCGGACAAGGCGGAACCTCCCGTCGATCCAGACGAGCCTGACAGTCCAGAGGAAGGTGGTGACCCCTCCGACCCGGATCAGCCCGACACCCCACAGGGAGGCGGCGATTCCTCCAGCCCGGAGCAACCCACCCCTGCGGAACCTCAACAGCCCGATCAGGGAGACAGCGGGCAGACAACCTCCCGGCCCGACGACAAGAAAGCTGTCACCGCGCAGAATGTTTCCGAAATTTCTGAGCCGAACTCCATCACGCAGCCTTCTTCGATTCCTCAGACGGCGGATCCATTCCCACTGGGGCTCTGTCTTCTCATAACAGCAGCCAGTTTTGGTGCGCTCATTCTGCTGCTCCTGCTGAAATATGACCGCAGATCCACGCAAAATAAGTAAAGGATAATGAGGCCGCCTCCATCCAAGCCCACTGGGAAGCGGACGAACAAGCACAGGACGGCATGGTGAAATACCATGCCGTCCTTCTTTTTTATCATCTTTCCCCGCGGGCCGCCGTTCTGGTTTTGCCTTTCTCATGAACGACAAAATCAGACGGAGGTACCCTTTCATGAAATCCATCGACCTTACAAAATATTATGCTCATCCACTCCCATGAGGGAGAGGACACCATTCTTCTCGTTTCCAACGAAGTAGCTGACGCGCTGGAACAGTTTGTGCGCGAGGGAAACAACGTCGCCCTGCGCCGTTACCGTGCCAAAGCCTACTACTCCCTCGACTGCGGGGACGGCATTGAACACCATATCCTCTTCAGGGAGGAAACACCCGAAGAACTCTATGAAAAAAAGCTGACCATCCAGCAGCTCAACCGTGCGCTTGCCCAACTTCCCGTAAAGCAGAGCCAGCATATCTACGCCCGCTTTTTCCTCGGTAAAAGCTGCCGGGAGATTGCCCTGGCGGAACAGGTTTCGGTACGGGCGGTCCAAAAGTCCCTGCGCAGCGGTCTGAAGCGGCTGGCGGCCATTCTGAAATAAGTTTGAGCCTGCAGGTTCGCTTTTTGCCGTTTTTTGAAATGGTTAATAAGAGACAAACTTCACTTCCCCCGTTTGTCTCCTGCGTACCTTTAAAACTAAAGATCCGACATTTCAGCTACATACAGCCTGTCTGGCCGCAACCCACGGAGCGACGGCCAGCACGGAAGGGAATGCCGCCAGGATGCCGCGTCCCAAGGAGGTGAAAACCCAGGCGACGGCGGAGCGAACCGCATTTGTCTTCAGGTGAGATTTGAAACCTCACTGATGCCATGAAAGGACAGGTTATCATGATACGTCCCCCAGTGCTATCGCAAGACTGCAGGGGGCCTGCCCAAGCAGGCAGGAAGCGGGAGCGCCACACGCCGGGCTGAAATATCGCCTTGCATCCGGGAAGTAGTGTCGAACAGGATGCACTATGAATTTCAGATACCACATCGGTCACTGCTATTGGGGGACGTTTCTGCGCCCGGCGGTGGCCGCCGTTTATGTGGAATTCATCCACAGAAAATTTCCCTACCTATAAAGAAGGAGTTGGTGCCTATCATGGAAAACACTGCACAGGGGCCTGAGTACGAGGTGGAAAAAGTCGTGCTGCCGCAAATCGCCAGCATCAAGCAGGCCAGCAAGATCATGAGCCTGTCGCCTTACTACCTGCGGCGACTGTGCAAAGAGGTGTCCGGTCTGGCGTTCCAGTCGGGCGTAAAATGGTATATAAAGACAATTACAGATTGTTTTTGGTCCGACAGCCATAACGGCTGTCGGACCTTTTTTTGCGTTCGCTTAATGTAAGATGCGCTGCCGTAATTCTTACCAGACCCGCGCGCCTCCGAATTTTGAGGTCTATTCAATGAAACCCAAAATTCAGGAGGTTTACGATGGCAAAGAAAAATAAGCTATGGTTTAGTGGTGAGGACGCGCAACTGGCTGCGCGCTTTACAAAGTTCATGACCAAGGTGTTGTATGCCCGGCGCGCTTCTTACATTCGTGCACTGATGGTTAAGGCAAAGCATGAGATTTCCATTGAGGAATGCCGTGACGAGGTAGACACAGTGTATAGACGCCTGTTGAACCCGATTGAGGAAAGCGTCGAGTCCAAGCTGATGTGGGAAGGAATCAAAAAGTATCTGCACAAGCTGACGCAGAAAGAGTGCGAGGTTATGATCTCTTTATATGTAGAGCATCTTTCTGTGCGAGAAACCGCAGCCAAGCTGAAAGTAGAAGATAGTACCGTAAGCACGCATCGCAAGAATGCTTGCGACAAGATCCGCAATGCAATGGAGGAACAATACTATGGAGCGTTTTAAGGATTTGCTTCTGAGCGCAAAGCGCGGTAATCAGGATGCTATGGAAAAATTGTTTGTTCAGTATGAATCGCTCTTGCACAAATGTAGCCGTGTGAACGGCCGCGTGGATGAAGATCTCTATCAGGTCTTGCTGATTGAGTTCTGAAGAGCAATTTCGGAATTCAAAATCTAAGGCAACATCGCACATTTCCCGCCTGATGGCTTAAGCACCACTTCGGCGGCTGCGGCACCTAGATTTTTGCTGCCTTAGGTGTTTACTCCTACCGCCTTATCGTGAGATGGGGCGGTAAATTTTTTGAAAAAAATTAGATTTTTCTCCAACTTTTCCCTTCCTAAAGCGATATTCATATATAGAGGGACAAAAAGCCCTCTTTCCCCTTATGTACCTTGGCAACCGAATATCCGAATCACCGGCTACATACAACTGACCTTGCCGCAACCCAAGGAGCGACGGCAGGTGCGTCCCGGCTGTTCTGACGCCATGATGCCGCCTTATCGGCAGCGGAGCGCTTAACGGTCCGGGAAAGGTGGCGTGGAACACATACCTCAAGCGAAAGGTCAGCAATCATGATACGCACCGTGGCGATGCTCTCAAGGCGTCGGCGGTACTGCCAACAATGTGGTACAGGAAGCGGGAGCTGTTTCCAGCAGCCGGGTCGGTGGTTCGCCCTCGTATGTCCGGGAAGTAGTGTCGAATAGGACGTACAATTTGATTTCAGATTATGGCGGTCACTTGTTTTCCACAAGTGGCCGCTATGCTTGTGGAATCAAATATGATACACATGAAGGAGGAAAATCTATGGAAATGAATTCTGTTATGGCTACGGAAATTGTAGCCGCAGAAGTGGAGCACATTGTGCTGCCGCAAATCGTCAGCATTAAGCAAGCCAGCCGAATGTTGGGGCTGCCGCCGTATTACCTGCGGCGGCTTTGCAAAGAGGTTCCCGGCGTGGCATTTCAGTCCGGCATCAAGTGGTACATCAACTTGGGGAAACTAGTTGATTACTACAACAATTCGGGCAGAAATGCCGCTGGGTAAGAGCACAAAAGGGCCGCAATGTCAAGGGTGTCGTGCGTTCCGGCGACAGCCTACCGCTTTTATGGCAAACGCTGTATAGTGTGGCTTGTCAGAAAAATCAGCCAAGGAGGAATAGAAAATGGCATCCATCGAACTGCGTACCCCAAAGAATAAACCTGCCTACTACAAAATCACAGCAAGTATCACACTCAATGGTCAGACCATACGCAAATTTTCCCGCTTTGAGTTTGACCCCAAGACGCTGAAAACCGCAAAGCAGCGCGTAGCGGCAGCCACGGCAGCAGCATTTGAATTTGAAGCAAAAGCACAGGAAGAAGCCGAGCGCAGCCTCAGCGGTGCCAATAAGCCATTCCAAGAAGTAGCCGAGGAATACATTGCTTCGGCAAAAGCCAAGCTGGAGCCTGCAGCGCTGCTGCGCGGCAACTATGACTCAGATAAAAACAAGGCAAATACAACGCTCAACAAAGTTGGCTATCTGAAGAAAATCGTAAGCGTAGCGCCATGGTTTGCCAAAAAGTCCGTGTCCGAAATCACAAGAGAGGACTGCGCAAGAGTTATTGAGGAAATTAAAGAAAAAGGCTGTTTGCGCAGTGAATATGCTTTTATCCTGCCGGAGTATGCCACAATGAAAAACAAATCCTTTACTAAAATGGTAGTTGGCTATGACATTTCTGCTTATACCGCCATGAAGTGCTTCAGCGGCGCGGCAGTCACGCGAAAAACGGCAGAAGTGGTTTCAAATATCCTCGGTGTTTCTGTACGCGATGCGTTCCGTTTTGAGCGCGACGAGAGACCCCTGTCTAAAAAGACAATTCGGGAATATGTGCTCTTCGCCAATCAAGTGCTGCACTTTGCAAATGAGCGCTATCACTCGGTGCAAGCCGAATTCAAGATGCCGGCGAAAGGAGCACGCCCCAGATTTGTAGACTGCATACATGAGGATGAAGTATGCAAACTCATGTCAGAAATTGATAAGTGCTCTATGCCGGAGCAAGCCATTGTATTATCCCTGCTGAATACGGGTGTGCGTCGTGCTGAATTGGCCGGCCTGACATGGAGTGATTTCGATTTCAAAGAATGTACCGTTCATGTCAACAAAAGCCTTTTAGTTTTTAGGGACTTCGGCTATCAACACACAGCCACAAAAGAAAGCAACGACCGTTATATTGATGTAGCCCCAGAGTACATGGAATTTATGCAGCAATACAAAGAGTGGTGGTACACAAAAAAGAGGTTGATGGGGGCCAGTTGGCAGCGAGACATGGTAAAAAACAAAGAGAGCAAGCGTGAATCACTGATGCGACTGGCCGGAGAAGAATTTGTCATCATTGACGATTTCGGTTGGCCTCGCAACCCGGATGGTTACAATGCGCTGGTAAAGCGTGTAGCAAAGAAAGCCGGTCTCAAGGATATTCACCCACACATGTTTCGCCATACCTTTGTCAGCCTGCTCATGTCGAATCCTGACATCGGTGTTGCAACGGTTGCCGCTGAAGCAGGTCACGCCCAGCCGAGCACGACTTTAATGATCTACACCCAGCAATACAAAAAACGCCGGGAGTCGATACGCAATCAGTTGAGCCGTGAATTGTACGAAAAATAAAGAATCGCAGCCGTGTTATCTTAAAAAATAACATAGCTGCGTTCTTTTTATGGGCCGTGAGGGATTCGAACCCCCACTGAACCGGTTATGAGCCGGTGGCTTTAACCGTTAAGCTAACGGCCCTTATGATGAAGAAGTGCTGTTGATGGCTAAATCGCCAACTTATCGCCAAAACGAAAATCTTGGCGATGCAGTCCAGTAAAAACTGCGGCACTTCATCATATTTGAAAGTGGATGCGGTTGGGTCAGCCGGTTATGAGCCGGTGGCTTTAACCGTTAAGCTAACGGCCCTCACAGATGTATAGAATAGTATAGCAGAAATTTCCCTGTTTGCCAAGAGGTTGCGGGGCGGAATTTTTAAAATCCGAAAAAATAAAAAGCGCCCCGCAAAATTCGCAGGGAGCCTCCCCTTTCCCCTTTTGGTTGGATATGGTATACTGGTAGCAAATCAATGCGAAAGAAGGCGCAGCTTTGACCATCAAGGATATTGCCCGCGAGTCCGGCTATGCCGTGGGCACAGTGTCCCGCGTGCTGAACAACAACCCCCGCGTCAGCGAGGACGCACGCCGGAAAATACTGGCCGTTGTGGCGCAGCACGGCTACCAGCCCAACGCCAATGCCAAGCATCTGAAGCAGCAGGTGCCGGAGGGGCTGGCCCTCATTGTAAAGGGCACGCAGAACGCTCTGTTTGCGGATCTGCTGGACAAGCTGCAGCCCTGTCTGGAGGCGCGCGGCTATACGCCGACGGTCTACTACAACAACGGCAGTACCGACGAGCTGGCCTGCGCACAGACCATCTTTGCCGAGCGCCGGCCCTGCGGCCTCTTTTTCATCGGTGCGCACCCGCAATGCTTTACACCGGCGCTGGCGTCGCTGGGCATCCCCTGCCTGCTGCTGACGAACAACGCCGCCGGGCTGGGCATTGAGAATCTGTCCAGCGTCAGCGTGGATGACCGCGCTGCCGCTGCCGTGATGATCGAGCAGTTATATGCCAAAGGCCACCGTGTCATCGGCATCATCGGCGACAGGCCCGAAACCTCCCGCCCGAGCCAGCAGCGGCTGGACGGCTGTCTGGATGCCCTGCAGCGGCTCGGCGTGCCGTTCGACTTTGACCGGCAGTACCGGCTTGCGGACTTCTCGATGCAGGGCGGCTATGCAGCTGCCGAGCACCTGCTGGCCCACTGCCCCGGCCTTACGGCGATTTTCGCCATGTCGGACCTGATGGCGGTGGGAGCCATCCGGGCCATACAGGACCACGGCCTGCGCGTACCGCAGGACATTGCCGTGGCCGGGTACGACGGCATTGCGCTTGGGCGGTACACCGTGCCGCGGCTGACGACGATCCGGCAGAATACCACCGTCCTTGCCGAGCGTGCCGCCGACATTTTGCTGCGCTGTATAGAGGAAAACGCCCCCGCCCGCCACGAGACCGTGCCCTTTGAGCTGGTCGAGGGCGAGAGCGTATAACAACAGACCCGGAGCCCGTTTGGTTGGGCTCCGGGTAATTTTTATGCGTGTTTATGCCTGTGCGCTTTCAGGCGTGGCCATGCCGGTTCGTTCGGCAAAGCGGCGCTCGGTTTCCTCGTTCAGGTATTTCTCGTCGGGATAGGCACCGTCGTGCCGGTCGGCGTACTCGTCGGAAATCTCATTCTGCAGCTGGCGGCGGATGTAATCATCCCGGTCTGCTTCACTGGAGAAGCTGTTATAGTCATAGTGGTAGCTGGCCTGCACGCGCTGGGCCACCTGGGCAGCGGTCAGCCCCGCCGGGTAGGAGGCGACGCAGTCCAGGTAGTAGCTGATGCCGTCGTCGGTGTCCTCATCGGTGCTGAAGCTGTACCGCGTAAAGCCCAAGTTCTCCGCCTGCGCAGCCTGCATGACGGCCATACAGTCGGCGGCGAATGTCTCCGCGTCGACGTAGTCGTTCACCAGCTCCGTGTGCAGGATGCAGTCGTCGCCGTCCTGCAGCGTGTAGTTGCCGTGGGTCTCGTGGTTGAACCAGACATTCACGCTCAGGGAGTTTGTTCTGGCTTTCAGCTCCGGCTCGGTGCTCAGGGCGTTGTACATGGCCTCGGTTTTTTGGCTCTCGATGCGGCTTTGGGCATAGCTGCGAGCGGGTCCCCACTCGCTGATGGCGAGGGGCAGCAGCGCCGCCGTGCCGACGATGCAGAGCGTGAACGCCGTACCCAGCATGGCGAGCCAGTCAAATTTCACCTTCACGTCGGGCCTGGCGCTGTAGACGAGCATCTCGATGCCCAGCGCAATGAGGATGACCGGGGAGAATTTCAAAATTTTCAGCAGGTCGAACTGCGGCACAAGCTGATAGACGATCAGTAGAACACCGGCTGCAATCAGCACCAGCGCAAACGCAATGCTGCCAACGCGGCGTGTCTTTTTCAGGGTGGTTTGTTCATCCATGATTTTACCTCATTCTATTTATATTGAGTGGTATAGGCCGGGCATGCCCGGCCCGCGCGTGTAAGGCGGGCACAGCGGCGGTGGGTCAGCGGCGGGCGGAACATATCCCGCCCCTACCCGGCGGCAAAGGGCAGACGAGCGGCGTCCGTAAGGCCGCCCCTCATCCGGCGCTGCGGCGCCACCTTCCCCCAAGGGGGAAGGCAGGGCGTTATTCATGCGGATACGGCGGAAGCTCGTCGTCGCGGTTTTTCTTTTCAGGGTGCAGACCCAGCAGCTTGAGGCCCGCGAAAATCAGCAGTGCCGCAATGACAACATTCGGTATGCCGGTGATGATGTCGTAGGCGTAGCCGTTGCCCACAAGACTGCACAGCAGCGTATAGAGCCAGTTTGAGATGAATGTGTCATACAGTGCCCAAACGCCGATGCCGACCAGGCCCCAGCCGATCAGTCTGTTGTGCTGTGGGAGCAGCTTTTTGATCTCCTCATAATTGCCCGGAACCAGCAGGGAATCCTCCTTCGGCTCACCGGCTGCCATGTGGCGGATGAGGTCATAGGTGTCAAAAAAGCTGTACATCCAGATGACAAGGCAGAGGAACATCAGCGGTTCAACGACGGTGGCCGCCATCAAACAGAGTATCAGCATCATCGTAATCGACAGGCCGCGCTGCATATAGCCGTAGTACATCTGCCCTGCGCCCGGGATACAGGCGAAGATAAAGGTCAGAAAGCCGTTCTTTTTCATGGTTTATTCCCCCTTGGCGGTGCTGCCGCCGATGCTTTGTGCTCTGATCTGGTCCAGACCGTTTTCCGCGGTCAGGGTAAAGCTCTTAAAGGTGTCGTCCAGGCTCTTGTAGAAGCCGTTGACGGCGGTGTTGAATTTGGTACCGAAGCGTTCCTGCCGGGCGGCGGGCTGCTGCGGCAGCAGGGCGGCGGGATTGGGCACGCCAAAGGTGCTGACCGCGCCCCACATCACAAAGCCCAGCACCACCGCGGCAGCCGCCGAGACATAGCGGTTTGTCATAATGCGGAAGCTGCGCAGCCGCATAAGGCTCTGCACCTGCGGGATCAGGTCGCGCATCGGCTGCTTCATGCAGTCGGGCGCGGCGTCGATCATGGCCGTGTAGCGCAGCAGACAGTAGTCGCAGAAGCCCAGATGCTCGGCGGCCTCCAGTGCGCCGAGGTCGTCCAGCGTGCCGTCCTTAATGGCGTACAGCCCCTCGTCGGTCAGGTGGCCTTCGGCGTCAAAGAGTTTGTTGTTATCAAAATAAAGGCTCATTCCTTCTGCCTCCTCTCGGTGATCTGCTGGCGAAGCAGCAGCTTTGCGCGCCACAGCTGGCTGTTGACCGTCGCGGGCGGACGGCCCACCAGCTTAGCGATCTCCGCCGTTTCCCTGTGCTCCAGAAAGTACAGCACGGCAATTTTGCCGTAGGGTTCGCGCAGACCGCGCACCAGTGTTTCCAGCTCGGCGGCCCCGGCGCGGTCTGCCACGCTCTGGGCCGGGTCGTCAGCGTCGCTGCCGGGCGCACCGCGCGGCTCCGGCAGGGCGTCGTCCCCGGGGGCGTCCACCTTGCGCACCCACGCGCTTTTCAAGTGGTCCTTGCATTTGTTGGCCGCCACGCGGACGAGCCACTGCTTGTAATACTGCGGCTCGCACCGGTCTATAGCCGAAAACGCGGAGAGGAAGGTATCCTGGGTCAGATCCTCGGCGGTGTGGGGCTCATGCACAAATTGCAGGCAAACGGTGTAGATGAGCTTTTGGTATTGCTGCATCAGACCGGTAAATTCTTCATTTGTCAGTTCCCACACCTCCTCTCGCTTTGACCTTCTGTATACTAAAACGAATCCCCCGCGAGCGATATTGCAAACGCGGGGAAATTTTTAAAAATTTTCTTCTTTGGCTTCCCCCAAGGGGGGAAGCTGTCTGCCGCTTGCGGCAGACTGATGAGGGGAGAGTTCACCGGTATCGCCCTTTCATGGGTAATATCCGGCAGGTTTTCCCTCATCCGTCTGCGGGCGGGGCCGCAGACACCTTCCCCCAAGGGGGAAGGCGCTCACGGGTTGAGCTCCAACAAAACCGGGCAATGGTCGCTCCCCATCACATCCATCAGGATCTCTGCTTTCTCGATCTTATCGGCCAGGCGGCTGCTGACGAGGAAATAGTCGATCCGCCAGCCTGCGTTCCGCTCACGGGCGCGGAAGCGCATGCTCCACCAGCTGTACATGCCGGTGGCATCGGGGTGCAGGTGGCGGAAGGAATCCGTAAAGCCCGCGGCCAGCAGCTCGCCCAGCTTGCCGCGCTCCTGGTCAGAGAAGCCCGCCGCACCGCGATTGGGGCCGGGGTTCTTTAAGTCGATGTCCTCATGCGCCACGTTCAAGTCGCCGCAGAGAATGACAGGCTTTTCGGCATCCAGCTTTTGCAGATAGCGGCGCAGGTCGTCCTCCCACTGCATACGGTAGTCAATGCGCGCCAGCTCGTTCTGGGAGTTGGGCACGTAGAGATTGACCAGATAAAAATCCGGGTATTCCAGCGTGATGGCGCGCCCCTCGTGGTTGTGGACGTCCTCGTCGAGGCCATAGCGCACCGACAGCGCAGGCGTTTTGGCCCAGATGGCCGTGCCGGAGTAGCCCTTTTTGTCGGCGCTGTAGATGTACTCGGTGTAGCCCGCGGGCGCAAAATCCGCCTGTCCGGGCTGCATTTTTGTCTCCTGAATGCAGAAGAAGTCCGCGTCCAGCGCGTTGAACACGTCCTCAAAGCCTTTTTTCAGGCAGGCGCGCAGACCATTGACGTTCCAGCTGATGAATTTCATGGGATAGTACTCCTTTATGTATGATTATCCGCGAGTATTTTGTCAGCCACGCAGTAGGGGCCGCACATGTGCGGCCCGGCACTTACCGGCAAATGAGCGCTTATGGGAAAAGCCGCGGGCCGGGCATGCCAGGCCCCTGCCTCTCGGCAAGGTTTTTCTACGCCGCCTTCTTCACCGCGTTCTTTTTCCAGCCACCGCTGACGAACCGGGCCACAAAGCATATAATGCGGCAGATCCAGTCAACGACCATGGCGTACCAGACGCCGACGGCACCCATGCCCATCTGCACGCAGAGCACCCAGCTCAGGCCCATGCGCCAGACCAGCATCGAGGCCGTGGCAACGACCATCGTGAACCGCACGTCGTTGGCGGCACGCAGGGCGTTGGGCAGCACAAAGCTGGCGGGCCAGAGAAAGATCGACATGCCGTTGTGGATCATGACCAGTGTCCACGCCAGTGCGCGGGTCTCGGGCGTCAGGGTGTACATGCTCAAAATCCGGTTCAGAGACAGCAGCACCACAACATTGACCGCGCCCTGGGCGATATAATCCCACAAAAGCAGCTTTTTTGTATAATACTTTGTCTGTTCAAAGTCCTGCGCACCGATGCAGCGGCCAATGACCGTGATCATTGCCAGGCCCATGGCATTGCCGACAATGCAGCCGATGGCGTCCAGGTTGTTGGCCACCGCGTTGGCCGAGATATGCACCGTGCCGAACAGCGAGATCATCGAGACGACAAGCACGCGGCCCAGCTGGAACAGGCTGTTCTCAAACGCCGACGGGATGCCGATGTACAGAATGCTTTTGACCGTGCGGCCCTCAAAGCGGGTGACAGATTGCGGCGTGATGCGCAGCTGGTAGTCCTGCCGCGCGGCCAGCGCCAGAATGATGCACGCACCGACAGCGCGGGAGATCAGCGTGGGCACGGCGACGCCCGCGACACCCATTTTCAGCACGAACACGCAGAGCGCGTTGCCGCAGAAGTTGATACCGTTGACGATGACCGAGACCTTCATCGACACCGCGCTGTTGCCCGTGGAGCGGAAGATGGCCGCACCCGCGTTGTAAAGTGCCAAAAACGGAAACGACAGCGCCGTGATCGTAAAGTAAGTCAGGCACGCCTGCATGACCTCGTCGGTGATGGTGCCAAAGAAAAGCCGCAGCTGCGCCGTGCGGGTGATAAGGCAGAACGCCGCCACACCGACGCCGAGGATCGCGCTCAAGCCCACAAGCTGGCCCGCGCTTTTGGCGGCATCCTCGGGGCGTTTGGCCCCCAGATGCTGGCTTGTGACGACAGCGCCGCCGGTGGCCAGCGCACCGAACAGCGTGATGATCAGCTGGTTGATCATATCGACGAGCGACACACCGGAAATTGCGGCCTCACCCACTGACGATACCATAACGGTATCCGCCATGCCGACGAGAATTTCCAGCATCTGCTCAATGATGAGCGGCCAGAGCAGCGTCAGCAGCTGGCGGTTGGTAAACAGCCTTTCCTTTTTCATTTTTACAATACATCTCACTTTCCCAGCTTCGAGTATAGCACAAAAAAAGCCCCCGCGCAATGCGGGGGACAAAAAGGCTTTCCCGAGGGGGAAGCTGTCACCGAAGGTGACTGATGCGGGCAGAGCTTGCCATGGTTTCCCGTTTACCGGGCAGCGTTGTAAACTCCGCCCTCATCCGGCCCTGCGGGGCCACCTTCCCCCGAGGGGGAAGGCTAAGGGTATTTACTCATACCGCAGCGCTTCGATCGGGTCGAGCTTGGCGGCCTTGTTGGCGGGATAATAGCCGAAGAACACGCCGATGGCCATACTGAAGCCGACGGCGATCAGAATCGCAGCGATGCTGGGCTTGGCGGCATAGCCCACCACATTGCTGAGCACCGTGCCCAGCGCCAGGCCCAACACAATACCGATGAAGCCGCCGATCAGGCAGAGGATGACGCTCTCGGTGATAAACTGCATACGGATGGCCGACGCAGGCGCGCCCAGCGCCTTGCGGGTGCCGATCTCGCGGGTGCGCTCCGTCACGGAGACCATCATGATATTCATAACACCGATGCCGCCGACGAGCAGCGACAGCGCCGCGATGGCCGAGATGCCGAGCGAAACCGTGCTCATCATGCTGGTCATCGAGTCGAGCAGGCTTGCCAGGCTCGATGCGCTGACCGTCCAGGAGTCGTTGCGGGTGTAGTAGCTGGCGAAGAAATCCCCCACCGTGTTGACGAAGTCCGTGACATTGACCGTGCCGCCGTTGGCCACAACGGTGATGCTCTGGTACCCTGCCCCCGCCCCGGCGATGGCCTTGGCAACGTCCAGCGGGATGTAAAAGTCCGTCTGGATGCTGTCGTCGTCGCTGCTGCCGAACATGCTGGAGTAGCTGTCCTCTGTGTATTTGTATACGCCCTGTATATAGAACGTGTACAAATTCTGGTCGATGGTCAGCGTGACCGCCTTGCCGATGGCGTCCTGCGCACTGCCGCCGATGGCCTGCTCGACGAACTTTTCCGACACGCAGGCGACCTTGCGCCCGGCGTCCCTGTCGTCGTCCAGCCAGCGTCCGTACAAAATCTGCGAATCATCGTCCCTGACTGCCAGTGCCGCATGATTGATGCCGCTGACAGTGGCCGTGATGGTCGTGGTCGGGTCACCGTATTTGGCAGTCGTGCCGCTGCCCACCTGCTGGGTCAGTTCGATGTGATGGACCTGGGTCGGGAAAGCGGCTGTAAAATCGTTTATCATCGCATCGGTGATAAGGTCTGCGTCCGACGGTTTGGAATCCATAAACCGGCGCAGCTGGACGCCCTGGGACGTGCCCGACGTGTCGGAGCTGCTTTTCTGCGTTACCGTGACAGAAATGTTACTGGCACCCATGCCGGACATCGAGTCCATGACCGAGCCGGTCATGCTGTTGCCGACGGTCTCGATGGCAATGACCGCCGCAATGCCGATGATGATGCCCAGCATCGTGAGCAGACTGCGCATTTTATTGCTTCTGACGCTGGTCAGCGCCATGCCGATATTCTCAAAAAGCTGCACGTTCGCCGGTCCCCTTTCGTTCGCCCACGATCAGGCCGTCGCGCAGCGTCAGCACCCGCTGGCATTCCTCGGCCAGCTCGGGGTTGTGCGTGATGAGCACGATGGTCTTGTGGTATTTTTCATGCAGCTCGTGAAAGAGATCCATCACGACGCGGCTCGTCTGGCTGTCCAGTGCGCCGGTAGGCTCGTCGGCCAGGATCAGCGCCGGCTCATTGACCATGGCGCGGGCAATCGCGACGCGCTGCTTCTGTCCGCCGGAAAGCTCGTTGGGCTGGTGGCGCATCCGCTCGCCCATGCCGACGCGCTCGAGCCATTCCTTGGCGCGGCGGGTGCGCTCCCCTGCCGGGACGCCCGCATACAGCATCGGCAGTTCGACGTTTTTTAACGCGCTCTGGCGTCCGATCAGGTTATACGTCTGGAACACGAACCCGATTTTGCGGTTGCGGATGGCCGCCAGGTCGTTGTCGTCGGCGTCGTGGATGTTGACGCCGTCCAGCACGTACTCGCCCGCCGTGGGCTTGTCCAGCACGCCGATAATGTTCATCAGCGTGGACTTACCGGAGCCGGACTCGCCCACGATGGCGACGAACTCGCCGGGGTAGACGGTCAGGCCGATACCGTGCAGAATTTCCAGCTCGTTCGGCTGGCCGATGTAGTAGCTCTTGCGGATGCCCTGCATCTGGATCAGGGGCTGCGCGGGGTGCGCGGCCTCCTTCCCTATCAGGCTCTTGGCAATATTCTGCGCAAACTGTTGTGTTTTTTCCGGCATTATTGACCTCCCGGGCCGCCGGGGCCGCCGCCGGGACCGCCCATGACAACGGTGCCCTCGGGCATATTGCTGCCGTCGCCGACGTAAAGGTCGCCGTTCTCCATCATCTGCACATCGCTGTCGGACGTGCCAGACTCAATGCCCTGGGTCAGGTCCGCCGTGGCGCGGATGACGTCGCCCTCGTTCAGGTCGCTGCCGGTGATCTCCACATAGTAGTCGTTGGTGTCGCCCTCGGTGACGGCGACCTGCTCAAAGGTCATATCGACGCCTTCTCCGCCGGTCTTGCGCAGCACGTAGGTGCTGCCGTCGTCGTTGGTGCCCACGGCGTCGCGCGGGACGGTAAAGACGTTGTCCTTGGTGCTGATGACGATCTCGACCTTGGCGGGAATGCCGACCAGCAGACCGCTGTCCTGCCCGTTGACCGTGACGGTAGCGCCGAAGCTGCCGTTATCGTTGGCGACAGGGTCGATACGGGTCAGGGTACCGGTGACGGTGTCGTCCGTGGCGTCGCTGGTGATGTTGCACTGCAGGCCGGTCTTGAGCCTGCCGACGGAGCTGGCCGGGATCGTGACTTCCACCGTCAGGTTGTCCACATCCTGAATCGTGGCCACCGTGCCGCTGCACACCGCGCCCACCGTGGCGTCCAGCGCGGTGATCGTGCCGTCCATCGTGGCAGTCAGGGTGCAGTTCTCCAGTGCGGTCTGCAGATTGGTCAGGGTGTCGTCCTCGCGCTGGGACTGCGCGAGCTTCGTCTCGGCGTTGTCCACGCTGCGGGACGCGCTTGTCGCGCTGTTCTGGTAGGACTGCTGCGCCTGCTCCAGCGCCTCGCGGTACTGCTCAATTTTATTGTAGGTCTGGCTGACGGCGTCAAAGCCCTGCAGGCCCAGCTCCGGGATGCTGCACTGGCCCTTGGCGATATTTTCCCGGCTGGTGTAATCCGCGATCTGGCCCTGCAGGCCGTCTGCGCGGGCCGTGTCGCCGTCCTGCTGGGCCTGGGTCAGCTGAATGTTCAGGTTGGCAAGGGTGTTCTCGTACCCGGCGATCTCCTCGGCGTAGCGGGTGTACCAGTCGGTGACGATCTCACGGTTCGTCTTGCCGCTGTTGGCGGCGGACGCCATCGAGGTATAGTGGTCATCCATGCCCAGCGTGTCGTAGTTCTTCTGCGCCTTATCGAGATTTTCCTGTGCCGTAGCCAGGTTTGTCGTCTGATCCTCGACGGCCTGGGTGTAGTTCTTCCGGGCGTCGGTCCGGGTGTCGCTGAGCTGCAGCTGCGCGTTGGCGATCTGCTTTTCCACGTCGGTGGTGTCCAGCGTGGCGATGACATCGCCCTTCCTGACCGTATCACCGACAGCGACGTTGACTGCCGTGACCTTGTAGGTCTTGACGGAATCCGACGCCGTGACGCTGGCGCTGCTGCCGGCCTTGACCGTGCCGGTCACGCTGACCGTATCGCTCAGGGTCGTTTTGGTCAGCACGGTGGTGCGCACGAACTGATAGCTATCGGCGGCGGTCTTGTCGGTCTTGCCCAGCACGTTCACGAGGACGAGGGCCGCGACCAGCAAAATGGCCAAAAAGATCGTCAGCTTTTTGTGGCGTTTGACCCAGCCGAGCGGGCCGCGTCGGGTTTGTGTTTTTTCTGCCATACCGGGTTCCCTTCTGTTTTCGGAGATTTTTTGACAAAATTTAGTATATATTGCAAATGTGTTGGATTTTTGAAAGAAACATGAAAAAAGGCGGCACATCTTGGAAAGATGTGCCGCACGGACTTTTCTATAAGGCTTCCCCCTCGGGGGAAGCTGTCGCCCGCAGGCGACTGATGAGGGCAAAGCTTACGGCCACTTCCCATTCACGGGCAACAGCCACTAGGCCGCCCCTCATCCGGCCTCGGGCGGGGCCTCGGCCACCTTCCCCCACGGGGGAAGGCAACCTTACCGCTCCTCGCGGAAGTAGGCCAGACCCAGATGAGCCGGGGGCTGGTTCTCCTTCTTCTTGCGCATCGAAACGACGATCAGGACGATGATCGTGACGACGTAGGGCAGCATCTGCACAAGGTCAGTGATGTGGCTGGCCATCGTGATGCCGAGCAGCGTCGGCAGGAACTGGTACAGCCAATAGAGCATACCGAACAGGTACGCGCCCCAGATGGCGTTCAGCGGCTTCCAGGTCGTGAAAATGACCAGCGCCACGGCCAGCCAGCCCAGCGCCTCGATCTGGCCGGTGGTCGCCCAGATGCCCTGGTTGTAGTCCAGTACATAGTACAAGCCGCCGATGCCGCAGATGCCTGCGCCGATGCAGGTGGACAGGTACTTGTACAGCGTAACGTTGATGCCCGCGGCGTCCGCGGTGGCGGGGTTCTCACCGACGGCGCGCAGATTCAGGCCCGCACGGGTGCGGGTCAGGAACCAGTGCAGCACCACAGCCAGCAGGATGGCCGCATAGACGAGAAAACCGTAGGAGAACACGACCTGCCCGATGTCGCCCAGACCCGACAGCACGGGAATTTTGGCGCTGAACGCCTTGTTGGCGACGGGAGCGGCGGAGTAGCTGGCGCCGTTCAGGATAAACACGCCGAAGAAGTTTGCCACACCCATGCCGAAGGTCGTCAGCGCCAGACCGGTGACGTTCTGGTTGGCGCGCAGGGAGATGGTCAGGAACGCATAGATCAGGCCGCCCGCCATCGAGGCCAGAATGGCGCAGGACAGGGCGATGAGGATGCTGACAAAGCCGTTGGGGTTGGCAGCGCTGTTCTCATAGGCCCAGGCGCTGGCAAAGCCCGCGAAGCCGCCCAGGTACATGATGCCCGGCACGCCAAGGTTCAGGTTGCCGGATTTCTCGGTCACGGTCTCGCCCAGCGCACCGTACATGATAATTGTGCCAAACGGGATGGCGCGCATGATCCACGCAATCAGACTGCTGTGCATATCACTTGCCCTCCTTGTGTGCGCCGCGGGGGATGACGCGGTAGTTGATGAAGAACTCACTGCCCAGAATGAAGAACAGGATGATGCCGGTGATGATGTCGGCGGCGTACTCGTTCAGCGAGTACGCCGACGCGATCTCCGACGCACCGCGCTCGAGGAAAACCAGCAGGAACGAGATGAGCGCCATATAGAATGTGTTGAACTTGGCCAGCCATGCGACAATAATGGCCGTGAAGCCGCGCCCGTTGGCCGATGCGGTGGAGATGGTCTGATCCTTGCCGGCCACGATCAGGAAGCCGCACAGGCCGCAGATCGCGCCGGAGATCAGCATCGTGCGCACCGTTACGCGGCGGACGTTGATGCCCGCATAGCGCGCGGTGTTCTCGCTCTCGCCGACAACGCTGATCTCATAGCCCTGCTTGGAGAAGCGCAGATAGGCGTACATGACGAAGGTCAGCACAATGACCACAATGATGTTGATGGTGTAGCGCTGGCCCATAATGACGGGGAACCAGCCGGCCTTGGTCGCCTTGTTCAGCGTGCCGAGGCTTGACGCCTGGCCGCGCATGATGTTGGTCATGCAGGCAACAATGGACGTAGCAACGTAGTTCATCATCAAAGTGAACAGTGTCTCGTTCGTGTTCCAGCGGGACTTGAACCACGCGGGGATGAAGCCCCACAGTGCGCCCGCGGCAATGCTGCCCAGCGCCATGGCGGCAAACAGCAGCGGCAGCGGCAGATTGTTGCCCTGATACACCATGATGAGGGCGGCAGTCAGGCCGCCGATCAGGATCTGGCCCTCGCCGCCGCAGTTCCAGAAGCGCATCTTGAAGGCCGGAGCCAGCGCGATGCCGACGCAGAGCAGCGTGGACAGGTCGCGCAGCATCCAGCTGAAGCGGGTCATGTTGGCGAAGGTACCGCTCCACATGACGCCATAGACGGACAGCGGGTTCAGGCCGGTGACGAAAAAGATAAACAGCGCATCGACGACCAGCGCCAGCAGAATGGCGATGGCGCGCACGGCGATCTTCTGGGGCATCGTCGTGCCCTCACGCTTGGCAATGCGCAGCAGCGGCTCGCGGGCCGCAGTGGCAGTCTGACTCATGCCTGCTCCTCCTTTACCAGGTTGGTCATTCGCAGACCGACCTCCTCCTTCGTGGTCTTGCGGCCATCGAGAATGCCGTTGACCTTGCCGCCGCACAGCACAACGATGCGGTCACACAGCTCCAGCAGCACGTCGAGGTCCTCACCGACGTAAATGACCGCCACACCGCGCTTTTTCTGCTCGTTGAGCAGGTGATAGATCGTGTAGGACGTGTTGATGTCCAGACCGCGCACCGCGTAGGCGGTCATCAGGACGATGGGGTCGGCGGCCAGCTCACGGCCCACCAGCACCTTCTGGACGTTGCCGCCCGACAGGCGGGAGACCGGGGTGTTCAGGTCGGGCGTGACGACGCCCAGCTCTTTCTTGATCGTCTCGGCCAGCGCCAGCGGGGCCTTGCGGTCCACGATGGGCGAATGGCCCTTGCCGTAGCTTTTCAGCATCATGTTGTCGGTCATGCCCATCGAGCCGACCAGACCCATGCCCAGACGATCCTCGGGCACAAAGGACAGGTGGATGCCCGCCTCGCGGATGGCCTTGGGGCTTTTGCCGACGAGCTGCACGGGTGCGGCAGCGTCGGGCGCGTAATACTCGATGCTTGCGCCGCTCTCGGCGGGCTGCAAACCGGCAATGGCCTCCAGCAGCTCCTTCTGGCCGTTGCCGGAGATGCCCGCAATGCCGAGGATCTCGCCGCCGTAAACCGGGAAGGACGCATCGTCCAGCACGGTGATGCCCTCGGCGCTGCGGACGGTCAGATGTTCAATGTCCAGCCGCTTGACCGGGTTGACCGGCTCGGGGCGTTCAATGTTCAGCTCGACCTTCTCGCCGACCATCATCTCGGTCAGCTTGGCCTCGTTGGCGTCCTTTGTGGCGATGTCGCCGACATACTCGCCCTTGCGCAGGATGGCGACACGGTCACTGATGGACAGGACCTCGTGCAGCTTGTGGGTGATGATGATGACCGCCTTGCCGTCAGCCTTCATGTTGCGGATGACGCTGAACAGCTTCTCGGTCTCCTGCGGGGTCAGAACTGCCGTAGGCTCGTCGAGGATCAGGATGTCCGCGCCGCGGTACAGCACCTTGACGATCTCCAGCGTCTGCTTCTGGCTGACGCTCATCTCGTAGACCTTCTGGTCGAGGTCAAGGGCGAACTCGTATTTTTCGCAGATGGCGCGGGCCTTGTCGTGGACCTTTTTCAGGTCGAACTTCTCGCTGTTGCCCATCGACAGGGCGATATTCTCCGTCGCGGAGAACACGTCCACGAGCTTGAAGTGCTGGTGGATCATGCCGATTCCCAGGTCCAGCGCGTCGCGGGGGGAGCGGATGGTCGCCGCCTTGTCGCCGACATAGATCTCGCCCTCGTCGGGGAAGTAGATACCGGCGATCATGTTCATCAGGGTCGTCTTGCCGCTGCCGTTTTCGCCCAGCAGGGCCAGAATCTCGCCGCGGCGCACGCCCAGGGAAACATCCTTGTTGGCCACGACGGGGCCAAAGGTCTTGGTGACGTGCTCCAAGCGCACAGCATATTCGTTCTGCGCCATTGTGCAGGCTCCTTTCGGATGGTATTTATAAATAGGGTAGGAACAATTTTGTGATCCGTAGGGGCGGATTCTATATCCGCCCGCCGTACCTGCCGTAAGCTGCACGGGCGCATATAGAATGCGCCCCTACGGCCTGATTTGCAACGACAGATATAACCACCAAAAGGGAAGGCTGCGGTTCCACCGCAGTCTTCCCTTTAGATTCAGTCAGAATCAGGCGACGGGGTCAGCGTCCTCGATGATGCCATCGATGCGCAGGGCAAACGTCGGGGCTGCACGCAGCTCACCCTCGTGGAAGTAACCGTCGGAGATGGCCTCCTTGGTCTCGCCCTGATAGACAGCCACAGGAGAACCGGTGCTGAAATCGTAGTAGGTCAGGTCGATGGGGGCGGTGGTGACCTCCGCGCCGTCGACGGTGAACTTGCTGGTGTCGAAGACATGCAGGCTGCCGTCCTTCAGCGCAGCCTCAACCTCGGCGACCTTCTCGGCGGTGCCGTCGGCAACTTCGGGGCCAAGGTCGGTGATGGCGACAGCGCCATCCTCATAGCCCTTGCACCAGTCCTGCGGGATGCTGCCGGCCTGCGCACCCTCGAACAGCTCCTTGTAGTAGACCTTCCAGACGTTCGTCGCGGAGGTCAGGGCAGCGGTGGGGGCGGTGTCGAGCATGTCGATGTTGTAGCCGATGGAGTAGCAGATCTTGCCGGAGTCCTTCAGCTTCTGAGTGGCAGCGGGGGCACCGGTGGAGTCAGCGTGCTGGCCGATGATGACCGCACCGTTGGCGATCAGGGCCTCGGCGGCAGCGCCCTCCTTGTCGATGTCGAACCAGGAGTTCGTGTACATGACCTCCATCTGAACATCGGGGTAAACGCTCTGGACGCCCAGGAAGAAGGCGGTGTAGCCGGAGACGACCTCGGCGTAGTTGTAGGCGCCGACGTAGCCGATCTTGACCTTGCCGTCAGCGGTGAAGCTGTCGGGCTGGGTCTCGGGGGTCAGGGTGCCGGACTCGACCAGATCCTTGATCTTCATGCCTGCGACGACACCGGAGACATAGCGGCTCTGGTAGACGGCGGTGAAGGCGTTGTAGAAGTTGTCGCAGCCGGAGATGGCGGCAAAGTCGCCGGTCATGGCCACAAAGTTGATGTCAGGGTACTTCTCGGCTTCCTCCTCCATGTAGGTCTGATGGCCGTAGGAGTTGGAGATGATCAGGTTGCAGCCCTGGCCGACAAGGTCCTCGGCTGCGTCGGCGGTGACGCCGCCCTCAGCGATCTTGTACTTCCAGACGATCTGGTCATCGGACATGCCCAGCTCGGCGGCAGCTTCCTTGATGCCGTTGATGTGCGCGGCACTGTAGCCTTCGGTCTCGTCGCCCAGAATGATAGCACCGACCTTGACGTCGGGGGCCTGGTTGTTGCTGCTGCCCTCTGCAGTAGCGGTGGTACCGGCGGCGCTGCTGGCAGCAGTGTCAGCGGTGGAACCACAGGCGGCCAGGCTGAACACCATAGAGGCGGCCAGCAGAATGCCCATCAGTTTCTTCATGTGTGTTGTTCCTCCCTGTTGTGTGTACAGAAAACGGCAAAAATGCGTCGCTTCGTGCCGGAATCTGCCGGGAATTGACGCATTTTGCTGTCTTGCAAGACCCATTGTAGCCGCTTTACGATCCGTTTGCAATAATTTTTAAATTTTTGTGAAAAGTTCAGCAAAACAGGTAAATGTTTTGCCTGTGCAGACAGTACACTGAGCAGGACGCACAACGAAAAAAAGTAAAAGTCATACTTTCTTGTGCAAAAGTATGACTTTTACTTTTGGGTCCGCCCTCCTCAAAGGGAGGCTTTTACCTCTTATGAATAAACTTTCTGTCCAGCCCCTGCTTTACGGCGGCGTTGAGCACGACCCAGGTCAGGAACACCTCGATGGGCAGCATCGTCGTGTTCTTTACCAGACCCGAGGTGAAATAGTAAAGGTAGCCCTTGCCGTAGAGCATCGCCTTCCAGACGCTTCCCAGCAGGACGTTGCTGCCGTAGTTGATGATGAGCCGCGTCACAATAATGCGCGGCAGCGTCGGTTTTTGGCGGTACAGCATAACGCCGTAGATCAGTCCCGACAGCATGGCCGTAATGAGGTAGCCGGGGAAATACGGCTCGCCGTAGCTTGCCAGCAGGAAACCCACCGTATCAATGATAGCCCCGGCCATCATACCAACGACGGGGCCGTAGCACATGCAGCCCAGTGAGACGGCGAGGAAGCTGAAGTAAATTTTCAGGCTCGGCCCCAGCAGGTAGATGGGCAGGCTTTCCAGCACGATGGCCATGGCGCAGACCAGCCCCGAAAAGGCCAGCACCCGCGGGTTGTTCAGCTCGCGCCGGGCAGCGCGCCAGTAGTCAGCGGAAAAGACGGACAGCTTTTGTTCGCACATAAAAAATCCTCCTTTGTGCGTTGCCGCACAAGGGAGGAGGCAATTTTTGTCGGATGGGCACAACGCCGCATCCGCCGTTGCACACCATCATGCAGCAGTGGGATGCGAAACCTGCACCGCGGACGTTTCCGTCACTTCGTCCTGCCACAACTCCCCGTTGGTCAGGCACTCCGGGGCCAAGCCCCACGCGCAGGTCTCTACTCTGCGAAAACAATTTTAATTATACATAGATTTTGGGAAAATGCAAGAGAAAGCTTTTTGTAAAGGTCAACGGGCAGTACCCCTCAGGCCTCGTAAACTCGGCCAGCTCCCCTGATGGGGCCGAGCGTCAGCGATGGCCGGAAGGGTTCGGCAGCTTTCTCCTTATTGCCCGCTTGCGCCGTAGTTTGCCAGCACGCGGGCGCTGGGGTCGTTGACATCGCAGTGGGGCCATGCCTTATTGGGCATCCAGTAATCGACGATCATCTCGGCCTGACCGGGATAATACTTCTCAAAAATTTCACGGTACAGCAGGCTTTCTTTGGTAAACGGGCGGGCGTAGGTGTACTTGCCGCACTTCTCGGCAAAGTCGCGGTCCGTGTAGACCGTCTCGGCGTACTCCTTCAGGTCATCCACCATCGAATGGCCGACGGCATCACTGAAGGCGGCCTTCTCGCGCCAGAGGATGCTCTCGGGCAGCCAGTCGCCCTCAAACGCCTTGCGCAGCAGATACTTGCCCTTGCCGTAGGTATTCAGCTTTTTGGCCGGGTCGATGCTCATGACGTAACGCACAAAATCCAGATCACCGAACGGCACGCGGGCCTCGAGGCTGTTCACGCTGATGGAGCGGTCCGCGCGCAGCACGTCGTACATATACAGCTCGCGGATGCGCTTCTGGCTCTCGGTCTGGAATGCGGCGGCGGACGGCGCGTAGTCGGTGTACTTGTAGCCGAACAGCTCATCGGAGATCTCGCCGGTCAGCAGCACGCGGATGTCGGTGTGCTCGTGGATGTACTTACAGACCAGATACATGCCCACCGACGCGCGGATGGTGGTAATATCCCAGGTGCCGAGCATGGCGATGACCTTCTCCAGTACGTCCAGCACGATGTCGCGGTTGATGATGACCTCGGTGTGGTCGGCGTGCAGGTAGTCGGCCACCTGCTTGGCGTATTTCAGGTCAATGGCGTCCTCACTCATGCCGATAGCGAACGTGCGGATCGGCTTGCCCAGCTTCTTGGCCGCAATCGCGCAGACCAGGCTCGAATCAAGACCGCCCGACAGCAGGAAGCCTACCGGCGTGTCGGCGTCAAGGCGCTTGTCTACACCGGCAACCAGCTTTTCGCGGATGTTCGTCAAAATCTCGGGCAGCTCGTCCTGGCTGTAGGCGGGCGTATCGGCAATGTCGCAGTAGCGCACAAACTGACCGTTGCAGTAGTAGCTGCCAATCGGGAACGGATAGATTTTTTTGCACAGGCCCACGAGGTTTTTCGCCTCGGACGCAAAGGCAATGTGCCCTGACTCACTGTAGCCGTAGAACAGCGGGCGGATGCCGATGGGGTCACGTGCGGCGATCAGCAGCTTTTTGCGGCTGTCGTACAGGATCATGGCGAACTCGGCGTTGAGGTGCCTGAACATGTCAAGGCCGTACTTGTAGTAGAGCGGCAGGATGATCTCGCAGTCGGAGTCGGACTCGAACGTGTAGCCCTCGGCCTCCAGATCGGCCTTGACGGGGCGGAAGCCGTACAGTTCGCCGTTGCAGGCCACGCAGTCCGCACCGCGGAAGAAGGGCTGCATGCCCTCGGGCGTCAGGCCCATGATGGCCAGACGGCCAAAGCCCAGCAGGCCGAACTCGGTCTCGGCCACGCGCTGGTCGTCCGGGCCGCGGCTGGTGGTACGCAGCAGATATTCGGTGAAAGTTTCCTTGGACAGATCATGCCCGGCATAACCCATGATGCAGCACATTGTTTGTTTCTCCTTTTCGGTTTACGTCTTACACCCTCCGAATGGTAAACAAAAAAGACAGCCCATTCGCCCTGCATTAGGACGAATCGCTGTCTTGGATCCGCGGTGCCACCTAAATTACCGCAGCCGAAATAACGGCATACGGTCACTTTTTCCGTACACGTTCACCTTTGAAACGCTGCCGCTGTAACGCACGGCCTGCGGCACACCCTACTTTTTGCATTTCAGGCTGCAGCTCGGAGGTGTTCTTTCGCGCCCTGTCTCCGTCCCGGCTTACACCAGATGCCAGGCTCTCTGTGCGGATATGGAGCGGTACTTTTCCTCTTCAACGCTTTTGATGGTTAAAGAATAGCACGGTTGAGGGGTGGTGTCAAGATGGTATTGCAAAAAAGTTTGCGTGAACCGCAGGGCGGCAGAGCCCCTCCGGCACCTTGCCCTGCAGCCGGTCAAAGATCCAACACCTTCGTCAACTTGCACAAGGTTTTGCCGTTTCGCAATTTTTGCAAAGTTTTGGAATCATTCTTGCAGTTTTTTGCAGTGCAAAATTCCATACCGCGGAACAGATTTCCATATACAGAATTGTGGCGCGCATGGCCGTTCCGCACTGCGGAATCGGGAATCTGCGATAGCCGCGCCGCTATTTAGGCAACTGCCGCAATGGTCAAACCCGCTCCGGCATGATACACTGAGGATGACAAAATTCGTTTGCTCCGCGGTACCTCTACCCTCTGCCGGGAGCACCCACCCACAAGCTGCAGGCCCCGCCTGCAAGGAGGAAAACCATGGCAAAAAACGCAATCGTTGGTCAGTCCGGCGGCCCCACCTCGGTCATCAACGCAAGCCTGGCCGGCGTGTATGAGAGCTGCAAGCGCCGCGGCGCAGGCAAGGTCTACGGTATGCTGCACGGCGTAGCCGGTCTGCTGGAGCGCCGCACCTGCGTGCTGGACGACAAGCTGAAAACCGCGCTGGACATTGAGCTTTTGAAGCGCACCCCGTCCAGCTATCTGGGTTCCTGCCGCTATAAGCTGCCCGACTGGCACACCGCCGAGGGCGAGAGAGTCTACATCCGGCTGTTCGAGATTTTGAAGGAGCTGGACATCGGCTACTTCTTCTACATCGGCGGCAATGACTCGATGGACACCATCGGCAAGCTGGCCGACTACGGCGCACACATCGGCAGCGACATCCGCTTTATGGGCGTGCCCAAGACCATCGACAATGACCTGATGGTCACCGACCACACCCCCGGCTACGGCAGTGCGGCCAAGTACATCGGCGTTGTGATGAAGGAGATCATCCGCGATGCGACGGTCTACGGCACGAAGTACGTGACCATCGTCGAGATCATGGGCCGCAATGCGGGCTGGCTGACCGCCGCCGCGGCGCTGGCGAAAGCCGAGGACTGCGAGGGTGTGGACATGATCTGCCTGCCCGAGGTTCCGTTCAATGTGGATCACTTCGTCGAGAAGGTCAAGCGGATGCAGAAGGAGAAGCCGTCCATCGTCATCGCCGTGTCCGAGGGCGTCAAGCTCGAGGATGGCCGCTATGTCTGCGAGCTGGCCGACGATGTCCACGCGGTGGATGCGTTCGGCCACAAGGCTCTGACCGGCACGGCGCGCTTCCTGGCAAACACCGTTGCACGCCGTCTGGACACCAAGACCCGCTGCATCGAGCTTTCAACGCTGCAGCGCTGCGCGGGCCATCTGACGAGCCGCACCGACATCACCGAGGCGTACCAGGTCGGCGGCGCCGCTGCCAAGGCCGCGTTTGAGGGCCACACCGGCGAGATGGTCGCGCTGGACCGCATCTCCAATGCGCCGTACCAGTGCGGCACGAGCCTGCACCCGATCAGCGAGGTCGCAAACCTCGAGAAGAAGGTCCCGCTGGAGTGGGTCAACGCCGACCACACCGCCATGACCGACGAGTTCCTGGCCTACGCCCTCCCCCTCGTTCAGGCCGAGCTGACCCCCATCTACGTCGAGGGTCTGCCGCACCATATTTATCTGCCCGAGGCTTGATGGGGCGCGGTGTTCCTTTCTTATAAGAAAGGAACCGAAAGAATTTTAGAACAATAAAACAAAAGCGCTGCGGTAACGAGAGTCATCTCCCGTTACCGCAGCGTTTTTTAGTCTCCCTTTGACAAGGGAGGCTTTTTTTAATAGAACCCAAAGCTCGGCAGGACATTCAGGGCGTCAGCCCACCAGGCGGGAATGGGCAGGCCGGAGAGCGCCGGATAATAGAGCACAAACAGGACGAGCGCCACCACGCAGAGGCCCGCGGCGATCTTTTTCGCCCAGTCTGCGTGCTTCATCCGCGCCAGCACCAGTGCCAGCGCCGCCAGACAGAACATCGAGCTGGGGAAATAATGGTACAGGAAGGTGCAGCGCGTCACCAGCATCCACGGGATGAGCTGCGTGCCGTACAAAATCAGCACGCCCGCGCCCTGGCGGCTGCCGCGCCCGCTGACCTGATGCCACAAAAGCCCGACCAGCGCCGCCAGCCCGACCAGCCAGATGACCGGCCCGGCCATGCCCACAATGCTGGCCTTCATGCCGTAGGGCAGGTAACCGTTGCGGTAGTACCACACCGGGCGCAGGCCCAGCAGCCAAGTGTACCAGCGGCTCTCAAACGGGTGGGTCGCCTTCAGCGTCGCGTGGTAGCTGAACATCGACACCTGGCACTGCCACCAATCGCTGAGGCTGAACGCCGGATCGCGCCACCAGTACGGCAAATAGGACCCAATGTAGAGGCAGAGCGGCAGCAGCACGTAAAACAGCACGCCGCCCACCGCCGCGGTGCGGAACTCCGCCCAGAAGCCGGGCCTTTTCTGCTGCCAGCGCGCATAGAGCACGCCCAGATACAGCACGGCCAGCCCGGCCCCGGCGTAGATGCCGGTCCACTTGGCTGCGCAGCCCAGCCCGAACGCAACGCCGCCCAGCGCCATCGGCAGCAGAGCGCGGTTCACGCCGTCGGTCAGCACCCGCTGGCAATACCACACCATACAGTAGGCTCCCAATAGAATAAAAAACGTACCGTAAATGTCAATCGTTGCCAGACGGCTTTGGGAAAAGCGCATAAAATCCAGCGCCAGCAGCACGCCTGCGGTGGCTGCCGCCCACGGTTTGCGGGTCAGGCGGCGCACAAAGCACCACGCCAGCGGCACCAGCAGCACGCCGAACAGCGTACCCGCGAACCGCCAGCCGAACGCCGTCATGCCGAACAGCGCAATGCCGACCATGATCAGGTCCTTGCCCAGCGGCGGATGGGTCGTCTCGTAGACGGGCATTTTGTGCAGCTGCTCATAGCCGGTGCGGCCATGGTAGATCTCGTCAAAATACATGCTGTTCAGCTGGCTGATCGTGTCGGGCACGGCGGTCTGCTCGTCAAACAGCGCGCCGCCGCCCGTGACCGGCACCAGCCGGCCGTTGGCATCGCGGAACGCCAGCTCAAACAGCTGGGCGTTCTCGACCATGACCGTCAGCTGGGTGCCCGCCGCCAGCTGCACATTGTTCGCTGTCCAGCTGAAGCAGGTGCCGTAGTTCAGCTCCTTTTCAAAGACCGTGCTGCCGTTGGCATCGGTCACCGTCATGCTGCCGCCGAAGGAGATGCCCGGGTAGACCCACAGCGATACCGCGCTGCCGTCCAGCGTCACACTCTCGGAGAGCGCCGTGCTTGTCGCGTCCAGCGGGTCCTGCGGCGCGGTGCGGCTACCGAGATAGCTAAAGCTCAGCACCGCCGTGGCCGCCGTCAGCGCCAACAGCGCACCCACCTCGCGGCGGGTCCATTTCGGCTGCGGTGCGGGCACGGGCGGGGCAGTTTCCGGCTTTGTCTCGGGCAGGGCCAGTGTGTGGCCATGGCGGGTAATGTCCCACACTGCAAAGATCAGCAGCACAAAGCAGACCGTCTCCCCAAGGCCGGTCAGGACGGCCACTGTCGAGCTGGTCGCGCTCGTCAGCCATTCATCGTTGGTGCCGGTCAGCGAGTAGACCGTGGCCAGATTGATGAACCCGGTCAACGACAGGCCCACGCCCGCCGCATACAGGCGGATGTCGTTCCAGTGCGCGGCGGCCAGCAGCGTCAGCAGCACACCGGGCACCATGTAGCGCTCGTGCATACAGTGCGCAAGCGTAAAAATGCCGATGCCGTAGTACGCCGCCAACAGCAGCGGTGAGAACCACCCGCCCCGCACGCTGCGCACCGCAAAATACGCCAGCCCCGCCGTGACCAGCAGAATGTTGAGGCACCCAAGCTGCTGCCAGCTGATGCCAAACAATGCCGGGTCAGCCTGCCCCTTCCAGTTGCCGCCCAGCGCCGCCAGCCAGTTAAAGGCGTTGATCGTCGCGTAGGGGTAGCCGGACATTGTGCCGGTGTATTTGTCGATCAGCTTCGGGATCAACTGCACAACGCCAAAAAAAGGCAGACCTGTCAGCAGCGGCGGCAGCAGTGCCAGCGCCGCGCCGCCAAAGCAGCGGCCAAAGGCGCGCAGGCGGTCCTTTTCCAGCGTAATTGCCGCCAGATAGCACACCGCCAGCACCGGGCCGAACAGCAGCGCCTGCGGCTTGATGGCCAGCGCCACGCCGTACAGCACGGCGGCGGGCAGGTAGCGCCGCTGCTCCAGCAGCACAAAGCAGAGCACAAGCGGCAGCGCAAACGCGCCGTCGATCTGCTTCCAGACACCGGTGTCGAACAGCATCAGCGGGTTGAACGCCGTAAACGCCGTCAGCACCAGCGCGGTATGCTCCTTCACGCCCCGGCTGCTGCGCTTTGCCGTTCTGTAGACGAGCCACGCCAGCCCGCAGTCGCAGAGCGACGGCACGAGCGCCAGCAGAAAATACGTCCACTTGGACTCGTAGGCGATGTGCAGCGCCGCGCGGATGGCCCCCACCAGCCCCAGCACCCAGAGGTAGCCGGGCGGGTAGTCGGCAAAGTAGCCGTCGCTGTAAAAAGCGGCGGGACCCTCGGCGGCCAGCTTGTCGCCCCAGGCCACAAAGCAGCTCATGTCGTAGGGGTAGCCGTCCGTCACAAGGGCCAGCACCAGGCGCAGCAGCAGGGCACCGCCCAGCATCACCCAGAGGCTCTTATTTGATTTTGTTCGTTGCTTCGTCATGTTACACACAAAATCAGGGGCAAGCCCGCGCACCCGCGCCCTGCGGCGCAGATGCGCAGGCCGCCCCTGCATCTGTTTTTTGAAAAATCTTACAGCTTCGCGAGCTTCGGGCCCTGCGCCGTGTCGGTGACACTCCAGCCCATCTCGGTCAGCTGGGCACGGATGGCGTCCGCGCGGCCCCAGTCCTTGGCCTTCTTGGCGGCAGCGCGCTCCTCGACCAGTGCGGTGACCTCGGCGGGGATGCTGTCGGTCTTTTTGCGGTTGTACAGCAGGCCCAGCACGCCGGTCAGCTCATCAAACGTCTTGGCGGCAGTCTCCAGCGTCGCTTTGTCGGAGGCATCGGACAGCGTGTTGATGTCCTTGACCAGATCGAAAATCGCAGCCAGAGCATCCGGCGTATTCAGGTCGTCGTCCATGGCGGCCTTGAACTTTTTGCGCGCATCCTCGCACTTTTCCACCAGCGCCGTGTCGGTGCCGTGGGCATGCTCTATGGCAAAATCGAGGTTGTCGCGGCAGGTGTACATCCGCTCGAGGCTGTTCTTGCAGCTCTCGATCAGCTCAACGGTGTAATTCAGCGGCATGCGGTAGCCAGCTGTCAGCATAAAGTAGCGGATCGGCTCGTAGCCATACTTGTCGGCGATCTCGCGCACCGTGAAGAAGTTGTTTGCGCTCTTGGACATCTTCTCGTTGTTGATGTTCAGGAAGCCGTTGTGCATCCAGTAGCGGCTGAAGGTGCAGCCGTTGGCGCACTCGCTCTGGGCGATCTCGTTCTCGTGGTGGGGGAAGATCAGGTCCTGACCGCCGGCGTGCAGGTCGATGGTCTTGCCCAGGTGCTTGCGGGCCATGGCGCTGCACTCAATGTGCCAGCCGGGGCGGCCGTGGCCCCAGGGGCTCTCCCAGTAGGGCTCGCCGGGCTTGGCCGCCTTCCAGACTGCGAAATCGGCGGGGTCCTCCTTCAGGTCGTCGTCCATACGGCTGCGCAGCTCACGGTTGCCGCTCTCGAGGTCGTCGAGGTTCAGGTGGCTCAGCTTGCCGTAGCCGGGGTCGGACTTGACGCGGAAGTAGACATCCCCGTTGCGGGCCACATAGGCGTGGCCGGAGTCCACGAGGTCCTTGACGATGTGGATGATCTCGCCGATATGCTCGGTAGCGCGGGGGCGCACGGTGGGGGCCTTGACGTTCAGACCGTCGGAATCCCTGATGTACTCAGCCTCAAACTTGCGGGCGACCTCCTGCATCGAGGTGCCCTCCTCCTGGCCCTTTTTGATGAGCTTGTCATCAATATCGGTGATGTTGGAGACATAGTAGACCTTGTTGCCGCAGTATTCCAGATAGCGGCGCAGCGTATCAAAGACGATCATCGGGCGCGCATTGCCGATGTGGATATAGTTGTAAACCGTCGGGCCGCAGACATAGATGCGGTACTCGCCCTCCTTCTGGGGGACAAATTCCTCTTTCTGGCGGGTCATGGTGTTGAAGATCTGCATAGCTAGCACGTTCCTTCCTCTATATAGGGATGCTTTTATTATAGCCAACGCAAGGCGCGGTTGCAAGGGGGATTCAGCCGTTATTTGCGAATTGCACGGCCAGCTCGTCCCAGACAGCACTGAAATTGTAGGGGAACCGCTCGTCCTCCTCGGCCAGATAGGTGCGGTAGGTGTCGAGCTCTGCCGCCGTCGGTGCCTTAACGCGGCGGTAGGCCGTGATCGTGTAGCCGTTGCCCATGTCGAAGGTGGCTGCCAGCTCAAACGGCACGTACTTTTCCTGGTTTTCCAGGAAAGCCGCGTTCATTTTCTCTGTGTGGTTGTTGGGGTCAAACGGCGTACAGGTCAGCACGACCTGCGCCGTGAGCAGCTCCTTCGGGAAGGCATCGTTGCCGGGATTGCAGGCACCGTAGGGCAGAATTTCGCGGATGGACTCATCCGGCAGCGCCGAGATGCGGAACACATCCGGGCTGTAGACCACGCCGTGACAGATCATGTAGGCGGAGTTTTCGCCGGTGCAGTTCTCCCGCAGCCAGGCGTTGACCTCGGCGACCTGCTGTAAATCATTGCGGGGGCTGTCCACGTAAAAGTACAGTCCGCTGTAAAATCCGCTGGGGAAAACCACCGGCAGCAGCTGACTGCACGCGCCGAAGTTCAGCGCACACAGCACGCCCGCCGACACGGCCAGAATGCGGCGCGGCCACACCCACGGCAGATCGCTGACGAGCAGCGCACAGAGGAAGCAGCCCAGCAGGTAAAACGGCGCGACGGCCAGCGACTGGTGGTCGTCCATATTCTGCACACGGGTGACGAGCAGCACGGTCAGCACCGCGCCGACGGCGGCAAGAACGGCGAGCGCACGGGCCTTAGCATTATACATCCCGTATAGTATGCCGATCAGCATAATCACAAACACGAGCCAGCCCAGATAGACACGCTGGTTGGCCAGCTCTGCCAGAAAGCCGCCGGTCTGGTAGGTCGCGTAGCGGTCACTGTAGTCGGCCTTGGCGATGCGCCAGAACATCGGCAGCAGCGGTGCACCGACGCAGACCAGCGAGGCCGCGGCAAACCTGCCAAAGCGCAGGGCGGTCTGTACCTGCCGGGCGCGTACAGCGCGGGCCAACGCCCAAACGCCATACAGCAAAAAGAACGCCACAACGGTAAACATGTAGCTGCGGCGGGTCAGCATGAGCATACCCGTAAAGGCCGCCAGCGACACAAGCCGCGCGGGGGCCGGCTGGCTGAAATCGTACCCGACGCCGAGCGCCAGCAGCATAAACGCGAACGCGACACCGAGCAGGTCCGGCATACCGCGGTAAAGCGCAATGTGCAAAAGCGGCAGCAACAGGACGAATGCCATGGAGAGCGCCGTGAACAGCACCGGGGCCTTTGGCTGCAATTTTCGGCGCAGCACCGTCAGAAGAAGCCATGCACTGTAGTAGACGAGCGACGGGATCAGCAGCGCGCAGAGCAGCGCAAACGTGTTGGCCGTGCGCGGCGTGAACATGAAGAACGGCTCTGCCAGCAGATTGATGACCAGCGGCGCGTAGTCGTTGAACCACGTCTTGTAGATGGTCGAGCCGACACCGGTAAAGACGCCGTCCGCAAAGTTGGATTCCAGCCGCACCTGCAGATTGTAGTAGGTCGCGTTGTCCCACAGGTAGAGACTTTGGCGGCCCACCATGGCGTGCAGATAGAATGCGGCGCTGGCCGCTATGCAGACTGCTAAAATGACGGCATCCGCTTTTGTGCATTTTGCGCCAATCGCCCGCGCCGCGCGGCGGTACAGGCAGAATGTACCCAGCACCGCCGTGCAGCAGAGCAGCAGCAGCCATACATCCACCGGATTCCGCCCGCTACCGAGCATATCGACAGCTTGCAGCGGCACGGCAAAATGCGCTGCCGTGCTGAACACGAACTTGACGGCAAAAATGCACAGCAGCAACAGGACGGCCCGCTCCAGACGGGCCATCCTGCGGTAGATGCATTTTAAAAATGTACGGAGATTGAGCTTTGACAAGTTGGGGTCTCCTTATTGGGTCCGTTGCCTTGTAGGGGCCGGACATGTCCGGCCCGGCACCTGATGTAAAATGGCATGTATGGCAAGGCCGCGGGCCGGGCATGCCCGGCCCCTACTGCGCGGCGGCTGTCACTTCGCCTGCATAAACAGCTTGCGGTTCTGCCACAGGTAAATGCCGCCCGAAAGCACGGTGGCGGCGCCGCACAGCCAGCACAAAATCTGGGTAATCAGCCCCACGGCCATCACATCGGTGGGGGCTGCCAGCGCGGCGGCAAAGTAGTAGAACAGCACGGTCAGCATCTGCAGAACGGTCTTGACCTTGCCCCACATATTGGCGGCGATGACGGTGCCGGTTTCGGCGGCAAGCATACGCACACCGGCCACGGCGAACTCGCGGAACAGAATGACCGCCAGCACCACAGGGCTGCAGATGCCGCATGCCACCATATAGATAAAGGCGGCGGTGGTCAGGCATTTGTCCGCCAGCGGGTCCATGAACTTGCCGAAATCGGTGACAAGGTTATTTTTGCGCGCCAGATAGCCGTCCAAAAAGTCGGTAAAGCTGGCAACGGCAAAGATAATCCCGGCAATAAGCGCAAATGTGGGGTTGAAATCGGCGGTGCCGTAGCGGCTGTAAGCGGCAAACACCATAAAGACAGGCACCAAGATAACACGAAGCATCGTAAGTTTATTGGGCAGATTCATACATCAATCCTCCAGCTTTTCTTCCACATAGCCGTACAGATCGTAGGTGTCGGCATCGGTGATGGTGACATTGTAGAACGCGCCGGTCTCCAGCGGGGTGTCCGCGGGGGTCAGCACGCTGCCGTCGATCTCGGGGCAGTCGGCCTTGGTGCGCAGCAGGTACATGCCGGTCTCGTCATCAACGCCGTCGCAGATGCACTCATAGGTATGGCCGACCTTCTCGCCCTCGCGCTCGGCGCTGACCTCAGCCTGCAGCTCCATGATGTGATCGGCGCGGCGCTGCTTCGTCTCCTCGTCGATCTGGTTCGGCATTTTTGCGGCCACGGTGTTTTCCTCGGCGGAGTAGGCAAAGCAGCCGAGGCGGTCAAACCTGACGGTCTTGACGAAGTCACACAGCTCTGCGTACTGCTCCTCGGTCTCACCAGGGAAGCCCGCGATCAGCGTCGTGCGCAGCGTGATGCCGGGGATGGCCGCGCGCAGCCGGGCAATCGCGTCCTCGATCTCCTTACGTCCGCCGCGGCGGTTCATGGCCTTGAGCACCGCGTCATCACAGTGCTGGATGGGCAGGTCGAGATAGGGCACGACCTTGGTGTTGCGGACCATGGCGGCAATAAACGCATCGCTGATACGTTCCGGATAGGCGTACAGGATACGGATCCAGCGGATGCCGTCGATTTCCTGCAGGCGGTCCAGCAGCTCACAGATGGCGCCGGGTCTGCCCCAGTCCTCGCCGTAGGCGGTGGGGTCCTGCGCGACCAGAATCAGCTCGCGCACACCCTCGCCCGCCAGCCAGCGGGCCTCGGCGACACAGTCGTTGATTTCACGGCTGCGCAGCGCACCGCGGATCAGCGGAATGGCGCAGTAATAGCAGCCATTGTTGCAGCCCTCGGCAATTTTTAAGTACGCATAGTGCCGCGGGGTCGAGATAACGCGCGCACCGCCGAGCTGCATATCGCTCTTGGGGCCGTAATTCTCGATCTGGCCCGCACCGTCGGCACAGACGCGGCGGACGATGGCGGGCAGCGCGGCGTTGGAGCCAATGCCGACAACGGCATCGACCTCGGGGATCTCCTGAATGATCTGCTGCTTGTAGCGCTCAGCCAGGCAGCCAGTCACAATGACCTTGAGGTCAGGATTTTCCTGCTTGTACTGGCAGGCCATCAGGATATTCTCGATAGCTTCGGTCTTGGCGGACTCGATGAAGCCGCAGGTGTTGATGATGATAATGTCAGCCTCGGCGGGGTCAGCCACGGTGGTGTGGCCGTCCTTGATGAGGGCGTGACAGAATACGTCGGCGTCGACCTGGTTCTTCGGGCAGCCGAGGGAGATAATGGCAATTTTCATTGGGTAGTCCTTTAATATAATATTGTATGGTTTGCGCAGGATTATAGGGGCGGTTCCCCGACACCTCGCAGGGCGGCAGATGTTTGCCGAAAATTGTAGGGCGGCCAGCCCTCTGGCCGCCGCGGAGGGGTCAAGACCCCTCCCTACAATGCGAACCGTTAAGGGGATGCAATCGGCAGGCCGAGGGCCGGGCATGCCCGGCCCCTACAGGGCAGCTGGATTTTATTCGTCGTCGGACAGCACTTCCCGTATCACCGCATGGGAAAATCCGCGGCGGGCGAGGGCGGCGGCGACCTGGTCGCGCTTACCGGCGGCGAGCTTGGCGGCGTACTGCCGCTGCACAAGCGCGCGGGCCGTCTCCAGCTCGGGGCTTTCGCCGTCGTCTGTCTCGGCAAACAACTCCTCCACCACATCGGCGGCGGTGTCGCGGTCAATGCCCTTGGCCGAAAGATCGTTCAAAATCTCGCGGCGGGACTTGCGCTTGCGCAGCAGCTCCGCGGCGCGGCGGCGGGCAAACGAGACATCGTTTAAAAGCCCCAGCTCCCCCGCCCGCGCCACGGCGTAGGCAGCGCTATGGGCGTCGAACTTCCGGCAGAGCTTCTGGTACAGCTCCCCTGCCGCATGGTCGCGCAGGGATAAATAATCCATGGCCTTGTCCAGCGCGCGGCGGGTCTCGCTTTTCTTGCGCAGCTCCTCGATCTGCCAGTCCTCCAGCTCGTCATCCTGGTGCAGGGCGGCAGCGGCGAAGGTGTCCTCATCCAGCGAGAAGGCAAACTCGCCGTCCAAAAACAGCGCCAGACGGCCTTTTTTTGTCTCCTTGATTTGCGTTAAGCGCGGCATGGCTTATTCATCGACCATAATGTCGAGGTCGACCTCGCTGCCCGTCGTCTTGGCGGCGGGAGCGGCAGGGGCTTCAGCGGCTGCCGCGGGCTTGATGACCTCACTCGGGTCCAGCGGCTTGACGGTACCCTTCTTACCGGCGGCCAGCAGGCGGTCAGAGTTCGCGCGGACGATCTTCTCGATCTCGTCGGAGACCTCGGGGTGGTCCTTCAGGAACTGCTTGGCGTTGTCGCGGCCCTGGCCCAGGCGCATCTCGCCGTAGTTGAACCATGCGCCGCTCTTCTGGACGACACCCAGCTTGACGCCAAGGTCAAGAATTTCACCGATCTTCGAGATGCCCTCGCCGAACATAATATCAAACTCGGCCTCACGGAACGGGGGCGCGACCTTGTTTTTCACAATTTTAGCGCGGGTGCGGTTGCCGATGAACGCGCCGGTGGAGTCCTTCAGGCCCTCGATGCGGCGCACGTCGATCCGCACGCTGGAATAGTACTTCAGCGCGCGTCCGCCGGTGGTGACCTCGGGGTTGCCGTAGACAACGCCGACCTTCTCGCGCAGCTGGTTGATGAAGATGCAGACGGTGTTCGTCTTGCCGATGACGCCGGTCAGCTTGCGCAGGGCCTGGCTCATCAGACGGGCCTGCAGGCCAACGTGGCTGTCGCCCATCTCACCCTCGATTTCAGCGCGGGGCACCATGGCCGCAACGGAGTCGACGACAACCGCGTCGATGGCACCGGAACGGACGAGAGCCTCACAAATCTCCATGGCCTGCTCACCGGTGTCGGGCTGGCTGACCAGCAGACTGTCAATGTCAACGCCCAGCGCGGCGGCATAGGTCGGGTCGAGGGCGTGCTCGACGTCGATGAAGGCGACCTCGCCGCCCATCTTCTGGGCCTCTGCCAGAATTTGCAGTGCCAGCGTCGTTTTACCGGAGGATTCGGGGCCGTAGACCTCGACGATACGCCCGCGGGGCACACCGCCGATGCCGAGCGCCAGATCCAGGCCCAGGCTGCCGGTGGGGATCGCGTCGACCTGCATCGTGACGTTCGCGCCCAGCTTCATGACGGCGCCCTTGCCGAACTGCTTTTCAATCTGCGCCAGCGCGGTTTCCAGCGCGGCCTTCTTATCGGCGGCGGGGGCTGCCGTTTTGGGTGCGGTATCTTTTTTTGCTGCCATGTTGCGGTTCTCCTTTTATCTGCAAGTATGCTTATGATTTGCGTTTGTACCTATTATATACGATTTACGAGCAAATTACAACATTTTGTTGTGTGTTTTGTGTCCCATAAATCGGATTTTCAGCAGCTTTTTTCAGGTTTTTGCAGCAAAACAGCCCGGTCATTGCTGCCGTAGTCTTTACGGCAGCTGCCGTTGACCCAGCCGTTAGCCGCCCCCAGTGCCAGCACGTCGGCGGCCTGGGCACAGCCGATCTCCAGCACCAGCCAGCTGCCCGGGCGCAGCGCGTCCCGGTAGTGCGCGGTCAGCAGGCGGTAAAAATCGAGGCCGTCCGCGCCGCCGTCCAGCGCCATGGCAGGCTCCTTGGCCGTCTCCGGCATCAGGTGTGCCATCTCTTCCGCCGTCAGGTAGGGCGGGTTCGAGATAATGAGATCGGCCCCGCCGGATGGCAGTCTATTATAATAGGTAAGGATGTCGTCCTGCACGGCCTGCACGCCGGTCCCCGCCACATTGGCGGTCAGGTAGGGCCAGGCGTCGGCGCTTTTCTCCACACAGGTCACAGCCGCGCCGGGCAGATGCCTGGCAATGCCCAGGCCCAGGCAGCCCGTGCCCGCACAGAGGTCGTAGACGACGGGCGCTTCTGCGTCCTTCAACAGCTCGATGGCCGCCTCGCAGACGACCTCGCTGTCGGCGCGGGGGCAGAGCACGCCGCGGCCGACCTTGAGCGTAAAGTCCATAAAATCCCACTCGCCCAGCAGGTATTGCAGCGGCTCACGGGCGGCGCGGCGCTCACCCAGGACCCGCAGGCTCGAAGCCTCGTCGGGGGTTGGGCCGTTGTCCAGGCGCGGGTCACGGCCCGTGACAAATTTGTACAGCTGCACCGCGTCAAAGCGGGCATCGGGCACACCGGCCATCATGAGCCGGGCGCAAAGACTTTGATAAGCAGTATTCACCAGCGGGCTTCCTCCTGTTTTTCGGGCAGGACCGGGGTCACAGCGGCAATGGCGACCTCGATCATTGAGTCGTCTGGCTCAAAGGTCGTCAGGCGCTGCATCCACAGGCCGGGCTGTGAGACGATTTTGGACAGCACACTATCGGAACGGCCCGCCCATTTCAGAATTTCATACGAAATACCGACCAAAAGCGGGAACATGCAGAGCTTGTACACAATACGCATTCCCGTGCTGGTCCACGGCAGCACCGCATACAAAAAGATGCTGATAATGATGACAAGGATCATAAAGCTGGTGCCGCAGCGGGGATGGAAGCGGCTCTGCCTGCGGATGTTCTCAACGGTCAGCGGCAGACCTGCCTCATAACAGGCGATGGTTTTGTGCTCGGCACCGTGGTACTCAAAGACGCGGTGCAGGTCCTTGAACCGCGTGCAGAGAAACATGTACCCGAGGAAAATGGCCATTTTCAGCGCACCTTCGAGGATAACGCGCGGCCAGCGCCCCAGCGGGACAACCTTCATGACGAGGCCGGTCAAAAACGTGGGCAAAAACGTAAACAGGAACAGCGCCAGCACAACACCGACGAAGGCGGCGCAGGTCATGAGCACGTTCTGCACGGCGGGGGTGGCGTGTTCCTCAAACCATTTGTCCAGCTTGGACTCGGCGGGCTCGGTTTCGCCCTCCATCGCTATATCGGCGGCGTGCATTAAATACCGGTAGCCCTTGTACAGGTTTTCAGCCATGTTGCAGATGCCGCGCACCAGCGGGACCCTGTTGTACCAGTGGACGGTGACAGTGTCATAGGTCAGGTCGATGGTGCCGTCCGGCTTGCGCACGGCGCAGCAGATCTTCTCCGGCCCGCGCATCATAATGCCCTCCATCAGGGCCTGGCCGCCGATGGAGGTGCGAAATTCTTTGGACATATATGGTTCTCCTTGTTAAATTTTCTGCCTTTCCCCATGGGGGTAGGTGGCGCCGCAGCGCCGGATGAGGGGAAGCCCGCGCAGTAAACCGCAAAGCAGTTCTGACGCAAGCTCTGCCCTTATCAGTCACCTTCGGTGACAGCTTTCCCCACGGGGGAAGCCCTTTTAAATCTTGTCATGCAGGTGCTCCTGCCCGGGGTGGTAGACGGGGAGGGTGACGGTGACGGTTGTGCCCTGGCCAAGGGTGGAGGCGATGTCAAATTTGCCGCCCAGCGTGCCGACGATCTCATCGACGACGGCCAGCCCGATGCCCGAGCCGCGCACCGAGTTTTTCGCCTTAAAAAATTTCTGCTTGACCTTTTCCAGGTCGTCGGGCGCGATGCCGCGGCCCTGGTCGCGGATGGACGCGCTGACCGTGACCGGCGTGCGGCTCAGCGTCAGGAAGATCGTGCCGCCCGGTTCGGAATATTTGATCGCATTATCGAACAGATTTACAAACACCTGCCGCAGCCGCGCGGGGTCGGCCCAGACCGGGTACGGCTCGGGCGGCTCGGAGTAGACGAGCTGCATCCCCTCCTGGCGGATGCGGGCCTCCACGAACAGCGCGGCGTCGGTGGCCTCGGCGACAAAGTCGAGCACCTCGCAGTTCATCTTGATGCCGTTCTGCAGGCGGGAGAAGTCGAGCAGCTCCTCGACCATCGTATAAAGGCGGTCCGTCTCGGTGCCGATGATTGAGAGGCCGCGGCGGTAGTTTTCGTTCGTTGGGTCGTCGATATTGCTGATCGTCTCGACCCATCCCCGGATGGAGGTCAGCGGCGTGCGCAGCTCGTGGCTAACCGATGAGATGAACTCATTTTTCAACCGCTCGGTCTCGGCAAGATCCTCGGCCATCTGGTTGATCGTCTTGCACAGCCGCCCGATCTCGTCGTCGTAGCGGGTGTCCGGCAGGCGGACTTTCATGTCACCCTTCGCAATTTTGGTGGCGGTAGCCTCGACTTCACCGAGCGGACGGACGATGGATCGCACAAAAAACAAGCCGCTCCATACCGTAAAGGCCAGCACCAGCACGCCGAGACCAACGCAGATGGCGACGGTGCGCCACCACTGGCCGTCAACGAGAGTCAGGCTTGTGACCATCCGCATGGCGGCGATGCTGCCCGCCGCGTAGGGCACAAGCATCGTAACGGCCATGACCCTCTCGCCCTGGGGTGTCGTGAAGATAGCCGACCCGATCCCGTTGGCGGACGTCAGCGCACGGCCATAGTCGGTGCCGTTTGTCAGGTCGCGGTTCATGGTGCCGCTGCTCGTCGCCAGGATGACCCCCTGTGCGTCCAGCAGCATAAATTCAAACTTGTCCTTCTCGTCGAACTGCTCGACGACGCGCCGCAGGACATTGGCGCGGCTTTCGGCGGTGGTTGCGGTGTCCCCCGCCGTGCCCGTGGCCTGCAGGCGGCCCACGACGGTGGAAAAACGATTTTCCACCGCGCGCTCGACACCGCCGTAGAGGTCGTTGTAGCTGTAGTACAGGAACAGTCCCTCCGCCAGCACGAGCACCAGCACCGTGATCAGCAGGCTGCCGCGTATCCAGCGGCGGATAATGCTGGTGGATTGCATGGCGGTGAGCTCCTTTCCTGTGGGATTTTGGTAGGTGGTGAGAGGGCGAGGTGAGAGATGACGGAAGCGGCGCGGGAGAGATGAATTTCTCCCCTACGGTTGGTGGAAGGTTTGCGGCGAAGGATGTAGGGGGCGGCGTCCTCGGCGCCCCGCGGAGGGGGCAAGACCCCTCCCTACGATGCAAAAGATAAATGGGCGGTAATGGCAAGGTGGAGGGCCGGGCATGCCCGGCCCCTACGGACTGGCGTTCCCGGTTTACGCATTCCACCTATACCCATACCCCCAAACCGTGAGGATATGCTGCGGGCTGCTGGGCTCGTCCTCGATCTTCATGCGCAGGCGGCGGATGTTCACGTCAACGATCTTCACATCGCCGAAATAATTTTTGCCCCAGACACCTTCCAGGATTTTTTCACGCACCAGCGCGGTACCCAGATTGCGGAAGAACAGCTCCATAATTTGGAACTCGACCTGCGTCAGGTCGATGGGCTTGCCGGACTTGTACAGGATGCGGCTCTTTTCGTCCAGCACAAACGGGCCGCTGACCAGCTGCTCCGGCTCCTCGGCGGACCTGGCGGTGGTACCGCTGCCGCGGTGGATGCGGCGGGTCAGCGCCTCCAGACGCGCGATCAGCTCCGACACCGAAAACGGCTTCGTAATGTAATCGTCTGCGCCGATGGACAGGCCGCGGATCTTGTCGCTCTCCTGCCCTTTGGCCGACACGATGATAATGCCGATGTCGCTGTCACCGCGGCGGATCGTCTCGCAGAGGCTCAAGCCGTCCATGCCCGGCAGCATAATATCCAAAAGTGCCGCGTCGCAGTGCTCCCCGCTGTGCATCAGTTCCAGTGCGCGCTCGGCACTGGGGGCCTCGACGACCTCCCAGCCGGCCATTTTCAGGTTCAGGGCTACCATTTCGCGGATGCTGGCTTCGTCTTCGACTACCAAAACTCGTTTCATAAACCCGATTTCCCTTTCTGTATCAATTTGATCCCAGCAGCACCGTGTTCTGGCTGATGAAATCCAGGCTCAATCCATAATACGACGTTACAACGCGGGCTTGCAGCTGCTGGCTGCCAATATTTGCAATGCGCAGATAGTTGCCGACGCCGGTGGCCGCGTTGTCCGCGGGGTCAACGACGCGCATCTCGCAGTAGACCGTCGTGCCCTCGGCGTTGCAGATCAGCCAACCCGTGCCGCTCTGGTTGGAGCGGATCAGGATGTTGCCGTGCATCGACTCGGGCAGCTCCATAAAAATGTTATACTCGCTGTCGTAGACGCCAAACTTACTGTTGCCGCCCGCCATCGAGGTGTAATCCTTCCAGAGCAGAAAGCTCAGCCGCTTGTCCATCGGCGTTTGCAGCGTGCCGCCGTCGTCGATCTCCACAGGGATGTCCACCGTGCCGTTGTCGTCAAGGTCGCGGCTCAGCAGCTCGCGGTGGTAGCGCAGCGTGCTGCGCTGAATGTCGCTCATGCCGCTGGGGCGGTAGGGCTGCAAAAAGCCCGTTGCTTCGTCATACAGAATGATGTCCGATACCAGACTGCTTGTGCCGGTCCAGGCATCCATGACCAGGTACATGCCGTCGTCGCTGCCGGTGCCCGCGTGCAGGGCCGCGCAGCTGCTGTAGACGCCCTCGCCCAGGTTCAGCGTCTGGGTCGAGCGGAACTCGCCGTCGTTGGCGGTCAGCAACTGCAGCGTCACGCCGCCCAGCTCAGTGTCCGGCGGCAGAGCCAGAACCAGATCCTGCGTGTCGCCCTTGCCGGTGAAGTCCGCGACGATCATGTCGGTATAGCTCTTGCTGATGACCGTAGATAACGTATCACCGTCATATTGATAGACAACCAGATATTGGTCGCCCTGGGGCGAGACATACCCTGCCAGCAGCTGCTGGCTCGACGTGTCTCGGAGGTGCGCGGCGGAAAAGCTCTGCACCTCGCTGGTCAGGCCCTCCACCACGCGGCTGACGCGCCAGCTGCTCTCCCCCGTCGGCTCGAGCACGGCCAGCCAGACGTTGGAGCTGGTCGTGTCGGTGGTGTAGAGGACGGCGGCCTCGTCTGTGCCGTCGCCGTCCCAGTCACCGAACGCAAACGGCGAAAGGAAATCACCGCTGGCGGGATACTTTAAGGTTGCGCTGCCGCCCAGGTAGTTGTTCAGCGCCTTTTGCAGGGCCGCGCTCTCGCCGGAGAGCTGCGGCGCGCGCAGCAGAGTCTCGACATCCCCTGCCGCACTGCACCCCGCCAGCAGCACAGGCACAAGGAGCAGCGCCGCGATTTTTTTCAACATGTGGCTTGCTCCTTTCTTGCACAAATATACAGATATAGTATAGCACATTTACGGCAGCGCCGCAATGCCTAACAACATGAGAAGGCAGCCTGCGGCGGCGCCCAAAATGCCCGCGGTGCGGTGGGCGGGATGCAGGGCACCGGGCAGCAGCTGGGCCAGTGCCACCCAGACCATGACGCCCGCCGCCAGCACAACGGTGCCGTTCAGAAAGCCCGGCGTGAAGAGCCGACGCAGGAACAGCCACGCCAGCACCGCCCCGAGCGGCTCGGCCAGGCCGGAGACGAGCGCGGCCAGCACACCCGCGGTGCGGCGGCGCGTTGCGTAAGCAAACGGCACGGCCACAGCAAGTCCTTCCGGGATATTGTGCAGGGCGATGGCCGCGGCGGTGCGCAGACCGAGCGACGGATCCGCCGTGCCTGCAAAGAAGGTCAGCACGCCCTCTGGGAAATTATGCAGCAGCAGCGCCAGCCCCGTGACAAGTGCCGTGCGCATGGCCGCGGCGCGGGCCGGGTCTCCGCTTTTGCCAAAGCGGGCGGCCAGTGCAGCTTCCTCGGGCAGGAGCCGCCCCAGCAGACCCGCGGTCAGCATCCCGAGCGCCAGCAGCGACACAACCGCTCCGCCGCAGGCCAGCGGCGGCAGGTAGCCCCCGTAAAACGCCAGCGCCTCCGGCATCAGGTCGGCCAACGACGCCGTGAGCATGACCCCGCCCGCAAAGCCCGCGCTGGCCGCCAGCAGGCGCTCCGACGGCGGGCAGAGCACAGCCAGCAGCCCGCCCACCCCCGTGGACAGCCCGGCTAGGGTGGTAAGTACGATGGGTGAATCTTGCATAGGTACGCCCCCTTTTATGGTTTATAAAGGTATGCGGCGCAGGGGGCGGGGTATGACCGGGGCGCGGGGTGTACTTTTGCAGGAGAGTATGATATACTTAACCTAGTTCAATAAATCGGGATTTTTATGTGTAAAGGAGAAACGAATGAAACTACTTGTGATAGATATACAAAAAGGAATAACAGATAGCAGACTTTTTAATTTTGATGAATTTATTGATAATACTTCAAGAATTATACAAGCAGCTAGAGATAATCAAATAGAGGTTATCTATTTTCAGCATGATGATGGACCAGGAACGGGATTTTCAATCGGCGATGAAGAATTCGAGATTGCAGAACAGGTGCATCCAAGGGAAGGTGAAAAGATATTTACAAAAAATATCAATAGTTGTTTCGGAAATAAAGATTTTACAGATTATGTTAAAGATGAAAATACATTAATGATAGTTGGGTTACAGACAAATTTCTGTATAGATGCAACTGTGAAATCTGCTTTTGAAAGAGGATATAAAGTAATTGTTCCACAAGGGGCAAATTCAACGTTTGATAACGACTATATGTCTGGAGAAGAAACCTATAAATATTACAATGATATGATGTGGCCAAAGAGATTTGCTACATGTGTATCTGTTGATGAGGCAATTAAGTTGATGCAAAGTTAAATTAGGATTTGAGGAGGAAATATGGCATCAAGCAAGGAATACTTAGAGTTTATTTTAGGGCAGCTATCTGAGTTAGAAGAAATTACTTATCGAGCTATGATGGGAGAATTTATTATTTATTATCGTGGCAAGATTGTAGGCGGTATCTATGATGATAGATTACTTGTTAAACCAGTAAAATCAGCAATTAGTTATATGCCGACAGCTCCGTATGAATTACCCTATGAGGGAGCAAAAGAGATGTTGTTGGTAGATGAAGTTGATAATAAGGAATTTTTGACAGGCTTGTTTCATGCAATGTATGATGAACTGCCAGCCCCAAAACCGAAAAAGAAGAAATAGATAACTTTCAGTTTGTTGGCGCGGTCATGTTTTTTTCCCCCCCCACACACCCATTTAAAAATAGATGCACACCACAAGGCAACACGCCCCTTTCGGCGGCCAGAGGACTGGCCGCCCTACACCCCGCCCGGAGGGCAACTGCCAACTGACGGGACGTCGGGGACGCCGTCCCCTACCGCTGCACAAAACAAAATGCGGGAGACTGCTGACGAAAAGCAGTCTCCCGCATTTATTGGTTTAGAATTTCTTCGGTTCCTTCTTTGCAAAGAAGGAACACCGCATCCCCTTAATACCCGCTGCCGGCCTCGCCGGAGGTCAGCAGCTTGACGGCACGGGAGGTGCCGAGGCGGTCTGCGCCGAGGTCGAGGAACTTCTCGATGTCCTCGACGGTGGAGATGCCGCCCGCAGCCTTGATCTTGCAGCGACCCGCAACGTGCTTTGCGAACAGCTCAATGTCGTGGAAGGTCGCACCGCCGGTGGAGAAGCCGGTAGATGTCTTGATGAAGTCGGCACCGGCCTCGGGCACGATGTCGCACATCTTGATCTTCTCGTCGTCGGTCAGCAGGCAGGTCTCGATGATGACCTTCAGCACCTTGTCGCCCACAGCAGCCTTGACGGCGGCAATGTCATTGCGGACGTCGTCGTACTGCTTGTTCTTCAGCCAGCCGATGTTGATGACCATATCGACCTCGGACGCGCCGTTCTCGATGGCAGTTTTAGCCTCAAATGCCTTGCTTTTGGTGTCCATAGCGCCAAGGGGGAAGCCGACGACACAGCAGACCGGCACGCGGCCCGCCATATACTCGACGGCCTGCTTGACGTAGCAGGTGTTGATGCAGACCGACGCGCAGTGGTTGGCGATAGCCTCATCGCAGAGGGTGCGGATCTGGGGCCAGGTTGCCTCGGGCTTGAGCAGGGTGTGGTCGACCTTGCTCAGCATTTCTTCCTTCGTGTATTTCATCGGAAATTTTCCCCTTTCTCACAATGCTTGCACAGGCGTGCCTGATGCAGGCCCAGGGCAGCGAAAACGATGGAGGTGATGCTGACCGTGGCACCGATGATGCCCAGGATCAGCCCCACCAGACGGAATGCGTGACCGCGAACTTTCTGTTTCATAGGGGATGCCTCCTTTTGGGGACGTAGTTTTTTGTGCACGAGCTGCCTGGCTCCATGGGTCAGCAGCGGGTGCTTGAGCACAAATTTTGCCACTTTAAAAATAAGCATGGTATACTCCTTCCGGATGATGCGTTACTTCTTTTTAAAGATAAACAATTTGCTGAAAACGTAGTTGGACACGATAACGATGACCTGGCTGAACAGCTTGACGCCCATGGCCCACAGCTTGCCGTTGGCCGCGGCAAACGCGACATGCGGTCCCAGCAGGCTGACGCCCAGCCAGATGATGACCTGATCCATGACCATCGTGGCGATGCGGCAGGAGACAAACTGCCCGAACTCCGCCAAGGCCGCCTTGCCCTTGTTCGCGCTTTTGAACACGAACGTGCGATTTGTCCAATAGGCAAAGAGGATGCAGATGCAGTTGTCCAGAATATTGCCGATGCCCGCGGCAAAGTCTGTACCGAACGCCGCCTGGAAGCCCGCAAAGACGACCAGGTTCAGCAGCGTTGCGACCCCGCCGAAAAACAGGTAGGCCAGACCCTCATAGTATTTTTGGATGATGTCTTTGAGTTTTTGCATGATGTACCCGTTTTACGTTTGTAGAGGCGGGCACTGCCCGCCCGCAGGGCGTCGAAGACGCCGCCCCCTACAGGTTACTTGTACAAAAAGGGGCCTGCCTGTTACAACAGGCAGGCCCCATACGGTTGCGCAATGACTAAGAATTATTCAGCGTCCTCGCCGTTCTCGTCGAGGCAGGCCTTCATGGACAGGCTGATGCGCTTGCGGTCAAAGTCAACGGCGGTCAGCTTAACGCGGACCTCGTCACCGACCTTCAGCACGTCGGAGACCTTGTTCACGCGCTCATTGCTGATCTCGCTGATATGAACGAGACCGTCAATGCCCGGCATGATGCGGACGAAAGCGCCAAACTTGGTGATGGAGACAACGGGAGCGGTGAACTCGGTGCCGACGGGAACCTCATTCTCCAGCTTGACCCAGGGGTTGTCCTCTTCCTTCTTGTAGCCCAGGGAGACCTTCTGGTTCTCGGGATCGTAGCTCTTGACGTAGACCTCGATCTCGTCGCCGACCTTGACGACCTCGGAGGGATGCTTGATGTTGTTCCAGCTCAGCTCGCTGATGTGGCACAGGCCATCGACACCGCCCACGTCAACGAAAGCGCCGTAAGAGGTCAGGCTCTTGACAACGCCCTTATACTGCTTGCCGACCTCAACATTGGCCCAGAACTCCTCGCGCTTGGCCTTGTTGGCCTCGGCAGTGACCTTGTTGATGGAGCCGACGATCTTGCGGCCTGCGCACTCGGTAATGACCAGCTGAACGTGCTGGCCAACCAGCTTGGTGTAGTCCTCGTCACGGCGCATGGTGGCCTGAGAACGGGGAACAAAGACGCGGACGCCCTTGACGTTGACAACAACGCCGCCCTTGTTGGCCTCCATGACGTCGCCTTCCATAACGGTGCCGTTCTCGGCAGCCTCGGAGACGTCCTTCATGCCCTTCTGGGCCTCAAAACGGACGCGGGACAGGGTGTCAACACCCTCCTGATCGTTGGTCTTGACAACAACCAGATCCAGCTCGTCGCCCTCTTTAACAAGGTCTTCCATCTTGGCGTTGGGGTCATGGCTCATCTCGCGCAGGGGCACAATGCCGGTGTGCTTGGAGCCGTCGACACCGACGATGCACTCCGTCGGGGAAACGCTGATGACCTTGGCTTTTACGATTTTTCCGGTGTAAACATTTGCATTGGCTTCGGTAGCTTTGAGCATCTCCTCGAAGCTCATGTCGTCACGGATCTCTTCACTCATACTGTTAAGTACCTCCTCAATTATAGACGAAGGCGTTGAAGCCCCGGCTGTCACGCCCACACGCGCCGCACCAGCAAGCCATGCAGGGTCGAGTTCATCAGCAGTCTCGACGTTGATGGCCTTGGTATGCCGCGCGGCGACCTGTAACAGCTTTTGGGTATTGGAAGAATGATGACCACCAATGACGACCATGTGATCGCATTTTTGGCTGAGGTCTTCCGCTTCCTGTTGCCTCGCCCACGTTGCATTACATATTGTATCAAAAATTCTGGCTTTTGTACACTCTTTTTTTAAAAAAGCTTTGCAATTTTCCCAACTTTCCACGCGAAATGTCGTTTGCGCGACGACGTAGATGGATTCTTGTTGCAAAAGCGTGGGGAGCAATTTTTGCAGCTCCTCCAGATTGGCAAAAACCTGCACAGGACCGCTTGTATGGCCGACAATTCCCTGTACTTCGGGGTGGTCGGCGTCGCCTGCAACAAGCAAAAGCGCACCGTTTTTGTCCGCTTCCATCGCGATTTTATGGATTTTTGCAACAAACGGGCAGGTAGCATCGTGATACGCCAGGCTGCGTGTGCTTATTTTGTCATAGACGCTTCTGGGCACGCCATGGCTGCGGATGATGACCTCATACCCGTCGGGCACGGCGTCAATATCCGGGCAGGTCACAGCGCCCTTCGCCTCCAAGTCGGCCACGACCTGGGCGTTGTGGATCAATGGGCCGAGGGTCGCAACCTTGCGTCCCTGCGCCAATAAATCATAAGTCAGCTTGACCGCGCGGTCCACACCGAAGCAGAAGCCGGCGGTTTTGGCACGGATGATCTCCATAGATAAGCTCCTTTTGTAAACTCCTTGCCTCCCTCTGCGAGACAGACTCCCCCGAAACGGGGGAGATGGCGCTTGCGCCAGAAGGGGAACAGTGGCCCCGCAGGGCCGGAGAGAGAGAGCCGTGTCTTTATCCGAAGCTTCGGGCCTCGGCAAAGCTCTCTCCCCTACCGCCTGCGGGCGGAGCCCCCTCCCAGAGGGGGCCAAGGGGAATGTCATTCCGGCAGCTGCGGCTTGTCTTCCGGTGCAGCGGGTTCCTCCGCTGCCGTTTCGGCCAGGCGCATGGCAAAGGCGTTGTCGGCCAGCAGCTGCTCCAGCTCGTCGCGCAGGCGGTTCTTCATACGGCGCAGCTCCGCCATTTTGTGGCTCTGATCCCTGATCTGCAGGTCTGCAGCGGGGATCGGCTCGCCAAAGACGATGCGCACCTTGCAGAAAAGGTGCAGCCTGCCGTCCTTGGTGCCGTAGATGATGCGCACAGGCAGCATGTCCGCACCCGAGGCGGCGGCGATCACAAATGCGCCGCTCTTGATCACGCCCAGCTTGCCGGTCTTTGTGCGGGTCCCCTCGGGGAAGATCATGATGCCCGTACCATTTTTGCACTCGTTCGTCAGCTTTTCGACGGTGGTGGTGTCGCCCTTGCCGCGCTCGATGGAAACAGCGCCCATGCAGCGCAGGAACCAGCCGGCCAGCGGATTTTTGAACAGCTCCTCCTTGGCCAGAATGCGCAGCCGCTTCCAGTCAAATATCGTTATAGCGATCAAGACAGGGTCAAGGTTGGCAATGTGGTTCGGTGCGATGACGTAGGCGCGCCCATCGCGGACGGCCTTCAAATTCTCGCGCCCGATGACCTCGAACCGGAACAAAATGTGGGCCAGCACCCAGACGATGGGCAGCAGAATCCAGTATAAAAGCATCGTCAGCCCCCTTAGATGTGCGCAAGAATCGTGCGCTTGAGCAGGTCAAAGCTCTCCTGCAGGCCGATGCTGCTTGTGTCCACCAGAATGGCGTCGTCGGCCTGTTTGAGCGGGGCCACGGCGCGGTGGCTGTCCTGGTAGTCGCGCTGCCGGATGTCGGCCAGCACGGTGGCAAAATCCGCGGGCTGGCCCTTCTCGGCCAGCTCCTTGGCGCGGCGCTGGGCGCGGGCCTCGGCGCTGGCGGTCAGGAAGATCTTGACCGTGGCGTTGGGCAGCACAACGGTGCCGATGTCGCGGCCATCCATCAGGATGTTCTGGCTTTCGGCCAGACCGCGCTGGGTGTCCAGCAGGAAGCTGCGCACCGCGGGGTGTGCGGCCACGGCGGACGCAGCCATGCCGATCTCCTCGGCGCGGATGGCCGTGCTGACGTCCTCGCCGTTTAAGTAAATGTGCTGCGCACCGTCGATCAGGCGGATGCCGAGCTTGACCTGCGGCAGCAGTGCGGCGACAGCGTCGGCGTCATGCGGGTCAACGCCCGCACGGACGGCGTACAGGCCGATGGAGCGGTACATGGCGCCGGTGTCAACGTAGACATAGCCGAGGTCTTTGGCAAGCGCCTTGGCGAGACTGGATTTACCGGCCCCGGACGGGCCGTCGATTGCGATGGAAATCATAGCTATCATCCCTTTAAATAGAATCGTCTTTGGCTTCTCCCTTTGGGGGAGAAGCTGCCGCCCGCAGGCGGCTGATGAGGGGAGAGCTTGCGGGTGCTGCCCGTTAGAGGGTTACCGCCGCAGAGCCGCAGGCCGGGCACGCCCGGCCCCTACCGGGCGGTTTCTCCTTCCCGTGCAGTTGCCGTAAGGTTTGTCCTCATCCGGCCCTGCGGGGCAGCCTTCCCCCTCGGGGGAAGGCTGGGGTTACAGCGCCTTGGCTGCCGCCACGGCGGTTGACCAGGCGATTTGCAGGTTATAGCCGCCGGTGCGGGCGTCCACGTCGAGGACCTCCCCGGCAAAGTACAGGCCCGCGCACAGCTTGCTGGCCATCGTCTTGGGGTCTACCTCGCGGACATCGACGCCGCCGGCGGTGATGACGGCGTGCTCTTTATCGCCCAGCGCGCTGACCGGTACCTGCCAGTGCTTGCACAGGTCAACGAGCGCCTGCTTCTGCTCCCGCGTGATCTGCGCGGCCTTCGTGGCGGGGTCGATGCCCCACTTTTCGACGGCGACGGGGCGCATCGAGTTGGGCAGCAGCTTTGCCAGCGCCCCCTGCGCACTGTGGCTGCCCTGCTCCGCAAAGTCGCGGGTCAGGCGGTCATAGAGCGTTTTTTCATCCAGCGCAGGCTTTAAGTCAAACTCACAGATATAGCGGTGCTTCGTTATATCCTCAATGTAGGTGCTGGCCGACAGGACGAGCGGCCCGGACAGGCCGAAGTGGGTGAACAGTGCCTCGCCCTGCTCGGTAAACAGCGGCTTGCCGTCACAGAGCAGCGTCAGCGTAACGTTGCGCAGGGCCAGGCCCATCATGCGGCGGCAGGCCGGGTCGGGGCTGACCAGACTGCACAGGCTGGGCTGCGGCGGCATGATCGTGTGCCCCGCCTGCCGCGCCAGCCTGTAGCCGCTGCCGTCGCTGCCGGTGGCCGGATAGCTGATGCCGCCCGTGGCGATCAGCGTGTTTTCTGCCCGCAGCGTCTCGCCGCGGTCCGTCACAGCACCCTTGCAGACGCCGTCCTCGATGACCAGCTTTTTTGCGCTGCCGCGCACAAATTCCGCATCGCGTGCATAATCGCGCAGCGCGGCCAGCACGTCGGCGGCGCGGTCACTCCGGGGAAATACCCGCCGCCCGCGCTCGGTTTTGAGCGGCACGCCGAGTGACTCGAACAGCTCCATGGCCGCCGACGGCGGGAAGGCATAGAGGCTCGAATACAAAAACCGCCCGTTATGCCGCACATAGGGCAGAAACTCCCGCACGTCGCTGTCGCTTGTGACGTTGCATCGTCCCTTTCCGGTGATAAGCAGCTTTTGGCCCGGTCCCTTGGGGTTGTGCTCCAGCACGGTCACGGTCAGCCCGCGGGCACAGGCGGCCCCGGCTGCCATCAGGCCCGCCGCGCCGCCGCCGATGACCAGTAGATCTGTCATGCGTTCTCCCTTCGTTTGTCAGTTTTTCTCGGTCTGCCGTACAAAAGCAGCCCGGCAAATGCGTACAGGACCAGCAGCGGATGCACCGTTGCCAGGTACATCGTGCTGGTGCCGATGCCGAAGCTGGACACCTCGACAAAGGCGATCATGGCACAGCGCAGCAGCGCAATGCCAAAGATGCCGAACAGCAGCAGCCACGGCACAACGGTCTGTGCCGTGCATTTTTGACGCCGCTGCGGCAAAAGCTCTGCCAGCTGGCACAGCACGGCGCAGAGCACGCCCACCGTAAGCAAAATACTGCAGACCCGCGTCCAGCCCTGCATGACGGCAAAAACCGTCTTTTGGTACGGGCTGTAGTAGGGCGTGTCCTCCCCCGCGTTGGCGGCGCTGTTGAAGCCGCAGTGCAGGTAGCCGGACCAGGCGGCAAAGTCGTCCTCGGTGCCGATGGACCGCAGCGTCTCATAGGGCGCACAGTCCCGCAGGCCCAGCACATGCCAAAAGCCGTTCCAGGTCTCGGCCAGCGTCGAAGGGACGTAAGCTGCCGAGATCGGCTGGCTCGTCGCCACGCGCCTGCCGGTGCGGCTGGGCAGTGTACCCGCGTCGCAGGCGGCGTTGATCTTATCTGCCACGGTCTGCCAGTAGGCGTCGGCGGTCTTAGCGTCGGCGTAGATGCCCTCAAACTGCGCGGCGCGGCGGATGGCCCAATAGAAGCTGCCCGCGCGGTAGTCGTCGAGATTTGGGTCGCGGAAATCATTCTGCAGCTGGGCGTCCTCCTCCAGCCAGTAGGCCAGCGGCTCCAATTCCGGCACAGCGTCGTAAATTTTCTTGCGGGCGTCGGCGGGCACGGAGAGGTAGGGCGCGGTGCTGTCGGTGTCCACGCGCATCATCGCGCCCATCGCCGCGGCAAAGGAGCCTTCCGAAAAGTCGGACAGCGCAAACACGCCGTAGTGTGTGTAATTGAGGGTGCAGAAGGTCAGCACGCCGACGCCGAGCATGACATACGGGATGACCTGCGCGGCCAGAGCCTTCCAGCGGCGCTTGCCCGCCAGCACCACGGCCACAATGACGGTGGCCGCCGCGGCGAACGGCAGCAGGAACAGCCCGGCGTCCTCGCGGTCCAGATAGCCGCAGGCCAGACCCGCGCCCGCCGCGGCCAGCCACGGCCAGAGCGGCTTTTCCGGCGTGAACACCGCGCGCAGCGCCATGCCCGCCATACCCGCAAAGAAGTACAGACACAGCGCCGGAAAGATGTTGTCCCGGTAGACGCGCAGCGTGTAGGCCGCCCAGCTCGACGGCAGAAACGCCAGCGCCGCAAACAGGCCGAGCGTCAGCACGCGGCCCTGTGCGGGGTCTTTTTTGCGCCACAGCGTTGAAAACGCAAACGTCGCCAGCAGCGCCGCCCCGCACCAGAGCGCCGCGCCGCTGATAAGATACGGCAGGTGCAGCGCGTGCAGCAGTGCCAGCCACACCGGGAAGAACATGGCCTTGGACAGCGTCAGATAATCATACGCGCCCAGCCACTGCCCGGCTGTGATATGGTTGGCCGCGCGGAACATCAGCTCGTCGTCCAGCGGCGCACCGCCCACCCAGATGTACGCCTGCTGAAAGCCCGTCAGCGCCAGACGCAGGCAGACCAGCAGGGCGCAGAGCACCCAGAAAGCGCGGCGGGACAGCCGCGGGCGAAAATGCTTCATCGGTAACTTCCTCATGCGTTATTTTTGCAGCTTTTCAATGCTTTCCACAAGATATTTCTGCTGCCTGAACGTCAGATTTAAGAGCAGCGACAGATACTTGACGACGATGGTCAGCACGGCGAACAGCCCCGCAAACCCGACGGTGATGACGAACATCGTCGTCGTCCAGCCCTCTACCGGGTGGCCGGTGGCGAAGATGACGAGGGTATAGATCAGCTCGGCCAGCGCCAACGCCATCATGCAGAGCGTGACAGTCACGCTGGCCTTGAAGCCGAAGTTCGTGTAGAGCGTCAGGCTGTCCAGTGCCAGATTGAACCGGCCCTTCTGCTTAACAGTCAGCTGGCCGTCAAATTCCAGATCGACCATCCGTAAGCCGCTGGCCGCGTAGGCCGCCTTGCGGTAGGGCAGGTGCGTGCTGGACGCATGGACGCGGTTGATGGCGCGGCGCGTCACCAGACGGAACGCATCAGTGCGCAGGCGGTAGGCGCTCTGGGAGTGGGCGTTGAACACCTTATAAAACAGGCTGCTGCCGCCGCGCACGGTGCGCGGGCAGACCGACACAATATCGCTGCCGTCCAGCGCCGCCCTGTACGCCTGCATAATAAGCGTCGGCGCGTAGCAGAGCTCGGTGGAGTCGAACTCATAGACATAGTCGCCGATGGCGGCATCGAGGCCGGCGTTCATGGCGTCCTCAAGCCCGTGGTAGATGCTCATGTGCAAAATCGTCAGCGGGGCGTCCTGTTCCCTGCCCCAGGTGCGCAGCTGTTTGACCGTGTCGTCGGTGCAGGCGTCGTCCACGACGACAAGTTCATATTGTTTAAAGTTGGCGTCCAGCTCTGCGGCCACCGTGCGGCAGAACTCCACGGCGCGCGCGCCGTCGTTGTGCAGGTAGACGACTGCCGAAATAAAATTGTTGTCTTTAAGCATCATACATCCAATACCTCGTCCAGGTCGTATACCGTGTTGATCTTGCCGGACAGCACGCTGACGAGCTTCGGCTCGTCGTTCATCACGCGGACCACCGTCGGGCGCGAGTCGTCGATCTCGCTGGCCTTTAAGATGGGCTTCATGCTGAACAGGCTGCTGTGGTAGGCAAAGCCGTATTCTTCCTTTAAATACTTGCGGGCCAGCTGGCTCATGTAGGGCCAGGCGCTTTGCGGCTTGGCCGGGCACTCATTGCAGTTGTACAGGCTGCCCGGCTTGCACACACCGCCGCATTCCTGCTGGCACGGGAAGGTCGCGACGCTGTCATAGCTCGTCTCATGCGGGGTGAAGGTCACGCTCGTCAGGCTGTGCAGGCCGGTCCGGCCGAAGGGCATCAGGCTGAAAAACGGCCCGTCCATGACCGTGATGCCGGTGTTTTTCAGGCTTTTGTCCACGGTGCACAAAATGATCTCGCACTTTTCGTACTTAATGCCGAACGGCGGCAGACCGAGCATGGCATGTACGTCGTTGACGCCCGCATAGGTCGCGTTGAGCAGGTAGGGTGCTTCGGCGGTGATGTCTCCCGCCTGCACGCGCCACGCACTGCCGACCTTCTCGATGGCCGTCGGCTTGTGGCTGTACAGTACCTCAACGTTGGGCAGTGCGGCGAGCCGCTCCAGAAACCAGCGTTTGAGTATCTGCGCATCGTAGGTGTACTCGGTGGTCAGGAACGCGCCGTCGCAGAGGCCCGGGTTGAAGTAGCGCTCGGGCGCAACGTCGTCGCAGCGGATGCCTGCCGCCGCGCAGAACCGGCGGAATTCCGCCGCGTTCGTCCAGGAGAAGTGCGCACTGGTGGCGTAGACCTGGTCAAACTCGGTGTGCAGGCAGAAGCCGTAATCATTGCAGAACCGCTCAAAATAGTGGGCGGACTTGATGGCCGTGGAGTAGCTGCGCGGGTAGTGGTAGCCCATGTGGACACGGGCCTGGTTGATGTAGGTCGCGCGCATGAAGGGCGCGGGGTCGCGCTCCAGCACAAGGACGCGCTGCCCCGCCGCGCCGCATTTCTGCGCCGCGTACAGGCCGTACAGCCCCGCGCCGAGGATGATTTTATCGTAGGTCATAGAGCGTTTCCCCTTTTTACATTCCTTCGGACGATTGCCGGGTGGATATGGGATCCGCCCCGGCATTGTAGGGGTCGATGCTCGTCATCGACCCGGGCACTTTGCGGCTGCCGCCAAGTGCCGCGGGCGAGCACTGCTCGCCCCTGCATCTTTGCAAAATAGAACTTACGGATTATACTTCCCCGCCAGCGCATTCAGCAGGACCTTCATCAGGTCGCTGTTGCCCTTGAAGCCGCTGATCTTCGTCGGCGTCTTGCCGGTGGCAGGGTAGGCGCGGGTCACGGGGACCTCGCAGGCCTTCAGGCCCAGCTGGGTCGCGCGGATGCTTAAATACGCCAGCAGCTCATACCCGCCAAAGACATCGCGCAGCGGGCGGACATCCGGGTGGGTCAGGTACTCGCGGCTGTAGGCGCGGTAGGCGTTGGTCGTATCGGTGAACCACTGGTGCGCCCCCAGGCTGACGAGCGGCGCGTGGATGAGCCGCACGGCGGCATAGCGCACCGGCGGCGTGTTGATGGCGTGGCCGCCGCGGATAAACCGGCTGCCCTGCACGAGGTCATAGCCCTCCTGCAGTTTTGCGATAAACTCGGGCACGTCCTCGATGGAGTCCTTGTTGTTGCCGTCGATGGTCAGGATGCCTTTATAATTGCGATCCAGCGCAAAATACATGCCCATGCGCAGCTGGGCGCCCTGCCTGCCGGGGCCGGTTTTCGTCAGCAGCGTGTTGACGTGGTAGAGCGCCAGCGTCTCCCGCTTCATGCTGCCGTCGGTAGAGCCGCCGTCGCAGATGACGATGTCGCAGAGCTGGTCGATGCCCGCCTTCTGGGCGCGGCCCAGCTCGGTCAGGATGCGCGCGCCCTCGTTGATGACGGGGATCAGCAGGCAGTAGTCATGGCGGCGGCCCTCAAACTCCACAGCCGTGTAGTCGGGCACGCCGTTCAAGTTTGTGCGCTCATACTCGATCATGCGAACACCTCCGCGATATAGTCCATCGTGCGGCGGATCGTATCCACGTCGGTGTGGGCCATCTCGACGGAGACGAAGCCGCGGTAGCCGACAGCCCCCAGCAGCAGCGCCAGCTCCTTGTGCTCGGGGCGGCGCTCAATCGGGACCAGACCCGGCTCACTGATGTGGACATGGCTGACATACTGCATATCATCGATGAAGCTCTGCAAGTGCTCTCCCTGCGCCAGCACGGTGGACAGGTCCAGATTGACCGACAAGCCCGGGTTATCCAGCCGCTTGACGAGCGCAAAGGCGTCGGCGGTGCCGTTCAGGTAGTTCGTGTACATCGGCGGGTTGGCCTCCAGCGCCAGATGCACGCCGTACCGCGCGGCCAGGTTGCCCGCCTGCATGAAGAACGCCTCGGCGGCGGCATCGTTGGCCCCCAGCGGGCGCATACGGTTCTTCGGGCAGCCGAACACCAGCGACGGGCAGTTCAGGCTGTGGGCAAACTGGAACGCCTGCGCCGTGTAGTCCAGCAGGTGCTCGGTGTCGGCAGGGTCAAAGATATTGCCCTTCTGGCCGTACCAGATGCTTTGCAGACTGGGCACCGAGAAGCCCCAGCGGTTTTTGAGGTAGCCTCCGAACAGCAGCGCACTCGTCAGGTTTTCATACGGTGCTTCGGAGAAAATGCGGGTCGGGGCCAGCTCCAGGCCGGTGAAGCCCGCCTGCTGCATGGCCGCGTATACGGTTTCGTCATCGTCCTTCTGCCATGCAATGTTCGAGATGGCAAGCTGATAGCTCGGCATGGTTCAGTCCCTCCAACTGCGCATAAAGCGCGTAATATCATCCAATTCTTGCTGTTTTGTGCAAAGGTAATCGCCGCTGCCGCCCAAAAGCGCCGCGTGGCGGCTGCGCAGGTCGTAGTCAAACGGGGGCTTGGGCAGTTCATTGTGCCAGTCCGCTTTGCCGGTCACGGCAGTGTAGACCTCGGCGGCGGAGACCGGCGGCGTGCAGAGGTGCAGCAGCTTTACATCAGCGGCGCGGGCAGCCTCCATATCCGACCAGAGACGGCCTAAATTATAGAACTGGTAGCGGCTGCGGGCATCGGTGAAGGCCAGGGCGTTGAAGTCGTTGGCTGCAAAAAAGGCGCGCAGCGCTGCCGGGTCGGCGGTGCCGTTCAGCTTGTAAAAGCCGTTGTCCGCCAGCGTGTAGGCGGACTGCACCAGCACAGATTTTGCCGCCAGCTCGCTGTATTTTTCCGGTCTGAGCATGGCCGGGGTGATGGTGTGCAGGTCAAAGAGGAAGTTTTTCCTGATACCGGCGCCGTACAGTGCGGGCAGGCGCACAATGAGCGCGTCGGGGAAGTCCTCGCGCACCCAGCGCTCCAATTGCAGACGGTTTTTGCCGTAGGCGGGCAGACCTTCGGTGTCCCGCGCGGGGCTGTCCTCATAGACGCCGCGGCTGTCTGCCAGCACGGCAATGCTGGAAATCAGGACAAGTCTTTTGGGCGCGATTTGGCGGATATTCTCCCGCGCGGCGCGCATGACGGCAAGGTCGACCTCCGGGTCGGCGTTGGCCAGGAACATGGCCGCCGGCACGCCCGCGTAGACACAGAGGTCCGGGCGGGTGCCGTACTGCGCGGTTATGTCACTGCTGTGACATGCCGCGGCGAAGGTATGTTTGGCCAGCAGGTTGCCCCCCACAAATCCGGTGGAGCCGACGAGCAAGTCACAGGACATAGCAATTCCCCTTTGCACATTTATACAAGGTACATTATAGCCTATTGCGGGGGAAAAAGCAACGCCCTGTGCGGAATCGCACAGGGCGTTAGCTATAAAGCCTTCCCCCCTTGGGGGAAGGTGGCCCCGCAGGGCCGGATGAGGGGCAGGTTTGCCATTATTACCCGTTGATGGGCTGCAACGGCAAGGTCGGCCCTCATCAGTCAGCGGGCGGGGCCGCTGACAGCTTCAGTCTCCGCGCTAAGAGCCGCCTACGGCGGTTGCGCTCCGACACGCGCCTGCGGGCGCAGCCCCGCGGGGGAAGCCTTTACTTCTTCAAAAACTCCTCAATAATTTTCAGTCCGACCGCCCCGGATTTTTCCGGGTGGAACTGGCAGCCGAGGACGCTGCCGTGGCTGGCGGCGGCGCAGATCTCACGCCCGCCGTAGACGGTGTCGGCCAGGCGGTCCTCATCACGGACGGGCTTGGCCTCATAGCTGTGGATAAAATAGCACTCCTCGCCGGGCTTGAGCGCGGCCAGCGCCGTGCCGGAAAAATCCGTGCGCCCGCCGCCGGGGTAGAGCGGGTCCCAGCTGATGTGCGGCACCTTCTGCGGATGGCCGTCCGCGTCCGTGTCGGGGATCTTTACCACACAGCCCGGAATAAGCCCAAGGCCCTTGTGCAGGCCGAACTCCTCCGACTCGTCAAACAGCATCTGCATTCCTAAGCAGATGCCCAGCAGCGGCGTACCGGCGGCGGCCTTCTGGCGAATCGGCTCGATCAGCCCCAGCCGTGCCAGACCGTCCATGCCGTCCTTGAACGCGCCGACGCCCGGCAGCACCAGCTTTTCCGCAGCCAGCACGTCCGCCGGGTCACTGGTCAGCAGCGTTTCGGCCCCAAAGTGGGCAAACGCATGGCGGACGCTCAACAGGTTGGACAGGCCGTAGTCAATCACTGTTACCTTCATACCCGGCGCACCTCCACCCCGCCCGCGCGGATGTCCTCTTTCAGCTCCGTCACGGTTTCTTTTTTGTAATGCAGCACAGCGGCACAGGCCACGGCGTCCGCGCCCGCGTTGGCGGCGTCCACAATGTCGTCGCCGCAGCCGACACCGCCGCCGCAGATGACCGGCACGTTCACGGCTTTCGTCACGGCCTCGATCAATTCAAGGTCCATACCCTGCTGTAACCCCTCGTTGTCAACGCTGGTCAGCAGAATTTCGCCCGCGCCCAGCGCCACGCCGCGCTTGGCCCACTCGACGACGTCATAGCCGGAGTGGGCGCGGCCATTGTCGTAGTAGGCTTCCCACTTGCCGGGCCATGTACGGCTGCGCTTGGCCTGAATCGACAGCACCATGCACTGGCTGCCGAACGCCTCGGCCACCTCGGTGATAAGCTCGGGGCGCTTGATGGCCGCCGTGTTGATGGCCGCCTTGTCCGCACCCATCGACAGGATGTGGCGCACATCCTCAACGCTGCGCAGCCCGCCGCCGACGCAGACCGGAATATAGACGTCGTCCACGGTTTTGCGCACAATATCACTTAGATTATTGCGGTTGTACAGGCTGGCGACGATGTCGATATAAAGCAGCTCGTCTATCCCGGCCTCATAATATTCTTTGGCAAACGCATTCGGGTCGCCCAGCTTGCGCAGTCCCTCGAGCTGGATCCCCTTGACAAGGTTGGTGTCCTTGACGTCCAATCTTGCGATAAGTCGTATTTTTTTGCTCATAGCTGAACCTTTCTAAAGCCTTCCCCTGTGGGGGAAGGTGGCCGCGCGAAGCAAGGCCGGATGAGGGGTGCGTATGCCGCGATTGCCCGCAAACGGGTTACCGCGGAAAGTCCACCCCTCATCAGTCCGCCTCGCGGACAGTTTCCCCTCAAGGGGGGGAAGCCTTTTCGCTCAAATTTCGTGGTGCGTTCCCCTCGGGTCGCCCCACAGTACCTCGCTGTCGCCCTCGTAGGGGGTGTGGCGGAGCTTCCACATATTGTCCTCCCACTTCCAGATGTGGGGGCTGCGGAAGCGGTCCGCCAGGTCCATAAAGTAGTCGCGGTCCATCCTGGGCTGCTCAAACAGCTGGCTGGCCCAGGGGAAGTGCTGGCGGTCCAGCGACAGATATTTGAAGATTTCCTTTTCAAAACGGTCCGGGTACTCGCCGTCAAACTTCTTGCAGAGCGCCTTGCCCTCGTCCAGCGTGATCTCCTCGTTGCGGATCTCCTGCGCGGCGTCGTAGGTCGTGCGGCCGATGCCGTACTTGATGTAGGTCGTGTAGTAGAAGAAGTCGTCGATCTTGTCATCGATGGAGTTGTACTTGGAGTAGGTGCCCTGTGTGCGCTCCGGCGCGGGGCGGAAGCCGCCGTGCTCGACGCTGTAGTAGTACGCGCCCTGCGGATGCCACTTCTCGTAATAGCCCAGATACCGCACCTGAATGTGGTTTTTCTCAAGGTTGGAGGTCTCGGACGGCAGGTAGATGGCCAAATCGGCCTTGTCCACTTTGTAGTCCTCCTCCAGCTGGCGCAGGCTGACACCGCCCAGATAAATGTGGTCGTAGTCGTTGACCGCAAAGAAGTGCTCATCGCGCAGGGCGGAGTTGTTGTCGGCAATCGGGTTGCCGAACTCGGCCTCGTTCTCGCCGTAGAACACCAGCGGGATGCCGAACTTCGCGGCCATCTTGGGCGCCAGCTGCTTCTGGCCCAGAATGAACGGCTGGAACGGGTGGAACAGGTTCTCCGTCGCAAGGCGGGTCAGCAGGCGGTGGGTCATGCCGTTGGGGGTGCACAGGTAGTTGTCAAAGCCCGCGTGGATCCACGCCTGCATGTTCTCCCAGCCCCAGGGCGTGTAGATGTGCGGGGCCCAGGTGACGGTCAGCGGGTGCATACCGTACTTGTATTTCAGCAGGTGCGCGGCGTAGAAGCTGTCCTTGCCGCCGGAGCCGGGCACCAGACAGTCATAGCTGCCGTCGTTCTTGCGGTACTGGTCGCAGAGCTCGCGCAGCTCCTTCTCACGCAGGGCCCAGTCGATATGGCCGTTGGCCTTGTTGTGGCAGGCATGGCAGGCATCACAGACGCCGTCCTCCTGAATGACCATCGTTTTCTTGATGGAGTTGATCGTGTGCTCAAACTCATAGCAGGAGTTGGGCTTCTGGTTGCTCATGACACATTCTTTGCAGAACTGCACATGCTTGGGCAGACCGTAGTAGGCCTCCCGCTGGTCCTCCGGGATATCGGGGGCGTATTTGCTGTAATCAATGTCCACGTGGCGGGGAATCTTTTCCATATTCTTTACACTCCAATCGGCTCTGTATCAAAATGAAAAGGCGCCGTCCGATAGCAATGCTATCAGACGGCGCCTTTGCCGTATGGGGATATTATAGCACAAGGAAAATCATTTTGCAAGGGGGGTGTTATTCCGCAACCTGCACGCCGTCAATAAAGACTGCCTTCACCTCGGTCATGACCTCGAAGGGGCAGCCGTTCGTGATGACGACGTCCGCGTCCTTGCCCACCTCCAGTGAGCCGACGCGGTCGGCCACGCCGATATGCTCCGCCGGGTTGATGGTGATGGCCTTCAGCGCGTCGAACGGGTCCATGCCGGCCTTGACCGCCATGCCTGCGCAGAGCGGCAGATACTGCTGCGGAATGACCGAGTTGTCGGTGATGATGGACACGTGGCAGCCCGCGTTGGCCAGCACGCCGGGGGTTTTCCAGGATTTGTTCTGCAGCTCAAACTTGCTGGCAAACGTCAGGCTCGGGCCGACAGCCATCGGCACGTCCTTTTCTTTTGCCAGCTCGTCCGCAATGAGATGCCCCTCGGTCACGTGCTCCAGCGTCAGGCGCAGATCGAACTCCCGCGCAATGCGCAGCGCCGTAAAGATGTCGTTGGCCTGGTGGGCGTGGGCCTTTAAGGGGATCTCCCGCGCCAGCACCGGCAGCAGGGCCTCGAGCTTCTGGTTGTAGGCGGGCATTTTGGTCACGTCACCGTTGGCCGCCTGCTTGCGCGCGCCGTAGTCCCGCGCCTGCATCAGTGCACCGCGCAGGAACGCCGCCGTGGACATGCGGGTGGAGTCGCACTTGTCACGGTAGCAGCGCTTGGGATTTTCGCCAAAGGCGCACTTCATGGCGACGGGGTCGCGGACGATCATGTTGTCCACGCGCTCGCCGACGGTTTTCATTGCCAGGAAGGTGCCGCCCAGCACGTTGGCGCTGCCCGGGCCGGTGCAGACGCAGGTCACGCCTGCCTTACGCGCGTCGGCCAGCGAGGGGTCGCGCGGGTTGATGCCGTCGATGGCGCGCAGCTGCGGCGTCCAGATGTCGTTCATCTCGTTGTAGTCGCAGCCCTCGTACCCGATGCCGTAGCCGTCGAGACCGATATGGGTGTGCGCGTCCACAAAACCGGGGAATACATCAAGGCCGTCGGCGTCGAAAACCACAGCGTCCGCCGGGGCGGTCAAATCAGTTCCGATGGCGGCAATTTTTCCGTCGGCCAGCAGAATGTCGGCCTTGCAGGCGTCGCGGTGGACAGCGTCATGGACGAGGCCGCCGCGGATGAGGGTGGTCATGGTTATTCCTCCGTTATACCGTAGGGGCGCATTCTATATGCGCCCGCAGACTCCGCGGCTGCGGAAGCGTCCACGGGCGGATATGGAATCCGCCCCCTACATTTTATTTTCTGCTTACTTACACGTTAAAATCCAAGCACGTCCTTACCGCGGTGTACGGTCTTACCTTGCCGTCCGCCACGGCGACGTGGGCGGGGTGGGTGGAGTAGCCTTTGAGCGCGGCGGCGTCGGTGAAGGTCGTGTCCAGCATCAGGTCAGCGTTGGCAGAGCTGGGCAGGGCGTCGGTGTAGACGCGGACATCCAGCAGGCCGGGGATCTTACCGGCCAGACCCTCCAGCCCTTCCTTGATGCCGGCCTTGACGGCGGCCTTTTCGGCGTCGGGCATCTCCTTTAATTTCCACAAAATAACATGACGTACCATTACTTGTTTTCCTCCCAGATGGGATGCTTGAGCTGCCACTCGCCGTACTCGTTCTTCTCGAACAGGTCGCGGTTGTAGAACTTGTCCAGAATGGCCCAGAACTCGGTCTCGGTGTAGCCGCAGAACTCACAGAAGTCACGCACGCAGAGCGGGTCGAGCTTGCCGTCGCGCTCCTTGATGATGGGGATAGCCTCCTCGCGGGTCATCATGCCGTAGCGGATGTAGCGGGCCGTGTAGTCGGTGGCGGCGGCGTGGCCGAACTTGGGATACTTGAGCCAGCTGTGCACCAGATAGGCGCGGGAGTCGATCTGGTCAAAGTTCTCGGCGTGGTGGGTGCGGTCCCACTCGTGGGTCAGGTCGTGGAAGCCGTGGGCCTTGGCGATCTGGTAGTTCTTGTAGCTGTTCCAGGGCACAAAGTAGCTCATGTAGAACGGGTCGAGCTTGGCGCGCTCCTCGGCGCTGGGGGCCAGCGTCAGAGAGAGGTCTTTCTCGGTCACGCCATCGCCCAGCAGTTCCTCCATCGGCATACCGACGGCGACACCGTTCTCGATCTGGCCCATGGCGGAGTAGGTCTCCTTATCGGCGTTGCCGCCGTACTCAAAGCTGACGTTCTCGCCGTAGCAGAGCATCGGGGTGTTGAACTTGGCGGCCATGTGCAGCGGGAAGGTGTAGATCAGGCGGTCCACGTACCAGGTCGGCTTGCCGTACTTCTCAAAGAATTTGCGCATCAGCGTCTTTTGCACCTTGATGTTGGGCTTGCAGGAGATGATCGTGCAGCCGAACTCCTCGCTGATGTTCTTGAGGTTGTGGATGCCCGCCTGCGTCATGGGGAAGTTATCCTCGACGCTGAACAGGATGGGGTTCATGTGCATGACCTCTTTCAGCATCCAGACCTGGAAGTGGCTGTCCTTGCCGCCGGAGACGGCGACGGCGCAGTCATAGCCGCCGGGGCCGTTCATGCCGCGGTACTTGTCGCAGTAGGCCTCGAACTCCTTGAAGCGGGCATCCCAGTCCACATTTTTGCGGTTTTCGTAATGGCGGCAGGCGCTGCAAACGCCCTCAGAGTCAAAGGTGATACCGGGGCGGGTGTCCGGCATGGTACATTTTTTGCAATAACGCATAACAGGTTCTCCTTTGCTGTTTCTTACCCAATCTGCCGGGTGTCCGGCAGAATATTTCTACTTATTGTTATCATACCCGATTTTGCCTGCATTGGCAAGTAGCGCGCAGCGCAAGACACGTCAGAATGCACGTTTTTCTTTTGGGCTGCACCGAACCTTCCCTGCCCTGCAAATTCAAGCGTCGATGGGGGCATCGACACGCAGAATTATGCGGTATTGCTTTCAAATTTTACATATGTAACCATTCCCAAGGCTATGCGGTTGTGGTATGATGATAGTTAATGATGTTCACTTTGAAGGAGGAATAAATTTTGAAAGGGACCCTAAAACTGCGCACAGCCAGCCTGGCTGCGGCAGCTGTTATGGCAGCAGGGCTGTTTGCGGCGCTGCCTGCGGCGGCCGAAACCAGCACACCGGAAACCGCACAGGAAGATTCCGGCGTACCGTATGATGTGGCAAACGGGCTGGAAAACAGCTTCCGCTACAAAGATGGCGTGCCGATCTATGATGATTCCGTGCCCGCCATCGAGTGGGAGGATATTGTCCAACAGGACGCTGCCACCTACAGTTCCAACGGCATTGCCACCTGCAGCGTTACTTATAACGGCTTTGATGTCAGCTACCATCAGGGCACCGTTGACTGGCACGCCGTTAAAAATTCCGGCATTGATTTTGTCATGATTCGCTGCGGCATTGGCAGCGAATACGACGGCGTGGGCGAAAACAAACAGGATGACGCCCAGTGGTACCGCAA
>OODU01000108.1_pt1 | contig 91566 bp, 95 predicted proteins | sample 1671171 | NCBI WGS metagenome assembly OODU01 (sample SAMN06348129, study PRJEB24527) | human gut metagenome | biome: human gut; feature: ankylosing spondylitis patient; material: feces | host: Homo sapiens | place: China | collected 2015-10
CATTTTGAATTTTAAGAATTATAAACGTGAATATCTGATGAAAGACATAATATCAGGTATTATAGTTGCACTTATATCAATCCCTATTTCCATGGGATATTCCCAGGTAGCAGGGCTTCCTGTAGTATATGGTCTTTATGGTTCACTTTTTCCTGTAATAGTGTTTGGACTTATCTCTTCATCACCACAGTTTGTATTTGGTGTTGATGCGGCTCCTGCGGCACTTGTCGGCGGAACAATTGCAACGCTTGGAATTGCATCAGGAAGTGAAGAAGCGATGCGGGTTGTGCCTGTCATAACATTCGTTACTGCGTGTTGGCTTCTGCTTTTCTTCTTAGTAAGGGCGGGAAAGCTTGTTAATTATATATCAAAGCCTGTGCTTGGCGGATTTATATCGGGAATCGGATGTACAATCATACTTATGCAGGTTGCAAAGCTTTTTGGTGGAACAGCCGGAACAGGTGAAGTATTTGAACTTGTAAGCCACATAATCTCACAGCTTGGAAGTTTTAATCTGCTTTCAATCATTATGGGTATGGGTAAGGTTGAAGTTGTAATTATAAAAAAAAAAATATAAAATAAAAATCACTTTCCATGTTTTTCCAGCATACTAAATATGAGAACAAAAAACACAGGAGTGATTTTATGGGAGATAATAATATTGAGACAATTGATTTAAATAAACCCGGCATAATTGATATGGGATTTTTTATCGGAGCAGAAGAACAGGCGAAAGCAATCATGAAAACATGTGAAGCAGCCATTAATATTATAGGGAAATCTGTAAGGGAAATGGTCAACCTGGCAGGGCTTGACTCCGTAGACTTCGTGCTCTTTAATATAGGTGCAGTAAAACAGAATATTGAGGAAAATCCGAACAAGCTTCCGGGGCTGATGATATTTGCGGGAAATGATGACACATACGAATACAGCATTTCAGCGACGCCAAGCTATTCAGGCAAGAATGAATACCCGGAAGAGGTGATGGCACTGCTGCTGCGGAAGAATATAGAAAATCCGATAGACGATTTCTGTGTATTCAACTTCAATGATAAGAAATGGGTAAAAGCAGACTTCGCGGCACATCTCGGACTGACAAGAGAACAGTACGACTTGTTCTCAAAAAACCAGGGAGACCCAAGACTGCCGTTGTTTAACATATATAAAGATTTTCATGGTCCAATGTCGAATGAGGAATTTGACGACTTCTTTGAGAAAAACCAGCAGATAGTGGAGCTGCATGAACTGACACAGTATTATACTGATTTTGATTACTTTCTTATGAATAATGGAATCATTGCGTTATGCCCGCTGCCGGAAGATGTAAGCGATGGCTTGTCAGTAACATATGAAGATGGATATTACAGCCTTAATATCACGACAAAAGGAAAGATTTTAAAGTCTATCGCAAAAATAAGTGATGTTGAACAGATGGCAACGGTGCTGTCAAACTTCCTTGACAGAAAATTTCCGAAAGATATGCTGTCGTTTGTCCCTCTGTCGCTAAGCACTGCCGCTGTCATACATGATTCAGGAGTGTGTGAATATATGCATCCATCAGATGAGTCTGACAACGCACAAATAAGCGATGAAGAACGAAAAAACTTCAAAATGTATATTGAAGCTTGCACACATGCAGCTCATGCTATGGCAGAACAGCTTCAACCAAAAAATATCAATACAATAACAATTCCAGATAAAGAATAAGGAGATAAAAATATGAGTAAAAAAAATAACAACGACAACATTGAAACAATCAACCTGGCACCAAGAAAAGGAGTGGTTGATTTAAGCTTCTTTGACGACCTGACAGACCAGCTGAAGTTTAAGACTGAAATCTGTGAAACGACAAGGGATTTCGTGAAGGACGCCCTGGAAGATGCCGTGTCAAGGTCTGATATTGGCCATGTGGATTTGAGTATGCAGGATGCAAGCGAATTTGAAGACGGACTGGAGTCTGACGACAACAGACTGAACGGGGTCGTATACTCCGGTGAAGATGACAAATATACATATTTTGTCTCTGTCATGATGGGATATGACGACGAGATGGGAGAAGACGAAGAAGAGGATTACAGCGACCTTGAGGCGATGCTTGATGATGATTACGATGATGAAGACTACGATGAAGATGTCGTTGATGTCCCTGACTCCACATGTGTCTGCCTGATAAGAAGTGAGAAAGAGAATAAAACCGTATGCCAGCAGTTTGATTTTGAAAAAGAAGAATGGGTTCATCTTGATTATGAAGATTTCACCGGGCTGACATCAAACCAAGTATCAATTCTCTCAGCAGGTGATGACCCTGTAAAATCAAATATCCTGATGATGTACCGCAATGAATACGGCAATATTGACGACAAAGATTTCAATAAATTCTGCGACGACAATAAGGCAATCATTGAACTGTTCAGACGTGCTGACCGCTTTACTTACCTTACCGTTTTTGACAAACACAAGCTTGTCCTGCTGCCTAACAGCAATTATGACGGCGGCATGGTCATCTATGAAGACGGCTTTTACTGCCTGTGTTCAAGCTTCTTGTGTGAACCGTTAAAACGGGTGTACAAGACAAAAAATATTGACGATATCCTACTTACTATGGCAAATATCTTTGACAAATGCTTCTACGAAGATACCATTGCTGTAGTCCCGATGTCTGACCTTGCATTTGCCGTATTCCGTGGAAGCGGCAATATTGAAATATTCTTCCAGAACACCGGAAAAGAGAGAAGTGAAATGACCGCGCAGGAGCAGGCGGTTGTTGAAGAGTATATCTGTAAAATCAATAGTTTTACAGACAGCTTATAATTGTGAGAAAAAGTTTAGCTATTGCCAGCATCGCAGCGATTGGAGGATGCTCCCTTATCGCTGCTTCTGCTGCTAAACCACCGCTGATGGTGCTGGCATATAAATCTTCAAGCTTTGCCGCTGATTACGACAGCATCACAGATAAGGAATTAATCTCCGGAAAATGGCGCGGCGTACTTAACGATGAGGGTGTAGAACTGTCATTAAGCAAGAATGGAAGCCTAAAAGCCGTATATAACCAAAAAAAAGAAAATGGAAAATGGAATTTAAAAGAAGACCGCCTGGAGATTGAGATAGGTGATAAGAAATATACATTTACGTATAATAGAGCGCAGGACGCAATACTTTATGATGGGAATTACGTATTCAAAAGGCTGAGTGACATTGCCGAAGATGATAATAATGCGGAAGTAAGGATTGATGCCGTAAGCAGTGAATTTCTGGGAAAATGGAAGGCTGTAAATATTGAAAACACAAAGGGCGAGATATCGGTGTACCCTGATGTCTTAAAAACAACGACTGTAACACTTGAAATAACAGATAAGAAAACTGAGAAAACCAGCATGTCTTCCGGAAATACTGAAGACGGATTAAGTATGGATTTAAAAATCCATGGAGACACTGACAAGTCAACCATTTCAGGCATCAACTCAACGTTTACAATGGGTGCCATTACGTTCCAGATAGCAAATCCAATTGAGTCAAGTATAATTGAAACTGGCAAGCGGTCGGATGGAAAGGTATTCCTGCTTGAAAACGGAATGCTGAGTATGACGCTGACAGATGGGGAGAATAAAACAACTCTATATATGACAAAGGAGCCGGAAGAATAAATGTTCTTTCGGTTCCTTTTTTGTTTTGCCAGCAATCTTTCATATTATTTGTGTACATATTAACGCCTTAAAAAAGGCAGTAAAAAAGAAAGGAACAATGTACTATGAAGAAAAACGAAACCACAAAAACAAACGTAACCAAGAAAGTAACAGGAATGCTGATGGCATTATTTATGCTTATCTGTGCAATTCCTGTGCCTGCAGCTGCACCGAATAACTTCGTCATCTCAGATAATGGAATTGTCGGTGGCTGGACACGTGAAGACATGGTCATCGGAGACTGGGAATGCCCGGCTGCCGGTGTATCCATGACAATCAATAAGAAAGGAGGTTTTGTTTCATCTTCAGCTGCTGGATGCACTGGCGGAAAATGGCTACTTGAAGATGATTTCCTCACACTGAATTCTAAGGCAGGCGACAGTAAAATGTTTGCCTGCAAGGGTGAGACGCTTGAAGAGGTCGGCGGTGACTGCCTTGTCTTTTACAGTAAAGATGAGTTAAAGAAGCCGTCAACTGCTGCAAAGAAAATTTCCGTACCCAAATATGCTGGATACTGGAAGGCTTCAGAGGTGACATCTAAGGATGAACTGAGATTCACAAAAATGTTCATATCTGCCAGCAAAAAAGGCAAAATGAATATTTATATGCAGCAGAATTTTGGCGTCACTAAACGTGTTGCCAAAGCTGTTAAGCTGAAACTGTCTAAGAAAAAAGGCTGCGTATCATTTAAGACACGTATCAATGGAAAGACAGTGAAAGGTGTCGTCTATCTCGACAGAGGTACTGCTTATGCCATCATTGATGGCGGCAGAACGGCAATCCGCTTTGCGCGAAGCTCCAAAGCAGAGCTCCGTGCGGCAACTGCATCCAAGTAAGCACCCAGAGACTGCGTAAGCGGTCTCTTTTTTATTTTTGATTTGCATTGACATATTATGATTGCAAACAAAAAATACCCCTCTTTGAGGGAGAGAAAGAAAGGGAAAAGAACTATGAAGAAAAGTACAATGAAAAAAATGATGGTCATTATTATGACTATCGCAATGGCACTGATAACCGTAACACCGGCATTCGCAGCAGCTCCGCAGGGATACACAATCACCTCAGGCGGTGTATGTAGCAGCCGTCGCGCTTCTGACCAGATTATTGGCTCTTGGGCTGGCAATTATGGACGAATGGTGGTCTTTAAAGATGGACGTTACGTCGCTATGTTCGGTTCCTCAATGCATGAGGAGACCGGAATGTGGGAATTTGATGGCCGAAACTGTCTTATGCTGTACCGCGAAAATGAAAATGTCCTGCTGTATTACAGTAACAAGACACTTCGCGGAACAGTAAATGGCAGACGTATCGTCTTCTATGATGACACTAAAGCCATGCTGCCAGCTTATAACCACAAAGCCAAAGCCAAAGATTTCAATGGCTTCTGGCGGGTTAAGACGGTAAGCAGTGGAAGCGCCATTGCGGCACCTTCTAAAGAGATGTATGCTTACGTTTACGGACGTAGAGTATGTATGTCTTGGAACGACTGGAACGGTTCCAATGAAGAGAGCCGCAGCACGACATTCAAGGTGAAGAATGGTGTCGGCAAATTTTCAATACGTTTTGGAGGAAAGAAATATTCTGCCAAAATGTATAAACTGTTGGACGGGTCTTTGTATGTGGTATATACCAACAAAAAGACCGAGATTGCAGCACGTTATGTAGCAGCAGTTGATAAGTTCTTACACTGACTGCTCCGCACAGATAAATCTGGCGGGTTCCCAAAAGAGAACCGGCTAGACGTCTCCATACGCCACCGTTTTTCATCCTCCGCACCCGACGGAAATGACCGTGTTGCAAGGTTATAAGACGATTATATTGGACGATGGATTTTACCTCTTAAGCTTTCCATAAGATAAGCAGATGAAGCTTATCCCTGTACTCACACTGTATATGCAGGACATATACAAAGGCGGGCTCGCAGCTGAGCCTGTGGAATAATTCTAGTTATGCAGCAGCGAGCTCTTCACTGAGCTGCTGCTTTTTTATGTTTATAAGCTTCGTCCCGAAATTCGGGTTGCTGAAATTATCATGTATCATCTCTTCTACCAGTTTATCCTGGCATATCAGGAATTTTGCAAAACCATTCAGGCATCCCTTTCTGTCAGGTTCATTTTCGTCAGTTGCATAAAATACGACAAATGAAGAATAGCAGTCTCTTTGTACTATATGACCGTCTATTATCTTCTCCCTGTCACTTAATGATACTTTCTCATATGTATCCGAAGTGTGGTTATATTGGCTTGCCTTCAGTTTTGAAGCACTTACATCAATTACGATTCCACAAGTTGCTGTAACTTTTCTCTTAATTGTGGACAGAAAACCTGACGGTGCATGCTTCAATATACTGCCGCCAAAACGCTTTCTTCGTTTAAATTTACGGATGCTGCGTTTCCTTCCGGTCTTATCGGTTACAACAGATTCCTTATCCTGTCTTTCAGTCTTTGAAGATTTCTTCTGTAAGCCCTTATAGTTCATTGTCTCAATCTTCACAACAGAACCTGAAGCTTCAAGCCATTCATTGGCAAGATTATTGTTTGACTGTTCTACATATACGCGCTGTTTTCTGTATGCTGTGCGGAGCCTCATCTTTACTCTTTTCATAGATTTTGAATATTGAATCCGCATACCTTTGATATGTACGCCTTTATCGTCGTAACATTCCGGATTGTTAATCCTTGTCAGCTTGGAAAGGCGGTTCTGCTCCTTAATGACTTTCTCCTGATATTTGTTGACATCCGGAGCTAGTTCTTTAAAGGAAAGCTTACTTCCATTATATGAAGTCATAGTTGAAACTCCGGGGTCAATAGCCATTGTTCCGACCCCAATCGCATGCTTCTGAGGCGGGGTGCCTTCCATTACAAGCTGCAAGAAAAATCGATAATGAATCCCGAAAGGTTCCCTGACGATACGGCAATACTTTACCTTATATTTCATTGCGTCCTGAAGCCATATATCGCTTTTTCTGACTGGCTTTAATTTAAGCACAGTGCCGCATACGGTAACGGTATCTGATTCAGCTTTATAGATAATGCCTGATGTTGCCTTCTTGTCTTCAAAAGAGAAAGTTTCTTCAAATTTACGGAAATGAATCTTCTTCCCGAAGATTGCTTTCTTTACTGCACTATAGAGAGCAGTAGCAGTCTTCTGTACAATGTTGATTCCGATTCCGCCTTCATATCCTGAAGTCTTTCCTCTTCCGAAATATGTATGAAGGTCATATTCGGTAAGCTGATACGCTGCAGCACATATGAATATTTCCTTGCTCCATCGCTTGCTTTCTTTCTCATCCTTGCATGCGAAGAACTGACCCAGGCAATACTTATACCAGGCATCTTTTTTCAGTTCGTTCAGCTGCTTAATGCAGTGTCTTACGCCGGCATTATACATACGCTCTGTAATCCTCATTATCTTATTCAGTTTGTCATATCCACGGTTATCAGTTATGATTCGTCTCGTCACAACGAAGGACGGGGTAGTGTTTTTTGCCATATAATGCCGGCCTCCTTTCTGAAATAATGTTCTTTTGTTTTATATATTTAATATGCCTGATTTTCACAAAAAAGTAAAATTTTCTACGAATTTTTTATATAAGTCCGTTTGTCGTTTTCCTCTGCACGGATAAATCCGGCAGCATCCAACTCTGCCATTCCGTGATAATTATTTTTTGGGGAATGCTTTTCCGTATCCGGATTTCTTTTTCGTCTCCCGCTCTAATCTCGCCGACGGATTGCCTAACGTTTTCCTCATACTTCTTGCCGTCATAGTTGTATTGATATTTAACATCCAACATGCCGTTTTTCGTACCGGATACATTAATGACATTTGCTTTCACAATTTCGCTGTCTGTATATGTCTTGTAATCAGTTACGACATTGATTACGAAAAGTATGATGCCGACCATGCCGGCCAAAAAAAATACGGAGCAAATAAGTTTAATAAGCTTTTTGTTTGTCATCTAAATTTTCCTCGCTTTCTGAAATTGCTTTTACATTTACAATATGCTGGAATTTTTTCCGACAGGAAAGTTTTTGCGAAAAAAATACCGGCAGAGGATTTCTGCCGGGTAATTTAAATCTTCTTTTCTGTATTTATTTTTTCGTTTTTCTTCTTATTTTCTTCCATAATTGACGCAAACGTCACCCCCGGCGTCGTCGTGAATCCAGCATTGCTTATTTCGTCATAATCCAAGATATAATCCAATTCATACAAACACAAAACTGTTAATCCAAGACCTAATCCAATCAATACATCACAGAGCACGACATAATTGATATCATTGAACTTAAGAATCACTTTCGGGTTGTTTTTCTTAACCCGGATTTCTTTTTTATCTCCTTTTTTTATTTTTTCCGGAGACTGTATTTTGTTTGATTCATATTCCTTACCGGCGATATTATATCGATATCTGACAACAATATTTTCATCATTATCACCCTCAATATCAATTACTTCAGCCATCACAAGCTGGCTTCCAGAATAATTATTGTAATCACTCCGTGCATAAAAAAACATGAACGTAGCGGCAATCATAGCCAGCACACAGGCAAGTTTTTTTATCAGCGATATTGTGTTCTGGATTCTTTCGGCGTTTTCAGCCAGTTCTTCTTCTTTTGATTTTTCCAAATCTTCCATATCTTCTACATTTTTCATTGGCAGATGCTCCTTTTTAAGTATTTTTTTTAATATGCTTGAATTTTTGGCGGCAAGAAAAATTTTGCGAAAAAATACCGGCAGAGGATTTCTGCCGGGTAATTTAAATCTTCTTTTCTGGATTTATTTTTTTGTTTTTCTTCTTATTTTCTTCCACGATTGACGAAAACGTCACCCCCGGCTTCGTTGTAAACCCAACGTTTTTCGCTTTAACTTCCTCCGCAGCAGACGGAAGCGTACAAGTTGCCATTTCATACAGGCACAAAACTGCCAGCTCAAGACACAATCCAATCAACACATCACAGAGTACAACATAATTGATATCATTGCACTTAAGAATCACCTCCGGGTTATTTTTCTTAACCCGAATTTCCTTTTTGTCTCCTTTTTTGATTTTTTCTGTGTATTGTATTTTGTCCGATTCGTATTTCTTACCGGCAATGTTGTACTGATATGTTACATTGATATTTTCATCATCAGCGCCCTCAACATTAATTACCTCAGCCATCACAAGCTGGCTTCCCGCATAATTGTTGTAATCCTTCCGCACGTGAAAAAATATAAACGCAGCGGCAATTATCACCGCCAAAACGCAGGCAATTTTTCTAAATAATGATATTGTGTTCTTGATTCTTTCGTCTCTTTCAGCTCTTTCATCGAATTCTTTTTCTCTTAGTTCTTCCAATTCTTCCACCGACAATTTTTCCATCAGCAAAGTCTCCTTTTCTAAGTATTTTTTTTCTATTTTTATTATGCTTGATTTTTTGCCGGCCGAAAGATTTTTGCGAAAAAAAATGCCGGCAGAAAATATTATTTTTAGCCAATCAGCTTAACAAGGTTAATTGATGCTGTTACGTATGCGAAAAGACAAAGCGCAAAGGCAATATTATGCATTACTGCGGTCTTTATTGGTGTTGTAATTATTTGTTCCGGAGCATTTTTTCGTATCCGGATTTCCTTTTCGTCACCCACTTTAATTTCATCGACGGATTGTTTAGCACTCTCCTCGTATTTATTGCTGTCATAGTTATATCTATATTTGACATTCAGCATGTCGTTCTTTGTACCAGACACATTAATGACATTAGCTTTCACAATTTCGCTGTTTGTATATGTTTTGTAATCAGTTACAGCATTGATTACGAAAAGTATGGTGTCGACAAAAAAGAGTATGATGCAAATAAACTTAATGAGTGAAAAGTTTTTTCTTGCTTTCCTTGTTTTTTTCGTAGTATTTTTGTTTACCATTTGAATTTTCCTCACTTTCTGAAATTACTTTTTTATAATATGCTGGAATTTTTTCCGGCAGAAAAGTTTTTGCGAAAACCTGCCGGCAGAATTTCTGCCGGCAGGTTTTTCAATGTCAAATTTCAATATCAGAATCTTTCTCCTCGCCTTTCTTCGTCCAACCATACAACAGCGAGCAACACCCCTAAAGACGCAATAAAACAAAGGGTAAAGGCAATAATATTACATATTGCGGTCTTCATGGTAATGGTAATTATTTTTTCTGGAATGCTTTTCCGTATCCGTATTTCTTTTTCATCCCCTGTTTTAATTTCGTCTACGGATTGCTTAACGCTTTCCTCGTATTTATCGCCGTCATAGTTATATCGATATTTGACATCCAGCTACCATACCTGGTAGCAGTAAATAATTAGTTCAGAAATTCTTTTTCACCGAATCATCTTCGGCCAATTTGTTCAATAAGAGCAATCCATGCAAGGATATATGCAAAAAGGCAAAGCACAAAGGCAATATTCTGCACTATTGCACTTTTAATTGACGTGGTAACTATTTGCTCCGGAGCATTTTTTCGTATTCGTATTTCTTTTTCGTCTCCCACTTTAATTTCGCCGACGGATTGTCTAACGCTTTCCTCGTATTTATCGCCGTTATAGTTATATCGATATTTAATATCCAGCATACCGTTTTTCGTGCCGGATACATTGATGACATCTGCTTTTACAACTTTGCTGTCTGTATATGTTTTGTAATCATTTCGTACATAAAAAAACATTAACGAAACGGCAATCGCCAGCAGCACATAGCAAAGTTTTATTATGAGTGATGTTATGTTCTGGATTCTCTCGTCTCTCTCTGCCAGTTTTTTTTCTCTTAGTTTTTCCAATTCTTCCATATCTTCCATACTTTCCATTGGTAGATGCTCCTTTTTAAGTATTTTTTTTGCTCTATTTTTAATATGCTTCTTATTTTCTTCCACGATTGACGAAAATGTTACACTCCGATTCGTTGTAAACCCAACGCTTTTCGATTTAACTTATTCCTCCACAGACGGCAGCATACAGATTGTCATTTTATACATCCATAAGACCGCCAGCTCAAGACACAATCCAATCAATACATCACAGAGCACGGCATAATTGATATCATTATACTTAAGAATTACCTCCGGGCTATCTTTCTTAACCCGGATTTCTTCTTTATCTCCGTTTTTTATTTTTTTCAGATGCTGTACTTTGTTTGATTCATATTCCTTACCAGCGATATTATACCGATATGCTACATTGATATTTTTATCATCAGCACCTTCGACATTAATTACCTTAGCCATTACAAGCTGGCTTCCAGCATAATTGTTGTAATCCTTCTGCGCGTGAAAAAGCATAAGCGCAGCGACAATTACTGCCAGCACGAAGGCATGTTTTCTAAGCAGCGATATTGTGTTCTTGCTTCTGTCGGCTTTCTCAGCGAATTCTTTTTCTTTTAGTTCTTCCAATTCTTCCATCGACAATTTTTCCATTGACAAAGTCTCCTTTTTTAAGTTTTTTTTGCTCTATTTCTAGTATGCTGGAATTTTTTCCGGAAAGAAAGTTTTTGCGAAAAAAATGCCGGCAGGTTTTTCAACATCAAATTTCAACGCCAAAATCTTCTTCAAGCATCACTTCTGTTCATATTTCAATTTAAGCTTCTTCAGTAGTCTCAGTTCCTCTTCTCTTTTTGCTTCCTCTTTTTCTGCCTGTTTTTTCTTTTCCTCTGCTTCGCGTTTTTCTTTGTACCAATCTTTGTGCATTTCTGCAGGTTCAAACAAAAATTCAAGAGGGAATTTGCAAGATATGGAATCATACGTGTCGTAATGTCCGTCGTATGCTACAACATGTACGGAGTCTTTCGTAAAATGAGTTTTATTGATATCCAGCATATTAAATTCTTTGCTTAGGAACCCGATTTCGTCAACAACTTCTCTTACACGAGACATTAACATCGAGTAATTTTTAAGTGTATTCATGGCATCTTCTTTTGTCATCTGAAACATGTTTTTCCACCTTTCTTTATTGTAATTTGCATCTTCAGTATGCCATATTTTTCCAAAAGAACAAAATTTTTGCGGAAATATTTTGCCCGGCAGATTATCCACGCAGGCAAGTTTTCTTAGCAGCGATGTTGTGTCCTGGATTCTTTCGGCTCTTCCAGCCGCTTCTTTTTCTCTTAAAGTTTATTGTGTTTTTAACGATTTTATATTATAATGGAAACTAACAAGTAATAATTAATCGTGATACTTAGGAGGGTGATTATGGCTGACGATGGATATATTAAATTTGGTGATTTCTTTACAGAAATAAAAAGAATTTGTAATTCATTTATAGGGAAAGAGATTATAGACACTTCATTCATTTCTTCCGAGATTTCAATTTTCTATGATAGTTTGGATTGGCGCAATCATTTGCCATGTATCAATATAACTCCAACAGCGATAATATATGACAGGACAGACAATAATATTGAAGGTATTGATGAGTATAGTGCAAATACAGGCAGTATAACAATAATATCTTACAAAACCAAACCAAGCGGTGAAGAAGATGGGATTATACAAGACATCAAAGTCACAAACCATATCTCAGAATTTAATGACTGTTATTTAACTGACATCTCACAAATATTGGATTATATACTTGCCAAAAAAGAAAGAAAAAAAATAATAGCAAAAAACGAAAAGCTAAAGCAGCAAATCCAAGAAAATGATAAAAAAATTAATACGTTAGAAAAAATTATGAAAATTAATGCGTACGACAAAACAATGTTAAACAAAGATTTGAGTAACTGAAAAATATGTAAATTAATGCAAAAAAATTCCCGGAAATATTCTTTCGGGAATTTTTTGCTTTTTCTTTTTTTACACATCCAAATTTGCTTCCGTCGCATTACTGTAAATATACTCTTTTCTCGGCTGTACATCATTCCCCATCAGCAAGGCTGTCAAATCTGAAGCCGCCTGCGCGTCCTCAATTTCAACCTGCTTCAGCATCCTTGTCGCCGGGTTCATAGTAGTCTCCCACAGCTGCTCCGCATCCATTTCCCCGAGACCTTTATAGCGCTGCAGTTTAAAGTCTTTATGCGTTTTTCTGTATTTTTCAAGTGCCTTGTCGTCATACAGATACTCTTCTCTTCCGTTCTTTCCGTTCGGAATCGCTTTATATAACGGCGGCATCGCGATATATACGTGGCCTTCATAAATCAGTTCAGGCATAAATCTGTAAAACAGAGTCAAGAGTAGTGTGGCAATATGTGCCCCATCCACATCCGCATCGGCTGCGATAATGATTTTGTTGTATCTCAACTTGGAGATGTCAAAGTCATTACCATACCCTTCAGAGAACCCGCAGGCGAAAGCATAAACCATTGTTTTAATCTCGGCATTTGCCAGGATTTTATTGATGCTTGCCTTTTCCACATTCAGAATCTTACCCCTGATTGGAAAGATTGCCTGAAATTCACGGTTTCTTGCTGTCTTAGCTGAACCACCCGCAGAATCACCCTCAACTATAAAGATTTCGCATTTTTCCGGGTCTTTACAGTTGCAGTTTGCAAGTTTTCCGTTGCTGTCAAAAGAATACTTTGGCTTTGTCAGCATATTTGTTTTTGTTTTTTCTTCTGCCTTTCTGATTTTTGCAGACTTTTCAGCACAGCCAATAACGGCTTTCAGTTCTTCCAGATGGCGGTCAAAATACATCTGCAGCTGTTCTGAGATAACGGATGAAACCGCTTTTGCAGCATCCGGGTTGTCCAGCTTTGTCTTTGTCTGGCCTTCAAATCTCGGGTCCGGGTGTCTTACAGAAACAACAGCCACAAGACCGTTTCTTACGTCCGCTCCGGTGAAGTTTGCGTCCTTTTCTTTAAGGATACCAAGCTCCCTTGCGTATGTATTGATAAGTGTTGTCAGGGCTGTCTTAAAGCCTGTCAGGTGAGTACCACCCTCTGTTGTATAGATGCTGTTGCAGAATCCGGTCACATTTTCGTGAAATTCTGTTGTGTACTGGAAAGCGCATTCAACTTCAATCCCGTCACTCTTTCCAGAGACAGAAACCGGCGCATCCTGCACTGTTTCAGAGTCTTTCGTCATAGACTTTACAAGACCGATAATACCTTCTTCTTCGTGAAAAGTGATTGACTCTACTTCTTTCTTTCTCTTGTCTTCATAGTGGATTATCAGATTCGGGTTTAAGTAAGCTGTCTGATGCAGCCTGTTCTTTACCTCTTCTGCTCCAAACTTCACTGTATCAAAAATCTCATTATCCGGCAGGAAATTGATTGTGGTTCCATGTCCTTTTGATTTCTTAATCATCGGAAGCAGGCCGTCAATCAGTTCTGTTGTTGGATGCCCTTTTTCGTAAGAGTCATGGAACAGGCCGCCATCACGTTCAATATCAATAGTAAGGCGTTTTGATAACGCATTCACAACAGAAGAACCGACACCGTGCAAACCACCGCTGGTTTTGTATGATTTGTTATCAAATTTACCGCCAGCGTGCAGGGTGGATAATACCAGACGCTCCGCCGAAACGCCTTTTTCATGCATTCCGACAGGGATTCCTCGTCCATTATCTCTCACGGTCACAGAACCGTCTTTTTCCAATGTCACCCAAATCTCACTGCAGAATCCTGCCATATGTTCATCAACAGAGTTATCAACGATTTCATAAATCATATGATTCAGTCCTCGTCTTGAAGTGCTGCCGATATACATGCCAGGACGTTCCCTTACGGCTTCAAGCCCTTCAAGAACTGTGATACTGTCTGCTCCGTAGAAATTAGTATTTTTTGCCATTTTTACCTCTCCTTTTTGTTATTTTTTCTTTTCGCGTTCCACGCGCTTTCTCAGTTCATCAATACCGCCTTTTGTTATGAATTTTATTTTTGGATTGTTTTCAATATCAATCTCATTAATTTCTTTTGATATTTTACGAATTTCTAACCCAGTAACTATTGTTACAACAATAATTACTATACCTGCTATAGACAAATATAATTCTATGCTCATTTTTCCCCCTTACTATTATTTTTTCCTTTCACTCTTGTTTATCTTTGATTTAATTATGCCAAATTTTCTTCATTTCCAATTTTTTTTGCGAATTTCTTTTTGCATGCTTTTTGTTTCTATATTTAGTATGCGGAATTTTTTAAAAATCAGTGCGAAAATACAAAAAACTTGCCGGCCTTAAGTATTCTTTTCATCTCACCAATCAGCAACCTTCTCAATTGCCTCAGCTATTTTTTCAACGTATTTTTCTGCTTCCTTTCTTTTGTATATGTATATGTAAGAAGGATGCTGTACCGGAAGATACCATATGCCGTTATATTCTGTCGCAAAATATTCAAACCCGCGCCAGCGCTTTAGCTTAATGTTTAATTTTTTCTCTACGGCAGAGCACACTTTCTCTCCAAGCAGAATCACGACCTTCGGCTTAACCTCTGCGATTTCTGCAAGCAGATTCTTAAAGCAGCAGTCAATTTCTGCCTTGTTTGGATATCTTAACTTTCCATGCTCATCAACCGGCGGGCATTTTACCAGATTGGTTTTATATCCCGGCTTGCCGCATGCAGCTTCAATCTGTTTAACAAGTTTTCCTGTGTTCGTAGTCTCGGAAAGTGGCTCTTCTCCGATTTTTGCAGATATTCCTACCCACAAGATATCATATGTATTGCTTATTTTTGTATCTGGATTTGAATACCTTTCGGCAATATCGCAATGTATGCAATTAGTCATCATAAGTCCTCCTCTTATGGTTGTTTATACATATAATATGCTGTTTTTTGCAAAAAAAGCTGCCGGCATTTTTGCCTGCAGTTCGTTCTAATAATTCACACTTTTAAAAAGTCTTTATACTTTTTTATAGTTCTTTATACTTTTTATTTCGTTTTATACTTCTTTATACTTTTAGTCATTTTGCACAAAAACAGCCTGCCGATATCCATCGGCAGGCGTCATATTTCCATATTCTCAATCCAACAGCCGTAATCTTACAGCCCAAGTTCTTTTTTCATTTTCTCCAGCTCGTCATCCACATTAGCGCTTCCGCCGTTTTTATACTTATCAAGCAAGGAATCTGCCGTGTTATCATCGGCCGTTTTGTTCAACTCTGTCATTGCCGCAGCCTCATCAAGCATCTTGTCAGCTTTTGCCTCATATCTCTCAAAAGCATCAATACTTGCTGCAGCTTTGTCCCCGCCGGAAAGAACCTGGTTCATATGTTTCTGCGCCTTCGCAGTTGCCATCTTCGCCTTGATTGAATCGCGTTTTGATTCCAGGTTTTCAATATCCCTTACCAGCTTATCGTGCATTGCCTGCATATTATCGGCATTCGCAGCTGTCATATCATAAGTTTTCTGTAGCGCAGCCAATTTTTCCTCTTCCTTCTTTTTTGCTTCCAGAAGTGTTCTTGCATCACCTTCATTCCCTGCACGGAGTGCACTCTCTGCCGCTGCTTTGTAATCGGCAATCTGTTTTTCGCATTCTGTTACTTTTCTTTTTGCATTTTTCTCATCAGCCATCACTGCTGCTGTCTCTTTTTTAACCTCTGCCAGGTCTTTCCTAAGATTAAGCAGTGTCTGGTCAATCATTTTTGCCGGGTCTTCTGCCTTATCCAGCAACGCGTTCACATTTGCACTCATGATATCCTTAAATCTTGTTAAAATTCCCATATTTTTCAGTCTCCTTTTTTATATTTTTTGAGTAAATCATCCGCTTCGGAATTCCCGTTAAGCGGTGTGTTTAATATTTTTTCAGCTTCTTTTGCTTCTTCAGCTTTGTGTTTTCTTCTAATAACCATCACAACGATGATACCGGCAAAAACAACGATAACGCCAATGACTTTTACTGCATTATTGCCGACATCGGCAGCTGTTGTTGATTTTGTCATAATGCGGTCAGCTGTTTTTGTAAAAATGGTTGTGAACATGTCATCAGTTGACATATCAGAATACCAGTACTTGTCAACATATGCCCAGAAAATCTCAATAGCTTCAGAATCCATTACAGAGGAAACTTGCTTTCCGTTGACGTATGCCATATATCCGACATCATTGTCCGTATCTGGTTCAGCGAAATACATATACAAAAATGTACTTTCATTTTTGATATGTTCATCATACCACTTCTTGGCATACTCTTCTTTTGCTGTATCCGTAAGCAGAGTGCTGTCGTAAGCATTTAAGACTATGTATGGCTGTACGCCAGTTTTGTCGTAGAACTGTTTTATTGACTTTTCTGTTTTGGTTACATTGTCAAACCAGCCGATATTATCAATAATGCAATTGTTGTCATATCCTATACCGGATTCCAGCCGCTCCCTGTTCTGTGTACTTTTTGGTACGCTTTTCGTTGAAGACGAATTGGACGACGGAAAGCCGCCAAATGCAGCCACAAGAACAACAACAAATATAATAAGTGATATAACGGCATTAAAGCTTCCCCCATGACTGACAATAACGGTGCTTCGTCTTGGCGGCCGTGGATAAAATCCACCACCGTAGAACCCTCCTCCACGTGATGGCCCACCAAAGCTTCCGCTACTATAACTGCTTCGGCTGCTTCCTCCGCCACCGGCCCGTCTTCCACTGCTTCCGCTGCTTACATGATGGCCGCCACTTGACCGACTGGATGAATGCCCGCCGCCCGAATGGCCGCCACCGCCACCTCCGGCTCCTGCTCTTCCCATAGTTTTTTTACCTCCTTTTTTAAGAATTTTTTTGTATAGTTAATATGCAGAATTTTTAAAAAAGTAGAGCGCTTTTTGGACATTTACAATATGCCGGATTTTTCAGCTCCAAAAAAGACAGCCGGGAAACCCCGGCTGTCATATTTCAATATCACATATTTTTTCAATCAGTCAGCATATACAATTCTCCGTCCACGCATTCATAGTCAATACCCGCGCATGAAAACAGAATGTAATTGTAATCTGTAGATTCGTACAAAGGCTTTCTTGCATAGAATTCGCCTTTTGCATTTCTTATCTTACCGTGCCGATTGATTTCCTGTTTTGGGTACTCTGTCATAATCAGAATTCTGTCAGGATTAAAGCCAAAAGAATCAACAACAAATTTCTTTGCTGCGTCAATATTCATTTCAGGGATATTACCTACAAGCTTATCATATTCTTCCTGGCTGTACAGCTTCTCATTTTCATAAGGCTTCCACTCCAGTTCTTTATCATACAAGAGCTGTAAGTCTTTCATACCTTTTTCCAGCATCCTGATTCTGCACTCCAAAGCTTCTTTCTCTTCTTTGGCTTTCTTTGTCATCTCATTAAGCTTTATCACAGTCGCCTTATCAGTCTCCATCTGGATACATTCAGCCAAGTCTTCGTCATTATTTTTGTACATTTCACAAAACTTGTCTTTATCTACATCCATCTCGAGATATTTGCTTTCAATAATCTCATACATGTCAGCAGGAGGATAGAATCCTGTTCTGTCAGAAAATTCTCGTTCTAACATTTTTGTCACCGTTTTTAACCTTTCTTTTCAGATGTTGTCACTATTTCTTCCTGTATCCTGTCAGCGCGACGCATAAGATAATTGGTTATGCCGCCGTAGAATTTTTCTACGTTAAAACATTTAATCGCAATTACCTCGCCTGTTTTAGAGCTTGTCTCTATCTGCAGGTCTTTTTCATATTTTGGAGGATACGCAAAACAATAACTTAATTTTTCAGCCTTAGCGGATATTTTAAGAAGCATATATTCTTTCGCTTCATCAACAGAACATGTGATTTCAGTCATCTCTATCTCACAACCGCGCGAAGAAGCAAAAATCCATTTGTAGTTTTCCATATTTGCTCCTTTCAGACAATGGAGGATTTAACTCCAAAGTCATCAATGATATCCATTACAATGTCAGCATCAGAATCATCAACCATCATACGGCCAGCATCATCGTAATCGAAATCAATATCATAGGCTTCAAGCTCAGACTCAATGTCCTCATAATTTTCAGCGTCATCAGTATCAATAAAGATTCTTGTCATAATGCATTCTCCTTTCAAATATGTTTCAGTGCATCTTCTGGTTCACTATAGTTCTCGTGTTCAATTTCATGCGCAGTGTAATCAATACGGTATGTATCAAATACATTGCAGGCGGTGAATCCGATATCAACAGCAAACGGAGCATCATGTTTTACAACCTGCAGCTGGTCGATATCCTCGGTACCATGCTTAAAAGCAGCTGCATCTTTCCTTGCGTCTCTTTTTGCCAAATCAACCAAAATCTGTTTAATCTCGCTTACTTTGCAGTAAGTTTTCAAGATTTTGATTCCACTTTCAGCAGAATTTGAAACAGCAATAATCCAGTCATATCTGATTCCTTCTCTCATTGATTTCTCCTTTCTCAGACTTCACGCATCTGCATAGAATCAAGGCGCTGCGCCGTATAGTCAATATGATAATCAGAAAAAACATTGTACGCGTTCAGCACTGTCACCTCATTCGTTTTACTGTCAGCGGTTTCTTCAACATCTGAAATATCCTCAGTACCGTAATTAAAACTCTCTTCATCATTGCTTTTATCTTCCAGGGCGAGCTCTACAAGAGCCCGCTTAATCTGGTCAACACTTCCAATAGCATAAAGCATTCTGACGCCGTCAGCTTCAGTATTTCCGATTGCAATAATCCACTTCGTCAGCATTATTTTTCTCCTTTCTTTTCCTCTTCCTTCGGCTTAGCCAAAACGGAATCTGATTTATAAGGGACTGTACCTGCCGGCACTACAAGTGAAGCGCGGTCAGTATGTACGTGTTGGTCATCAAAGAAAATCTGCGGCTTAAACTCTTTTAAAACATAAGTTTTATCAAGTCCTCCAAGGAAGAACGCCTGATTTACTTTAATTCCCCATGCTCTCAGTGTCTTGATTGTTCTCGCATGAGCCGGTGCGCTTCTGGCAGTAACAAGGGCAGTAACGATTTTTGTTTCGTTATTTTTCCCCTCTTTTTCCTGCTTTGTCTGGATTTTCGCAAGGGCGCGTAAGAACTTCGCCATCGGGCCTTCCTTCATCGGGATATTAGCTTTTTCGCTTTCATTCTTACCAAACGCTTCAAGACCTTCAGCCTTAAAGATAGCTTCTGACTCATCGCCAAACAGTACAGCGTCACCATCAAAAGCAACGCGAAGCTCTGTCGATTCAGTCATATACTTCGCTGCTGATGTAATCATCGTTGCAGCCGGGATGCCGTTGTCAATAGCGGCCTTTGCTGAGTCATCGTTTGCGGTTAAAAACAGGTCAATATCCAATGATTTCAGATAATTGATAATGCTTTCACCGCCGGTAAAGAATCCCCTGCAGATATTAAGATTGTGAGCCTGGATTGAATTAAACACCCGAAGGCTCATATCTGCGGTATTTCTTGAAACAACGATGACCTCAACATCATCTTCGCCAAGTTCAAGCAGGGCTTTCACGACCGGAAAAGCGGCACCGGGCTGAAGAATATCTTTTTCATGTTTTATCTGATATTTTTCATATGCTTCCTTACCTTTTGTTGTGAAGATGTCATCTTCCTTTTCCAGCTGAAACAGCGCACGGCTTGAAACTGCTACCTTTAATTTTCCATCAATTGCATATGCCATATTGTTATTCCCCTTTCTTTGTGTGCATATTGTTTCTACAAAATCAATATGCAGGAAAATACGGCATACAAAATTTTATCTTTTTCCAATTCTGGCAGCCTCTATTTCCATCTGTCTCGCAGCCACACATCCGTCTTCCTGTATCCTCACCTTTTCCCAGTATTTTTCAGCCTTTTCTTTCTGTATTGCTTTTTGCCTTGCTGCCATTATCTTTTTTGCTGTTTTCTTACTTATCAGAATATTTTTTTGCATTTTTTTACCTCCTTTTTCTGCATACAATATGCCAGATTTTCGGCTTTGCAATTGCGGCAGAAACAAGAACCCCAGCGTCCAAGGCCGCTGGGGTGCGTATACTTTTGGTTATAGAATTGCGGCGTAAAACCCCGATGCTTGCGTCGGGGATGAAAGCCGCTTTTTTATTTTCATTACACTGCTTTCTTATGGCAATCTGCCGGCATCGCCTGTATCCATATAGTTTCCAGCTTGTACATCATGATTGATGCTGCCATATGTACAAGCATACCACAGCCAAACATACCGATAATAAACATCATGTTCTCGGCAAACATACCGCGCTTAAACGCAAGATATATGATGCCGTAATATCCCACATTAACAATCAGGGAGTTTATCGCATTGTATATTGTCCTTCCATGGGACACAAACCAGCCATCAATGACCGCAGAAATCATATATGTGATGTAGAACGGAACAAGCGGAAGCACAATCTTCATTATGACATTCCCATCGCTTGCCATTGGGCCACTGATGAAAGATTTCCATCTTGGCATTGTAATCAGCCATACTGCGAAAATCATGATGAGATACCGCCAGCAGTTCTTCATCGTAAGGCGGATTTTGTCGTTCTTCTTGATGACCTCCACAAGGCAGGTGACCGGCACCAGGAGCCAGCCCCAGATAAAGTTATTTGCCACCCAGTAGTTTCCAGACTCAGACACCGCATTGACCATCTTGCAGACCATCACGGCGTAAATGAAATTGTCCAGAAAAATCTGAATACCGGCAAATGCTCCAATTTTGCACCAATCCTTCAAAAAATCTTTCCCCGGCATCGCAAATTTAAGATATCCTTTGCCATATGCAGACAATACGGCAATCAGCCCAATTACTGCGTTAACTGCAATTTCTGCATACGCCGCTCCGACATCCTTGAAGCTGGAAATGAAAATCCAGTCAGCCACAACCTGCAGGCACAATCTGCTTACAAGCAGCCGCCTCACCAGCTTATCGTCATCATTAAGCGTAAATATCATTACCATGAACGTTCCGACAAACCCGGCAAGCATTGACAATGCCTGCATGAACAGGTATTGCACTGCATTTTCTGCATTCATGAATTTAGCGATACTTCCAATTTTCATCATTACAATAATTGTAAACACCGTATACACCGCAAACGACGCCAGAAATGCTGCACAATTCTTATCCGGTGCTGTCTTTTCCTTATCAGGTTTCAGCAGAAAATACAGAGGAACCGTCAGCGCCGTCACCAGAACCTCATCAATCAGGTCAAACCATTCTATCTGACCCATTATGTTTATATCGACGCCGCTGACCGCCACAATTTGCATTCTTATCAGCAAATATACCGACGGCAGCAGGGCATACAATATCAGCGACCCGTACAATTTGAAATCTTTTTTTGTCATTTTCTTAATCCTCCGTCTTCTTTTTATACAATATGCCGCATTTGTTTTCTTTTTATATTTTTTTGCGGATTTTTTTCTTCTACCATATTCCAAATCTGGCATATTAAATCTGAAACCATTAAAAACTATAAAGAAAGGAAGTAAATAGAATTATGGATGGAGTTAGATTTAAAACCCGCCGTATCAACATATGGAATTCGGCAACTATTGATATTGAGGTAGATGACGGCGTAAAAGTTGTTGATTTCAGTAAAGCTGAATCTAGTATTGAGTTAAGAAGTGTAAAAAAACAGTTTCCGAGCGTTGAAACTCTTATCATAGGAAAGTCAACATCAATTTTGGAAATTTCAAATTTTATGTTTCCAAACGTGAAAGAAGTCATCTCCGATGACAATCAAAATTTCAAATCGGGAAATGTGCTAATTAAACATGACTATAGCGGGTTTAAGCTTTTAAATACCTTTTGTAAACAGGCAGATGAGGTCATAGACCTGCAAGATGTCATCTCTATTAGCAATTATGCTTTTGAAGGATGTTTGTCAAAAAATATTATCAACATCAAGCTTCAATATACAGAGCAGTATGCCTTTCATGGATATCCGTATATGGCATCTGTTGAATATGTCAGTGGAGCGTATTGTGTCGGGAATATCTGTTTAAGCATTGACGAAGACGCTGATGTTGTTGAAATCCCAAAGAACGTTGAAAGCGTTGTCATCAGCGAAGATTTTAGCGGTAGCACAAAAATTAAGTGTAATAAGCTTATTATAAATAACGCAAAAACGCTTGAATCATGTTCATATGTCACTGGTTTGTCCTGTGATACTATCTGTATAGCTTATGGTGGATACATAGACACAAACCGCCTTAACATTATGGAGTCCAAATGCTTTGAAGTTGTAGGCAACAACAGATATACAACCCGCGATGGATTTTTATATGACTATTCAGGGAAAATGCTGCTTCTGTGTCCAAAATTACGAGGAGGCAAAATTACTATCCCAGACAAGACAAGATATATTGCTAAAATAGCATTCCGCAATAATCTTAATATAACAGAGCTTATCCTCCCTGATAGTCTTACATTCATAGGGGAACAGGCCTTTTCGGGATGTAAAGCATTATCTTCTATTGATTTTGGTAAAGGTTTATCCCAAATTGGAGATAGCGCACGAAATAAGTTTGTATTTTCTGATTGTCATGAATTAAAGAAGCTTCATATTCCTTCAAATATTAAGTCTATTGGCTCTAGTGCTTTTTCAAACTGCAGTTCATTACAGGAGATAATATTTGATGAAGGGGTTGAGATAATTGACGAATCTGCATTTTCATGGTGTGAATCCGCCAAAACTATTGCTTTTCCTGAATCATTGCGCTACATGTATCAAAACGCATTCTCAAAGGCAAATAAAATCATAACTAAAGATTATCTTCCTGATGGTTTATTTAATGCTGCTTTTGTGGCTGATACACCATCGGAAAATAATATGTATGACATTGTAGAGATTACTGACGGTAAATATAAGTTATTTTTACCAAGATACCTTGGCCGAAATGCTATTGACGATTATGCACATGATTTTTATCTTGCCAGGTTTTCTGATATTGCATCAAAGGACAGCTACGAAAACAAAATCTTAAACTATATTTCGTTAGTTCCATTGAGGCAAAATTTATCAATTTTACTGTATGGATACAATCACGATAAGGACTTGGGGACATATCTCAGAAGAGCAGCTTCAAGTATTATACAGCGTTTTGTAAATAACGACGATGACGAAAGGCTTGTTGAATTTTTACGGTTTGGTCTTACATCAGCAAATACTCTTGGCAAGTTCCAGAAGAATATGAATCCTGAGAAAATGCCATTGTCATCCGCTTACATACTGAACGAAATTAATAAAACAGGTAGCAAAAAGTCAAATACATTCAGGATTTAAAAATAGCAGCTTCGGCTGCTATTTTTTTGGGATTTCAAAATCAAGCATACTATATCTGAAAACAAAACAAGAAAGGAAGAGTAAAATGAGTAAAAATGTAAAGTTTAAAGTAGAAAAACGTTCATATCCAAGAAATAGCGCAATCGTTGATATTGACGTTGACGATGGAGTCCAGGAAGTTACGTTTGGCGGAGATACATGTCTTGATGTAGACTTGTATGATGTTAAAAAACAGTTTCCGGATGTGAAAAGGCTTATCATCAAAAACAATATTGCATCAATCTCAATATCAAACTTTATGTTTCCGAACGTGGAAGACGTAGTCTCTTACAACCGCAATTATCAATCTGGCAAAGGCAGACTTGTCTATTGTGGAGCCGGACACTATAAGTTGCGCAACATGTTTATCAAACATGAAGGCGACAAGATTGATTTAAGCGATATTCTGCGAATAGGAGATAAAGCACTTGAAGGGTGCATGTCAACATCATTCATATCTGCAGGCAACTTCAGGTATATAGATGAAGACGCATTTACAGACTACCCTCCAGCTTCATTTGGCCCGTTTACCAATGGGGTTTTGGTCTGTGGTAATGCTATTGCCGGAGTTGATACGAAAGCAAAAGAGCTTGTGATTCCGCCTAAAGTTTCAATGTCAGGCATTAAATCACAGCCGGATGTCACATTTAAAAAAATAACCATTACAAGCGAAAAAAATATGGGGGCAATTTACAAATTCAGTGCAGAAGTATTATATATAGACTTTGATACTATAATGACTTTTACAAACTGGAGGAATATGAACATTAAAAAAGTAGAGGTTTCTAGCTCTAATGTGTTCTATACATCAAGAGATGGTATTTTGTATGACAAGACAGGAACCATCCTGGTCAAGTGTCCTGTAAATTACTATAAAGACGAAGTTGTAATTCCTGAGGGTGTAAAAAAGATTGCCGAAACCGCATTCATGTCATGCCATATCAAATCTGTTAAATTTCCAGATTCACTGGATTTAATTGAAGACCGTGCATTTTTTTGCTGTGACGAACTTGAGAGTATTGATTTCGGAAATTCTATTTTTTCAATCGGTGGAATGTACAGCGAATCTGTGTTCTCATACTGTAAATCATTAAAGCGGATAACGTTTCCTTCTCAGATTAAAGACATCGGTGACCGTGCATTTATTAATTGCATCAACTTATCTTCTGTCACGCTTAATGAAGGGCTGTTGTTCATTGGAGAGTCAGCATTTTCAAATAATAAAGCTCTTACAGAGATAAACATCCCAGCAACAGTGCAAAAACTTGCCGACAGGTGTCTTGATAACGTGAGAAGAATCCATATCAGCGGTTATCTGCCAAAAGATTTCTTTAAATCATGCATACGGAACTCAGAAGACGATTATAATTATTCAGATGATAACATATATGATATTGTGGAAATTACAGATGGGACATACAAACTATTCATCCCACGTTATATAGCAGCACGGGATATCGCAAAAATGGATGATACATTTTATATGCGTAAATTCTCCGACATTGTATCAGACAACAAGTTTGTGGAGTCTATACTTGACATGGCATTATATACAGAAACCAAACAGAATCTTGCCATTTCCATTTACAAATACAACAACAGCTCTTCTATCAAAACCTATCTTAGAAGAACTGCAGTAAACCTGACAAACCGATTGCTTGATTCCAAAAAGGAAAACGAGCTGGTTGATTTTCTGAAATTGAACATTATGTCATCGTCTTCAATGAAAAAACTTCTTGCAGACGACAGAATTCATCAATTCACATTAGCAGAAGCTTATTTACTAAACGCAATCAGTCAGTCTGACGGCTCATCTAAAACTTTTAAACTCTAAACTAACTAAAATGAGCAGGCGATAATCGCCTGCTCATTTTTCTTCAGCTTTCAACAAATTTATATATTTCTTCAAACACACGCTCGCATCCAGCATCATGCAGAATATCATGAGTGCCCGGGAAAGACATAATATCTGTATTTGGATTATATTTCTTATATTTTCTATATACTTTTTGTATTCCTTTTCCAAATCCCGAAACCGGGTCATTCTCGCCATACATGAACATTGTCGGGATAGTATTGTTTGGCATTTTTAAATGAACGCTCGCAAGTTCCATTCCTTTCAGGAATTCACAGAAAAATCCAGGTGTTACACTTGTTTTCACAAGTCTGTCATCTTCATATTCCCGACGCTTTTCCTCATCAGTCAGCAGCCAATAGTTTTCTGGCTTTCCGGGAAATTTTTTGGCATAGCTGCCAAACAGAAGTTTTTTGATGTCATCAGAGATGTAAGCCATCTTTCCGGCATATTTTTTACTGATTTTTTTCTGCATCAGTTTCATCAGCATTTCCTGCTGGTCTCCCGTTCCAATCAGGATTTCCTTTTTATACGGGAGCAGGCTTCCCATTGTTCTTACAGCATAAGAACCAAGTGAAAAACCAAGAATATACACCGGAAGGCCAGGATATTTTTCCTGAACATACTCTCTCGTTTTTTCCGCATCATCGTAAACATTTCTCCAGTCAGCAAAGTACAAACCCAATGATTTTTGAGTGTTGCTTCTTCCATGGCTTATAATGTCATTGCCAAAGACAACGTATCCACGAGATGTAAAGTATTCAGCAAAGGATTTATACCTCCATACATATTCTGTCATTCCATGACATATCTGTATCATTCCTTTCAGATTGCTTTTGTCCTCTGGTGTGTAAATCTCAAGATGCATAACCGCGTTTTTATCGCTTGAAGTAATTGCTATACAAGTTCTTTCCATTTTTGCATATCTCCTATCTTAATTTTTCTTACAATATGCTGTATTTTTCGCAAAACGGAAATTGTCAGCAAATACTTACTGCAATGTTACTACTTTTCCCATAAACAACACCTCGTCATTTGTGGAATCATAGATTAAAAACGCAAATGGCCTTGTCAGGTCTACATTCTTCACAATCGGGTCAGGTGATGCAAGCGAACATGTCTCCATAGAGATTGAAGTCACTGCTGCCGCTTTTGTTCCGTTCTCATCCAGCTCCAGTTTTGTCTTCTGTAGCACAGAACCGACTTTCAGCTTTTCATCTGAGATACCAGAAAAGTCTGCTTTATTTGAAAAGATATTTTTAAGTCCCATGTTGCCTAAGATATCACTTAATTCAGCTGTTGTTTCAAAATTCAGCTTTGGCATTTTGCAGTATACTTCATCATACTCCGGCTCTGATTTTAACAAGTCTTTAATATCAAGGCTATCAAGTGTGAAATCATCTTCATTTTTTGGCAGAATGCCAATAAATTCCAGACCGTTAGCATAGCTTTTTCCAAAGGCTGTTGCTGAATCATTTTCGTAATAAACATCGCCTTTGCTTTCCATATATTTTGTTTTTTCTTTTGCCCCGAATTTTTCTTCTTTGTCTGATAACTCCCACGGAGAAGACCATCCAGACTCAAAATATAAAGAGTTTGTCAGGAATAATTTACTGTCCTGATTAATCGCTTCTGGCTTTACGATTTCTGAAATAAGGCCTTCAGTGCTTTCATTACACCATTTATTGATTATGTTGCATGTCTTCTTCTTGTCTGAAAAATCAAGAACCTGCGCTTCTGCGTTGAAATTGTCAGATACATTTTTCTTAAAGGCATCTTTAAGTGTCAGGCCTTTGTTAAGCCATAGTGCATCAGCAATCTTTAACTTTGAAGAATAGCCGTATGTCTGTTCTTTATTGCCCGGGTTGAAATATTTAGCTGCTTTCAGGTAGTATTTCGCATATTCCGTAAAGTTATCTGTTCCAAGATAGTCAGATAAAACTTTTTTCGTGTCACCTTTTGCACCTTCTGCAATCATGCCAAGAGCAAAATTAAGGCTTGTCGGGCTGAACATCACGTTTGATGTCTCATCTCCTTTCGCCACCTCATCAGTAAGGTTGACTGAATTTTGGAAATTCGCAGCCTTATCTACCTTCGGAGCTTCCTCTTCTGTTTCGTCGTCTGATGTGTAACTTACATCTTCAATATCCGGCATGCTTGCATATGTTGTAATCAACGGAACCGTGGCAAGTGACGCCGCCAGGATTCCGGCTAATATTTTTTTATTAATCATAGATAATCCTCCTGTTTTCAGTATATCATTTTTTAGTTTCATATATGTAATATGAAGAATGCTGAATTTTTTTGACGTTTTTTTTGCATATTATTTTTAAGATTTTGATTTTAAGAAACAATACTGGAGGTAAAAAAAATGGAATACGCATATTATGCAAAATTAATAAAAGACGGGTTTCACACACAGTGTACTTTAGATTTGGAATCCGGAGCAGTTAAGATACAGGAGGTGCCGTTCGAATTCAGGAATACTGAGGCATATGAGGCTGCGCATTTGTATGCAAGAACCATTAAGGACGAAAAAGAACGACATGATGCATACTGGAAGATACAAAAACAGCTGGAATCAGATATTGTACAATGCGAAGCAGAGCATCAGTGGAGACATGGAGGGAAACATATACGCCAGGCGATAATGCCTCGCGATACATCGTGCTTCGTTTTGGAAGAAAGAACAGATGCCTTAATGGCAACATATGACTTCTTATTTATGTTTTCAACAAGCAAATTTTTGTAATACAACAAGAACCCCGCAGAAAAACCTTCTGCGTGGTTCCGTTCTGCACCACCTACTCAATCTCCATATCCATATCCATATCATAGTCATCAAAATCAAATCCGGATGCCGATGGGCCATCGAACCCGTCTTCGCTATCAAGACCCCTGAACCCGTCATCATCTCTTCCTCCGAATCCATGGTCTAGGTTATCAGCTCTGTTCTGATTGATATACTGCTGTCGAAGCATGAAATCATTTCCAATATCTTCTTCATCCAGCCAGTTATCAAGGTCTTCACTTTCATCGTAGTCGAAATCATCATCAAGGATTTCATCGTCTCTATCCAAATCATCTACTTCGCCTCCGATTTTGTAATCCTCACTAATGTCATAATCGTCTTTGTCCTCTTCAATAAAATCATCTTTATCCAGGTCGTCTATTTCCTCTTCCTGCTCTTCCTCCAGGTCAGGCTCTTCATCATCGCGAATCAAGTCATTCTTGTCTAAGTCATCCATCTCACTTCCAATTTTGTAGTCATCACCAATATCATAATCATCTTTGCTTTCTTCAATAGAATCCTCACGGTCAAGAAGCTTACCATATTTTTCATGGTCTCTCCTCTTCTTCTCAGCTTCCCGTCTCTTTTGTTCTTCCATCTCCTGAGACATAGACCTACCGCTTCTTTCAGGCGCTGTTTTAATTTCTTTAAATCCTTCGTTTATATCGACCTTATGCATCTGGCCAAGTTCAAAATGTTTCATTGTTTTTCCCTCCTGAATTTCTATATATTTTTGCTTTTTTGTAAAAATCAGGCAGCCGCTTTGCCGGCTGCCTTTTACAATATGAGAAATATACAATAATATGAAATGCCGGATTTCGTATCTGCTCTTTCTTGCTCTTTTTGAGGCTGATTTTGTAAGTTCTTTTTTTGTTTTCAGCTCACGCATTTCATGCACGCAAAAACCCCGAAAATTTCTTTTCGGGGCTATACATATCAGGAAGCGAATTCTTCTTTTTTATCGCCATACATTTCTCCTGCTACCTGTAAGCATTCGTTAAGAAACAGGTTCTCAACATCTTCAGCCGCAGTGCTGACGGCGATAGTGACGCCTGAAATATAAAGTTCTTCTTTGGCTCTGGTGCAGGCAACAAACAAAAGTCTGTTCTTCTCCGGAATATCTTCCGGTTTCAAATCCCTACCGTGCAGCTTTGTAACAGAGCAGAACACGACTGGCCATTCTTTACCTTTTGAAGAGTGCATTGTGGAAAGTACAACTCCATTGTATGCCTTTTCTTTCCTTGCGGTCTGCTTCTGGCCGAACCGGTCAAAATCAATAATATATTCGCATACCTCCGGAAGGTTTTCTTTTCTTACTGCTTCCTCTTTCGCGGTATTAATGTCCTCAAGAAAGCTCTGGTAAATTTCATCATTTCCATCAGGGTCAAGAGCCATGAATTTTTCAAACAGCGCTGATACATCAGAAATTTCCTTCACTTCATTTTGAAGTTCCAGCATACTTTTCCTGATTTCATCTTCTGTCATTGTCATTGCCTTGCCTTTATCTCTGACATTGATATACATGGTACCGTTAAGCTCGCTGCTGCTCAGCATGAACTTCACAAGTCCAATGGCGCCAAGAACACGTGGATTTTCCAGAATCGGCTCCGGGTTGATACTAACAGACTCAATGCCGCGTTTCTGCAGTAAATCTGCATATTCTACCAGCTCAGCATTTGTCGGGGCAAGAATTGCAATTTCATTTGCACTTCTGCCATCTTCTTTTATCAAAGCCTCAACATTCCTTATGATGTATTCCTGTTCTTCGTCTTTCGTACGGCATTTTTCAACCTCTACATGTTTTCCAAATCCATTTGTAGATACAGGCTTTTTGTCAATTCTGTCTTCGTTAAACGAAATCAGCTTTGTTGCAAAATCAACGATATTGACTGTTGAACGTCTGTTTTCCATCAGCCGAACATCAGTGCCATTCTTATCGCCAATCATAGCAAAGAAATCTTTGATAAGCTCAACGTTTGCTTCACGGAATCCATATATACTCTGGTCGTCATCACCAACGATAAACAATGATTTAACGCATTTCGCTTTTCTCATTTCATTGATGATTTTAAACTGTATGTTTGATGTGTCCTGGTACTCGTCAACGGAGATGTGCTCAATTCCAACCTCGTCAAACAAGTCTGGTTTCAGTCTCAGCAGTCTAAGAACGCCAAGCTCCTGGTCACTATGTTCAATCAGGCATGCTTCACTTTTGTACTTATCATACTGCATATACATGCGATATATAGCTTCAACCGTTTCATTTTCAAGACGTGTCTTTTCCTGAAAGTCTTCCTGTGAAATTCCGTCCATGATATCGGAAAAATATCCCTTCATCAATTCAAGGATTCCTTTAGCACGGAACATATCAAGGTAAAAGTTTTTATACTTGTCTGCCAGCTCTTCAATAGTGCTGTTCTTGGACAGGATTTCCTCAATGATTTTTGTCCGCTGGATTTCATTAATAAGTACTGGCGGTTTTTTGTATCCAAGCAGATTATAATACTGCTTCAGCAGCGAATCACCGAATGAGTGGATAGTAGATATTGTGATTTTGTCAAAATCTACATCAATCCCTGCGATACTACAGAAACCTTTGATTCTGTCACGCATCTCTCCGGCTCCGGCATTTGTGAATGTAAAGCATCCAATCTTTTCAGGGCTTACTCCTGCTTTAAGAAGATTCATAATCCTGTATGCCATCGCAGTCGTCTTGCCGCTTCCGGCAGTCGCGATAACACGGATATTGCCCTCCAAAGCATTTGCTGCCTTTTCCTGGTCAGGGCTTAAAATAGGCAGAGCTTTTGGCTTCGGTCTTTCCTCTTCTGTAAGCGGGATTGATGCGTCATGGTACCCGCAGAGCATTCTTGAAGAACAATTCTTGCATTCCCCGGAAAGGGCTGAATTGCCTTCCAGAAATTCTCTGAGCTTTGGTGCATATATGTCATCAATCGCCTTCATCGTATCTTCTGAATAGATAACAGACAGCGAGATGACATTGCCGCCTTTTCCATCAAAGAAGTTATCGCTGTAATGCTTATCGTCTTCCCTGTCTTTTTTAAGGTAGTAATAGCTTGCACGCAGCAGGATTGGCTGGCCACCAGCACATTTATGCGTGTCAACCCATTTCTGCATCTCTTTTATCATGACGTACAGTTCAAGTCTTGTCCCAATTCCAACGTCAAGTATCTTTGATGTCTCTTTGACAGCCGGCTTATTTGGAAAAATCCTTACAGCCTCAGCGAGGTAAACCTCTTCTTCATCGTAAACCCATTTTCTGCCTTCTTTATGCTTATTGGTTTTTACGATATGCGGGCCAAGGAATGCGAAATCCATCTGGCATTCAAAATTGGCTCCACAGAGATTGATAATCGGATGACCAATGACAATCGGTCTTCTGGTCTCATTATTCAGATACCTTTCAATATCCCTCAAATCATCTTTCGCCTGCATCTGCTTTGTCGCTTCCGTAGGCATCTCAAGGAATTCGTAAAAAGTATCAATCAGCGCCTGAGTGCTGAATCTGACAGAACCAGTCAGCTTACCAACAATCACATCGTTGATGAACCGGCGCCGTGCAAATTGTGACTCATCGTATGGAATTTTAACATCCTCCGCTTTGCATCCAATCGCATCTTTCGCCATAGCCTTAATCATATCAGCATCATTTCCGAAATTCATAATTCCTGAAATAACGATACCTGTAACATCAGGCATACCTTCCTTATCAATCCTTGGAATTTTATTTACTAATTCCTCTCTTTTCCCGCAGCGGTATACACCATGCAGCTTTCCTGATTCGTAAATTTTTTTTGCTTCCATTTTTGAAGTCTCCTTTCTTTATTTGTTTTACAAAATCAATATGCCGGATTTTTGCCGCGGCGAAATCAGGCAGGCAGGCACTTACACATATTCTGCGGCGGGCGGGTAATCGTTTTGCCGTTTTCATATGTAAAGCATGAAACATCAAGCGGAGTATTGTATTTCTGAACATTTTCAAGCTTCAACACATAATTGTAATAATGCTTCGGGTCTCCAGTCCATCCGATAAGCTTACGGTAAGCTGCAAAATCGCTATCACTATACCACCATCTAGCAGGAGCTTTCTCTTTCTGTCTGCACCAGCACAGATACATCTGCTGCATTTTTTCAACTGAAAGGCCGTCAAGCTGCGGTAAACCTGAGGGCATATATGCAGCCTGCAGCGTTACGAACACCTCTTTTACGTCTGCCTGACCTACAACCTTTCCGGCTCCGCCGTTCTTTTTCGTTTCGTAAAAATATAAAGTATGGCTTCCGCCTTCCAGCAGCTCGTTTACAACTTTTCTGCGAAACTCTGCTGTTTTTATTCCGGAAAAGATTGCATTTGTATATTCCGGATATATACTGAGAAGTATTTTTGCCATTATTTTTCATCCTTTCTTTTTTTTGCATTGTTTATATCTGCCGGCAAAATCGGCTTAAACCAGCCGGCATGAAGTTAACTTGTAAAACTTACGACCGATATCGCCTTCTGCTTTGTCGGCAACATCTTACCATACATTTTTTCGCACAAGCCGCACAGCCTTCCGTCAGTCAATAACCTTCCTCCCGGCTTGACCGGCCAGTGCTCTTCCGTCAGCTTTCTTTACAGGGCACAACGCTTTCCGGTTATCAACATCTTCCGTTCCGGCATCAGCCGACCAGCAATCTCCCGCCGCCACATCTTTCTTTACAGAGCAAATCTCAGCCTTTCGCTTTCTTTTTCTATTTTCTTTCTATTTTTTGTTCTTTATTTTTTTTGCTTTTTCTTTTCCATTCTCTACCTACCCTTTCTTCATCCAATATACCGAATTTTTATTTTTTCCGTATTTTTTTGCGGATTTCTGCACAAAAAAACAGCATCCATTACTGGATGCTGTAAGTTTTCTTTTTTTGCGTTTTTTGTACAAAAGATTTTATGCATATTAATATTGAAATAATTAATGCACAACAAAGAAAGGAATGATGAAAATGAAAAAAAATTACAGTTCAATAGGTGAATGGGTAAAAAGAAACAGCGTATCATTTTTAGTAAGCGACGGTGTTTGCATGGATATCAAAGTAGAGCCAAATACGGAAGAGGTAGATTTTGGAGATTTATATGGCATACGTTTAAATTTTGATTGCAATAAAAAATCATTTCCAAGTGTTAAACGTTTAAGGTTTGGTGAAAGCAATGAACTATATATTAAATTTTCAAACACATTGTTTCCAAACGTAAGGGAAATCGTATCTACGAATCTGAAGTATCCTTCCGGAACAATGCTGATAAGAAAATTGAATGACGCAGAAAATCTTTTGCTTAATACCTTCTGCTTGGAAGAAGATGAACCACTGGATTTAAGAGGTATAACAGATATCGATGAAGATGCCTTAATTGGTTGCAAATCAAATCAGGTTATCCATACAGAAGACATAGTAAATGTTTCAGTTAAGGCATTTGAAAAATCTGGCCTGGCATGCATGAAAAAGCCTTTTGTTGACGGAGTAAAAATGGCCGGAACCATCGCATGCGATTTTAATAAAAACGCAGAAAAATATATAATCCCAAATTTCGCAACAGCAATGGCTACGTTTCTTGATTATAATATGGATGCAACTATGATTATAAAATGCAACAAGGCTTTCTTCAGGCGAGACATGTTTTATTCTGTACCAAACAACTTAGTATTTATGGGCACAGACCATATGTCTGAAGCAAATGTAAAATACTTGAAGCGATATAATGCCAAAATTAGTTCAACTAATCCAGAATATACAACTATAAATGATATTGTATATACGAAGGATATGCGTAAAGTAGTCTCCTGCTTTTGCCACAAAATTGATGATGTAACTATAGAAGATGGAGTAGAAGAGATTGGAAATGGTGCATTTATTGATTGTCAAATTACCTCTGTAAAAATTCCTGAATCAGTCAAGAAAATAGGGGATGACGCATTCAGAAACTGCACAAAACTTACCATTATAGAAACTCCTGGCGCGTTAAGCGAACTTAATGATTATGTGTTCTATAATTGCGGAGCATTAGAAACAGTCAAAATAAATGAAGGAACAAAAACAATACACGAAAAGGCATTTATAGGAGCCAGCATAAAAAAACTATTTATTCCAGCTTCTTTTGGAGGATTTGACAAATATGGCTATATTAATGCACAGATAATTGTTTTTGCTTCAGACGATATTCCGGATAATATCGTTGAAAGAACAGCCGCAACAAAAATAATCACACCATCTCGCACGATTTATCTTCCAAACAGAGATTCAATTACCAAGGAAATCAAAGACGAGATAAATTCTTTGCTGAATTCTCAGAAAACAGGGTTCGCAGAACCGCTTTATAAAACATTTGGCAAGAATCCTAATCTCAAACGTATTCTTGCATTTCATGAATATGGGGTCTTACCTAATGAAGAAATAAAGAAATACTTAAAAAGAGTAGGAAAAGCTTTGGCGAAAGAATTCATCGATAAAAACGAAGCCGAAAACCTTGCAAAACTAATACAGTATGACGTCTTACCTACTAGAACATTAGAACAGATACCAAAGGCAATAGACGAAATTGGTTACGTTGATTTGCTTGATGTCAAAAAACTCATTTTGGATAAGATTGGTAAAAGTTAAATTTGACGCTGTAAACTATGGTCGCCTGAAATTTTCAGGCGGCATTTTTTTGTGTGCATTGCAGCAAAAAAAACAGCATCCATCACTGGATGCTGTAAGTTTTCTTGTGCAGTTTTTTCTTGGCATATGACAATTGCACTTTTTGCATTGCTCCACTCGTATTCAGGAAGAACCTTGCCAACAATTGAGCATATTCCCTTTTGAGAATGCCATAAAATGGAATGGAGTACTCATCGAAAACGGTCATTACTGGTTTTCCAGCCTTAGAACTTTTTCGGATGTAGTGCTCTCCTGTCCACGGAACGGATAACGGTTTGGAATTTTCTTTCAGCAGCTTCGTCCTTAAATTCAGAGCTGCAGCGTCTGACGCATATGTTATCTTTTTGCTGTATCCCAAATCGCAGCCGTCCACTGTCTCCTCATCTTCAGCCGCAACTTTTTTTCTTGATATTTTTAATTCCTTAGCATGAATCCTGGCGTATTCCTCATAACAGGAATAATCAGACTCAGAAAAATTTGTTGTGACCTTGTATCCATTTTTCTGCATTTCTTTCTTGACTTCATCAGGGATACAATTTAGAAACTCCTGGACAAACTCGGTAAGAGTGAGTTCTTCTCTGTGAGAAATTTCTCTAAGCGGTTTGAATGCCTCATCTCTTTCAGCCTCTAACTTGGCGACATCTTCTTTTTGTGTTGTAGGACGCAAAGAAAGAAATTTCTTCTGTGCAACATATGCTGCTTTCAGTGCATTTCTGATATCTTCCGGAACCTCAGATTCATCAATATAAACCACATTCTTATCTCCGGCTTGTCTGCCTTCCACACCGAATTCTCCCGTTGTCACATATTCGTTGATAACTTTCATTGCCGGCTTTAAATCTTTAAATTCCGGAGGGTTTTCACGTTTAATTTCAATCCCGTATTCGTCTACTTCGTAATCATCTTTTAAAATTACAAACTGCATATTTAATTCCCCTTTCTTCGTATACAAAATTTATATTTACAACTGCAATATGCCGGATTCTTCCACACACGAAAAAACCGGCTTCATTTTTTATCGCAACAAAAAAAACAGCATCCATTACTGGATGCTGTAAGTTTTCTTGTGCAGTTTTTTCTTGATATTGCATACCTGCCATCGTTTCATACTTCCATCAGTGTTCAGAAACAACTTTGCCAGCATTTCTGCATATGCTTTTGTCATTATGCCGTAGAATGGAATGATATATTCATCATATACAACCATTACATGCTTTCCTGCTTTGATTTCTTTTTTGATATAGTTCTCTCCTTTCCACGGAACAGGTAAAGGTTTTGAATTTTCTTCCAACAATTTGATTCTCAGCTTCATTGCCTTAATGTCTGTCGTATAAGTGATTTTTCCATTGAATTCCAAATCACAAGTTTTGACCGCATCCTCATCATCTGCAGCTATTTTCTTTCGAGAGATTTTTAATTCTTTAGACGAAATCTTCGCAAACTCTTCATAACAGGAAAAATCCACATCAGAAAAATTCGTCATCACCTTATATTCGTTGTCAATTATCTCTTTTTTGATTTCATCAGGAACATGTTTAAAAAATTCCTTCACAAAATCTAAGAGTGAAATTTCGTCCTTATGCGAAAACTCATCAAGTGCTTTCATCGCATTATCATAATCAGCCCTCAGTCTTACTGCTCCTTCTTTTGTCGTTCTGGATACAGGAGAAATATATTTTTCTCTTGCTTCATAAGCTGTTTTCAGCACAGTCTTCACATCATCTGGAACCTCATTCTCATCAACGTGAACCACATCAGGACTATCGGCAGGCCTGATTGTCAGGCTGCATTCTCCTGTCTGCAAATATTCGTTGCATTCAGTAGCAATCTTATGTTTTATTTCAACTCCATATTGGTCCAACTCATACTCGTCTTTCAAAATTACAAACTGCATATTTAATTCCCCTTTCTTTGTATACAAAATTTATATTTACAATTACAATATGCCAGATTTTTCAACACACAAAAAAACCGGCCGCATCTCTGCAGCCGGCAAATCAGGCATTATCTTGCAAATTTCTTTGCAAGTTCTTTTGCGTATTCTTTTGCCATGTCGTCTTCAATAGCAATCTCATACACTCCGGAATACCAGGTTGAGAACTTGTCTCCTGTCCACATGTAACTGTTAATAGGCATAGATACCGGGAGCAGTTTTTCGTTCTTTTTGATGTCTTTTTTATATGCTTCCATCTCTTCAGCCTCATCACACATCATCCAGTTGCCGTCATACTCTTCATAAGCATACGGAATGTTTTTGTTGTATTTATATGCAATTACATTTCTGATGATGTAGATATGATTGTCATCGTATCCAAGAGCATATGGGGTGCTGCCGACAGAATATCCATACTGTTTCATTGCATCTTTCACCCTGTCAGGCAGTGCTTCGTAGAAAGCATCAACAAACTCATCTCTGCTGATTACACCTTTTGCATCACGCAGTTCTTTCATTATCGCGCATTCATCTTTCTCAAGTTCAGTCAGCTGCTGACTGATTTCTTTAAGGAATTTAGTACGCTTGTCTTCTACCTTTTTTCTTGCTGTGTGGTTTTTTGCAAGGTGCTCCAATGCCGTCCGGAGAGCCGGAGGTACATTTCTGGTGTTTTTGCAGTTCTCCGGAGACGGGGATAAATGCTTTACGCCAAGCTCGTCAATATACAGGTTATCTTCCACCTGTACCGCATATACAGTTTTTTCATACACATTTAATTTGATTATTTTTGCCATTATTTTTTCTTCCTTTCTTGTTTTGTATTTGTATATACAATATGCCGGATTTTGCAGACAGCAAAAAAAAGAGACGACTAAGTCGTCTCTTTGTAGCTTACTGCAACAATATCTACTAGCCCTGCAAGTCTTTCAATACAATATTCGGCAATATGTACGTATACGAGTCGTTGCTTTTTCTTGGTTTTGGTTATTTTTGTTAACGCATATACCTTGTCGAGAAAATCATATGTTTCATCTGGGTTGACGGTGGCTCCATCAACGTATTTTTTTACCTCTTCTTTTTCAATCTTGTATTTTTCTGCAAGATACTGAACAACTGCTTCTACCGCCTCGTTGTTAGATTTGACAAAACCTCCCAATTGAATATATTTTTGCATTTTTTTGTATCTCCTTTCTTTGTTCTGGTTGACTACAATATGCAGGATTTTTGCCTACAAAAAAATCCGGCTGTATTTCTACAGCCGGCAATTATCAATCTTTGTACACAAATCCATCAGTTAACTTTGCGACAATTTCTTTTGCATATTCTTTTGTCAGTTTCTTTTCCAGCTTGATTTTGTATGCTGAAATACACTGCAGACCATCTTCATTGTCGTAATACAACTTGGCGATATACTCCGCATTAATCGACAGTGATTTTCTATATGTCTTAACCATACGTTGATACTTCAGGTATTCTGCAGCGTTTTCATACATCTCCCAGTCTCCGCCTTCTTCACAATGCATGAACGGCAGAGATTCCAGACCGCACCTTCTGAATCTTATTCCTCGGACATTTAAAATATACATGACATTTTCATCCACTCCCTCGCCAGGAAGTACCGTGTCGCACCAGAAATCTTTGTTAATCATTTCATCAAACAGTCCTTTCGGGAGTGCATGACCAACTTCTTCCGCGAAATCAGCGATAGTCATTCTGTCCTGCAGGTTTCTGATGACAGATTCTGCTCTTTTGATTTCCTTTTTTGAGGCTGCGATTTTCGCATCAATTGCACGCTTCTGCTCTTCCAACTCTGCAATACCGTCATATAATGATGACAGATACTTAAAAGTATGTTTTTCTTCTTCAGAGACATCATTCGCATCAGAAATCAAGTCAGAATCAATGTTTTTGTATGTTACGCCGTCCGCATCAACATACTCATTTTTTCCAATCTCTACTGCTGCAACAGATTTCGTCTTTGTTAACTGAATGTTTACGATTCTTTTATCACTCATTTTTTTTAATTTCCTTTCTTGTTTTGACTTTTTTTGTTACATCTACAATATGCCGGATTTTTGCCGGCAAAAAAAACGCAGAAACAAAATCAGCCAGTCAGCAAATATTTTTACAAAAATTTGGCTTAAAACATATACAAAACGGCAAAAATGTAATATACTTCTTAACAAAAAAGGAGGATTTAATAATGCCAAAAATCAAAGTAATTCGTCCTACAGAAGAAATCAAAAAAGAATTAGCCGAGCTTGAGGAAAACATTCAGACAGCAGCCGCATCTATCAAGGAGATGAAAACAACCAGAAGAACGTTAAGAAAAGAACTTGAACTTGCACAGGCAAAAGAAGCCGAAGAAAAACAGGCTGAGGAAATTAAAGAACTTACAGAGCTGATGAAAGAAAAAGGCGTTACAGTAGAATATCTGAAAAGCCTTATGCAGTAAGAGCCGCGGCGCTTCGCGCCGCAGCTCTCTTTTTTCTTTTTTCTTCTTTTTATTTCTCTGAATTTCCAGAATCTCCTGAGCCAGTTGCATCCGCAGCATTCTCATCTTCGTCCAGACTTACAATCGCATTGCTGCCAGTGACTTTCGGAAGCTTTCCATCCCACTTCTCGATTTTCTGATAATCAATCAACGCATCGGAAATACTGTCTGCCAGTTCTTTATTTGCATTAGCCTGCGCTTCAGCTTCAATCCTCATTTTTTCAGCTTTTGCTTCGGCTTTTTTGATTTCTACAGTCTTATCCGCTTCGGCTTTTTTAATCGCCGTTTTGTTCTCAATTTCCTGCCTTGCAGCAGTCTGCTGAGCGATAGACTTTTGCTGGATTGCCGCGTTGTATTCGTCTTCAAAGTCCATGTTCTCAATGATGACCTGATACAGTGTTATCGCATCTTTTCCGTATTTTGTATTAAGCACTGCTTCCAGTTTCTTCTGCGTCAGCGGCTCAATCTTTCCTCGGTTAGTTACGTCTTCAGGCGCTAACTCAGCCATCGCTGCCTTCATTGCAGAAGCAACCATGCTTCCCTTAATCAGATTGTCCGTATCGGTTACATTTGCACACAACCACGCAGATTTTTCAGGCGAAATACTGTATGTTACTGTGACGTTCTCACCATATACCGGCGTCTTGTCTGAAGTTTCACCCCAGATTTTCCCCTCACATCTTCTGTCCTGCTGTTTATTACTGATTGTCTGAATATGCTGAACAAACGGCACAGAAATATGAATCCCTGTTGTTAATTCTTTTTCTGATATTTTTCCAAATGTTGATTTAACCCCGGTATACCCGGTCGGGATTACACTGATACTGTTAGCCCCGATTCCAATGACGCATACTGCAACAACTGCGTATTTTGCATATTTCCACATGGCACTTTCGCCATCTTTTTCTCTTTTCTTCCAAAATCTCACTTCTCATCAACCTCCCCGAAGCCTGTCGCATTATATTTATTTTTAAGAGTTTCTCTTGCTTCTTCTTTTTCATTCACAAAGCAGTCCCAAATGTTCTTTGCACATTCAGCATCCTGACCAGCCCGGTCAAGCAAATCCCACAGGCTTTCAAATGTGATTGAGAACTCCACTCTTCCGCTTGCCGGGTAATATACTTCAAGTGTTACCGGCAGCAGATGGTCATCGTTGATTCCAACGTTATACCCTTTCTCTTCCCGCAATTCAACACCAAGGGCTTCACATGCAATATCTTTCGGGTTCTGTAACATTACGTTCATCACTTTCCCGACAGGAGTTTTGTCATCGTCAAAATCCATCTTTAGGCCAATCCCTTCAAATGTATCAAGCATTGTATTTACCTGCTTAATCATACCGATTGCCTTAACATAGATATTCTGACGATGCCGTGTTTTGTTTATTTTGACATCTTCTTTTTTTTGCTCTATTTTCTCTTCTTTTTTAGGAATCCTTGCTTTTTCTTCCATCTTTTTCCCCTCCTTTTTAGGTCTTGCCGGTGTTTCTGTATCATTTTTAAGGTCGAACAACTGGAACATACACTTTCCCTCTTTTCTTTTTTTTCTCACATACAATATGCAGAATTTTTTATAGAAAGAGATTTTTTTGCGGGTTTTTTATTGTCTGCGTGCTGGCGCTGCAAAGCCGGAAAATTTTACATATTTTTGCGTTACAGTTTTTATTTTTTTCAGCATATTAAATATATACAAAAAGGAGGTTATGCCGATGCAGGGAAAAGACGATTCAAACAAACGTATTGCCGAGCTCCAAAAGATGAGGCGCAGTGACTACGCAAAAACATGGGTCGGGCGGCGAAGAATTAAAATAGAGATAGAAAAGATTAAGAAATCAATGCGGTAGCATAACTGAATCTAATCATCAGAAGCAGGAGGAAAAACTATGGAAAATTATCAGATTAGAAGCAAAGTACATCCAAAACAGCGTGTTGCTGTTCTTTTAAAAGAAGATTATGAAAACGGCAATCTTACATACGGAACCGTTGACGAGATTTTAACAAAAACAGATACGCATTACCGCGGTATCAAGGTAAGAATCAAACCAGAAAATGAGACAGAAGAAGAAAAAGAAATCAGAAAGACAAATCCTGATTACCGTCTAGTCGGAAGGATAAAAGTGTTTCTGCCGAAGGTGAAGTAATGGCAGGCTATATTTGGAGACCAAAATATTACAGAAACCCGAAAGAAATTCCTGTTCCTGTCCAGAAAAATACAACGGCGGCATCTTTCTATCATGGAGCTGACCCGGTCACTTACGACAATTTTAATAAACGAAAATCTCTGAAAAAAGACACGCTGCTATCGCCCGCCCACAGGTGGAAGATGCGGGAATTGCCATACTAAGCCATACTAACAGGAAAGGAGAAGGAAATGTCAGAGGGATACATATATGTGATGATGCAGCGAGCTATGCTCGCTTGCACCAGACGCGGGCGGGGTTTCCCCGCCCGTCGATGACCAACCCGTGCTTACACGACATGGTCAAGATTGGCTATGCCTCCGATGTGGAGGCTCGCCGAAAACAGTTAAGTACTACCGCCCTGCCTTTTGAGTACGAAATATATGCAACATACGAGACATCAGGGCAGCTGGAGGATAAGAAGCTGCACGAGCTTATAGACACACTGAACCCAAAGCTGCGTCTTGCCAAGAACCGGGAATTTTTCGCCATGTCAGCAGAAAAGACTTATCGATTGCTTGAGGCCATCGCCATTATATCAGGTAGCGCAGATAAGCTGAAGCGAGTGGCTCAAAGACAAGGCGAAACCACCGCAGGAAGCTCCAAGAGGCAGACTCACGGCTCAGGCAGCAGCGGGAGGAAGCAAAGGCCGGCGATTAATTTCCAAAAATGCGGTATACCAGTCGGGGCCGAGCTTGTGTTTATCGACGGGCGGGGAAAACCGCGGCCAACTTTGACAACTCTCCGTTTCCGGCTCGTTACCAGAATAAATATGGGAGTATGGAACCCCGCCCACGTCTGGTACGCGCGAGCATAGCTCGCGGTATCATTGACGACGATTCCGTCAGAGTGACGGTCGTGGACGCAGAAAAGAACAAAGTGGAGTACAACGGCGAGACCACTGCTCTCTCGCCGCTTGCTGAAAAGCTCCGAAACGTATCAGCCATTCAGGGAACTTCTGTTTTTACGTACAACGGAAAGAAGATTACTGATATTGCAGAAGAAACGCAGTGGAAAAAGGAAGATACATTATCAGAAACAGAGACTGATGACTTATTGTAAGACAAAATAAGCCAAAAATCTCGATTTCGCATTGACAGTGCATTTCGTCAGTGCTATACTACAACAGCAATGCATATCACCCTTCCTGGTCGAGCAGCCAGGACAACAGAAAAGGCGCTAAAAGCGCCTTTTTTGTTGTCCTTTTGTATCGTTGTATGATATACTGAATATATCCGCAATTTGTTAACAGATGCTACATTTTGCATATTGAATATACATGACAAACAAGAAAGGAGAATGCAAAATGCAGGACAAAAAATTTACAGAAAGACTAAAACAGCGCCTCACGATTGAGTTTCAAAACCATGACTGCAGTGGAGCATACGGTTTTACGCAGCGCAGCATGGCTTACAACTCAAATAAGATTGAAGGAAGTACATTAACAGAAAAACAGACCGCATCATTATTCGATACCGGTACTTTTTTCGCAGATGATGAAGACACAATCTTCAGAGCGAAAGACGTGGAAGAAATGAACGGTCATTTTAAGATGTTTAACTACATGATGAAGCACGCAAGCGAACCGCTTACTGCAGATATCATCAAAGGTATGCATAAAAACCTCAAAGAGGGCGTTTTTGAAGATATGGCAAACGGATATGCAGTCGGAGACTGGAAAAAACGTGCAAATCTTGTAGGCGATATTACCACTGCTCTTCCACAGGAAGTACCGGCAATGATTGAAGCTCTACTTGCCGAGTATACCGGCAAAAAGAAAGTTGAGTTGAGAGATATTGCGAAATTCCACGCAGTTTTTGAAAATATTCACCCATTCCAAGACGGAAACGGACGTGTCGGGCGCATGATTCTGTTGAAACAATGTCTTGATGCAGACATTACGCCTGTAATCATTAGAGACGAAAACAAAATCAAGTATTACCGGTATCTTAGTGCCGCGCAGAACAAGCGCGATTACGCACCGCTTATTGATTTTTTCGAATCAGAGCAAAAATGGTATCAGGAAAAAGTAATACCGATGATTTTTGATTATGATGAATTGCAGTAAGAAAGGAGAATGCAATATGTCAGAAATATCAGAAAATTTAGAGTCACAAAGCGAAGAAGAATTTTACACAGATTGCGACTATGCACCTGACGGCAAACCAGCCACAATGAGCGAGTGCTCTATGTTTTTGGTGCAGCATATGATTGATGATGAGCTGGTCTCTTCTTTAATGGCTCCACAAAGGTTGATTGATTATATCAACATGGACGATTGCCACGGCGAGAGTTATGAAATTTTTGACTGTATGTCAGAGTTTGGAAAAGTCAAGCCTCTCAGATACAAAGGCTGGCAGCCAGGATGTCTGATTGAGGTTGTAGACGAGGCCGGCAAAGTCGTTCTTCGTGGATATGGCGAAGACCACTAATTTTTTCTGAATCTTATCCAGCACACACAAACAGGCCGATTAATCGGCCTGTTGTTTTGTTTTTCTATTTATTTTTCCATTTATTCTTTGTCTTTTTCACTTATTTTTTTATTTATTTTTTTGCTTTTTTCTTTTTTTCAGTCTTCTTACAAACTCTTCCCTTGATTCGCCAGGAATTTCAGTGTCCAGAAAAGTGCAGTTTCTGATGCCCTCATACACCTCTTCATCTGACATAGAATTAATTTCAGCCGGGCACTCCTCAGGATGTTCTTTCCAGCGTTTTTTGTGTTGTTCTATTTGCTTCGCCAGCTTTTCGTCCATCATCGATGGACGGGAGACCGCGGCCAATCTTCGGTTGTCTGTTGGCTCGGAGGTTACTGGACGTGTACGGGAAGTTAGAAACCCCGTCCACGTCTGGTGAAGGTGAACGTAAGTTCACCGAATCATACACGCATCCGTTCCCTTTCTCTTTCCCGTATCATTTCTTCCAGATTACTATTTCCAAAATTCACTAATGCTCCATTAGAAATATCCTCCAATATTTCCTCCAGCGTTATATCCTCTACAACGATTTCTTTTTCCTCTTCTCTTCTCATTTCTTCTGCAAGAGCCGGGTCGTTTTTTATCATCTCATCAAGCATGTCATATTCCTTAATCATATCCGGCAAAACATTCAATCCAGAAAATACCGGGCCGCAGCCGGGCTTCGTTGTCATACTGTCTACCAGTTCATCCAAATGAGAAGTCAGCTTTTTCTTATTTTCCGTATTATTTTCTGCATCATTTCTTATTTTCTCTTCCATCTCCTGTCATCCTTATTTATACAGCTGAAACTTCCTGCTTATTTCATGCGCCACATCATCCGGCAGCGGTCTGAATCCAATGCACGTCAGCGTCCTTCCAACACCATTCTCATCCACCTCTTCCGGCTCCAGCTCCGTCAAACAGTTATCTTTAATCAGGAAAAAGTCTTTCCCATCTTCCATCCCCATCTCTTCCGCCATCTTCTTCGCCTTCAACAGATGGTTCCTGTTCTTTGCCTCGCATACCGTTTTTGTAAAAATCCCGCAAACCCAATCATCGTAAGTCTCCGCGTCCATTTTTAACTCAAATACATATTCACCGTTTTCAGTTCTTTTTATCCTATTTTTATCGCCTTTCGCATCCCTAAGCGGCGCTGTTAGAAACGCCATAGACGCATGAGATACCTGAGATGACAGCTTTCCGGCAGACATGTTTAAATCTTTTCTTGCGATTATCAATTGTCTCATGTGTTTTTACCTCCTGGTTTTGGTTATTTTTTTGATAACTCGCGCTTCGCGCTCGTAACCAGACTCCGAACGGGGATTCCACGTTCTTCGTTGAATCATTTACAACTAGAAAAATCAATGTTATCGATGATATTATCCTTATTGCATTTCTTGTACAAATCGCTTGCAGCATTAAACACCATCATCTTATTGACCAATTTTGAAATCCACTCTTCCGGAATAGCATCAAGACCGTAAGTGATTGACCGACGGGCAACCAGAGGTTGACCGAGGCTTCTTCGCGAGGCCGAATTCGCCTCGCAGGACTAACACTATCCCTCTATCCCCTGTTACGGGGATTACCTTTTTTTATATCTACGCAGCTTTTTCCTGCTGTGTATCCTGTTTATTCTTATCTGGCCTCCAGCCAAACTTTCCTTTTCCCCAAAGCTTACGGTACTCACATTTTTTATGACTGCGTTCCATATGTCTAACGACAGTGTATCTGCCAGATTTGTGATATTTATACTGTTTTGGTCTGCCAGCGCAGGCCTTTGCATTTTTATACAAATCTTTATAACTAATAGAGATAGTAGTAATACACAAATATGTAAAATCTTTGATACCGTCAAATGCGTTTGGGTATTCCTTACGGAGGATGTTTGCGGCTCCGTTGATATCAGCGTTCAAAAGAGTTCCATTCTTTGACCTGTAAAGGCCGCGATGAATCCTCTTCCCAGAAAACGCATACTTCTTATTCTTGCCTTTCTTGTATGTTGGTATATCGTCCATATCAAGAAGGCTCGCCTGTGATGTATAACTTTCTTCCCTGATTACTACAGCAATCCCGCATTTTGAGGCAACTGTTTTTAAAATCGTGATAAATTTTGTGTATGGGATAGACACAAAATCCTGATTTACGTTATCTGTAAGGTCGATTTCCTGCTTCTGGCCGTCATTGTGACCCATCACTATCACGTCAACATCTGCGGCTTTTGCATACCTGCAGATATACCATGCGCATTTATAGAAGTAATCACGCAGGAACGACTCCCTCCTCTGGCTTAAAATGTTCAGCTGCTTGCTGTATTTTACAGAGGTCTTACTGTTACTGCCTTTTGTAACAGAGGATATGAGCTTCGCTCGCTTCTTGTTGAACCTCTGATTCTCAGACTTTACTGCACGGCCATTCATCACAAACGGGGCACCACCAAAATTGTTTGCGACACCAAGAAAATTATTTACCCCAGGGTCAAGACCAAGGATTCGCTTCGGATTTTCAGGAACTTTTACTTCAGCAATCTTGTCATCAAATGTGATAAGAATATAGTATTTTCCATACATAGCCTTTACTTCAGTTTTGACGTATTTCAAATCACCATACAAAGATGCCTTCCCGATTTCAAATCTGTCAGGATTGTTTACGAATTGAATATAGTATCTGCCATCTTCTTCCTTCAGCTTCGCCACCTGCTTTGAAAACCATGCAATATATTCCTCATCTTGCTTGTATCCGGGAATCTTTGGCTTTCCGGTAAAACCTGCCGGATTCTTCTTGTATGCCTTTAAAGACTCAAAATATCCCTGCCATGCAGCAACTGCCTTGCGTATTGCATTCTGATTGACCTGGCTGTTCATGCGTCTATATATGGGATTATCTGTAAACTTAAAAATAGCATCAAGTGTCCCGTATGACAAAAACCATTTCTTCGCGGTTGGATACTGGAATGGTTCATGGCTTACAATAGAAAAAGCTGCAACTGCAGATTGCATACCGCCTACCTCAGCAAGCTTCAGCTCTGCAAATTTCTTCTTCATATTCTTCTGACCAATAACCTCATTGGCTTTCTGAATACCGGTAAATACGTAATGCAGCACTTCGGTTTCCAGTGGTGTACGTTCCTCCGGGGACTTTTTTAAACCAGTCATCGTATTACGGATATAAAAATTGGCAGTATTATACATACATTTGGAATCTGCGGTATTTGTCTTAAAGTACTGACAGAACGCAGCATCTTTCTTATTTTTTGTAGGGCTGATTATCATTTTAAATGTACGCATATCATATACCTCCTTTCATATCTTTATCCACATATTTAATATGCCAGATTTTATCAAACAGATGAAAGTTTTGCGGATTTTTTAAAAAATAAAACCGGCGCTTACATCCGACGGACAACTAAATATGCAAATCTAAGCGATGCATATTTATGTTGGCCGTGGTTTTACGCGCCATTGTGATAATGCCAGCAATTCCGCCTGTTATAGCGCCGACAGTATCAGTATCATCACCAAGATTTACTGCTGTTAAGACAGCATCTTTTCTTTATTTTTCAGCCTCTCCTTTCCATTCCGGTTCGGCTCCTTTTTGGCTCCTTTTTTGGCTCCTTTTTGGTTCCTTTTTTTGTTCTTCTTTTAATATGCTAAATTTTTGGGATTTTTGACTTTCTTTTTCATTTTTTTTGCTTTCTTTATTTTCTTTTTGTGTAGTAAAAATGTACAGCAAAAAGCAGCCGGCTTCGCCGGCTGCGGTAAGATGTTCTTTTTTATGCTGCATCATTTACGGACTCTTCTTTTTTAGTATCATCGATGGACGGGAAACCGTGTCCAATCTTCGGTTGTCCGTCGGTTTGGTGGTTACTGGACGTGTACGGGGAGTCAGAAACCCCGTCCACGTCTGGTGAAGGTGAACATAAGTTCACCGAATCATTTATAACGCCAAGCTTTTCAAATTCCTTATCCAGGTATTCTTCAACACTTTCATATGTATCATATGTATACTTAACAGTAATCAGTTTATATCCATGTTTTTTGGCGTAGTCACGTTTTCTTTTGTCGTGTTCTTTTTGAATTTTAAACTTTTCTTCGCCGCCGAAATATTCTACTACTTCGTAATGTTGAATGCCGTTATACTCAATTAAGATATATCCATGTTTTTCGTCAAGTATTGAAAAATCGTATGATAATTGACCGTCACCAGTACCGAGCAAATCAGAAAACTTTTGCTGGCCATCAAAAGAGATACTATTTTTTTGAAGATACTGTTTTATATATTCTTCACCTTTATAAGTTGTTAAATATGGACAACTGCAACCAGAATTTCGATTAATCACTTTTGATTTCCATTCAAACTCAAAATGTTTCCCTGTTTTCGGGTCATCATAGGGGAACAGCCACCAAACAGTTATTCCAGATTTTTCAGTAACTTGCGTAGGTTTTAAGCTTCCATTTCTAGTTGGATGCCATTGTTTGGCAAGTTCTGGGTTTACTGTTTGTAAGTCATTGAATCCTTCCCATACTGCTCTTCCATTTAAGAATGGACAACAACTATTATGTTTTGTTCTATTATTAACTGAAGCCTGCCATTCAAAATCAAAATGCTTTCCTGTTTTTGGGTCATCATAAGGGAATAACCACCAAACTTTTTTCTTACTTCCCGATGTAATATCTGTTGGTTTTAAGTCTCCATTTTTAGTTGGGTGCCATTGAGCAGCAATGTCAGGATTCATTGTAGCAAGGTCATTAAATCCTTCCCAAACCGCCTGTCCATTTAAATATGGACATCCATATCCTTTATTACGGTCATACACTCTGGCTTGCCACTCAAAATCAAAATGCTTCCCTGTTTTAGGGTCATCATATGGAAGTAACCACCAAACTTTTTTATTTGAATTAGCAGTTACTTCCGTAGGTTTCAAATTACCATTTTTTGTTGGATGCCACTGTTTGGCAAGTTCAGGATTTACTGTCTGTAAATCATTAAATCCTTTTCGTATAAGTTGATGGCTTAAATATGGGCAACCACTACCATGATTACGACTTTGGATTGAAGCCTGCCATTCAAAGTCATGATGCCTTCCTGTTTCGGGGTCATCATATGGAAATATCCACCAGACCTTCTTCCTTGAGTTGACGGCAACTTCTGTTGGTCTTAGATTACCATTTTTTGTAAGATGCCATTGCTTAGCTAAATCTGGTCTTACTGATGCAAGGTCATTAAACCCATTCCACACAGACTGGCCACTAAGAAACGGGCATCCAAGATTTTTGCTATTGCGGTCATTTATGAAAGCCATCCACTCAAAATCAAAATGTTTCCCTCTCAAATGTTCAACCGGATAATCATCCGGCACATCATAAGGCAACTTCCACCATACCTTCTTATTACTTCCGCAACTCACATCCTCCGGTTTCAAATCCCCGTTCTTTTCATAATTCCACTCCTTCGCTAAGTCCGGCCGTTCATCTGCCAGCGACACAAAATCTTTCTTCATCTATTAAAACGCCTCCATTTTTTGGATTTGTTTTAATATGCCGAATTTTGTATCATGTCAAACATTTTTCGCGCAATCTTATTCGCAACCAGGCGTCAGCCAAATTTTATTTTCTTTTTCCATTTTTTCTACACAAAAAAAGAGCCAAAACCATTTCTGATTTTGGCCCGCTGCCGGCAGTATGCTATTGATTTTTCGCCTTTCTTTCTATTTTCCTTTCATACTTTTTTACCGCCTGTTCTCCCGCTTCCTTTACCTGTTCTTTCACATATTTCAGAGTTTCTTCTGAACAACATTCATTCCACATTTTTAAGCACTGAGGCACGATAAAAGTATATTTTCCTCTTGTTTTTCTGTATCTGATTTCTATTGTCACATGCTCGCCATTAATGTCTGCAGAATAAATAATACAGGAGCCTTTTTTAATACGTCCAATATAAGACGACACACAATTATGCTGCCGTTTCTGCTCTTGACATAACGCCCCAGGCGCGTCCAGCAAAATAAACTCTTTTGGCAATTTCAGATATTTTAACGGTGTTTCCGGAATCTTTATTTTTCCCCTGTGTTTTTTCTTCAATAGCCGCTCCGCATATTCATCATGCAGCTTCCGTATCTTTTTCTTTCCTGCTTTTATATCTATTTTTTCTTTTAATTCCATGGCCATTTCTACATAATCATCGATAAAAAAATCAAACTCATGAAGAACCTCTTCAGTTACTTTTTGCTTTAATATACTTTTTATATAATTTTTCCCAATTTCTTTACATCTTCGTTTTGACGGTATAAAATCCTGTACTTTATCAACCCGATATTCTTTTTCAAACAGCAATCCAGCCTGTTCCGGCTTAATATATTTCGCCGCGCATCCAATGGCATATAGTTCATAACAGTTCATTTTGTTTGCTGTCTTTGGAAAATCAACATCCTGGAATACGCTCTTGAAATAGTCAAGCTTATTGAATTTCTTATCCAAATCAGTCAGCCTCATTGTAGCCAAAAAAGTATCGGTCATAAAATCTTTGTACAACAGGCTATTTCCTGCAAGCTCCTCAAACAATGCTTTTTGAATATCACCTGGCAATCTTTGTATTACATTTTTAACGGTTGTTGGGTAATATTTGCGGTCAAAATTCGGTCTTGCCGTCATTACTGCTCCATCCGGATAGATGAGAATCGTAATATCCTTACTGCCATAACATTTTATCGTATATTCGTCTTTGCTCAAGCTTAAAGAAAGATGTACACTATCAATATCTTTATATGTTTTTATCGCAAGGTAATTTTCCCAAAAAGTTAGAGTAATCATTTTGGAGGGTCTTATTCCCACAGAAATTGAATGTGATTGTTTACGATTTGATGGAATATGCGAATTAGCGAAATCTAAATACTTTTCAATCAAATCAAAATCTTCTATAAAGCATGATGTGAACTCATTTTTACTCTCACCCAATATAATCCAGCCTGGCTTTCCAAACTCACATGTCTTTTTTATCTTTTGAAACATCAATTTATGCATTGGTATTTTGACTTCATCCCGCACCTGGTCTCCAGTTTTGTATGTCATATGCTTTCCCTCTTTTCTATTTTTTTTACACATACAAAATGCCGAAATTTTCCCCAACCACGATTATTTTTTCCAATTTTTTTTTATGCTTTTTTTGTTTATCTCCGCACTTCCACAACAAAAAAAGAGCCAAAACCATTTCGGTCTTGACTCTGAAATCTTAGATTACTCTGATGACATAAGAGAATGCCCGCTCTTCGCCATGATATACTTCGTGACGCATATATACCGGGCCGCTCTCCTCGGCATCCAGCAGATGAGCCACGAACTTTATAACGGCCATCACATCGGCAGTGACCGGCATTGCAATGCCGACGCCGTCAACGTAATCTGCCATGGAAGCAACGGCCGCCATCGCCAGAAGCAGTCTGTCATCATCAATGGATAAACTCCACTCCTGAAGAGCTTTTTCCACCGGATAGCACATCAAGCCGCTTGTCTGGCTCTTGTATTGCGGCATCGGATGAGTCTTAGGCAATTCAACCAAAATACCTCTTGCATTATCCACCATTGCCGTACTAATGCTGTTAACAAGTGCTCCATAATTTTTTTTCATGTTAATCATCATAATTTCCTCTCTTTCTTGCTGAAAAACTCAGCATATAAAAAAAATAATTTAATATCATTTTTAATATGCCGATTCTCTCATGTAACAAAAAAAGCGGCCTTCTGCCGCCATGCTGTCTCAAATTCTAGTTATTGTCTCTTACTCCAAATTCCTCAAAAATCTTTTCATACTTTCCGGCGTTTTTCTCCTCATCATAAATCGTCAGATTCATTACATGAGAGATATCCAGGCTTAAGATTCCGAGGATAGATTTTGCATCAACGATATACCGTCTGTCCGGATTGCTTAAATCAGCGTTAACATCAACCTTGCTGATTTCGTTTACAAAATCTTTAACTTTACTAATAGTTTCAATCTTAATTTTTCTTGTAATCATTTTTCTCTCTCCTTTTTTGTCTTCCGGCTGCGCCGGGTGCTTGTCTTCGATTACAAGAATAATATGCTAAAAAATTTTGAAAATGAAACACTTTTTGGACGTATAATATAGCCCTGTTTTTGCTTTGTTTTTGTGTATTTTTACCAATTTCTTTCTGGTTTTATTAAGAAAAAAGGCTTTTTTGAAGCTTCTTTTGTGCATTTTTTCTAATCGACAAAAATACAGGTAACCGACCAGATGCTGCGTGCAGTATACAGGCAGCAGCATTCAGACAGCTTGCGAACAGCATACGCAGACGAGCATTTCATCCGGGAAAAAACAGGTATTCCTTCAGCTGCCAACTTCTTTCCATCTTGCTTCTTTACAGAGCCCAACGTCTTCTGACCGCCAGGTTAATTTCTCCCGGCGCCAGCCGGCAAACATCTCGCGCCGCAGTTCATCTTTTCTTATAGAGCAAATCTCAGCCTCCAGGCCTTCAGCAACACAAATCTCTTCTATCCTCCAACCTCTTTCCTGTTCTCCCGCAACCTCCCACAAAAAAACTGAGCCTTCGGCTCAGTTTTTCCCGTTGTATATAAGTTCTACCTTTCCCGGATTGTACAATCCGCAATTTTCTTCCTGCAATACAAAACCAAAGTGTTTAAGGATGCCCGCAAAATCTGGCTCCTTGCTCTTATCAAGCGTTATTACCGGCTTATCATTTTCCAGCCACTCAAGGCTTAACTCCATCAGCCTTCTTCCGAGGCCATTATGACGATACTGTTCTGCAACATACATCGTGCATATTTTTGACTCTTCTTTTGTAGATTTCAGGATTGTGACCCCGGCAATCTCATACTCCTTTTCGCAGACTATGATTTCACGCTCCGGTTTTAATCGCATGTCATCGGTAAACAAATTGCCATACCAGGCAGAAAACGCCGGGTACTGCATATTTGCCTCCATCAGAAACAGATATATGTAATTGTAATACATCTGCTGCTCCAGTTTTGACAATTCAGAAAATTTAAAGTATCTTTCCATTTGTTAATTCCTCTCTTTCTTTACCGATTTTTCGGAAACATTTACATATCCAATATGCAAAAAAAAGAAAGCGAGAAAAAAAATCCAAAAAAAGAGAAAGCTACTACGCTTTCTCCTCGTATTTTTTAAGCCATTCGGCGAATTCCTGCTTCTTCTGCGTCAGGGACTTAACACTGTATCCGTAAGGGTACGGCTTTCCTGCATCGTGCTCGAAGAAATACCAGTCCGGGCCGGAAAATCTGTAATTTTGGTAGTTATCATATTTGACAAACTTCTTCTGTTTCCAGTCATACCGACCTGTTTTATACGATATCATAATTACGACGGCAGCCAATGCCTGTTCGTTCTTACAATAATACCCTCCATCGATACACTTGACGCCCATTTTCCTGGCTGTTTGCTGCCATTTCAGGTACTCACCATGCAGGAAAGCTTCGCTTTCCTGACAAAACCGCTTTCCGTCTTCTGTAATGTATACTACTCTCGTAGAGAGTCTTCCGCAAATCTCTTCTTTTTCTTTCCGGATTGACATACGACCACCGCCTATCAGTTAATCTGCACCATCTGTTCATACAGCAGCAGGTCTTTGCTTCCAGGTATCATCATGTTCTCATGATAGTGTCCGAAAAACCATTTTTTGTAATCTACCTTCTGCTTTACCTGTTCAAGATATTTGTTCAACTCATCCGGGCAATTTTCCCGAAGTACAAAGAACTTATCAGATGCCGGACAGTCATGAGAAAAGATAAAGTCAACCTTATATCCCTCATCTTCAAGCATAGCCCAGCCGCGCTCCATTTCCATTTGCTCAGGCATCTCCTGCTCCCACCAGGAAACATGATTTACACGGAACATCTTTCCTTCAAGATTCCATCTTTCAGCTTCTTTGTTAGCAAGTCTTTTGCTTTCAAAATCCTCTGCTTTCAGAATCCCGCCGCTGATATCATGGCTTCTCGCCCCGCCAAATGCAAAACATTTGCAGCCATCAATATTAAACACATACCCTCTTTCAAGCATCAGGACGGATGAACGGATTTCACGCACCACCCCACCATTCCAGACTTTCTGAGGATACCCGTTTAAGATTTTCTTTTTATCCTTATCGCTCATCCCGGCATACATCCATGCGTTGATAACATCTTTATCTTCAAGACCAGTCAAGCGGTCGTAATTTTCGTGATTTCCAGGCACAAAAAGTGTCGTAAAATTACGTGAATCCAGCCAGTCCAGGTCATGCTTTTCTTTCGGTGTTTCTCCGGCATAATTCCACACACCACCGAAATCACCGCAGATAATAACGTAGTCTTCTTTTGTCATGAATTTCTGTTCAGGAAATGATTCCATATTCAATCGATTTACAAACCCGTCAACGCTATGAAATCCAAATTTATCAGCGCCATGAGTATCGCCTGTTACGTAAATAGCCATAATAAATTCCTCCTGTCTTGTTTTTTTTGTTTTCAGTATGCTGAATTATCGCCACTTCCAAAACTTAGCGTTTTTTCTTCCAAATTTTGTCTATCGAATCTCTCAGGCTGCCGAGCTCTACCTCGTCATCCTCTTCAGCTTCATCAGGAGCTTCATCTTCCTCTCTGGCTTCATTTCTCTTAACTACTGCTTCAATTCTTGCATCTTTATATTCTCTTGACTTCATGACAATCTTTCTGTATCTGTCATAAGATTTGATATTCACATACCGGCAATTCACTACGTCAAAACACATCTCGCCACGCGCCATTTCATACTCATTCGCACTGACGATAATGTAGATTTCCTTATCCGGATACATTTCAAAAATCGTGTCAAATAGGCCGCGTTTCAAATCCTCAATCGCGTCAATGCTGAATCCGCTGTCAACCCCGTCAAGTAGTAGCCAGAACTCATCAATATCCGGGGATTTCTTCATCAGGCTTCCAATCTTTGCGGTCGCTTTCTGCATATTTAACGAAATCTTTTCGCCCTCACTTGACATGACACTTGCTGCCACAAAGGACATATCGCCGTAAAACATTGCTTCCTGCATTGACGAATGCCCGCCATGGATTTCGTTTTCATAACGAAACACCCTTACTTTTTTTCTGTCTTTTTTTAGAATGTTTTCCAGCTGTTTCATCAGGGTTGTCTTCCCGCAGCCATTGCAACCGACCAGTACAGTCAGACCCGGCTGGAAAGTGACATGCCCCTTTTTGTACAAGTAGTTCTCATCTTCATAACAATCGCGTTCAATCTTGAATCTTCTGCTCAAATTCTTTCTCCTCTAGCTTTAATGCTTCTATTTTCTTGTTGTATTTGTGTGTCCTGTTTGAGAGGCACCATGTGCAGCCACCGTGATTCCGGCATGACTGACAGTAAGCTTTTCCACCCTGATATGGCTTTCGATGTTCTTTTCCGGATGCTATTGCTTTATCCAAACTCATCGTTATCACCTCCACTTTTTTCACATTTAATATGCTGAAAAGCTATTCTTTTTTGCCGTTTTTTGCGGATTTTTTTGGAGACTTTTTTTTGGGAGATTTTTTTAGATTTTTTTTGAAGATTTTTCAGAAAAACAACTGCTGCCGTCAGAGTCTTACGGCAGCAGTTTCAGGTTTAGATAGAGCTAACTTAGATGTATCCACACATACCAGCATGCCGGTATGCCAGACCTGGATTTCATCAGGCGCGATGTCGTGCTCTTTGCCGTTTGCGTCTATAATTACATGGCTTTTTGTATCAGCATTTTTAATGTACAGATACTTTGAACCGAAAATGGAATTGTACTGTTTGGCAAAATCAAGTTCATCCAATTCCTCTAAGATTCGCGTATTGAAGCCACGCTTTGCGTAGTTATACTTCAGACTATCCAATTTTGTCACCGCATTTTTTAACTCACCTTTTGAGTCCAGATGCTGCAGCAGGTAATATACAAATCTGCCATTGGATTCAGGTTCCATATCGCCGCAAAATGGGATGGACATGTAAATTTTCTTGTCATCTATAAGTATCATGTTTCCGGTTGTCATCATTTTCTCCTCCTGTATATTTTTCAGATACAATATGCTGAATTTTCCCTGAAACGTGTCGTTTTCCGGAAAATCTGTACAAAAAAAGCAGGAATAATATTCCTGCTTTGTATCTCAGACTGCCATGGACAGTTGCACATTTTCCGGCTGCATCATGTCAAGCAAACCCATCTGATTCACAATCCTGAGTCCCAGCCGTGTATTTCTTTTTACAACTTTAAGGTTTTTAACTGCCTTTGCCACAGCATTTTTCTGTCCGAAAAGGACAAATATTTTCTTAGCTCTCGTTACTGCCGTATACAGCAGATTTCTCTGAAGCATTGTGTAATTGGCCATCGTGAGAGGCATCACAACGATATCGTACTCACTACCCTGCGATTTATGTATTGTAATCGCATATGCGAGGATAAAGTCAGAAGCCCTGCTGTTGTCAAAACATACACGGTTACCGTCAAAATCAACGATAAATCCGCGCTTCAGTCCTCCTCTTTCATCCTTATCAATATCATCATCCATCTCATCATCATTGATTCCCATTTTTGCATCCAGCTCCGGAGAAAAGATAGAAACGATTTTTCCAATATCACCGTTAAAGATGTTCTTGTCATAGTCATTGCATGTAAACATGACCTTATCGCCAAGACGCAGGACTTGTTCATTACACGGAATTACCGGTTTATTCTTAGCCGGCGGGTTTAACCTGTTCTGAATATAACTGTTCAGCTCCCATACTCCGGTATGCCCTTTTCTCATAGGTGAAAGCACCTGGATTTCATTAGCCGGAATATTATAGTATTTTGGCAGCTTGTCACATACATAATCAACAATGCTGTCTCTTATCTGTTCCTGCTCCATGTCATCAACATTCATAAAGAAGTAATCTCCTTCTTTCCTGTTTTTAAATAAAGGTATCTCTCCACGGTTAATCTTATGGGCATTTACCACAATACCGCTCTCTTCGTCCTGTCTGAAGATTGCTTTAAGACGCACCACCGGGACTTTTCCAGAATGAATCATTTCGTATAATACATTTCCGCACCCAACAGACAGCAGCTGGTCAATATCTCCAACCAGAATCAGCTTCATACCGTTAGGAATAGCTTTCAAAACGGAATCCAGCAAAGACATGTCAATCATGGAACTCTCATCAATAATCAAAGCGTCTCCTTCAAGCGGGCTCGTTTCATTCTTACTGAATTTAAAGCCGTGGCTTCCTTCGCTTTTCACCTCAAGCGTCCTATGGATTGTCATGGACTTATGGTATGTTGCTTCTTCCATACGTTTTGCCGCACGTCCTGTCGGAGCTGCACACAATACTGATAACCCATGCTTTTTAAGCATTTTGATGATACCGTTGACAGTCGTAGTCTTTCCAGTACCGGGGCCGCCTGTCAAGATTAATACATCTGACTTGCATGCCGCAATAATGGCTTCACGCTGCTTATCTGCATATTCGCGCTTTTTTTCAAGCCCCTCTACATTGTTACCGTGCTCTTTTTTATACTTCTTTACGTAATCATCGTACTCTTCTTCTTCAAGCCTCTTTACATCAGCATCTGTCACTTCAATACATTTTGTGTTATTGGCAATCAGTTCTACAATACGTTTTGCCGCATGTTCTTCTGCCTTAAACAGATTGGTAAGATATACAGCATCATCTTCACGAATAACACGTTTTTTATTTACAAGGCTCTCAACCGCCTTATCAATGTAAGACTTATCAAGCTTCAGAAACTCTTTTCCTTCTGCTTCTATATCCTGAATATAACTGAAGACATCGCCTTCTTTATTCATCTGTTTTAAGATATACAGCACGGCGCTCTCAACACGGAACGGGCTGGTTTCTGAGATTCCATTTTTCAGTGCAATCTCGTCAGCCTTCAAAAATCCGACTCCAGTAATATCATCAGCAAGCCTGTATGGATTTTCTTTCAGCACCTTGATACTGTCCAGTCCATACTGTTTATATATCTTGTTTGAATAAGCAGGACTGATATCAAAGCCCTGGATATATCTCATAATCTGAGCAATCATATTCTGTGTCTCAAGCTTATCTTTTGCTGATACTTTTATTTTTTCTATTGTCTTTTTTCCGATTCCCCTGATACCTTCCAGTAAATGCGGCTGATATACGAGTACGTCAAATGCATTATCACCAAATTTATCAATAATAAGTTCTGCTCTCTTTGCAGAAATACCGGCAATATTGCCATGCTTTAAATAAGCAAGCATACTTTTCTTATCCTGCGGAACAGCTTTCACATACGCTTCTGCACGGAAACCGACTCCGTATTTAGGATGTTCATCCCAGTCACCTGAAACAAACAATGTGTCGCCGTCTTCAACATCACTGAGCTGACCCTTGAGGCTGCATTTCCGTAACATTTCCCCACTGTCTGCGTTATATGCCACACCGGCAAGAATCTTAAAGCCAGTTTCATTCTGATATATTACGGCTTTTGTTTCAAATCTTATTGACTCAATTTTCCTTTCTTTAATCATATGGCTTAAACTGGCATTTTGCCAGTGTTTCCTCCTTTACTTTTCTTATGCTTAATATGCCGAAAAACCTCAAAAAAATAACGTTTTTTGCGATTTTTCTTGCGTTTTTCTAAAAAAAACACCGGCAGAAAAAATCTGCCGGCATAATTTTATGAAAAAAGGTCAATTGTTGAAGCTGCATGGATACAGCGTATTTACACGCTTATCGTAGCAAAAAACGGTTGTAGACAACAGCTTTCCTACAGTCTTATCAACGTTTTTCAGCGTATAGTCAAGTGTACCAGCAAGGAATTCACCGAACGGTTCATCAGCACCAAGAACGATAACCTCGTTTGGATGCAGTTCAAGTACAAAGACTTTATCCTGCCCTAAGGCTGTCGCAGTATTATACAGCAGACCGTCACATAAGATTGACGCACAGCTTACAATGCCTAGCGCATCAGATGAAATAAGAAACGCATTGCGCCCAACGAAACTAGTCCTTGCAAGGCTGACTTTTTCTTTGATGTTTGCAAGCGCCGCGTCATTGATTTCATCCTCTGTTACCTCAAAGATTTCGAATGCTTTCAGTGAGAGGAACGGAAATTTGCCTGACAGGATTAATCCGTCATACTTATGAGCCAGCGCATCATCTACATAATACACCAGATGCATACCAAACACCGGAAGATGTAATACCTTCTCAATGTCGTATCCATCAAGCATCTCATCAGTGATGAATGCCGGATAAACATTTTCAAGCAGTTCTGAAGGGTCTGCACTGGTTTTTGCCGGCTGTGCAAAGAGTTCCCTAAAGAAATCAAAATCCTTTTTCGGCTGTTCTGGCTGCTTTGGTGGCTGCTTTAACAATTTTGGATATGAACCGCATGTGCAATCCTTACCGCAACCTTTGCAGGCATCAGTTTTATCACCTGTCTTATCGTCTGCTGCCATATTATAAACAGCAGAATGCATATCTTCCGGAAGGTCAATTCCAAAAAGATTTTTGATAAACCCTTTTGCTGCCTTCTCAGCTTCCGCTACATCTTTTTTTGTATATTTAGATGTACTCTGGCACGGTTCACCTGCTGGGGCTGGCTTGTTGCAAACACTCTTACGCTCCAGGTCTGCCTTAAGAAGATTGGCAAGAAAATCATTTGCTTCATCGTCGCTCATGTTAAACATACTTTTGACAAGACGAGCAGTGTCACCAGGCTCTGGTTTTTTAACCTGCTGCTTTGGAGCTTCCGCGTCTCTGGTTCTGGCATCAAATTCTTTCATGAATTCCGTAACTGATGCATCATCAGCATTCAGAACATTTTTCATAAAACCTGCGATAGCAGCTTTTGCTTCTTCCGGACTGTTAAAAGAACCTTCAAATACCGGAGTAACATTCTGTCCTGGAATGCCATTGAAGCATTTAATCTGCATTTTACCACCCATGTCGTCAGGCATCGGCTGCTGTGTTACGCGTCCAGGCTGAGTTTTCATCTGCGGGCGTAAAACCTGCGGCTGAACCTGAGGCTCTGGCATCGGATTTGGCATTTCAGCTTTCTTCTTCTGCACTTCGCTTGTGATAGCCTTATACAGCACATCAGCAAGCTCTGCAACGTCATAGTCAGCGCCATATTTCTGCCATAATAATGTGACATCTGTTGAAGCCTTGATTCCGGCCTCTTCATAGATGATACCGATACGGCCGTTGTTCTCACCAAGACGGCAAGCAATACCTTTCTGTGCAAGTAATGCTACCATAACCTCTGCGAACTGTCTTAAGTCTAAACTCTTTGCGGACTGTCTTAAATCTAAATTTTTCATGTTTTTTCTCCTTTTCTTTGTTGGTCAGGAGTTATTCTCCTGCCGTATTTTTTTTGTACAAATTTAATATGCTAGAAAAATATATAAACAAAAAATTTTTTTTCGGATTTTTTTTGCACCTCCAAATCCGTCATATTGTATTTGTAGATTAATGCCTGACGGCAGAATAAAGAAAGGAAGAAAAATATGAATAACAATTTAATATCGTTCAATCCATGCCAGGATGTCTTTTTGTATTTTGACGATTCAAGTCTTAAAAACTGTGTTGACATTGATATTAAAGAAGGCGTTGATACGGTTGTGTTTGATGGAGGAAATTCACAAATCAGTATTAACTTAAGGAATGTGAACAAGCAATTTCCAGACGTGAAGACTATTGTAATCAATGAGGACGTAATAGAAATAAACATTTCAAATTTTATGTTCCCTAACGTGAGAAATGTTGTATCTCATAGCCAGTATTTCTACAGCGGAAGATACCTTATCAGCAGCGTATATTTCTCAGATATATTGAGAAACGTTTTTTGTATCAAACCAGGGGAAGATATTGAAAAGATAGCAGTAGGTACTATTGAAGATTACGCATTTGAAGGATGCATGGAAACCGACGGTTTCTTTAGCGGGACAATGTATTATGAATTCAAAGAGAAAGCATTTGCAGGCTCTGCATTTTTAAACTTACCATCACGCAACGGAATTATTGCAAAAAACGGTGTGATATTTGCTGTTGATGACGATGCGACCGAAATCATTATTGATGAGCTTAAGGATGCTGTTCACAAGTGGACAGGCGTTTATTCAATGCCGGTGGATTTAGACTTAAAACACGTTAAAAAAATGATATTGCATCATTTAGGCAATGCTGAATTAATGACAGTATTTCCGGAGACAGTCATGATAACAGACGAATCCTATGGCGCCAAAATACGGCGCAATTATTGTAATATATTAAATGATAAAAGAATTAAAAACTTTGAAGTCAAACCTGATTCGCAGTCATTTACAGTGATTGATGGTATTTTATACTCAAAAGACGGAAAATATCTGCTTAAATGCCCGCGGGGTAAAACAGGGCATGTCTCAATACCTGAAGGAGTCAAAACAATAGGGGCAGAAGCATTTCGTGGATGTATGATTTCATCTGTATCACTGCCTGACTCACTTACTGAGATTCAAAGCAATGCGTTTTCATGCTCTCTGATACAGAAAATTGATTTTGGACACGGAATTACAAGTTTAGGCAATTATGAGAGCCACATATTCTCACACTGCAACGACCTGATACATGTTGAAATTCCTTCCAATATAGAAACAATTGGAAACGGAGATTTCTTCAGCTGCAAGAATCTTGAATCCGTAAAGATACATGAAGGCGTGAAATGGATAAGAGACTCGGCTTTTGCTGAATGTGACAACTTGAGAAGTGTAGAACTTCCATCATCAGTTGAGTATATCGGTGAAAACAGTTTCATATCAACAGAAACGCTCAAAGTTGACTCTGCTTTTGGAGGTTTATTATATGCATTTACCGGGTCATATGCGGTTAATTTTGATGTCAAAAAGCTTATCATTAAAGATAAGACGTATTACCTTCCATTGGTATTTAACCCAAAGCAGCAGTATCTTTTAAACAGATGCAACAAAGCGTCTGAATTTCCAGACAGACAGTTCTACAAAGATGCAGCCTGCACGGAATTAAAGCAAAATACAGCTTTATATCTGTATGAAAATCATATAGACGACAGCGATGAAGTGAAGAAATACCTTAAACGGTCATCAAAACAGATAGCATACCGACTTCTTAATTCAAACATGGATGACAAGCTTGTGAAGTTTCTTCAGCTTGGATTATTATCAAAAGCTTCTTTAAATGAACTGTTGCTCAGTTCAAGGGAAAAAGATAATGCAAGCATTTCGTCTTACATTCTTGAAGAACTGGATAAATTCAGTCAAAGCACTTTCAGATTGTAATATATTTTAACAGCCCCGGATGTATTTTCCGGGGCTGTTTTTTGCTTATTTTTTTGCTTTTGCACTCTTTTTTCGGTCTACGCCATTTTCGCTTCCCTTATCCGCTCTTCTGCTTCCTCCTTGGAGCCAAACCAGTCCACCCAGATATCTTTTCTCCTGGTTTCCGTGAAACTATTTTCAGGCTTTACCGCAGCCTGAACGGTATCAGTTATTGCACAGGAAACGCGGCCATCGTTATCAATAGCGGTCGTGACACCCCAAAACGTCTTCATTCCTGCCGGAAGCAGTTCATAGTCAGCGGCTTCTTCCGGGGACAATTCTCTCATGTAATCCACATACCCCCAAGCCTCGCATCCAACTTCGTCGCAAAACATTTTTGTCTCAAAGTTTTTGACTTCATACACCCCTGCACGCGGGCAGCAGCCAGGCATTAACGGCCTTTCTGTACTGTAATATCTGAATGTTTTCTTATCTGCATTTTCTCCCATATGCTATCAGCCTTTCTTTTTTCCTTATTCTTTTATCTTGTTTTTTTTGCTTTTTGCTTCTTGTTTTTTTTCTTTTCGTTTTCTTCATCATACCACACAGCAAAGCAAACCTCAAATTTTCAGCGAAAAAAAGAGCCGCAGATATCTGCGGCTCTTTCAATATCCAGCGTTTAGCTTTCTTTCAGTCCAAAGATAGACTTAAATTTTGCATAATTATCACTTCGTCCTCTGTTTAAGATAGAGAAGTACACGGTTTTGAAATGGTAGTTGTATGTATCAAGGCATTTCTTGAAATACTTGGCAACAACTGCTGCATCCTGTCCAAACACACCACAGCCAAACGCGCCGAGGATTAAAGTCTGTACCTTATTTTCTTCTGCCACGTCCAGAACAAACTTGATTCGTCTAAGCAGCTCGGCATTGTTTTCATCAACCTCAACCCTTGCGTATTTTCCAGCTGCAGAAAAATTTGGCGCCGCACATGTGATAACATCAATTTTGACCTGCTCCGGCTCTGCTCCGTAGACGCATACACTGTCATCCATAAAGATTACATCTTCGGAATATAATGCACGGTTAGTATAAAGGGCACGGTTATTATGCACCCTGTTCCACTGATAATATACCGGAAACTGTTTTAATACGTTATAAAGTATAGATGCATGGCACAGGCATTCCTCCTGCGCGGAAGAGCCTTCCATAAACTTACCGCCCGGATTTTTATAGCTTGCAAAGTTCAGTACTGCTGTCTTTCCGTCTCTATGCTGAATGGCAGACTTTACGGAATCAAGCTTGTCCACAATGATAACCGGCTTTGCAGTTGCTGTTGTTTCGGTATCACCAGCCAGGTTAAACTCATCTTCCCTTTTTGCTGCTGCCGCAACTGCAATTCCGTCACCGCCATAAGTTTTTGTATTTTTAATGCATTCTTCAATCTCGTCTTTAAAGCCTGCCTCCATCATTTTATAATGGCTTACAGCCTTTTCTTTTAACTCATCTTTTTTATTGAAATAAACGCTCATATTTTTTTCTCCTGTTTTTAATATTTTTTTGTTGCACATATAATATGCTGAAAATCTATCATTCTGGCATTTCTTTTGCGGATTTTTCAGCCTGGCATCTTTTTTTGATTTTTTTGATTATCTTTTTCGTTGTCTTTTTCGGATTTTTAAATCCATGTTCGTCACGGAAAATCCACGTCCTATCAACTACCGCGTCAAACCATTTTTCAATCAGCGCGTCAATCGGTGTCTCTGCAAATTCTGTCTTCTCTTCGTCAGACATAATCGCATAAAAATCATCTACGCACTGTTTCTTACTAAACTTTAATTTCGCGCTTGGCTCAATTGCATTGGAATACCTGATTGTTTCAACCGGAATTTTAACCTGCTGTCCTTCAAGACTTTCAGGTTTCTGCTGAACTTTTTTATATCCATCTGTCACAGTGATAAAGCCGTCTTCAACACTAACCAGCTTACAGTTATAGAAATCAACAAAAATATCTTTCTCGTTTTTTTTAGTCTTGATTTTGAAATCCAATAAATCACCGGGGATATACACAGACTCCAGCTTATTACATCCGGCAATTCCTTCAAGCCTATCTTTATATTCATACAGCTTGCCGTTTTTCACTACCCTCGCACCAGCTTCAAGCTTGATGTTCTTATCCTGTTCCTGATTGAAAGCCTTAATTGACTTTTCAATAAAATCTTTGACCGTGTTTACAAAGCCCATGAAATCTTCACGTTTTAGCATATCAAACGAAACAAACGCAGCCCCGCAGGTATACGGCGCAAACCTCGGGTCGTTTCCGCTTCCGACATCAACCGTGAACCAGTCATGCTTTTCGTCCTCGTCAATCCTTACCGTTCTTGTCAGCCTGTAAATATCTTCATTGACAATGCCAGCCGTATCAATGCTTTTTTTGTACCACATAATACCATCAGAATCCGGAATCTGCGTCTTCTGCCATGAACCACCGTCAAAATCATCTTTCAGCAGTTCTTCTGCCATACCATTAATACATAACAGCGCCGGGAAATCATAGGCATATGAAACAAACTCTTTTTTCCATTTCTTTTTATCATTTCTTCTGTATACGGTCATTGTATAATAATAGTACAGAATATCTTTTGTGGTTTCAGCATGTACTACCGATTCTCCGGCCTGGATTGACGGCTCCGAAAATTCAACTTTAACGTCATCATATATCCATGTAGATTTAATTTTTTTTGACATATTTTTTCCTCACTTATTTTTTTCTTACATACAATATGCTGAATTTTTTACAGAAAAATATATTTTTGCAAAAAAAATCGGCGGGATATTTTCCCGCCGTAAATATCAGACACGAAATGTATGTTCAGGGTTGTTGTTTTTAGTTTCATTTTTGTTTATTCTATCAAGCACTTCCGCTGCCAGTATCGGCATATTGTTATCATTTGCATACTCCAATACGTAATGCAATGTGTCATCAGAAAGCATGTCAAGCCTTGTGTAATTAGCAAGAACCCTTTCTTTTTTTGCCGCAGATGAATTCCTGCCACATACATATTTGACGATTTTCAGACTATGCTGCTGCAGGAAAGCTTTGGCTGCATCATTACTGTTGTCCATCATATACATTTTTTCAGCCACAATCTCTCTTACATCATCGTTGTTTCCAAGCATGAAGGAAGAATCAATCTGAGACTTCATTTCAGCTGACCCGTCAGCAAAATATCCTCTGCATGCCTCATGCAGGAGCGTTTCGCCACCATGTATTGCAAATACATACGGCAAGACAGCCATTCGGCCGCCAATGGTCACTTTGACGACAGTACCTTCCATACTGTTTTTAAAAACAGCATCAACGATACTGTCATCATATTTATCAACGGTTAGTTCCTTTATTTTTCCAAAGACGTTCTGCTGCAGATGCACCTTGTCAGAAACTACTACTTTCTCGACGCTGCACCTTCTGAATGCACCTTCATCAACACGGCATAAATTATCTTTATCTGATGGCAAAAGAACTGCTGTTCCAGAAATCGGCTCCTCTCCTTCAAAAGAGACTCTCTCAACGCCGCTTTCATAAAAAGCGTACTGTTCAATCACCTCCAACTGATGAGGGATGACAATTGATTTAAGCTCACGGCAAAAAGAGAACCATCCAACCGCTTTTATCCCTGTTCCAAAATCAATCTTTTTCACCGTACTTGATACGAAGGCATCATTTTCAAGCTTAATCAGCGTTGACGGGAATGACACGGAATCTATATGGCAATGCTTAAACGCACTGGCTTCAATCACCTCAGTTCCTTCAGGAATAGTGACATGTCCAGTTTTACCACGCGGGCATTTTAAAAGTCTCTTTCCATCATAAGAATACACGATGCCATCTATGCTTTTGTATGTTTTACTGTCATCAAAAATATTGATATTCTCAACTTCTTCCCGGCCACACAGTTCAACAATGGAGTCAATTGTTAATCTTGAAGCCATCTCCTCTTTTGTCTGGCATACTGATTCACCAAGGTTGCCGCATATATTGACCGTTTTCAGAAGCATATTACATCTATACAGCAGCTGCACTGTCGAGCCCCTGTGTACTGTAATCTGCTTGATTTTCCAAAATGGAATATGGTTTGCAATAGCATGCAAATCTTCGTCTTCGTCAGGGAATACCACATTATCACATTCAGTATCAACATCAAAGACCATTCCGTTGATGCATTTTACACCATTTACGAACGGCAACCTGCCTATCGCTGAATTATTAAAGGCCTCCCTATTGTATGTATTGATTCCGTCAGACCCGGTGACATTCAACGTCTCGCTGCCCGAAAATGCAAAATCCAAAATAGCAGAAATACCACTCAAATTTGCAGTTTCATCAGGTTTTAAACAAAACGTATTGTAAAGACTAAAATCCCCATGAAGCCCTCCACAGAGCATACTTCCTTCCCTGTAAAAATTCTTTTCAGATGTAACTTTTCTGACATTTGGGAACATCTCGTTTGATATTGATATGACTCCCGCATGCTCACTGATATGCAGTTCTTTTACGTCAGGGAATACCTTTTTTGAAAGCTTCAGAAAAAAATCGTAATAGTCTCCAAATATTACCTTTTCCACTCCCGGCTTAACGTCAATATCCATACAATCTCCATCTTCATCATCAGCAATAAAACGAACATCATTCTGAAAATTCACATATTCTATCATATTTTTCGTTTCCTTTCTTTATCATTTCTTTATCATTCCGGCAATCCGGCATTTTTATTTACACATCCAATATGCAGAATTTTGTTAGCGGCAAAATCAATTTCTGCAATTTTCTGGCTTTTCTACCACAAAAAAAACGCAAAAAACCGCTTAAAATGCGGTTTTTTCTTGACTTATTCAGTTTCATTTATGATATAATATAGATGTGAAACCTCCCACATCTAAAAGCAGACACGTCAAGAAAGGATATTGTTATTATGACACGAAGCGAGTTTGTGGAACTTATAGAAGAAAAGACAAAGAAAGAACTGGAAAGCTGGCAGAACCTCAAAGATACAAAAATTTCAGTTATCAGACTGCCGCTCCAGGGAAAATCCCTATATATAATTGAAGCTGATTATGCCGACCGGACGGTCAGCGTGAATTTAAGCAAGTATTACAATTTATACGAAAACGAAATAACAAATACCATCAGCACACCGGACAGCGGCATATCGTTTCTGGACGTAATCGCAAACCAGATTGCTTCCGAAATACAGGAAAAGCTGACTGAGCCCGACGAGCTTACCGAAGATGACATTTCAGACATGCGAAGTGACATTTTGGGAAGTACAGTCATCGGAATTGTAAACAAAGACCATCCGATAGCAAAGCACGATTTTCTTGTGTACAAAGACATATACGATATGCGTTTTATATATTACTCTGATTATACAGATTTGGGGCTTCCGGTTATAGACACGGCAAGAAGAAAAGAAGAGTTAAAACAATACAGCATACCATTCTCAGAGCTGAACGCCGAAGCATTAAAAAATACGGAACAGACTCACCCGGCATGCATAACACAGTCAGAGAAACATGGGTACACAGTCTGCCATATAACATCAGGCAACGAACCATTTGGCGCTGCCGCCCTGTTTTATCCAGACACATTAAATAAAATAAGCCATATGCTTTCCGGCAGCTTCTTCCTGCTGCCATACAATACACATGAATTCTATGCGATTGGCTTTACAAAAGAAGGAAGAGAAACATTAAAAAAATCACTAAAAAAAGCCCTTTTTGAAATCAATCAGAAAATGTGTGAGTCACATATGCAAGATATGATTTTGTCAGAAAATATATATGTGTATGATTCGGAGGGAGGAAACCTGCAAGCGGTTTGATTTTGCGAAACACGCAGTTACGGGCAGATTCTACACCAATAGTGTCGTTAAAACGACATTATCAAAAACCTAATAATTTAAGTAAATATACACACGAAGAAAGACTGTGTGTATATTTACTTAAGTAATTGCCACAAAAAAGCAGAGCAATCAGCTCTGCTTTACTTATTTTTTACAACGCAAATTTCTGCTTTTCTGCCGGATATTTCCCAAGCATATTCAGTGCATACGCCGAGATTTCCGTATATTCTTTCTTAATCGCAACATCAAGGATATATTCGCAAGCCTCTGCCGTCATAAGCCCAAGCTTAATAAAATTCATAATCTCCTCTTCTGTCCTGTTATTTGTTACAAAGTTCTGAATGATATGTCTGCTATGGCTATAGATATACTCTTTTGCAACATCATTTGATTTGTCCCGCAAATACATTTCAATCGCCATAAATTCCCTGTCTTCTTTTTTGCCGGCATACATAAACATACTTCTGACTTCATGCATAACTTTTTCAGGAACAGTTTTGCTTGAAAAATACATATGCAATACCGCATCAATATTTGAGAAGGTGATTGAGTTATCAGCATATTTTGGAATCAACGCCGAGCGCTCATTGATTATAATGTCAGTGAGACATATGGAGCACCCAGTACTTTTATCCATTTCTTTTTTGATATACGAAAAAGGAACTTTTCTGTCAAGAGACTTCATTACTGATGATAATAAATCCGTATCATACCGGCGTGCAATAACAGTATCAGTCCCGAAGAACGCATCCTCAGATATACTTTTCAGCGATTCAGGAAGCTTCACTGTCTTTATCGGGCATCCATTAAATGCATTGTTGCTAACTGAAACCAGGCCTTCACTTATGCAAAGCTCGTTTACTGCACTGTTCTCAAAAGCCCTTGAACCAATAGATTTTACCTGTGGAGGTATAATGATTGATTTAAGATTATCACACGATACAAAACACTGTTTTTCAACATTACTGCCAATCATTTCAAGCCCTGTTCCAAAATCAACCTTTTTAAGATTCTTGCAGTAGAAAAATGCCATAAATCCAATCTTTTTTAATGTAGATGGGAAATGCACCTCTTCTAAGCTTCCAAGCTTAAATGCATTCCTTGCAATCTCCTCAACTCCTTCCGGAATATCTACGCGTCCAGTCCTGCCTGTCGGGCAGGCTATCAGGCATTTACCGTCTAGTGAGTACACAATACCGTCAATTGTTCTGTACTGGCTTGAATTGACAATATTAACATACGATATATTTGCAAGTTTCAGTGTATTAAGTTCATACCCCTCAACAGACATTACCGTAACTTTCTTCGGCATTGCCTTTGCCGTCATACTCATATCATAAACCGTTGAAGCATGACTGACTGTTACGTTCTTGACATGGCTCCAATCAAGGCCACTGATAATCGTACTGATATTGATTTCATCATCTGGAATCACAATGTTATCGCATGTGTTGTCAATACCAACAAGCATACATCCAACCATCCTGACACCATTCACAAATGGCAGCCGCTCAACAGCTGAATTCTTAAAAGCCCCTTCGCTGCATATAGATACATATTCCGTATTGATGATATTGATAGATTCACAGCCATTAAAAGCATTCGCTGCAATCATATCAATCCCGTCAAGATTAATGACTTCGCCGGCTTTTTTACAGAAGGTATTCAACAAAACAGTACCGTCATTTTCTTCAACTAACATATCGCCGCCATAAAATTCCGGGCTGTCAGATGTCACTTCTCTTACATTCGGGAACATTGAGTTCTTCATGCTGATGTAATATACATTTTCGTTAATGTGTATCTTTTTTACATTCGGAAATACCTTATCCACTTCATCCCAAAACGCATCGCCATCGTCATCCAAATCAATCTCCAGCTCCTCAACATCATCATCAATGTCAATATCTTCGCATACGTCGTTATCGGTATACCAAAAAGACGCGCCGCCATGTTTTACTTCTCTCATTTTTTTCATAAATTTCATAAGTTTTTTCCTTTCTTTTTTATTTGACTTTGTCGTTTACAATATGCCGAAAATGAAGGTATAAGAAAAAGAGGACATTATGTTGTCCTCTTTTTCTGCCGGCAATCAGGCCAGAAGCTGTCTATTTCTTTTCTGTCTTTGTTCTGACTGCCTGAATGACGTCCTGTCGGTCATCCTTATCTGCAAAATTCCAAATTTCAGCATTCCGGTCAATGGCTCCGATGATACTATCAGATGGCATCCCAGAAAGCACATATTTCTTTCTGAAAAAACGCTGCATATCTTCCATCATTCTGGTGCACTGATACCACATGGATACCTCATCAAGCGATATATATCCAAGAGTATATTTTTCCTCAAGTTTTTCTTTCATTTCGGTTAATATTTTCCAGGCCTCGTCTGTCTGTCCTGTCTGTATCATCCTATTAGACAATTTAATGTTGTACATCCCATCTGACACAGGTTTTCCTCTGCGTTCCTGCAACGGGCATCCTACCATCCGCTGATACCACATCCAGCCAAACATCCAATCATGCCTGTCGACTTCGTAATATTCGCCGAGAACATAGTACACAAAATCAGCATACACAACGCCCTTTTCGCGTTCAATTACCTGCTGCAGATATTGTTCAGCTTGGCTTTCCGTGTCCGGATTTCTAAGTCCAATCAGTCCAGCTAATACATAAGCAATTGTAAATCTCTTGTCTTCTTCGCATAGCTTAACCGCCGCAGCCATCAGCTTGCTATCATCAAAAACCGCAATCTGTCGACATTCGGCGCATATCTTATTAACCTGTCGACAACAATTCAAGTATGCATATTTCTGTTGTACACAGCCATCAAATGGCAGTTTATTGCAGACCGACAGCCAATCATCCAGCTTGTCCGGTGCCACACGCCAGCGCAACATAAAATCCAGATACGCCACATCTTCGTCAACAAAAATTTCATATGTATCTGTCAGGTCGTCTCCTACTGTCTCGAGAACTTTTGCTTTGGCTTCTTTTCCAAATTCTTTTCTTTTTTCTCTATCTGACAAGTTTGTATCTGCTGGCACGGGAAATTCAACAATGCTCTGATTTGAGTATGTTTTTAATGCTGCCTTTGCATTGCTCTGGTGCGTCATCAATATGATACAATCAAAACCAAAACAATCAGGGAAGCCTGAGTTTCCTGCCTGCTGCGGCATTGCATAGTCGTAAGTATAAATGCCGCAAAGTTTGAAAAACTGGCAAATATATCTTGCCTGGATTAACTGGTCTTCATCCCGAATCACTATTACAGAATATGTCATTTTTTGTCCTCCTTTTTTATCTTACATACAATATGCCGGATTTTTGCAAAAAGACAGCGAAAAAATTCGCTGTCAAAAGTTCTCGTCTGCAAACCTCTCACACATCTCCGGTGTCAGCGCGAATCCGTAATACAATACCCTCGGCCTTGTCGTCTCTACAATCTTATTTGACCGCGGCTTACGATGAATCAACCAGCTATGCTGTCTCCACATACCATCAGCAGAAAGCGCATATCCTGTGCAGATTGTGGTTTTGTCCTTATTTTGTTCCCATATCCTCGCCGAATTGGAATGACACTGGCATGCTTCTCCTCTCATCCTATCAGCATTGTATCCAAGCCAGAACTGGCCATATTCCAGAATATCCTCCAGGTCTTCTTCGTATCCCGGCAAGCAGACTGCATCACCGGCAAAATCCAAAAGCCGAGCTTTCAGTTCAAACAGGCGTTCATCCATTTCCGGAAACATCTCTTTCGCTTCAGCGACAGTATTCTGAAACCAGAATGAATTGCCCCGGCATCGTTCTTTCCAATCGTCAGACATTGGCTTCCACGCGACAGTATTTTTCGCATGCATATTCTTACTTTCGCTGTACATCAAGCATTTATCGAAAAATGCCTTGTCGTTTATCGGAACGATACATGATTTTCCGTCCAATACAACCCTGCTGCCGCAGGCATTGCGGATATCAATAAGTTCCTGTGTTATTTTTTCGTTTTGCATCATATAAATTGTTTTCCTTTCTTTTTTGCGTTTATTTTTTTTTGCTTCATATACAATATGCCGGAAATACACCGGAGAAAAAATTTAAGTAATCCTCCGTAAAAGTGTAAATTTTACGGAGATTTACCTAATTTTTAGCCTTTTTTCTTTCCATCTTTTCCTGCATATTATTTTTGAAACAAAAATTTTTACAATAACAAAGAAAGGAAAAAGAAAAATGAAAAATAGTCAGAACTTAGTTTCGTATTCTCCTGTGAAAGGTGTGTACTTATACTTCGCAGACAGCATGATGACTGACATTGTTGATATTGATATTGAATCTGGAATTCGTAGTATCGTCTTGTCCGGGCCTAACGCAGAGAGAAATAGGTTAAGCCGCAGGATTAAATTGAGAAATATTTTTAAGCAGTTTCCCGATGTTGAAGAATTAGTTATTAAGGAAGATATTGTAGATATTGATATTTCCAATTTTATGTTTCCGAGTGTGAGAAACGTGAATTCTGAAAATCCATACTTCTTTAATTGCCAATATCTTATATGGTCGATAGGCTTGAATAGTGTATTAAAGAATACATTTTGTATTAAGCCTGATGAACAAGTCCAGCCACTGCCTGATATTGATACAATTGCGGATTACGCGTTTGAAGGATGTCAGTTAACATCTTTTTTCAACAACGATACTTCTTTTAACACTGTTCAAATTATCAATCATCATGCCTTTGATGGGACATTATTTTCTGGTATTCCATCAAAAAATGGTTTCAAAATAGTTGGAAATATTGTCTTTGGTGTAGATGATGATGCTGAAGAAATTGAATTTCCGGAAGACACCAAATGTGTTCTGCCGACAGATATAGATTACAAAAATGTCAAACGGGCAGTCATCAGGAATATCAAAAATGTTAATGGAATCAATAAATTGCCAGAAACAATTGTGGTTGCAGACACTGAATTCTCAAAGAATAACATGTTTGGAATATACAGATATCTTAACACAACAAATGTATCATGTATTGAAGCATCCCCAAGCAGCGGGCTCGTATCAAAAGATGGAATTCTGTACTCCGGAGATATGAGTTTCCTGATTCTATGTCCAATCAAGAAAACTGGAGATATTATCGTTCCTGAAGGTGTAGCTTGTATTAATGATTTTGCATTTTATGGAACAAGAATAGATTCAGTCACATTTCCGTCTTCACTAAAGAGTATTAGAAAAGAGGCATTTCGGCAGTCTAAAATCCGCAAAATAGACTTCGGCCCCGGAATTGAAAAAATCGGAGGTTATGCGAGCAATATTTTTGCCGATTGTCATAATTTAACTCATGTTGAGTTTCCTCCTCAGGTTACAGACATCGGACATAGTGCATTTTTTAACTGCGGTAATCTTAAATCTGTTACAATGCACGAAGGTATTTCAACCATTGGACTGCGTGCATTTGCCTTGTGTAAAAAACTGAAAAGCATAACTCTTCCAAAAAGTATCAAATACGCTGGAGACTCAAGTTTTTATAGCACACAAGAACTGCATACTCCACATCTCTTTTCAGGTCTGCCGTATGCATTTTTGTCTGGGATAAGTTTATCACCCGTTAAAAAACTTATTGTTGGAGATAATGAGTTTATTGTGCCGGCATCTTTAAGTTACAAGACTTTGTATACGTTAAATCAGCAATGCAGTAATGGCTATTTGTGTAAGTCTGATTTGCATGATTTGTATCAAGGTGCGATAAACACCGAATTAAAACAGTACACTGCATATTATATTTACAAACAGAGTCCGGGAGCAGATGCTGAACTTGAAAAGTACTTAAGACGCTGTGCAAAACAGATTGCGCTGCGATACATTAAAGAAAACAAGGATGATGAGTTCGTCGAATTTATCGGCTTTAAGTTGTTATCGGAAGCATCAATCAAGCAACTTTTGCAGGTCGCAAATGAGGCAGATAAGCCCTCAATTGTAGCATATTTGCTGACGCAGACGCAGGACAAACCGAGTTCCAAATTCACGCTTTAACGAAACACCTTTTCAATATTGAGCCAACTGTCGCATCGACAGCTGGCTCTTTTCTTTCTTCTTTTTTCTTTTTCTACCGCAAAAAAAACAGCCCCGCATAAAGCAGGGCTATCAGTTAAGCAGCAGAATTATTCTTTTCGTGTGGATTCGAGCCAGGAATAATACGCCCAGTCGATACACTCTCCTTCTGTCTCGCCGTTTCCTTCGCAATATCTGTCGTATGCCTGTTCAGCAAGCTCTTCCGCCAGTTCTTCGTCAGAAATTTCGCAGCGTTCCATCAGTTCTGACTTCATAAAATTCGTCACAAACTCTGTATTTGCTGCAGCCAGTTCTTCAGATGTTAACTCATATTCTTTTCCGTCTCTCACAATTTTCATATTATTTTTCCTTTCTACTCTTTGTATTTCTTGTTAGATTGCAACTGGAATATTCTTAATCTGCGGATGTGTCTGATAGTTCTCAACCATCAAATCATCAACCGTAAAATCATAGAAATTCTTAACATCCGGATTCAATTTCACCACCGGAGCCGGCAGTGGCTCACGCGTCAGCAACTCCTTGATAATATCAACATGCCTGTCATAGATATGTGCATCAGCAATCATATGTACCAGCTCGCCTGGAATCATATCACATACTTGAGCAATCATCATTACCAGCAATGCATACTGACATACATTCCAATTGCCAGCAGCCAGGATATCATTAGAACGCTGATTTAAAATGGCGTTTAAAACCAGCCGGCCAGAATCTTTATCCTGAGTGACATTAAACGTCATACTGTAAGCACATGGATACAAATTCATTGCATGAAGGTCTGCAAAATTGTAAATGTTCGTCATAATTCTGCGGCTGAACGGTGTATTCTTCAGGTCATAGATAGTCTTGTCCACCTGGTCCATGCTCCACGGCTCGCCGGGCGTTTTAACAGCATACCAGCGAGCGACATTGCCGTCATCATCAGATGCGACGAACATCTCAGTACCAAAACCAACCTGCTCGTATTCACCATCCGGAAATGCAGCCCGCAGTCCTTCAAGTGTTACATCCTTACATTGGAATTTTTTCTCAAGCTGATAACCGTATGCCTCGCCGATACTACCATCCTCATCAGCCCAGCTGTCCCAAATGTGACTGTTTAAATCTTGAATATTATTTGATTTTTTCTGCCAAATCCATAGGATTTCATCCATCGCGCTCTTCAGCGCTGTCTTTCTAAGAGTCAGTGCCGGAAATTCAGTTCTTAAGTCATACCGGTTACATACGCCAAATTTTTTGATTGTGTAAGCTGCGGTACCATCCGGCCAATGCGGTCTAACCGCTTCCCCGCGGGTATCGGTTCCATTCTCCAGAATGTCCTGGCACATATTTTTGAATACTAAATCTGCATAACTCATTTTTACCTCTCCTTTTCTTTGTTATTTTTTAGCTTTGCAAGAATAATATGATGAATTTTACGGAAGAAAAAATTGCGTTACAAATTAGCAAAAATAAAAACATCCCCTTTTGCGAGAGGCAGACAGCTGAACTGTGTATTTTTCAGGTCATAAATAACCACGCGCGATTCATCCATCCCCTCATACGAGAGGCAGGTGAGCTTCGAAAAATATATCCACAGCATCCATGCGATTCATCCCCTCTTGCGAGGGGCAGACCATCTATGTCTACACCATTGAATCGTTTTTTGCAGATTCATCACCTCTTGCGAGGGGCAGACACATACAGTAATAATCCTAAATCACCAGTATATGATTCATCCCCTCCTGCGAGGGGCAAATATCCAGAGGACACCGAACGAACCGCGCCAACATGATTCATCCCCTCTTGCGAGGGGCAAACTCCTCATATAGGCGTTTCCCCATATGTTGCTGTGATTCATCCCCTCTTGCGAAGGGCAAACCATTTTATTAATCAATACCGGCCGCCCGCATGCGATTCATCCCCTCCTACGAGGGGCAAACTTCTTGACTACGGGCGAAGCCCTACACGCAGGCGACTCATCCCCTCCTACGAGGGGCAAACGGAGATTGCCAGCATGTTGTCTTGGTTCATCATGATTCATCCCCTCCTACGAGGGGCAAACATCACCAGTGACAACGCCCGCCAGTGCGTGAACGATTCATCCCCTCATGCGAGGGGCAGACTTTGGATGTCTATATGTCATAATTTTCTTTCTCCTGATTCATCCCCTCATGCGAGGGGCAGACGGCAATTTCCTTGACTACTGCACCGCAGGTGCCGATTCATCCCCTCATGCGAGGGGCAGACGCCGGTGCCCTGCCTCATAAACAGGGCTCCGACGATTCATCCCCTCATGCGAGGGGCAGACGGCTCCTGCTGCCTTGATTTCGTTGTTTATATCGATTCATCCCCTCATGCGAGGGGCAGACATCAAATATGTAATTCAGCCGCCTGAATAATGCGATTCATCCCCTCATGCGAGGGGCAGACGGGAGCAGAAGCAGTTTCCGGGGGTTAGGGTTCGATTCATCCCCTCATGCGAGGGGCAGACGACACGGCGGCAACAGGAAAACTTTTTCTCGGCGATTCATCCCCTCATGCGAGGGGCAGACTCTCAGCGTTTATGCGGCTTTCAGCCGCCTTAAACACCTCGTTGTGCAATTTGCACAAATGCCATTTTCAACTCGTCACACATCATTTTCACTACATATAATATACCGAAAAAATATTTTTTTTGCCATTTTTCCAAATATTTTTTTATATTTTTTCAATCCTCATTCCGTATTCATCGTCTATAACAATTTCTTTACCTTCACTCACACAGTTATCTTTTGTGTATATTTGTACATCTTTAAAGATTCCTGTTTCAGGCCTGCAGAAATTCTTAAAATTTTTAATTTTTGACTCCCTGACAGCTACCACGCGACATTTAAACAACTCTATGTCTGACTCACTGCTCTGTCCTAACGTTTCAATTTCCGCATCATTCAATATCGCAATTTGAGCCATCACCTCATCGGTATTTGACAAACGGACATTCAGGTTTTTATCTGTCAGGTCGTTTTTCCTTGTGTATATTTCAAACCCGTTTTTAATTTTAATATTTCCGGAATCTGAATTTGCCTCGTCTATAATTTGACGAACGCGCACATCAATTGAAGCATGGCTGTATACATAATTAATCATGTCAGGCATACATGACGGTATCAATAGATGACCATTATGTTCATTAATTGCGTCAATTGTCGCGTCAAGATAACATTTTTCATAAACATACTCAGTTCCGCCATAACTGGATAAAGTTGCCGGAATCAACACCTGGACAGTATTCGCAACAACTACATGTTCCCTGATAGTCCCCGCATCCCCATGTCTGTGATATCGGCCTATCCTCTGGAATAGCAAATCAATCGGACAGATTGCAGTTATCATATAATCAACATCAATATCAAGGGATTGCTCTAAAACCTGCGTTCCAACAATAATGACACGCTCAGGTCTTTTGGTTCTATCTTTACCGCACATTGCCAAAATCTCCCGGCTCGTCTCATCTCGTGCATTTATAGTCATTCTGGAATGATATAGAACTATTTTACAGTCATTCTTTTTGCTTTTTTTGATTTTGTCATATACGCAGATTGCATCTGCGACTGTATTCATAATCACGCATTCGCACCCTCCATCTTTGACGGCATCAACTGCATATCGTGCAATTTTATCATTGTCGTTTAATATCGGCAGCAGCTCACATGAGATTTTTTTGTCAGGCATATATTGATGCGATACGTGTTCATGTACCTTTCCGTCTTTTGTAACATACGATATCATTGGGTATCCGTTATGTAATTCTATATTTCCATCACCAAGCACACCCAGCAAATCGCTTTTCGTAGATATTGGCAATGTAGCTGACAACATAATGACTGGAACGCCGAGTTCTTCACATATCTTCAGCAAATCCTTTATCACAGCAAGCATATATGCGTTATACGCATGAATTTCATCAATAATCAGCACCTTTGACGCCAAACCATCCATCCGGACACTCTCAAACCGCACCAGCCTGGCAGCAGTCATTACCTGGTCAACCGTACCAACAGCAGATGCCGCCAATAATCTCTGGCGAGACATATCCGTCCATACAGGCTTTTTATCTGGCTCCCGTAATAGCATTGATTTTGACGTATACAGCTTTGTGTTTCGCATACCGTGTGAGATTAAAAATTCATCCACACGGTCTTGAATCGCCTCTGCAGAAACGCCAGTCGGCAGCCCCATATATATTCCAGACAATCCAGAACGATTACCAAGAACGGCGGCTGCATATAATGCCGCTTCGGTTTTTCCAGAACCGCAATCGGATTCAATCAGCATACATTTAATGTCATTTTTATGTACAATTTTTTCAACATCATTTTGCACCGGTCTTCCATTAAATCCAAATGTACTCCTGAAATTCTGCATCACTGGAATTTGCTGCCGTATCAGCCCCTCATTGTTCAGGAATTTCAGCGCCTGAACCTTTCTTGATTTCAAAAATTCGTCTATATTTTCATACGATTGATTGTCGAATACGTAGTTGTTTGATGCTATCCAATCCGCGGTAATCATTATGCCTAAGATTGCATTTTGCACTACAAACAACTTTGACTTGCTGATATTTTTGTTTATCAAATTTAGATTGTCAAATCGAAAAACATTTTTTATATAATCATAAATCTCATTCTGGATATGCCTCCATTTTTTCGCCTTTTCTTTATCATCAATTTTTATAATATCAATATCAGAATTTTTTTTCTGTTCTTTTTGATGATGCATCCTGATAATTTGAGATATAATATCGGAATTTTTCATATCAGCATCATCAACGCTCAATCTGTCAAAGATGCTCGCGCCATACTGCTCATGTCTAAACCGGGTGTCAAATGACATTTGATTCAAGTTTTCTTGTCTTAACACTTCCAGTGTTTCCTCATCACGGCCTTGAAATGTCGGGTGTATTTTTCCTATATCGTGAATAGCGCAGATAAACACGATTTTTGCTAACAACGTATCACTATCGCAACCAGTTATTTCAGACAGCCTGTTCAGCACCGGATGGTAAATACCATTCGTATCAGTCAGGCACCTTGCGACTATTCCGGTCTCCAGCATGTGATTGATTAAAGATTTTTTGGGGGCTGTTTTTGCCCATATTTTTGTTATGTTCATTATGTTCCTCCGAAAAAATGATATTATATCCCCTCCGGAGAGAGGCAGACTTGATGCGATACGTGCTCATGCACACTTCCATCTGGATTCATCCCCTCTTGCGAGTGGCAGACTTGACGGCAGATGTTATATGTCTTGATACCATAGAGAAATCCCCTCCTGCGAGGGGCAAACGGGATACAGATATGCAAGAGGCATGGCTGCTATGAGCAATCCCCTCATACGAGGGGCAGACTAGATGGCTGCATATCCTCGTTTTCGTGCAAATGATTCATCCCCTCCTGCGAAGGGCAAACTGGGTGCGTTTCTGCGCGTGTGTTTTCGCGCCCGATTCATCCCTTCCTGCGAAGGGCAAACAGGCATTGTGCCCGGGGCTGTGGCTGTCTCTATGATTCATCCCTTCCTGCGAAGGGCAGACGTCAATTCGCTGTCTCGCAGCGTCCTTATCAATCGATTCATCCCTTCATACGAAGGGCAGACGACAGCGTGGAGGCGTTTTTCGCCGATATGCGCGATTCATCCCTTCCTACGAAGGGCAGACACCGACTTGCCGCATTCTGTGACGCCTACGACAGATTCATCCCCTCCTACGAGGGGCAGACGCGGGCAAGACGGAGTTTGGCATAGAGGATACCGATTCATCCCCTCCTGCGAGGGGCAGACCTCAGTGTTTATGCGGCTTTTAGCCGCCTTAAACACCTCGTTGTACAATTTACACAAATGCCACTCTCGTTTCATCCACATATTTAATATGCCGAAAAATCCGCCGCATTTTCATTTTTTTTAAATTATTTTTTTTGTTTTTCAACTCCCATCACCAGAGACATTCCGGCCCCGTATGATTTAGACCGGCCCACTCCATTTTTAATCAAGTTCCGTAATGCGTTTGCATCACTGACACGCAGCAGGAATTCATATCCGAATACACTTACCGGATGAGAATCACCGCTACTTTTGGTGACCTGGCGCCTGTTTTTTGACAATTCATTAATAGCAATCACATTTCCGGCATTTATAAATTTTCTTTTTACCCATTCTTTTCTGTCGTTTTCATCTGCAATCAGGATATTTGATGACCGCTTTCCAATTCTGGTCTGTTTTTTTGTTGGTTCATACATAGCGAAGATTTTAACAACATCACCGGTATTAATATTAGCGGCCATACTATCACAGTTCTTTGAATTCATTAATCGTAATGAATCCGGGATTTCATACGGTTCAATGTCGGACTGTATTATCAGATTTTTTCCAATTACCATATACAGTACATTATGGTATGCACGGTTACAGTGAAACATTGACTGAACAATTTTATGTATAATATCTGAATTTTGTACAAAGCTTTTACACTCGAATGTGCTGATAATCATTAATTTCGCCCTCCTTAATCTCTGAAATTCCCTGGCTGACAGGTTCTGCCGGAATGCAGCATTTGCTTCCAAGATAATACTGCCATACAGGAGCCTTTAATGCCGCTTGGATTTTATTTAGTGTTTCTTCATCAGAAATCAGATATAAAACAAATCTGCGGCCGACAAGATATTCCTTATCAATCAGCGTCGCTGCATATAAACGACCGCCATTTGCTGTTGGCATTCCCTTTTCTTTATCTATTACTGTCTGGTAATCAATCAGCGTATCAATTGAATTAATGGTCGCCGATTCCAACATTGACCCGGAATTTTTAACATCAAGATATAGCTCTGTGGAGTTTGCCAAGACATCAATCCTTTTATCGTTCCTCTCGTATCCTAATGCACAGGCAATCATTCCTATGATACCGCTTTTCGTGGGAGCCAGCTCAGTATATCTCTGAGATGGCCCAAGGCTTCTGATTCGCCATGACTGGAGCATGGCGGAACAGACCAGCTTTAATTTTTTAGAATTTTTCATCAATAATATCCCCTACTTTTTTAACAGCTTCTTTCCATGACATATGCTCAGCACCATTCAGCATTTCCGGAGATTCTCCAGTGTAAATTCTTGCCAGGTAATCTGAATCATCTGCAAAGTCTCCGCTTGTAAATTCGTTCATGGCATTCAGGAACTTATCAGCTTCAGTCTTAGCAGCTGCACTTCCCTTTTTAACCATTTCTTTAATACAGTATGTATCAGCTGTACGTCCTTCTCCGTCTTCTTTAATTGTGATATATACACCAACCGGGTCAGGACGTGACGCAAACGAATTCTGTCCGCCGCTCGGAGCAGATGTAGCAATATCATTAATCACACACTTGACAGTCTCAATAATCACAGTCTTAATACGCTGTACATTCTTTTCGTCTGACATGTCTACACCTTTAGTCAGGTTGTCATAAAATTTTCCTACATCAATACTTGCGTATTCATAATACACATGATTGGAAAATTCTTTTTCATCCAGGTATCCGGCACCACTCTGTCCACTTTCAGTTTCGCTTGCCATTGCTGACAGATAGTTATCAACAACGATATAGTAATCGCTGTCCAGTGTGGCTTTCCCTAATGAATAACTATGATTAACACACATAGCGCTTTCAACAGTCTCCATTACACCAGACGTCGCCATTCTGCCAAACAATGAACACTCAACACCATATTTTCTTAATGGCAGCTTTGCTTTTAATGCTAAAATAATTCTCTGTGAGGCCGAATTCTTCGCACTGTTTTTTGCTTTACTGCCTTTTTTCTTATCATTTTCTTTTTCCTTCTCTTTTTCTGCTGCCTCTTTCTTGGCCTGCTCCCAGTTCTCTGGTGTCTTGATGACATCGCAGAACACTTCGACGATGTCTTCAACGTCATACTTTGTGACAATCAAAACCTGATTTGTAACATCAAATCCATTTTTTGTCTCCAGAGCGCATGACAAAATGCTTTTGACAATATATTCAGCCATAGCGTCAGCATTTTCAGTATACAAATCTGCTTCTTTTTTTAAGAATTCTTTTTTAAAGATATCTTTCATTGCTCTGGTTCTGTATACATGCTCCATGCTGTCACCGTTTAATCGCTCCAGGCGTTTCTCTAAATTTTCACGCCATACTTTTTTCTTTGACTGTGACGAAATTCTGTTGTATCTTTCATTATCAATAATCACGTCTTTCACCTGTCCTGCTCCATCGCAGTTCAAACGTGAAATCCCATATCTTTTTCCTACGTGTACTTCAACTAACATTCTTTTGCTCATTATTTTTTCTCCTTTTTCTTGTCAATTTTTTTAACGCCGGCAATTACATCAATCCACTCATTTCTTGTGTTATAATATGGCCAGCACAGAATATCCGTCATCAGTTTTGCTGTGTCAATTTTAGTGCCTTTTTTACACATTTTTATATATCTTTTTATGTATCTTATTAAGATTGCTTTCTCATCTTCATCAATGAGATAACCGATTTTTTGCTGTACTGCCGCAGAGCCCTCATCATATATTTCATGCAGGCAATATTCAAACGGGTCTCCTTCTTTGCATTCTTGCTGCACATATATACTGCACATATCAACGATAAAATCCCTCATATATCCGGCATAACACCATGGAGTATCTTTCAGAATATTTTTAATCGTTATTTGCTGGAATCCTCGCAATTCATCAAAGCTGACATTATACGCTCGGCGCAGCTGTATCTTTTTTGCATTATCCAATGCTTTTACGCGTTCCAGAATTATATCAACCTGTTCACGGGTTTCTTCGTAATTCATTTTTTACCTCCGTTCTTCGCTAATGCTTTTCTTACGGCAATACTCTTGCCTTTCGGAATCGGAATACTATATATTAACCTGTTTGCATACCCTGACGCATCATCAACATATTTATCTACTATGCTTCTCAGTGCTTCCATGTATTCCTCTTGATTACAGTATGCTGACTTTTTTATGTTATCGATATCCGGAATGAAGAAATTTTTAAATAAATTTTCGCAATATCTCCAATACCTGTTCATCGTAGTATTCCGGACGGTCACCAGATTAAATTTGTTCTTCGTAAAGAGCTGTTCTCCAATTGAAGACAAAGCAGTTTCAATATCTCCGATTCTTTGCTGCATGCGTTTTGCAATGCCTGCTTTATTCTTATTGCTTCCATATGGTACATACTCCATACCAATCATATCTATAAACATATCAGTAGCCTGTTTTTTTAACTGGTCATCCAGGATACACTCTGGCAGCATACACGGATATTTCCCCTGTGATAGAAACGAACCCCTGTCCTTAGAAACATAGTATGCCGTCATTTCAGTCTTTACAGTCTCATCTCCATCGGCTTCTCCACTTCTAACTTTCAGCCTTAAGTCTGCTGCAAATAATGCATTATACAATGAATTCCTCAGTACTCGCGGAGCAGAATGGTTACCGAAGATATTTGCATACGACTTAATCCCCATCCATACTTCATTTGAATTTGTAAACTCCATACCGGTCATCATATCTTTATTTTTTGGCTTAGGAATAACCGTAACCGATGGCTCTTTATTTATCAGCCAGAACTGTCTTGCCGTCTTCATCATATCGGAACCATCTGGTGCTTTGAACAGCATTATTGATTTATAAATTCTTTTGATAGTCTTCTTTTCAATATCAATAGAGCTGTAATCTGGACGCAAATAAGTTACCGGGAAAAACATACCTTCAAGCAGTGGAACCTGATACTTTTTTTGGAACATTGAATTTACCGCATAGTTGTATGAATCCCATTTCCAAACCGGGATACCGTCATCACATTCTGAATCGTCGTTAGCGATGTTTAATAAAATACTTGAAAATAAACTTTTGTCTTCCGCTGCATCAAAATGATACATGGCAGGAGGGCTTGGAATACAGATAAGTCCCGTAACATATGACTGACCTCTCATACCAGCAATGCAGCTATCCATTAAAATTAAATTCATATATTCGTCAAATTTTACACTATTTGCAAATTCAATATGTCGCCCGTCAATTTGTGCTTCATCATAATATGAGTCCCTGTTATCTATTCCTCCAAAATTTTCAATGTAATCATTAACATCCACATGCTGAAAAAATACCTTATTATTTCCCCCACATTGCTTTGCATTAATTGAAGAGACTGATGTAATACTATTTTCCTTAAATACACTTTCTGCAGTTTTTGCATCAACCTGCATGAATGGCTTTTCTTCATCAAACAGGTCAAATGACGTTCCATTTTTTATGCACTCATCAAAATATGCATCAATTTTGTCAGCATCAAACCGACCATTATTGAAAACAGACATCAACTCATCGTTTACTCTTCTTCCATAAATGTCAATAATAACTGCTTCAGCTAATCTCTGCTGTAATCTTCTGACAATGGCAAAATCTTTGCTTTCAGCACTACATTTATACATATGGGCGTTGACGATATAATCTCTCAATCCAACTTTAAGCACCTCTCCGGTTTCTTTATCAACCACTCCCATCCAGGGTTCTGTCAGTACATCAAATATCATATTTTTTTCTCCTTTCTGATGTTCTATATTCAATATGCTGGAATTTTTGAGTGCAAATATCTTTTTTTGCGGATTTTTTTACAACAAAAAAAACACCGCCCAAGCGGTGTAAAACTATACAGCCTATTTTTCTATTTTTCTCCTCTCCAACGCCCACATTTCTTATTATCTTTCTTACACAAAATTAACAATCTCCTCTTTATAATATTCTCCACATTGTAAACAATTTATATTACCTTTATTTTGTTCCTTCCATCCAAAAGATTTCATTTGTTTTTTATGAATGCTCTTTTCTTTCTCTGAATCATAATGATATGTTACAATATGCTTTTGTTGATATCCAATGCATATATTATTAATATATTCCGCATTATCATTTTGATAGATAAATATTTTGCTTATAGTATCTTCTACAATTTTCATCTTTTTCTCCTTTATGATGTTCTGCATTCAATATGCTGGAATTTTTGACAAGCAGAGAAGTTTTGCGGATTTTTTTTACAAAGAAAGAGGTCATAAGATATAACCTCAGATTTCGCTTATATGTTTTACCGCCCATCCATATAATTTCCACAAAAAAACAGCCCCTCTTCCGAGAGACTGCAAATTTTCAAATCCCAAATTTCTTTTTCAGATATTCTTTCTTCTTGTCGTACACCATCTGGTCTTCCAGCCACAACACCGGAAACGCCTGCTGTAGATATTTTTCCGCATCTTCTTTTGTCTTTATTTTTGTCACATCGCCGCCAAACTGTTTTGACCTGATATCCTGCCAATCCAGCTGCATTTTTGCAATCTCCTGGTCTGTCGTATCGTGTGTTTTACCGGCAATATGCTTGAAATCCAGGATAGTATCGCCCATCATATATTCCGGAATATAATCATCCGTTTCTGATTCATTAACACCTGAAATATCGTATGGAATACCGTTCTCATCCACCCAAACGATATGACCGAATGGAGCCGCCCAGCATATCTCTCCACGGTTAAACGCTACTTTCAGTATGCATGCAAAATAATAACAATATCCGTTGGCAAATTGTTGATACAGCACCTCTTCTGCTTCGCCATATCCCTGTTTTACTGAAAAATCGTAGATGAACCGAAGCACCTCTTCATCTGCTTTTGGATGTATTTTTTGAATTTTCTTTAGCCATTCTGAAAATTTGTCTTTCATCTTCTTTTCCTGCCTTTCTGGTCATTATATGTTTAATATGCCGAAAAACAGAAGGACAGAAAAAATCAGAAAACTATATTTTTTAATGTTTTGCTTACTTTTTGCACACAAAAACCCGCCACGCTACGCGTTGACGGGTTTAATTTTAAGCACTCTTTTTTCTTGTATTTTTTGTATCTTCTGCAAAATCACTTTATTCGTTTTTTTTGTATTTCCCAATTGCAACCCACAACGAAAAGCTTCTTCAAATCAGACTTTTTCCTGTCTCTTCTCCAGCACCAACATAATAACCATCTGCACCTGCGGCAGCATCGTCAGAATCATCACGCTAAATGCCGACATCCATGCGGCAAACACCAGCACCAACGCAGAGCCGATTTCATCAATCCCTCCTCCGTCAGTCATATTTATCAGTGCCGCGCCGCCAGCCAATACAGCAGTGGCAGCTAACACAGCAATAACCAAATTTGCCATAAACATCCCGGCATACCAGAGCATCTTCCTCCAGCCAATTTTTATTTCGCCATTTTTTAAAATTTTTTTACTGATTGGCATCAACAGCCAGCCGCAAATCGGAACCAGAATCAGCAATGGAAACGAGAAAACACCAACAATCAGCCTATCCAGTCCAGCCGACGCAACAGCAATCAACCAGACAACAACAGCTAAGATTTCTGTAATCAGATTTGTTTTTCCTGAAATTGTCATATTTTTAAACATATTTTTAGCACCTCCTTATCTGCAAAAAGCCGGCAGAACAAGCCGGCGGTGAAGCACTTATTTTGAATATTTTTTATCCAGTATCTCATCATGCCCACGCAGCATGATGTAACATTCGTCTTCGGGGAGCGCGAGGAACTCTTCGTATGTTATCACGCGTCTTTGCGGGACTGGGTCTATTGAACCTCCACTGGGGTGGCGGACACATCTGATTCTTATTCCAACTTTTCGGTATATATACTCGGATGTTACCTCATCATCTGAATTACAATATATTACCGCATCTGCATTTGCAAAAATACATTCTGCATCTTTACCATATATTTTCTTTACAGAACTAAGCCCTCGGCAGGCAAAGGTATATGCAATATTATATCTTCTCACATTCAGAAAGCAATCGCCTCTATCCATATATAAGAAAAACGGATTTCCGCCATACCTTTCAATGTGGTTGAAATACAGCTTTGTCAGGTACGGCAGCCGCTCACCGTTATATTTTTCTTTCGCTGCTTTCACCAGCACCCGATGCATCTGCATCATTATCATGTTTGCCAGTACATCAGTATCAGACTTTTCTTCCGGGCATACGACAAAGATACCCGTCAGTCTCTCTCCTGCTTTATCCAAAACCATATCGTTTCGCGACATCAGATTTGTAATCTCTGGTTGCAAAAATACATCCATACTATGCAGCCACGGCTCACTGACGGCAACGAGTTTTGCGACACTCTCCATCGTCTGCTTCTCCTCTGCATTATCAGACAGAATCTGTAAAATCATATCAGAAAGAGCTCCAAAATTGTCTCCGGCAATACATCTTGCCAGCATCTCGGCGTCTTCTTTATCCTCGACAAACCGCAGAGGATTATATTTCGCTGACGTCTCCGGGCAGCTGACATCAAAAACCTGAATATCATATCCGGCATCAAGAAGCTTTGTCCGCGTCTCAGCCAACATCTTCCCTCCAACATCAGCAACAGCAAACGACGAATTGCATTGTAAAATATTTGCCATTATAAGCTTATCGGCATACGAATCATCAGCGATGATGAACATATTATTGTTCAGGTGAGTCTTTTCATCATGTATTGACAGCCTCATATTTTCCGACAAAATTGTAGTTTCGCCAGCAGCAACAGGAACGGCAGCATTTCTGCCGCCGTTCTTGCCGTAAATGCCGCAATTAAATTTTTCAGTGTCAAACTCCCCAGCCATTTTATCAACATACCACGGGAATACGTTATTTTTGTATGTATTTTTCCTGCTTTTCTTCTTTTTCCAAAACATTATTTTTTAATTTCCACATATTCCAGATTTTCATCTTCATCTTCATCCAGCAAATCACTTAAATCTTCTTTGCTTACCGGAAGCCACTCATTTCCATTTACACCAACAACAGCAAATACCTCAGTGCAGGCTTCAGCTTTGGTACATACAATCGCCAGACCTGATTCAAGAATCATTTCTGCGCACGAATAATACAGATTTTCTTTTGTTTTCTTTAAGTCTTCCGGCTTAATTATCGCATCCAGACCGACAGAGAAGACATCGTTTCCAATTACTATACTGATAACTTTTTCTTTCTGGATATTCAGGATTCTGTCAACCAATGCTGCAGTTTCAATCTTTGTCTTCGCAGACATTCTTTCATCCAAATCACTACGATAAACTTCATTGTCCTGGTCATACAGATTCTGAATGGCCTGAATTACAAGCGGCTCTTCACCATTCCACCTCTCCATTCTCGCCAGCTTTGTCTTATCGTCATAATTTTCAAGGAAATAATCGTAGAAATCATACATTTCCTGTCTCTCATCAGCATCAAACTCATGGTCTTTATCAACCAAACCACTTAAAATCGCACTTCTGATGTTTAAGTAATCAAGCACCCTGTCAATGGAATCCGGCTCGTCAAGCATATATTTCTTAAATGACACCAGCATTGTTCCAGGCGGCAGCATATCGCCTGCCAGTCCCGCTTCAAGTTTTTTTCTTTTTTCTTTTCCTCTTCTTTTTAAAATATTACTCATCTTTATCTTTATCCTCCTTGATTTTGAATTTTCTTTTTAGGTATTTTTTCTTTTTTGGGTATACGTCGCCGAAGTCTTCTTCGTATATCGCAGATGACTTGACAAATTTGTTTGCTTCTTTCTGAGAAAGCTTCGTCACATCCCCGCCAAACATTTCTGATTTGATATCATGCCAATCAAGAATCATCTGGGCGATTTTCTGGTCTGTTGTATTATTTACGACACCAGGGACATGCCTGAAGTATTTCACCGTGCCCTCCATCATGAATTCCGGAATATAATCATTTGTATCTGAATCATTCACCCCGGAAATATCATACGGAATGCCGTCATCGTGAACCCTCCCCGCCTAATCCGCTTTCGCGAATATAGACTGGGCTTCCAAACTCCGCATGAACTTTCGTTCATGCCTGCTACTTTAGGTAGGAGTGGATTCCTGACCACAGATACAGCGCAAACTCAGTGGCTCTGTCGCGCGGCATTGCCTTCAATAGAAGCTTCAGACTTTGCCTTGGATGCGCAGAGTACCGCATAAGCGTTAATTAGTGTAGCCAGGCAGCAGCTGGTCCGTCTGTTGAGTTCTGGAACTTTGGCCAGGACTAACAACTCTTCCTTTGCAAAAAGAGATTTAAGGAGTACACGGATGAAGAACCGTGCACCGATATTTTTAGAAGCAGAAAGGTCGCAGTTATAGACCTTCCCGGTTGTAAATTTACATAATTCATATGTATTAAATCCTGCATCTTTGCCACGGAGGACTTTTCCGGAGCCGTCAAATGCAAGACATGATGTGTTTACAGCGCAGATGTAAGAAACACGGATTCCGTTTCTGGCAGCAAGTGCTTCAACGCGATGCTGGATATCACGCTTTCTCCACAAAGAAAGTTTCTGCCTGTTCCCTTTCTTCTTTTTCTTCATGTTGAGGTGTTCAAAAACAATAACGTTCGCCTTGGATTCCATGGCAAATCTGACTATCTCCACAGCTGTTTTAATGGCGATTGCCTCATTGTAGTTATTTGTCAGCCTCCAAAGTCTTGGAGCCTTATGATTTTCATTCTGCTGCGCTTTCTTAATAGCGTTCAGTAATCCATGCATACGGTCTTTTTCTACAGGATGATTAATAAAACGCTGCCCTGTGACAGTTCCGTCTTTATGTACTACTGAACACACTGCGTCTGTATTGATTCCCAAATCTACTCCAATCACAGTCTCGACTTCCTTATCTTTCTTAAACTTCGGAAACTTAGAGTTTGCCATTTCGTAAGAGATACGGAGTTCATATCGGTGATTACGTTTTACAAGAACCGGGGCAGAAGCTTTCCATTCTTTCATATGACTGTAGGCATACATGAAATCACAGTCACGTATTACAAAAGTCTCCCAAATCCAGTCCTTGCCATTATATAATTTCAGACTTACGATATTCGTCTCTTCGCTGTCAAGAAATGTATTATTTCTGTAAAAGCACGGCATTGTATTCTGATTTCGGCTCAGGTATGGTCTGCGACTATGTTTTCCGCCATCTTCCCATTTCTGTAACTGAGAGCGGTAAGACAAAATCAGCCCGATTGCAGTGTTTATTGCGTCACGTCTGAGATAACTCGGAAATTTGTAAAATTCCTTATCGAAACGCTTATATATAGCATCATTATTTGCTGTGGAATGGATTAAACGTTCCATTTTCTGCTGTCTTCTCTGTTGTGCTGAAATAATAACTTTTCCATCATCGCCTGTTATACTTTCAAAAGATTTCAATTCGTCATAGTGACGTATTGCAATGTCAGAGATATAATGTACGGCATTGCGGTATATCTTAATTGTCTTGTCGAAAATATGATAAGCTTCTGTGATTTTTAATCCATATGATACTGTTGCCATACATTGACACCTCCTTGTCTTAAAATTTCTTACATATATAATATGCAGGATTTTTAAAAGTTTCGTCGTTTTTTGCGAAAAAATGCAAAGTTTATTTCACCAGTTTCCCGCAACAGCACTTACCCCGCCTAAACGTCAGGCATAACATTTTTAGATGTCTGACGCTATAGACGGGGTGTGCGTGCATGGTTATTCTAGGTTTTATTTAATCAACCCAGACCATATGACCATAAGGCGCCGCCCAGCAAACCTCGCCGCGCTTGAACGCCAACTTTAACATATGCGCGGTAGCTATCTGACAGTGGCGCATTACAAACAGCCACTTACCACAATCATCTTACCGGCATCTGTATTACTTTTCCGGCACCATTCCGCTCCGAAAGTTCATCCACTTTGTTCAGCTGCATTTCGCAATCCAAAAATGCATCCGCATCAGTAAGCTTTTCATCTGTATCAGGCTCCTCGCCGTTAAACATAGTCACCATCTCTTTTAACTTTTCTTTCGATACGCCGACATATGTCTCGCCATCATTGCACTCAATCGCAAACATAGTGAATGTGCCGTCAATAGCATCCACCTGACTCACAATCAGAATCCCATGGTCGTGAAACATCTTACCGCAGGCATACAGTAAATTGGAGATCGGAAGAGCACACGTCTGAACTCCAGTCACACTTGAATCTCGTATGCCGTCTTCTGCTTGAAAAAAAA
>OODU01000122.1_pt1 | contig 88689 bp, 92 predicted proteins | sample 1671171 | NCBI WGS metagenome assembly OODU01 (sample SAMN06348129, study PRJEB24527) | human gut metagenome | biome: human gut; feature: ankylosing spondylitis patient; material: feces | host: Homo sapiens | place: China | collected 2015-10
TAACCATTATGGTTGCCATTATTATAGTTCCTTTAATTATTGCTTTTTTACTAAGTTTTCGGCTGATTTGTACAGATACAACTAATGAATGGATTGGATTTTGGGGAGGTTATTTAGGGGCTGTAATTGGTGGAATACTTACGCTAATTGGAGTTGTTATTACGATAAAATATGAGGAACAAGTAAGAATAGATAATGAAACTAGATTAATACGTCCAGTTTTGAGCGGAAGAATAGAAATTCTTGAACGTAAAGATATAGAAAATTTAAAAAATGGAAGAGGTGCTATATTAAATATCGCTGGCGAGAAGGCTGGAAACGGAGAAAGATATGATAAAAAGTATGACCGGTTTCGGCCGGTGTGAATTTGCGGATGAAGACCGTAAATTTACAGTAGAGATAAAAGCGGTCAATCACCGTTATCTCGATGTTAATATCAAGATGCCCAAAAAGCTGAATTTTTTTGAAAGTGCGATCCGCACTCTTTTGAAAGAGTATATGGAACGGGGAAAAGTCGATATCTTTATCAGTTATGAAGATTTTACGCAGGATAATGTTTCATTAAAATACAATGAAGCACTTGCAGCCCAGTATCTGACATATTTAAATCAGATGGCTGAGAAGTTCGGTCTTGATAATGATATCCGTGTGAGTACGCTTTCAAGATATCCGGAAGTGTTTGCCATGGAAGAACAGAGTATCGATGAAAAATCGCTTTGGATGGGACTTGAAAGGGCGATACGTGGTGCAGCAGAGCAGCTCGTGGAGAGCCGGATCAAAGAAGGCGAACATTTAAAGAAAGATTTGTGCGAGAAACTTGATGGCATGCTTTCTTATGTTGACTTTATCGAGGAACGTTCTCCTATGATCATTAAAGAATATCGGGAACGTTTAGAAGCTAAAGTGGCTGAGTTGTTAGGTGACCGTCAGATTGATGATGCAAGAATTGCAACAGAAGTAACAATTTTTGCGGATAAGATCTGTGTGGATGAAGAGACAGTCCGGCTGCGCAGTCATATTAAGAGTACCAAAGATACTTTAGAGACAGGCGAAAGTGTGGGCAGAAAGCTTGATTTTATCGCACAGGAGATGAACCGCGAAGCCAATACGATCCTTTCTAAGACGAATGATCTTGAAATTTCTGATATCGGTATCAGCTTAAAGACGGATATCGAAAAAGTCAGGGAACAGATTCAGAATATAGAATAGGGCGGTGGTGTATGGCAAAGTTAATGAATATCGGATTCGGCAATATGGTCAATACCGATAAGATTGTCTGCATCGTATCCTTAGATTCTGCACCGGCAAAGCGTATGGTACAGAAAGGCAAGGAACAGGAAAATCTGATCGATGCGACACAGGGACGCAGAACGAAAAGTGTCATTTTTACAGAAAATAATAAGATCATTTTATCAGCATTGCAGCCGGAGACACTTGCAGGCCGGTTTAACGGCAATGTGACAGAGGTATATGATGATGCGAAAGAATAGAGGAATCCTTACGGTGGTATCCGGATTTTCCGGTTCTGGAAAAGGAACCATCATGAAAGAACTGATGAAAAAATATGCTGACAGCTATGCACTTTCTATCTCAGCCACAACAAGAAATCCAAGACCGGGCGAAACAGATGGTGTGGAATATTTTTTCCGCACCAGAGAACAGTTTGAACAGATGATAGAAGAAGATGCATTGATCGAATATGCCCAGTTCGTTGGCAATTATTACGGAACACCGAAAGCATATGTGGAAGAACAGTTAGAAGCCGGGAAAGATGTCATCTTAGAGATCGAGATCCAGGGAGCACTGAAAATCAGAGAAAAGTTCCCGGATACGTTACTTTTGTTTGTGACTCCGCCAAGCGCCGGAGAGTTAAAAAATCGTCTGGTAGGCAGAGGAACAGAGACCATGGATGTAATTGAGTCAAGACTGGCGAGAGCTGTTGAAGAGGCAGAGGGCATTGAGTCCTATGATTATCTTGTGGTCAATGATATATTGGAAGAATGCGTGGAGGAAGTTCATCAGATCATAAAAAATGAACATTACCGCGTGAATCGAAATACGACAGCGATACAGGAAATGCGGAATGAACTAAAAGCATTTTCAAAATAGTTTGTCCATGACACAGATTACTATCTGTAGCATAAATATAAGAATTTAAGTGCGGGTAACCGCCATATGCGCAATGCGCAAAGAAAGGGGAATTATTATGAAAAAATACGAATTTACAGGAGAAACAAAGACAATCAATTTATCATCAAGAACAGTTACATTACACAGAATCAAAGCTGTTGTTGAGTTCGGACTTGTGAAAGTCGGTGAACTTGGTGGCTGGATTGAGAAAGAAGAAAATCTTTCACATAAAGGTGATGCTTGGGTTAGCGGTGATGCTGTGGTTAGCGAAAATGCTGAGGTTAGCGGAAATGCTGTGGTTAGCGAAAATGCTGTGGTTCGCGGAAATGCTGTGGTTCGCGGAAATGCTGTGGTTCGCGGTGATGCTTGGGTTCGCGGAAATGCTGAGGTTCGCGGAAATGCTGTGGTTCGCGGTGATGCTGTGGTTAGCGAAAATGCTGAGGTTCGCGGAAATGCTGTGGTTAGCGAAAATGCTGAGGTTCGCGGAAATGCTGTGGTTCGCGGAAATGCTGTGGTTTGCGGTGATGCTGTGGTTAGCGGTGATGCTGAGGTCTTTTCTGTAAGACATGTATTAGTAATTGGTCCTATCGGTAGTCGGAACGCTTTTACAACATTTTATCATGACAAAGATAATGAGATTACAGTCCAGTGCGGTTGTTTCATTGGCAAGATTGATAAATTTCTCGAAAAGGTCACACAGACACATTGTGATTCTAAGTATGCATTAGTTTACAGAGCAGCAGTTGAAGTTGCGAAATTACAAATAGAACTCTAAAGAATATATGCCACTTATCGAAGCAGCGTGAGAAAGGAGAAAACATGGGAGCAGATTTACAAGAAGAGTTATCGGAAATCAAAGCACTTGAAGAAAGTGAAAAAATTGCTGATAAGGTTTGCAAGAAACTAATGAGTATGCAAAAGATTCCGGATTTTCCTACCGGTTCGGTGCCGATTGCTGATGCAGCAAAAATCTACGGAAGAGACCAGGACTGGGTGAGAGCAGGAATTGTTCAAGGGTGGTTGCCGATTGGAATCGCCACAAGAGCAGGGGAGAAGATTACAAAATTATCACAAATGAACAGTGTATATGGAAGAATCAACTATTACATATCTCCTAAAAAACTATGGGAAGATACAGGAATTCTGTGGCAGAAAAGTAACTAAATTAAAAAATGTCCCATAGGAACGCAACTTCCTGTGGGACTAAAGATAAAAGATTACACTTGTAATTTTAACAGGTGTAGAGGAGAAATGCAATGAAAAAAATGAGCAATAAGAAAAAAAAGGACATTCTTGAAACTGCTATGGGGCTGTGGACAGGCATCTGCTTCGGTGGCTGGTTGTGTAATGCTATTGAGTGCAAAGATGCAGAAGCAACAGTGTTTGTTGTAGCTTGGATTACAGTGCCAGCAGTGATTTTGTTCATTAGCGGTTTCACTGTCAGCTTCTGGCAGTCAAGAAAGAAAAATAAAGCAAAGAAGCAGAAAGAGCAGTTTGTTAAAAGCTGGATGAAAATGAAAATCAAGGAGGATAAAGCATCATGAGCAAGGTGGAAATTGAATTTACAGCATTAGAGGAGTTAATTAGAGATTCAGAGAAAGTCAGAGTCTTAAATAGCTTGCTTGATAGTGCAAGAAAGTGCGGAGAGAAAAACATGCCATTGGACGTGCTTGGCGCAGTAATTGGTGTAGAGGCAAAAAAAACACTGACTCTTGATAAAGTTGTGAACTTATTTGGAGAGAAATGGAAAGAGGGCTGAAATTATGATGGATGAGTATATGTTAGAGATGCGAACCGGTGCCGGATGCTCTGTAAGCGCAGCTTCTGCCGGACATAGAAAAGAGCAGGCGAGAGAGCATGAGACATTAGAAAGAACAATTTTAATCACCAAAAAGGAGGATACAAAATGTTAAAACTTTACGAAATCACAGGGGAATACCTGACACTTTGTCAGATGGCAGAAGATACCGACGTGGATGCAACTGTATTCGCAGATACGCTTGCATCTATTCAGGGAGAACTAGAGGTGAAAGCGGACAGCTATGCAATGATTATCACCAATTTGAGCGGTGATATCGAGAAAATTGATAAGGAAATTGAGCGTTTGACACACATGAAAAAGGTGCTTAAGAATCGTACCAATCACTTAAAAAATAACCTCGAAAACGCAATGAAAATGATGGATGTAAGAAAGCTGAAAACAGATTTTCGTTCATATTCAATTCAGAAAAATCCACAGTCATTGAATATTATTGATGAGTCGAAAATTCCTGCTAAGTATTTGATTTCGCAGGAACCGAAGTTAGATAGAACTCGACTGCTTGCAGATGTCAAAGCAAATCCGGAGAAGTTTGCAGGGATTGCAGAGACAAAGCAGACTGAATCCTTAAGAATCCGATAAGGAGTAGAAAAGAAAAATGGAAAAAATTTATGGGGCGATTGCCTCAATCATGGAAAATATTGGTCCGATTGGGAAAAACCGAACGGCAAAAGCGAATAAGTTTTCGTATTCTTACAGAGGCATTGACGATGTACTTAATGCTTTACAGCCTCTTATGATTAAATACAAAGTCTTTTGTGTACCTGAGATTAAGGACATCGAAGCAATCACAGAAGCATCTGGAAAAGACTTAACAATGAAACGTTCAATTGTGAAAGTCGATTATCATTTTATGTCAGTAGAGGACGGTTCAAAAGTCACTGTGTCAATCGTAGGCGAAGGGATGGATAATGGAGATAAAGCATTAAATAAAGCCTTGTCAGCTGCATTTAAATATGCTTGTTTTCAACTTTTTTGCATCCCGACAGAGGGAGCAATGAGAGATTCAGAAGAGGAGTTTTTGACCGAAAAAGAGCTTAATAATATTCGTGTTGCACTGCGATATGCAGGAAAAAGTGAGCAGAATATTTTAGATTATTTAAACAAAAAAGGTTCTACAGCGCAGAGAATCGAAGATATTTCTTACGATGATTATTATATGCTAATGGAATTATTTGCTACTTCTAGGCGACCAGAAGCAGTAAAAAAAGAACAAAAACAGGAGGATAATAGAAATGAATAAAGTAGCATTAATGGGAAGATTAACAGCAGCACCAGAGGTTAGATATATCCCTGGTGAAAACTCAACAGCGATTGCCAGATATACACTTGCAGTTGACAGACGTTTCAAGAAAGAGGGCGATACATCTGTTGATTTTATCAGATGCGTGGCATTTGGAAAGCAGGCAGATTTTGCAGAAAAATGGCTGGAAAAAGGAACGAAAATCTGTATCTGCGGAAGAATCCAGACTGGAAGCTATACAAACCGTGATGGGGCAAAAGTGTATACGACCGATGTGGTTGTGGAAGAACATTATTTCTGTGAGAGCAAGGCAACAGGAGCGGGGACTCATTCTGCTCCGGAACAGAGACATGTGGATGATGATGGATTTATGAACTATCCAGACGACGGCGAACTTCCGTTCTAAGGAGGGGAAAATGGCAGAAGTAAAATGGATAAAAATCGTGACGGATATTTTCGATGATGAAAAAATTTTGTTAATCGAGAGTATGCCTGAACATGATGCTATTATCGTAATTTGGTTTAAATTACTCTGTATGGCTGGAAAGACTAATAATAGTGGGGTGTTTACCCTAAACGACAAGATAGCTTATACAGATGAAATGCTGGCAACTATTTTTAGACGTCCGAAAACGACTGTACAGTTGGCACTTAAGACATTTGAGCAGTTTGGCATGATTGAAATTGTCGATGGAGTGATAACGATTCCGAATTGGGGAAAACATCAGAGTCTTGATGCTTATGAAAGAAAAAAGGAGCGTGACAGGGAAAATAAACGCAGGAAACGAGCGGAGCAAAAGGCACTTGCACAGAAATCCGACGATGTTGTCGCCCGACAGTCGCCCGACACGTCGACGGACAGCTCAAAAAGTCGTTCCCTAGAAGAAGAGGGAGAAGAAGATAAGAAAGAGATAAGAGGGAGAGTAGAAGAAAACACCGAATTGCCCCCACTCCCTTTACAAACAAATTATGAAACTCTTTGCAGGCAATATGGGAAGTCATTTGTTGATGAAAGAGTTACAAGAGCTAAAAAATACAGTGGCACAACAATGGCAACTGTTGCTAAATGGTGCGAAGAGGATGCAGCAGCAGGAAGAACTAAGAAAACAAAATTCAGTAATTTTCCGAACAGGGATTATGATGTCTCTGATTTAGAGAGAAAGTTGTTGATGAGCGGACAGGGTTAAAATAAAAGAATTGTTGAGGAGAAACACATGATAAACGGAGAGTTGATTGTAGATAACTTCGCAGGAGGCGGAGGAGCATCTACAGGGATTGAGATTGCAACAGGATATAATGTCGATATTGCAATTAATCATGACCCAGAAGCAATAAGGATGCATAAAACGAATCATCCGAACACAAAACACTATTGCGAAAATGTGTGGGCTGTTGACCCAGTAAAAATATGCCAAGGGCGTCCTGTAGGACTTGCTTGGTTTTCACCGGATTGCAAACATTTTTCAAAAGCGAAAGGTGGAAAACCAAAAGATAAAAATATCAGAGGCTTGGCGTGGGTGGCATGTAGGTGGGCAGGTCTTGTTCGACCGAGGGTAATTATGTTGGAAAATGTGGAAGAATTTAAAACGTGGGGTCCGCTTAACAGAAGTCATCGTCCAATAAAATCAAAACAAGGAGAAACATTTAAAAAATTTTTAAAACAGCTGACTGATTTAGGATATAAAGTACAGTTTCGAGAACTGATAGCGGCTGACTATGGTGCTCCGACAATGAGAAAAAGATTTTTTATGATTGCAAGATGTGATGGAAAAGAAATTGTATGGCCGAATCCCACGCATGGACCGGCAGAGAGCAAAGAAGTCGAGGCAGGTATGTTAAAGCAGTATGTTGGAGCTTGTGAAAAAATAGATTTTAGTCGTCCGTGTCCGTCGATTTTTGATACAGCTGAGGAAATAAAGCAAAAATACGGAATACGAGCAGTACGTCCATTGGCGCAAAAAACAATGAACCGGATTGCAAGAGGGTTAAAAAAATTTGTATTAGATAATCCAGAGCCGTTTATTATTCAGTGCAATCATGGTGGTGAGCGTAAGCAAAATGATATTTTTAAACCATTGCCAACGGTTACTGGAAAACACGGATACGGAATTGTAGAGCCATTGCTCTTGCCTATTATCGATAAATCGTATGGTGGCAATTACCAAGGTGGTGGAAGCAAAGCAAATAATCCGCTTGATACAATTACAACAGTTGACCATAACAGACTTGTTGAAGCAGTATTAAGTCCTATGCTTATTCAATATCATTCTGAAACTACAAAAGATGTTAGAGGGCAAATAGTAAAGAATCCAATTATGACAGTTGATAGCTCAAATAGATATGGATTAGTAACTTCATTTCTTAGCAAATTTTATAAGAGTGGAACAGGACAAGATATAAGAGAGCCACTTCATACAGTTACGACTTCCCCAGGACATTTTGCAGAAGTAAGAGCATTTTTGATTAAATATTATGGAGATGGAACAGGACAGAATATTGAGTCTCCGCTGGATACGGTAACAACAAAAGATAGATTTGGATTAGTTACAATCAAAGGTGTTGATTATCAAATTATAGATATTGGATTGAGAATGTTAGAACCAGAAGAACTGTATGGATGCCAAGGATTTCCGGATGATTACATAATTAATCATGACTATACCGGCAAAACATATCCAAGGAGTGAACAAGTAAAACGATGTGGAAATGCAGTTTGTCCGCCAATACCTGCTGCATTAGTAAAGTCGAATCTTCCAGAACTCTGTAAAGCAAAAAGACAACCAAATTTTAGAACAGATAGAGTAAGTGAAGAAAAAAATGGACAACTAAGATTTGTATAGAAAAAGAGGTGATAAATTGAAAGTGATTATGTTTGTATTAGTGCTCTTAGCACTTACAGCAACCTGCTGGATGATTGTTCGAGACACTGACAGAGAAGTGGACGATGCGGAGCAGGAAGAATATTTGAAAAGATGGATGGAGATTACAGTATGAGCGTAGGATATGACAAACTAAAAGCGGCGGTTGACAAGGATTGCAAAAAGGACGGCGGAACAATACACTTAGAAGGGTGTGTGACCTGCGGAGGCAAGTGCTTTCATAAATATTGCAATAAGTTCAAGTGGGTTATCGACAGAGCTAAAGCCTACGGAGAGGCTACTGAGCTGAATTGGGAGGACGTTCTTGATAGCTGGGAGACTGACAGAAATTATTGGTACATGAACTATTATCAGAATTGTAACCAGCCGGAAATCAAAGCAGGGAAAGTGAAGGTATTCGGAACGATACTTGAGTTAAAAGAGGCTATCGGAGAAATGAAGTTTCGTTGCCCGTCCTGTGGAAAAGAAAGCTCGAACCCTTATGAGTGCAAGGCGTGTGGCTGGAAAGTTTACGGTCTACTGGGAGACATGGGAAAAGGCGTTTTTGTCTATGTAAAAGAACAGCTCAGAGGAGAGACTATGTTCATGCTGGTATCTTGGGAGCAGGACAAAGTATTATAGCCAGGAGAAAAACAAGTGTAGTGAAGTACATAATTGTATGTGCACAAAAGAAATCAATCGAAAAACATATTGTCGTGGATGTGGAAATGTTCAGCCAAAACAGGAGGTAATAAACAATGGAAGCTGTTTTAAAACTGGGTTTTTCTGACGAAAAAGGAATACGCTGTTGCGCATGCATGTTGAGCTTTTCTAAAGGAGAGCACTACCATTGCGCAGCAATCGGACAAAGACCTATTTGTCCGGAAGAAGGAGGTCGCAGAAGAGATTGCCCTTTGAAGGAAAGGAAAGAATAAAAATGAGTTATGTAGATATTACATCCCAGAGCACCGAAGTGCTCTGGGGAACGAGAATGGCAGAGCGAAACGCTGAAACAAGAAAGAGGTTTGAAAAAGAGCATAATGTCAAAGTTGGGGACAAAGTGAAAATTATCACGGAAGAAGTGAGTGAAGAGGGTGGAGAGCGCAGAAAAAGAAAGAAAATCAGAAAAGCAACAGTTGTTGATGTGTATGAATACTTCATCCTGCTGCGAATTAAAACAAAAGCAGGAAACGGCTTTTGTGAATCGTTTGCGTGGAAAGAATTTGAAGCAATGAGAAAATAGTACGGAGAGCAATCTAATGGCAAAAAGTGAAGAAATCAGAATGAAAGAAGAATTTCTCGAACAGTATCGGAAATCTGTTTTAGAGGAACAATATCTGCTTGTAGAAATAAAAGAACTAAAGGGCGATATGCTGCAAAGTGGGACTGCTGATGGGATGCCACGAGGAAGAAGTGGACAGAGCGATTTGGCAGATTGGATTATAAGAAGAGACAAGCAATTAGAAAAGTTGACAAGTAAGCTCTGCACAGAGAAATTCAAACAATTAAAAATCAGAGAAACGATTGGAACGCTGAAAGATGCAAGAGAAAAAGAAATTCTGAAAGACATTTATATTTACGGCTTAACATTTAGCGAAATGGAAGAGAAGACTGGAAAAGCAAGAGTGACTTTAAAAAGATTAAAAAGTAATGCTTTAGAGAAACTTGAAATTATAGCAGATGATTTAAAAGAAGTTTTAGATTATAAATGGAACGAAATGATGTGAAATGGAACGAAATGATGTGAAATGGAACGAAATGATGTGAAATGGAACGAAATTACTATTGATAGTCAAATGAGTCAGGTGTAAACTATAAGCTGTCAGAAGGGTATAAAATACTTTAACTTTTCTTTTTAAACCTAAAGCCCCCTAAATGTATTATGAGGTTGAAGCGTAGCTCAGTGGTAGAGCACTTGCAAGGCATCTGCAAGAGGTCGAGGGTTCGATTCCTTCCGCTTCAATTGTTGCGTGACGGCAACAGCTACTTATCTGGCGAAAAGATAAGGGTCTACAAGTACCGAACTTGAGTGGTTAAATTGTATAGTTTTCATAATTTACTCCCTAATACTCCCTAACTTTTTCTTTTGTGATAGCACCCATTTCTGGGTGCTATTTTGTTGCCCAAAAAGGAGGTGAGCACAGTGACAGAAAAACAAAAAATATTTGCAGACGAGTATTTGATTGACTTAAATGCCACTCGTGCTTACAAAGTGGCATATCCTGCTGTGAAAAAGGATGAAACAGCAATGGCAAATGGAAGCAGGATGCTAAGAAATGCTAAGGTTGCGGAATATATCGCAGAGCGGATGCAGGATAGGCAGGAGCGCACAGAAGTCACACAAGATAGAGTAATCGCAGAGTTGGCAGCAATCGCATTTGCAAAGGCAACAGATTATGTGAGCATCAGAGGTGATGAGGTTCTGCTGCATGATACTGATAAATTGACGGAAGCGCAGGTCAGAGCGATTGCAGGCATCAAGCAAGGAAAAAATGGAATTGAGCTTAAACTGAATGATAAAGAAAAGGCTCTGGAATTGCTAGGACGTCATTTAGGTATGTTCAAAGACAAAGTAGAAGTGTCTGCGATAGATGAAGAAAAATCGAAATTAGATGCAATTTTGAAGCAAATAGGCGGTAATGAGTAGTGAGTGCTGAGAACTTACTTTTATCTGAAAAATACAAAGCATTTTTAAAATGCGATGCGCCAGTTGAATTTCTTGAAGGGACAACAGCAGCAGGAAAAACAACGGTTGGACTGTTTAAATTTATGCTCAAAGTTGCAAAGAGTCCGAAAAAATTGCATATCATTGCGGCAAAGGACACGGGTACGGCAGAAAAAAATATTATTAATAAAGATTTGGGAATTGTCGACGATTTTGGCTGTCTGGTCAAGTACAACGGAAACGGCACAAAAGATGATAAAATACCTCACATCCTGCTGCATACAAACGCAGGGGATAAAGTTGTGTATGTCCTCGGATATGGAGATAAGCAGAAGTGGCAGAAAGCCCTCGGCGGTCAATATGGATGTCTGTATATAGACGAACTGAACACGGCAGACATTGACTTTGTTCGTGAGGCGGCAATGAGGTGTGACTACTTCATGGGTACGCTAAATCCGGACGACCCAAATTTGGATGTATATAAAGAGTATATCAACTGCTCAAGACCTCTTGCAGAGTGGCGAGACGATACTCCACAGGAGATACTTGACGAACTGACAGAAGAGGCGAAAAGTGGCTGGGTACACTGGTTTTTTGGATTTGATGATAATGCAGGACTTCCAGAAGCGAAGAAACAGCAAATTATACAGAATACTCCGAAAGGAACGAAAATCTGGAAAAACAAGATATTGGGACTCCGAGGAAAAGCAACCGGATTGATATTTCCGAACTTTAGTAGAAAAGAGCATGTTGTCACTGAAAAATGGGTGCAGAGACAGCTACAAGATAGAAGAATCAAATTCAAGAAATTCACAGCAGGGCTTGATACATCATACTCAGCTAAAACTCATGATACGATTGCAATGACCTTTTTGGCAATTACAGAGGACCGTAAACTTATCATGCTTGCGGAACAAGTATACAGCAATAAAGATTTAGAAAATCCGCTAGCACCGTCCGACACGGCTGTAAAGTTTGTGGAGTTTCTGGAACGATGCAGAGAAAAATGGGGATTTGCAAAAGAGACTTATATCGACTGTGCAGATGCCGCTACAATCACGGAATTACGCAAGTATAAGCGTCTGCAAGGGTGTTTGTATAACTTTATTGAGTCGTACAAAAAAGTATCTATTTTAGACAGAATTAAGTTACAGCTGGGGTGGATTACGCAAGGGTGTTATTTAGTTGTAGATACTTGCACAGAGCATATTTCAGAGTTAGAAAGATACTCCTGGGATGAAGAGAAAGACGTGCCGGAAGACCGAAACGATCACACGATTAACTCTCAGCAGTACGCTTGGATACCGTACCGGCACTTAATAGGATTTGACGAGGAGGCGCAAAGTGAAGTGGATGCAGGAAATGAATGAAAATATAAAAAGAAGTCTACGGAGCTGGTTAAATGTACTTCCAGCAAATCCGTACAATTTTAGCATCAATGAAATGTTCGATTTTGAAGGACATTCAATTCGGAATCGAATTTGGTTTCGGGGTGACAGCAACGAATTAGAGCAGTTTTACATGCAGAATTGTGAACATGCAGACAGATACAAGTTTTGGGCGAGTAAGTGCTCAAAAGGTATGGAAATGCGAAAGGTGCATACCGGTCTGCCAGGGCTGATTGTCAGAACGCTTACAGCGGCAGTATTGCCGGATATGGATGGATTTGAATTTGAAAATCCGGCGCATGAAAATGTCTGGAAAGCAATTGAAAAGGAAAATAAATTTCAGAGAAAATTGGAAAGTGCTTTAAAAGAAACGCTCTATATTGGAGATGGAGCTTTTAAAGTAACGATTGATACAAATATAAGTGAATATCCTATTTTAGAGTGGTTTCCCGGAGATAGAGTTGAATTTGTGCGGCAGAGGGACAGGATACAGGAAATTATCTTTAAAACACCATATCGGACAAATGGAAAGACTTATGTATTAAATGAGCGGTATGGATATGGCTATATCGTGAATGAACTTTATTTAGATAACAAAATAGTTGATATCAAGAGTTTTGAGGCAACACAAAATCTTGCAGATGTGACATTTGACAATAGTGTGATTCTTGCTGTGCCACTTATGATATATGAGTCTGCGAAATACGACGGAAGAGGTGGCAGCATCTTTGATGGCAAGTTAGACAATTTTGATGCACTAGATGAAGTTTGGTCACAATGGATGGATGCACTCAGAGCCGGACGAGCAAAGACATACATTCCAGAGTGCTTAGTGCCACACGACCCAAGTACAGGGGCTATTGTAAGCCCTAATACTTTTGACGACCGCTATTTTTCAGCGGATGGAGATATGAGAGAGGGGCAGAAAAACGAGGTTGTTACTGTTCAGCCAGCGATTCCTCACGAAAGCTATTTATCGTCTTATATCACTGCTTTAGACTTATGTCTGCAAGGTGTATTAAGTCCATCCACACTCGGAATTGACACGAAAAAGCTCGATAATGCAGAAGCGCAAAGAGAGAAAGAAAAGACAACGCTTTATACGAGAAATGCAATTGTAGAAGCGTTGCAGGAAACATTGCCAGATGTTGTCTCTGCTTGCATTAATGCAAATAACTTTTTGCAGAATCAGGCAGCAGAAGAGGTACAAACAAATGTTCTGTTTGGAGAGTATGCAAATCCGAGTTTCGAGAGTCAAGTTGAAACAGTAGCAAAAGCAAAGCAGGGCGGTATCATGAGTATTGAGCGGTGCGTAGAAGAACTATATGGAGATAGTCTCGATGAGCATTGCAAAGAAGAAGAAATCGCACGACTTAAAGAAGAGCAAGGTATACAAAGTGTAGAAGAGCCGTCATTGAACATGGAACTTGGTGATTTTAAAGCGAATACAGAAAATACAGGAGAGGGCGAAAATGAAAGTAAAAGTGGGAACACGGACTTACCGGATGAATCGTAGTGAATACGAGGGACTTCTGAAAGTGGCAAAGGAGCAGGTGCCGGTTGGAGTATATGCAGTAGAGAAAAAGGACTATGCAGAATTGAGAAATGATACTTGTGAGAGCAAGAGTAAGTTAAAAGAGGTTATCAGAACTTTTAAAGCGCAGGGCTTCAAGGTATATGCAAATGACAAACGAATATGACATTGGCAAAGCATTTGAGACAATCGAGAATGAATTGATAGCTTCGATGATGCGAAACTTCAAAAGACACAAGTTTGAAGAAATTAAAGAGGGAAAACAATGGAGCATGTGGCAGACGGAAATGCTTCATACTCTTGAAAAGTATAAAAAACAGAATAGCAAGAAATATAGAGAGCGATTTCGGGATATCAATTCTGAGATTGCTTCTTTAATTTCAGTAGCAAATTCTAATGGACAGATGCAACAGGAAAAGGCAATACTGGAAGCAATCAGAAAAGGATTTCGAGGGCACAGAGTTGCAAAAGGGGCACAGGCAGAGTTTTTTAAGCTGAATGAAAGAAAACTTGAAGCTCTGATAAAAGCAACAATGGACGATATGAAAAAGGCTGAAACGGCGGTGCTACGCATGGCTAACGACCAGTATCGAAAAATCATCTATAATGCTCAAGTTTATGCAAACACAGGAGCAGGAACTTATGAGCAGGCGGTAGATAGGGCAACTCATGATTTTCTGTCGGCAGGATTAAACTGCATCGAATACAAAAACGGTGCAAGACACACACTTGCAGATTATGCAGACATGGCAATCAGAACAGCGAGTAAGAGAGCATATTTGCAAGGCGAAGGTGTGAAACGGCAAGAGTGGGGAATACATACCGTGATCGTAAATAAAAGAGGGAATCCCTGTCCGAAGTGCTTACCCTTTGTGGGGAAAGTGCTGATTGATGATGTTTGGAGCGGCGGAACAGGTGCAGAAGCATCAGAAAGCGGATATGGACTTATGAGTTCAGCAATTTCGGCGGGGTTATACCATCCGAGATGCAAAGATTCACATACTACATACTTTCCTGGCATCAGCACACCGCCAGATGATAAATTTAGCCGTAATGAGCTAAAAAAAATAGAAAAACAGAATCGTAAAGAAGCAAAAGAGCAATATGCAGAACGACAGGAAGAGAAATTTGAAAGATTAGAAAAGCACTCGCTTGATATGAAAAATAAAGAGCAGTATGCAATTAAAAAAGAATCTTGGAAAGAACAGGCATATCGAGCCGTTGAAAAGGGCGAAAAATCGACTATATTAATAAATCAGTTTCAAAAAACTGAAATTAACATTAATAAGATTGAAACATATCCAGGAGAAATATATGTATCTGATTTAGCAGCAATTAAACCTCGAGCATTGAATACAATAAATCAAAGAACAGAACAGGCATTGAAACAATGGAAAATTGAATTGTCAAGAAAACCGAAAATTGTGATTGTTTCACCAGAAGAGATGCCGACTGCTTATGGTAAATATGATGCAATTCAAAATGCTGTTTTCTATCTTCCTCAAATTGTTGACAGTAAAGTAGTAAAAGATCAAGGAAATATTGAATTTCATGAAATGTGGCACATGAAACAAGCAGAAAACTTTAGAGCGAAATACGGCGAAATTACGGAAGAAAATTACGGTAAATACATAAAAAATTCTTGCAAAGAAGCAAAGAAAACAGTTGACTCAGCTGGCATTAATGAATACAATGTAAGTGAAATAAGCAAATATGCTAAAGAAATGTATGATTTTGGAAGATATGATGAAGTAGAAGCGGAGTATATGACATTGCATAGGAGAAGGTGAAAATGGTAATTAGAGAATATCCCGAAGAAATAAGGGAACTTATGAAAATATATGAGCCATATTCAAATCGTATTCATAATGGAAAACTTAAAAACGCACCAGAAAAGGCAATTGAGGCTTTTGAAAAAGTAAAAAAATGGATATGGGAACAAGGACAATAGTACCATCAATCGAAAGGTTGGTGGTATTTTTATACCCATTTTTAAGGAGATGCTTATGAAGCACAGACAAAGATACATAGTAACTCCTGATGCAGACCGGATTGCACCGGATTGGCTGGCAGTTCGGATTAATTACGACACAGTGAACTTTATCTATCAAGTAGTGGATGGAGCAGTGCAATTGAAAGGAGTGAGAATCGGGCATGAAATCGCAAGAATTGGCGACGTTGTGGTACTTAAAACTGGCAAGCTACACATAGAAAGGCGGTGATTCGTTTATCTCCCTTTGAGGTGCGGGGTGAAGCACCTTATTTTTATGTCCAAACACGATATGACGTAAAAAGATGCGTGACCGGTGACACCGATGACAATGGATAATAGAGTGACACTCTTAAAATGGAGGAATAGAAAATGTTTAAAATGAATTTGCAGTTTTTTGCAGAATCAGCTCCTGCTCCGGAAGTTATTGATACATCAGGAACAAACAGCAATTCACAGCCAGAACCTGCTGCAATTGATTACGAGAAAATACAGCAGATGTTGGAGGGAACGCTAGCAGCAAAAGAGGATACTGCGTTGAAAGCATATTTCAAACAGCAGGGATTATCTCAGCAAGAAGTAGAGCAGGCAATTGCAACATTTAAGGAGCAGAAAGCAGCAAACCAGCCGGATGTGGCAGGGATGCAGAACAATTTGCTGGCAGCTCAACAGGAAGCACAGAACGCTAAAATTGAGTCTGCTGCAACGATTGCAGCTGTAGCGCTCGGAATTGATGCAAAAACAATCCCTTATGTCTTAAAAATGGCTGATTTAAGTCAGGTCATGGGGAAAGATGGAAAAATCAATGATGAGGCTATGACGCAGGCACTTAACAAAGTGCTCGAAGATGTGCCAGGTTTAAAACCGGAGCAGAACTCACAGCGAGGATTTACACAAATCGGTACCGGTGGAAATCCAGCACAGAACCCGCAGAACTCAGCGCAGAGTAAGCCGACAGTGGCGTCAAAACGCTGGAATAGATGGAATTAAGAGAGGTATAAAAAATGGCATTAAATTACGCAGAACAGTGGAATCCGCAGTTACTTGAAATTTTGATTCAAGGAACATTAACATCTCCGTTCGTTACGGATAATGTAAGATGGGTCGGAGCAAAGACATTTCATTTTACTCAGATGAGTACAACCGGTTACAAAAATCACAAAAGAACCGGTGGCTGGAATAAAGGTAACTATGTACAGACAGATGTACCGTTTACAGTGACTCATGATAGAGATATTTCATTTCTTGTCGACAAGGCAGATGTAGATGAAACTAACGAAACCGCTTCAATTTTCAATATTTCTGAAATATTTGAAAAGACACAGGTAGTGCCGGAAACAGATGCTTTATTTTATTCAAAAGTAGCACAGGTAGCACAGAAAACAGATGGATATCATTCCTCAACGGCTGCTGCAACGTATACAAAAGCTAAAGTGTTCGGTATGTTAAAAGATATCTTAGCAAAAGGCAAATTAAGACGTTACAGAGCGAGAGGCTCACTTATCATGTATGTAACAACTGCAATCATGGATGCATTAGAACAGTCTACTGAGTTCACACGAAAAATTGAATTGACTCAGATTGCAGAGGGTGGTATCGGAATTGAAACAAGAGTAACTGATATCGACGGTGTGCCGGTAATGGAAGTAATTGACGACGAACGTTTTTATGATGCATTCAACTGGGAACCGGAAGCAGGTGGATTTGAACCGAAGAAAAAATCTTCTTCTCCTGCTGTGACTGGTGCACATAAAATCAATGTCTTAGTCGCTTGCTTAGAAACATGCAAGACAGTGCCGAAAATTTCAAGTATTTACTTCTTTGCGCCAGGTGCACACACGGAAGGCGATGGATATTTGTATCAGAATCGTTCTCTGTCTGATACATTTGTATTCCCGAACGGAAAAGATGGCAAGGTAGACAGCGTTTTTGTAGATGTAGACACAACAGAATATACAGGAGCATAGAAAATGGCATATAAGTCTTATGTGACGGCAGAACACTACTTAACGGAATATGCGGGCATAATACCTCGTGAAAAGGTTGAAAAAGCACTTAAAACAGCTTCGAGGCATATTGATACCCTGACTTACAATCGCATTGTAGGTCGGGGTTTTGATAATTTGACAGAATATCAGAAAGAAATTATACAAGAGGTCGTTTGTGAACAAGCAGATTTTGAGTATGAGAACGAAGATGAAATTAATACAATTTTGTCAAATTACAGTATAAATGGAGTTTCAGCGCAATTTGGTACTTCATGGAATGTCTACGCAGATAAAGGAATAGCAATGCGAAGAGATATTTATGCTCTGCTGGCACAAACTGGCTTATGTTGCAGATTAGCGAGGTGAAACATGAAGTATCCTTGTCTAGTGCCGAAGCGGTTGTGCAAAATAGATATAAAACTCAAATTTGAACGAGAGGGCTTGAATAAATATGGAGAACCGCTTGAGACAGTCGAATTTGCTGGAAAATGCAACTATCAAGATAAAGCAAAAACAGTGCTTACGGCAGAGAAAAAGCTGATACAAATCGCTGGAACGGCATTATTTCCGGGTGATATCTGTCCTACGCTTGCAGTTATTTCAGGTGGAGAGGCTGAAATATTTGGAGTGAGTCGTAGAATTATCGAGGGCAGAAAAGCAAGGAATCCCGACGGCACAGTCAATTATACGGAGGTGCTTTTAGAATGATTCGAGTTAATTCAAATGTGAGATTAAATTTTTCGGCAATAAGAAAATTATCAGATGCACAAGTTACCGCATTAGAGCAGACAGCAGAGGTATTACATACCGAAGTAGTACAGGCACAGGTATTTCCGTTTGATACCGGTAACTTACAGAACGAAAGCACGGCTGTAGACTACTCACAGAGCAAGAATGGTAAGGTGACAATCGTATCAACAACACCTTACGCACGACGGTTGTACTTCCATCCAGAGTATCATTTCAAAACTTCTGAAAACCCTCATGCAAGAGGCGACTGGTACGAAGATTGGTTGCCGAATGGCTCTAAAAGTCAGTTTGCAATCGAGGCATATAAAAAACTGTACAGGAGGTTAAGTGGAGTATGATGCTATCGGATGTGAGGGACTTTGTAGAGTCTCTGAAACTGGCAGATTATGTCTATATGAGCAAGATGCCAGACAAAAAAGAGAAGTCGTTTGGTGTATACAATAGTAAACATCAAAATGAATATCATACTGCTTTAGGCGGTGTCTCCTGTGAGGGGTATGGCGAAAAATATGTCTCAATTCTGGTGCACTGGAATAAATCTCAACGTGACTCTGAAAAGTCTGCTACAGCGTTATTTGAAGCTATCAGAGCAGTAAGAAATGTAAAAATAAACGAAGAAACAATTAATTTTATTCAGCCACTTTATGATTTACAGGATATTGGCACAGATGAAGCGGGTATCTATGAGTATGTTATCGAAGTGGCTGTAATTTATCGGAAAGGAAAATAAGCATGGCAGGAAAAACAAACGTATTTCCGGTTTTAGACAATAAATTTAAAGTCGGAGCAGAAAAAGGTACTGCATCAACAATCGCAGATATGGAAACTTTTTCAGTTTCAGTCTCAAACGGAGTTGAAACTTGGACTCCGATGGATACAGAAGGTTGGCAAAGAGCATTAATGACTTCAAAAGCAATTACAATCACTCTGAGTGGCAAGCGTAACATTGGAGACACCGGCAATGATTTTGTTGCAGGAAAGTTATATAAAAATGGACATGATGCAGAGGGATATTTTGAGTGGGAATTTCCTGACGGAACAAAAGTATCCTGGGATGCAGCAGTATTTGATATCAAAAACTGCGGTGGTGGAGATTCTACAAATGTAGGGGCATTAGAATTTGATGTAATTAGCAACGGAAAGCCGACTGTAGTAGCTGGCAATGTTGTAATGTCAGCAGATGTAAATAAAGCTGTAAAATAAAGGAGTTAGAGCATGGCAAAAATTGTAGATATCAGCGAAAAATTATCTTTTGATGAGAATCCGATCTTAAAAATTGGAGATTTAGAAGTAGAAGTAAACTCTGATGCTGAGACAATGCTGAAATTGATGGGGACATTAGACAAGGGTGAGAGTATGTCAGCAGTAAAAGAGTCAATGGAACTTCTTTTTGAAAAAGGAGCAGTAGAAAAAATCTGTAGCTTAAAGGATAAAAAAGGCAAGAAACTTTCTGCAAGTTCTCTTTCTAAGATTGTAGAAACTGCAATCGAGCTTGTTGTAGGAAATAACGAGGGAGAGTAGTGACCCGTGCTATGATTTGATTGACGATTTCGATTTGATTGTGTCGTCATTTCAGAGCGAGTACGGGATAAGACTTTCTCGAGAACTTCCGGCAGGCATGAAATGGGATGAATTTCGGGACCTGCTGGTTGGGCTTGGACCAGACACGGCACTTGGTAGAATTGTATCTATTCGTGCAGAAGATAGAAAAGAAATGCTTGAGCAGTTCACTTCGGAGCAAATGCAAATCAGAAGTGAGTGGCGGAACAAGTGGGCGAAACAAATAGCTAAAACGAATCAGAAGCAGATGGATGCAGAGTTAGAAGCAATCAGACAGGGATTCCTGCAAATGGCAGGGATAAAAGAATAGATTTACATTTCTATATGATATGCAAAGTGTTTGAATTTAAATTGTGGATATAAATGGAAAAAATAAATATTTGGTAAAACCCAAAAGGACGCTGAGAGGCGTCCTTTTTTTGTGGGAAAAAGGCAGGTGAGGCAAGATAGCAGAAAGCGTTGGACAAATTGGATTAGATTTGGTTGTAAATCAAAATGCATTTAATAGGCAAATGCGTGGAATTACAAGTGTAGCAAAAAAAGCAGGTGCAACAATTGCAGCAGCTTTTGGTGTAAAAAAACTTATAGAATTTGGAAAAAGTTGTCTTGATTTAGGCTCTGATTTAGCAGAGGTTCAGAATGTTGTCGATGTAACATTTCCGTCAATGACTGCACAAGTTGATAAATTTGCACAAAGTGCAGCAAAAACATTTGGATTATCAGAAACAATGGCAAAACAGTATACAGGAACGTTTGGAGCAATGGCAAAAGCGTTCGGATTTTCAGAACAGCAGGCTTATGATATGGGAACAAGTCTTACTGCTTTGGCAGGAGACGTTGCATCATTTTATAATTTGTCACAAGATGAAGCGTACACAAAACTTAAATCTGTTTTCACAGGAGAAACAGAGTCGTTAAAAGACTTAGGTGTCGTAATGACTCAAACAGCATTGGATAGTTATGCGCTTGCAAATGGTTTTGGAAAAACAACTGCTCAAATGTCAGAAGCTGAAAAAGTAGCACTCAGATATCAATTTGTACAGGAACAGCTTGCACTTGCAAATGGAGATTTTGCAAGAACATCTGACGGTTGGGCGAATCAGGTTAGAATTCTTTCGCTACAATTTCAATCACTAAAAGCTAGCATCGGACAAGGTTTAATAAATGTTTTTACGCCTGTTCTAAAGATGATTAATACTTTAATTGGTCGACTTATAACATTGGCAAATGCGTTTAAATCTTTTACTGAGCTTATAACAGGAAAAAAAAATAGTGGTAGTTCGAGTACTGGTCAGATGTCTGATTTAGGCAGTGCTGCATCAGACGCAAGCACAGGGCTTGACAATGCTTCTGACTCAGCGGATACGGCAGCATCATCTGCGAAGAAAGCAGGAAGTGCGGCAAAAAAGGCAGCAAAAGAAATGCGTTCCTTGATGGGATTTGACCAGATTAATAAACTTTCTGACCCTAGCGATAATGATGATAACGATGATTCTGATGACGATTCAGGAAAGAGTAATACAGTTCCGGACATTGCACCGACAAAAGCGAATTTTGGAGAGCTGGCAAAAGGTGAAACTGCAATAGATAAAATAGATGACAAATTAAAAGGATTAATAAATAAATTTAAAGAGCTTGCGAATTTATTTAAAAAAGGATTTGTTGTTGGTTTTGGAGATAGTGAAAAACGCATTGCTTCAATTAAAAGGCATTTAAAAAACATCGGAAAAATTTTGAATGAAATTTTTACAGATAAAAAAGTTGTTGCGTCTGCAAATAAACTTTTAAATTCGATAGCTTTAAACGCTGGAAAAGTCGCAGGCTCAATGGCAAGTATAGCCGTGACAATTGCAGATAATTTTGTTGGAGGAATAGATAAATATTTACAAAGCAGTAAAGAGTACATCAAAAATCAAATAGTTTCTATTTTCGATGTAGGTGCGAGAATTTTTGATTTAGTAGGTGATTTTGCTGTAGCTTTTGCGGAAGTTTTTGCAGTTTTTTCTGGAGAAAATGCAAAGCAATGCACCGCTAGCTTGATAGGAATTTTTGCAGATACGTTTTTAGGGATTCTAAATCTTGCATTACAATTTGGTACAGATATTCTGGAATTTATCACACGTCCATTTGTCGAGAACAAAGATAAACTTATAGAGGCAATTGATAATACCCTTGCACCGATTTCTATTTTGCTTCAAACACTTCATCAAGGCATCAAAGATATATTTGGAAAAATCAATCAGGTATATGAAACAAATATACACCCTATGTTTCAGTCTTTTACAGATGGAATCTCAGAAATTGTTTCTGTATTTTTAGATTTGTACAATGAGTGTATTTCTCCAGTTTTAGATAAAATTGCTGAGAAATTTGAAGATTCTTGGAAAAACCATGTTTATCCAGCAATTGCTGAGTCCATAGAATTTATCGGAAAAGTAGCAGACTTAATAAAAGTATTATGGGAAAAAGTTTTACAACCGTTTATCAAATGGGTTATTCAAAATATTTATCCAGTAATTGCTCCAATATTAGAAAAAGTGGGTGAGATAGTATTAAACGCTTTTGATATGCTGTCTGATGTTATTGGTGGTATTTTGAGGGCACTTGGAGGTGTTATAGACTTTGTTGTAGGTGTTTTTACAGGAGACTGGAAAAGAGCATGGCAAGGAATCGCTGATATCTTTGGAGGCATTTGGGATGGAATAGTAGGCATATTAAGAGTGCCTGTTAATGCAATAATTGATATTATCAATAAACTTGTGTCGGCTGTTGCGTCAGGAGTGAATGGTATTGCTGATATGCTTAATGGCATCAGTATTCCGGAAGAAATTCCGATTGTTGGAGGATTGAGTTTTAATTTGCCGAATTGGACACCGAACCCTATTCCGCATTTGGCTCAAGGTGGTTACGTTAAAAAGAATACACCTCAGCTTGCAATGATTGGTGATAACTTACATCAAGGCGAACTTGTAGCGCCGGAAGACAAATTGCAAGCAATGGTTAATACAGCCGTTGCTACGGTCTCAGGAAGTGGCGGTGTAAGCCGTGCAGAACTGGAATCTATTGTTAATAATGCGGTAATGAGAATTGTTGCCGGATTAAGTCAGATGGGATTCTATTTGGATGGCGAACTCATGGCAAAGGCAGTAAAAAAGGCGCAGGAAAACTTGGATATGAGATATAACCCTGTCAGAGTGATTTAAAGGCGGTGATGATGTGAAAGAGATTTTGACAGCAGGGGGAACAGCACTTCCTGCTCCGGTATCAATGACAATTAATGACGAACTGATATGGACCTCTGACACTGGACGCCTAATGAATGGAGCGATGGCAGGGGAAGTTGTTGCAGAAAAAAAGAATATCTCTCTAAAATGGGGGATATTAACAGAGGCAGAAATGTCTCAAATCAGAAATAGAATTGTGAATGGTTTCTTTCCAGTTACATTTCGAGACGATGGGATTGATATGACCGTGACGGTCTATCGAGGCACACTTAGCAAAGAGGTGCTTGGTAGATTAAGTGACGGTATTTTTTATTATAAAAGTGCAACTGTAGATTTGATAGAGAGGTAGAAAAATGATTGAAACAAGTACAGAATATCAAAAAGCGATGTCAGAAAATCATTTTTTTACCGCCCGAGTCATTTGTACATTGAAAAATGGTACAAAACTTAAGTTCGATGAAACAAATTTGAGAGCGGATGGTGTAAAAATTTCAGATGCAGTAAGCAGTACAAGCAATTTTGAAATTGGCACAGCTATCACAAATCAGTTGACATTATCTATTTACAATGAAAATGATGCATTTTCGGACTATGATTTTACAAATGCAGAAATTAAAATTTGGATAGGATTGAAACTAGAATCCGGTATAGAATGGCTTAAAAAAGGTGTTTTTATCGCATCGGATCCAACAACAACACCGGATGTCATTATAATCAAAGCACTTGATAATATGAGTAAGTTTGACAAAGTGTATGATGGAAAATTAACTTTTCCGGCTACATTGCAAAAGATAGTGCAATATTGTTGTTTACAGTGCGGTGTAGCACTTGCTGATAGCTTATTTGATAATTATACCTACGAAGTACATACAAACCCTTTGAAAGCATCAGAAAATGTTACATATCGTGCAATAATAGCGTACTGTGCGTTGCTGGCAGGATGTTATGCAAGATGTAATAGAGATGGCAAGTTGGAATTAAATTGGTACGACCGTACCGCCTTTGACAATATTGTTGATGGCGGTATTTTTGACATTACAGATAAAAATAACTATCAAAGTGGCTCTGAACTGGACGGAGGTAATTTTACAGACTATTCAAGCGGGGATGAATACGATAGCGGAAACTTTGTAGATGATTTACCTTACTGGCACTTACATCGCTTTAGTAGCTTATCAGTTAACACAGATGATATTTTAATTACAGGGGTTCGTGTTACTGCGGCAGATTCGGAAGATGAAACAGGAGATATCAAAGGAGAAACATATTTATGTGGAGCAGAAGGATATGTTATAGATATCTCGGGAAATCCTTTTATAGAAGCTGGCAGAGCGAAAGAAATTGCAGAATACTTAGCGGTAAAAGTGGTTGGTATGAAATTTCGGGCATTTGATGCAAATGTGGAAGGGAATCCTGCATGGGAAGCCGGGGATGCAGTTGTACTGACAGACCGGAAAGGAAATTCTTACTATTCTTATCTTACAAATGTTTCGTATAACATCGGAAATTATGCAAGTATTTCATGCGGGGCAGAGCCGGCAGAGAGGCATAGTGCAGACCGGTATGAAGAAATTAATAAAATAGTTGCAGATATTAAAAAAAATGCTCAAAAAGAACTTACAAAGTATGAGAAGTTTCTCGAACAGCTCAATAGTTTAGCAACAAATGCGATGGGGTATTACGAGACACAAGAGAAGCAGAGCGATGGAAGCACAATCATGTATATGCATGATAAACCGGATTTAAAAGACAGTACAGTTGTATATAAGAAAACAATTGATGGCTTTTTTTGGAGTAAAGATGGAGGAAGAACATGGATATCAGGAATTGATAAGGATGGTAATGCAGTTCTAAATGTGATAGCTGCAACTGGCATCAGAGGGGATTGGATAGACGCAGACTCTATTACAGCGAAACAGTTGTCTGTAGATTATAAGAAATCTGTCACAAAAGAAATAGAAGATGCAGACAGGCAGCTAAAAGAGTGGTCAACATCATATATTACGCAGACAATCAGTACAGCGGAAGATAAAATCACTCTAAAAAATGCGAAAGAAATTGCTGCTCTGATGCATTGCTACACAAAAAACGGAGAGTTTTCTGACACATTAGAGCGGTGGCAGAACTCAAACACAACGGTAATTTCACTTGTAGAGCATAAAACGCTTGGTAAATGTGTAAGATTTTCAGGTGCATCTACATCGGCATATTTACAACAATATTGGTCTGATATGCAGGCAGGTACTTATAAATTGCGATTTAAAGCTGCTACAGATGCAGGATATGAGAGTCGTGCAAGAGTGAAATGCAGTTTCAATTCGATGCAGAGACTTACGGATGCAGGAGCGTTAAAAGCGGATGAATGGACACAATTTGAATTTGAGTTTGAAGCTACAGCAACAGGAAAGAAATATCTCTATCTGTATGATTATGTGTCAGGTGCTCCGATTTATCTAAAAAATGTCGAACTGCTTGGAAAATATGAGATATATAACGAAGCACAGATAGTTTTATTAGACAACAAAATTTCTTTGAAAGTAACAAAAGACGAAGTAAATTCTTTAATCGAGCAAAGTGCAGAATCAATCAGATTAAAAGCAAGTAAAATTTCATGGCAGTCAACTTACTCATCTATGAGCGAAAATGGTGTCTTGAAATGTACAAATGCGGAACTCAAAGGAACACTAAAAGCTGGAAGTGATACAGGATACTGGGTACAGCTTGCGAGCACAGGAAAGTTGACAGGTGGATATGGAAGCAGTCAGTACGGCTACATTGATTATTCTGCTACAGCTAAGAATCTGAATACCGGAGCAACTCACAAAGGGTTACAGATCCAAGGTGGATGTTTGAGAATATCTGTCAACGAATTAGCAACAAGGTCATCAAGTAATGTAAGCGATACAGCGTACATCGGTGGTACTGGCACAATTTCTTATATTTCTAAGATTGTAGACAATGGAGATGGCACAATTACATGGCATGCAAGTGATTTAACATTTGAAAATGGACTGATGGTAACAGATATCTAAGGAGTTGAAGATGGCGAAATATATAGCAAAAAAGGATGGTTACGGTATTTTTTTGAGCCGACCGGAACAAATAGAAAAATATCTAAAAAGTGGTTGTGATATCTATAAAATTGAGGATGGAAAAGAAATATTGTTTGCGTCTCCTGATTCTGGGTTGCCTAGAAAAATTCCTGAGTTTGGTGCAGTTGAGACGTTTTCATTGAAGGAGAATTTGTGATGGAAGAAAAAAAAGAGCAGAGAAAAGAACAGAAAATAATGCCACTCAGTGCTATATTAGAATGTGCTACGGAAGAATTAGGAAGTGCAATTTTTGCAATCAAAAATAAATACAGCTTGCCGGCTGGTTTCCTTGACCTTGCACTTACTCCTGTTGTGTGTAAAGTCAAAGAAATGAAGAACGCAGAGTTGGCACAGACTTTAGAGGAGTGGAGAGAAGCAGATGGCGATTAAGGTAAGACGAGGATTAAAAGAAGAATTTATCCCTGCTAAATTGCTTCCTGGGGAGTTTGCAGTTGCAACAGATACTGGTGCTGCGTGGTATTGCTATAATGCCGGAAAGGTAATTCAGATTGCAACATCTGAGGATATTACAGTCCTCCGGCAGGAAGTAAACAATATTCAAGAAGAAAATACAAGGATCCTTGAGAGATTGAAAGAATCTATTAATGAGGAACTTGTAGATGTCGAAAATGCAGTTAGAGAACTTGATGATGCACAAAACAGTCTGCAATTATTGTTAGATTCTAAGATAGACGACGCTTATGTCGAAAATGGATATTTATACATGACCAGCAACAATGAAGTTGTCGTCGGACCACTTGGACCATTTTCCGGTACCGGAGGCGGTGGAGGTGGTGGAGGCAGTAATAATGCTGTACTCACTATGCAAAACACAAGTGGCTGGTTATCTAAATCAATTTCAACTGGTGCAGCATGTGAAATAAGTGCGACTTGGAGCAGTATAGAAGATGAACTTCCGACCGGAAACGGAACTCTAAAAATTACGCTCAATGGAATTACAAAAACAACTCAGGATGTTGCGCAGGGAACAGTTACAATTGATGTTGGAAAATGGCTGTCTGCCGGTGCGAATAAAATCAAATTTAACATCACAGATGCTTATGGAAACAGTCGTACAATCAACTATAGTGTATCTGTTGTCGATGTATCAATTGCATCAACTTTTGATTCTTCTATTGCTTATAGCGGTGCAATTAATTACAGTTATATACCGACCGGAAACATCGAAAAAACAGTACATTTTATTGTTGATAATGCAGAAATCGGTACATCTACTGTAGCTGCATCGGGACGGCAACAGTCTTATACAATTCCGGAACAGAAGCATGGAGCACACAGTCTATTAGTTTATTTTACCGCAGAAGTGGATGGTGTAGAAATAAAATCAAATGAGCTGTTTTATGATATTATCTGCATCGAATCAGGAAATGACACACCTGTTATCACGAGTAGTTTCAGAGTAGTAAAAGCAGAACAATATCAGAAACTTGCAATTTCTTATTATGTATACAGTCCGACAAGTATGACATCGGCGATTAAATTAATTGCGAATGATGAAGAAGTAGCAAATTTAACAGTTGATAGAACAGAACAAACATGGTCTTACCGTGTTGATACTGTCGGTACTATTGTACTTAAAATAAAATGCGGAGAAGTAACAAAAGAATTTACTCTTGATGTGTCAGAAAGCAGTATGAAAATTGAAGCAGAAACGCAAAATTTGGCTCTATATCTGAGTAGTTATGGAAGAAGTAACAATGAAGAAAATCCTGGCACGTGGAGTTATAAAGATGTTTCTGCTACATTCGATAAGTTCAATTTTTCATCGGATGGCTGGCAGCTTGACGAGGACAAGAATACTGTGCTTCGAGTTGCAGGTGATGCACGGCTTACAATTCCTTATAAAATTTTCGAAAAAGATTTCCGTTCTGGAGGTAAAACAATTGAACTGGAATTTGCAACAAGAGACGTCATGAATTATGATGCAAAAATTCTTAGCTGTATGAACACAGGAAGAGGGATTGAGTTGACTGCGCAGAAAGCACTTATGCAGTCTGAGCAGACAGCAATATCAACACAGTATAAAGAAAATGAGCATGTAAGAATTTCGTTTGTAGTAGAGAAAAGTGTAGAGCACAGGCTTGTGTATTGCTATATTAACGGAATCATCAGTGGAGTGGTACAGTATCCTGCAAATGATGATTTTTCTCAGATGGTCGCTGAAAATATTGTAATTGGCTCAAATGATTGTGTAATTGATTTATATTGTATCAGAGTCTACGATAATGACCTTACACGCTTCCAGCTCTTGAACAATTGGATAGCAGACACGCAAAATATTGACGAAATGCTTGAACGGTATGAAAACAATAATGTGTTTGATGAATATGGTCAGATTGTGATTTCACAGCTTAGAAAAGACTTGCCATATTTAGTTGTTGAGTGTCCGGAACTGCCACAGTACAAGGGAGACAAAAAGACAATCTCAGGGTATTATATAGACCCGAACAATTCAGCAAATAACTTTACTTTTGCGAATGCAGTTGCGAATGTACAGGGTACCTCATCGCAGTATTACGCAAGAAAGAATTATAAAATTAATTTCAAGGGCGGTTTTATATTTGATTCCGGAGAAGAATCTGCTGTATATAAAATAAATACAGATGCAATTCCGACAAAAACATTTACATTCAAAGCCGATGTGGCATCGTCTGAGGGGGCAAACAATGTTGAATTAGTACGCTTATACAATGATATTTGTCCATATCAGACTCCACCACAAAAGAAAAATTCAAAGATACGGCAGGGAATCGACGGATTTCCAATCGTCATGTTCTGGAACGACGGAAACAGCACGACCTTTCTCGGAAAATACAATTTTAATAATGACAAGGGGACTGAGGAAGTATATGGCTTTGAGACAGGAGATGAAAGCTGGGAAATTTTAAATAATACAAGCTCAAGAGTTCTATGGAAAAATGCAGATTTCTCTACAGATGAATGGCTGAATGACTTCGAGGGGCGTTATCCTGATGGGAATACAGATTCGACAAAATTAAGTCAGTTAAGTGCGTGGATTGCCAGCACTGACCAGGATGCGGCAACCGGTCAGACATTATCTGCTCCGGTAACTTATGCAGATGTAACTTATACGACAGACACAGCAGAATACCGGCTTGCAAAATTTAAAGCAGAACTTTCTGAACACATTGAGTTAGAGAGTGCCTGCTTTTATTATTTGTTTACAGAACTATTCCTGATGGTTGACTCTCGAGCTAAAAACATGTTCCCGACAATTTTTGAAGAAAGGACAGAAGAAAATGGCTAAATGGTGTTTCTTACCTTACGATTTTGATACCGGCATCGGTACAAATAATGAGGGTGCACTTGCTTTCAGTTATGAGCTGGAAGATATTGATAAACTTGCAGGCGCAGACGTTTTCAACGGACAAAATAGTGTACTCTGGAAGAACCTGAGACAGGCTTATTTTGATAAAATTAAACAGATGTATCAAGAATTACGCTCACAGGGGAAATTGTCTTATGACGACACAGAGCGACGTTTTGAAGAACATCAGGCAGCTTGGTCAGAGGCAATTTTCAACGAGGATTCCTATTTCAAATATTTAGCACCGCTCATTAATGATAATACTTCTGCTTATCTATCAATGTTACAGGGCAGTAAGGCAGAACAGCGAAAATGGTGGCTGTATAACAGATTCAGGTATATTGACAGTAAATATAACGCTGGAGACGCTCTGACAGATGTTATCACAGTCAGAGGCTATGCAAAATCAGATATCACAGTAACCCCTTATGCTGACATCTATGCATCAGTCAAATACGGCTCTTATCTGACACAGATGAGGGCTTTGCGTGGCAATAGTTACACACTAAAATGCCCTTTAGATAATGTAAATGATACAGAAATCTATATTTACAGTGCTTCACAGCTTAAAGATATCGGTGACTTGTCAGGGCTTAAAATTGGATATGCGGAATTTAGTCTTGCAACAAAATTGCAGGCAATTAAGGTTGGAGATGCAGACAAAAGTTATGCAAATCCGAATCTGACGGAATTACACCTTGGAAATAATACGCTACTTCGAAAATTAGATGTGCGGAATTGTCCAAATCTGACACAAACAGTTGACATTTCTGGATGCTCTAATGTTGAATTTGTGTATTTTGACGGCACAAGTGTAGCTGGTATTTTGTTACCATCGGCAGGAATTTTGAAAGAGTTGCACTTACCGGCAACGATTACGAACTTAACAATCAGGAATCAGCCGAGCTTATATGATTTGACAGTACCGGACTACAGCAAGATTACAACTCTGCGGCTTGAAAATGTAAACAAGGTTGTAGATAGCAAAGCAATCTTAAAAGCAATTCCGGCAAATAGCCGTGTGCGACTGCTCGGAATTGGCTGGACGTCAGAGGACGCAGATGATTTGATGAGTCTGATTGCTCTGCTCGACACGATGCGAGGGCTTGATGAAAATGGAAACAACTTAGATACTGCACAGGTATCCGGTACAATTTCAGTCGATACCGTGACCGGTGCACAAGTGGCAGAGATTCAAAGCAAGTATCCTGATATCAAAATTGCATATCAGCATATTACCAGCCTTCTGTACTTTTATAATGACACTGGTACAACTTTACTGTATACACAGTCCATCACGGACGGAGCAGATGGTGCATACAGTGGCAGTACTCCGAGCAAATCCAGCACAGCACAGTACACATACAGTTTTTCAGGATGGAGCAGAAAACCAGGTGGAAATGCTGATAGTACAGCGTTAAAAGCAGTTGTAGCAGATAGAAATGTATATGCGGCATTTACCGCAACGATTAGACGATATACAGTATATTTTTATAATGGAAGCACATTGCTTCAAAAAGTTGAAAATGTTGCTTATGGCAGGTCTGCGATGTATACTGGCAACACTCCTGTGTCAAGCGAGGGCAGTGCAGAAGATTATCCATTTTTGGGCTTTGTGCCAGATGGTAAAAATATCACAGGCAATACAAGTTGTTATGCACAGTTTGGGTCACCGTATGAATTTACAGAAATAACAGACAGTTGGGATGAAATTTGTACTAGCATTGACGATAAAAGCTATCGCACAAAATATAAACTAGGAAATTATAAATCTTTAACATTGACGTATAAATCAGATACTATATCTGGTACCAGCTATTCAAGCACTTTTAAGTTGATGCTAGCAGGAATAGACGTAAATTATGATGATATTGACGATAATAATATACCGTTAGAATTTATTTCAGTTAATCCATATTACAATAGTGTAGATTTTAAAATATCTGGTGATGGTACGATTGATAATCCTTTGCTTTTTAGTAAGTTGACGAACATTGTAGATTATAATAACGAGTACCAGATGCAAAGCATGAGAAGCAATCTATCCACAATAATGCAAGCGCATATAGAGAAAAAATACAAGCGCAAAAGTTTTAGTCTTGTTGCTAGTGAGATTGTGTTAGACACAGATAACTTATACAAAACAAAATACAAAATTGTGCCAACCATTACTGACGAAAACAGGCTCTTAGATGTATTAACTGTGGAACAAGCTGTTAAGCATAGAACAGCGATTGCAAAAATAGCAACATCGAAAAAAGATTGTACATTGCGTTTATTGTCTACCACAGAAACTTTGTCGTATACAAGTATTTTTGTAGAAAAAAATGATTTTTTAGCATCAGAGAGATTGAAATATAATTTTTTAACTTATAGACAAGCAAGCAATGTGATAAATAGGAGTCTTTATATAGGTCAGAATAATTATATTGTTCCTGTATTAAACTTAAGAGAGGTGAAAAAAAATGATTAATATATTATTAAGCGGTGGCACAAAATTAAATCTGGTTAATTTTAGTTAAAAGGAGAATCACATGGACAAATACAACACAGTAAAACTCATCCTTTCCAGCATCCTTGCTGGAATCTCATCCAAGCTCGGCATCCTCGGACCGATGCTCCTTGCCCTCACGTGTGTGATGGTCGTTGATTACGTGACAGGGATGCTTGCAAGCAAAAAGGAGAACACTATTTCGAGTAAAAAAGGGATGTGGGGCATTATTAAGAAGTTGATGTATATCATCGTTGTAGGCATCGGCATGCTGATGGACTGGCTCATCTTAACGACAGCGGATAGCATCAACGTGCACATTCCGGTCGCAACTTTCTTCGGCATGTTAGTTGCGGTCTGGCTTATTATCAATGAATTAATCAGTATTTTAGAGAATCTGGCAAGGCTTGAAACACCTCTGCCAGTTTTTTTGCTTGAACTTGTACAGCATTTTAAAGTTGTTGTTGAGGCACAAGGAAATGAACTTGTAAATAGTCGAAATGATTTGGAAAAACAGGAGGAGAAAAATGAGTAGAACAAAAGAACAGATTATCACAGCTATTATCAATGATGCAGTCAGTTTTGCAGTCAATATTGCAAACGACAATTCGCACGGCTATTCTCAGAGAGTGAGAAGTCTGTACGAGATTGACAATCCGAAGTCTTTCGATTGTTCTAGTCTTGTTTTGACTGCATATTACTGTGCATTTTTAAAAAATAGACTTACAAAACAGGCGAGATATTTAAAAGAAAATTGCAGTTACACAGGTAACATGCTGAAAATGCTGAATGCCGGATTTGAAATTGTCGCAACAAATCAGACTGCTCACGCACAGATGCAACGAGGAGATATCGAACTTAACACTACATATCACACCGCCCTGGCGACGGATGCGAACAACATTGTTCACGCTCGCAGCTCAGAGGGAACGACTGACACAGCAGACAATTCTGGAAATGAAATCAGAATTCAACAATGGTATCTCTATAATCACGGCTGGACACACCGGCTGAGATTCACCGGAAAAGGGATTGACTTTAGCGGGCTGATTGATACTGAAAGCTCCGTGCCGGCAGGATACAGCTTTTCGCTCGAGCCGGTGAAAGTTGGCAGTAAAGGGACAAGCGTGCTACTGTTGCAGGAAATTCTAAAAGCGAGAGGGTACTACAAAGGCTCTCTTGACAAAGATTTCGGCAGAGAAACGATGGATGCAGTCAATAAATATCAGATTGAGAGAGCAAAACAGGGAAAAATTATTGGAAATGGTAAAGGGGATGGTACCTGTAGTCAGGACATGTGGAAAGACCTGATTGCAATTTAATATTTGCTAAGTAGAATAATAAAAGGCTGCCGTATAATTGGCAGCCTTTCTTATATTAGGTGAACAAGTCTCAATAAACAAGTAATGAACAAATAATAAACAAACAATAGCTTTTTTACTACTTTTTATTACTTCTTAAAAGACTTAAAACCTTTAATTTTAAAGGAGTTATTAGAATTTACCAGCTTTAGCAGCTTCCTCAACGGCTACAGCTACGGCTACAGTCATACCAACCATTGGGTTGTTACCGGCACCGATTAATCCCATCATTTCTACGTGAGCCGGTACAGAAGAAGAACCAGCAAACTGAGCATCAGAATGCATACGTCCAAGTGTATCAGTCATACCGTAAGAAGCAGGACCTGCTGCCATGTTGTCTGGGTGAAGAGTACGTCCTGTACCACCGCCAGAAGCAACGGAGAAGTATTTTTTACCAGCTTCGATACGTTCTTTTTTGTAAGTACCTGCAACTGGATGCTGGAATCTTGTCGGGTTAGTGGAGTTACCTGTGATAGAAACATCAACGTCTTCTTTCCACATGATAGCAACACCTTCACGAACATCATTTGCACCGTAGCAGTTAACTTTTGCACGAAGTCCTGTAGAATAAGGTTTTCTGAATACTTCTTTTAATTCGCCTGTATAGTAATCATATTCTGTTTCAACATAAGTAAATCCGTTGATACGTGCAATAATCTGAGCAGCATCTTTTCCAAGACCGTTTAAGATAACACGCAGAGGCTCTTTACGAACTTTGTTTGCTTTTTCAGCGATACCGATAGCACCTTCAGCAGCAGCGAAAGATTCGTGACCAGCTAAGAATGCGAAACATTTTGTATCTTCTTCAAGAAGCATTTTTCCTAAGTTACCATGTCCAAGACCTACTTTACGCTGGTCAGCAACAGAACCAGGAATACAGAAAGACTGAAGACCTTCGCCGATTGCAGCAGCAGCGTCAGCAGCTTTTCTGCAGCCTTTTTTGATTGCGATAGCAGCGCCTACTGTGTAAGCCCATTTAGCATTTTCGAAGCAGATAGGCTGAATGCCTTCTACCATTTTGTAAACATCAAGACCTGCAGCTTTTGTTACTTCTGCAGCTTCTTCAATGGTATTGATACCGTATTTGTTCAGAGCAGCAAGAACTTGCTTCTCTCTTCTTTCATATGATTCAAATAAAGCCATTAATTTATCCTCCTATTCTTTCTATGACAGTCGCAGTGATAAAAATAAATTATGTAATCAGTCGTCAGAAATTATTCTTTTCTTGGGTCGATGATTCTCACTGCATCGTCAACACGGCCATACTGTCCCTGAGCTTTTTCAAATGCAGTATTTGCATCATCACCAGCTTTGATGAAGTCCATCATTTTACCGAAGTTGATGAATTTGTATCCAATGATTTCATCATCTTCGTCAAGAGCAACACCTGTTACATAACCGTCTGTCATTTCCAGATAACGAGGTCCTTTTGCAAGAGTTCCGTACATAGTACCAACCTGAGAACGAAGACCTTTACCTAAATCTTCAAGACCGGCACCGATTGTCAGACCATTTTCAGAGAAAGCACTCTGGCTTCTTCCGTATACAATCTGTAAGAACAGTTCTCTCATAGCTGTGTTAATTGCATCACATACAAGGTCTGTGTTAAGAGCTTCAAGAATTGTTCTTCCTGGTAAAATTTCAGATGCCATAGCTGCAGAATGAGTCATACCGGAACATCCGATTGTTTCAACTAAAGCTTCCTGAATAATACCATCTTTTACATTTAAGGTTAATTTACATGTACCCTGCTGAGGAGCACACCAGCCTATACCATGAGTAAAACCTGAGATGTCTTTGATTTCTTTTGCTTTTACCCATTTTGCTTCTTCTGGGATTGGAGCTGCGCCGTGGTTTACACCCTGATGTACCGGACACATTGTTTCTACTTCGTGTGAATAAATCATTTTAAAACTCCTTTCAAGAATATATAATTCAAGTGCGTTAGAAATTTAACGTCCTATTCTTCATTATTGTCTCATAAAAAGATAAAAAAATCCAGATCTATTTCAAAAAAAATTGAATCCAGAAAATTTAAACAATGAAAATGGTAACATAGTTGAGTTTGGAAAATAAAAATGGTATGATGAAAATAAAATAAAACTGCATAAAAAAGGCAGAGAAAGAAGGCAAAAATGAGAGTGGCAAACTATTGGGAGGGAAAGCATTATGCATTTTTCTGTAATAAAGAATGTGAATTTTTTCCATGTCATCAGACGAAACATCCGGAAAAATTCAATTGTCTGTTCTGTTATTGTCCCCTGTACGCATTAGGAGATAAATGTGGAGGAAATTTCCAGTTTACGAGAGATGGAATCAAAGACTGCAGTAACTGTGCGCTTCCGCATAATCCGGATAATTATGGATATATAACCGGAAAATATCAGGAAATTATGGAAATTGTAAAGCAGAATGCGGATTTAAAAGAAGAAAAATAAGAAAAACAGGTTACAAAAACCAAAATGATTGATGGAAGAAATAAGATGGTTTGGACTTCCAAAATTTCGTATATCAAGGTATAATAGGACAACAGAAAAATGTAAAACACTGTCTCTCAAGAAGAAACAGAGACGGTAAAAAATAAGATGTATGAAAGAAAATGGGAGGGCAAAGATGTATCAGGCATTACTTTTTGATTTGGATGGAACATTGACAGCATCAGGAGAGGGAATTACAAAATCCATTCAGTATGCATTAAGAAAAATGGGGTATGAATCTCTTGCGGAAGATTTGAAAAAATTAGAAGTTTTTGTTGGACCACCGCTTTTAGAACAGTTAATGGAATACTGTCAGATTGAGGAACCGGAAGCAGAACAGGGCGTTGCCTACTATAGAGAACGTTACAATGTGGTTGGATATTATGAGAATAAACCTTATAAGGGGATTCGCAAGCTTCTGCCAAAATTAAAGAAAAAAGGCTACAAACTGGCAGTTGCTTCTTCCAAACCACAGGGAATGGTAGATGCAGTGCTTGAACACTTTGAACTCAATGAATATTTTGATGTCATCGAGGGTAGTGATGTCAATTTTCCAAGAATGACAAAATCAGATGTGATTGAAATTGCACTAAAAAAACTAGGATTTTTTGAAGCAGAAAAACGAAAAGGTGTTGTCATGATTGGTGACAGAAAATATGATGTGGCTGGTGCGACGGCGTCTCGGCTTGATTGTATTGGAGTCGCTTATGGATATGGCGGAACAGAAGAATTAGAATCAGCAGGTGCGATAAAGGTAGTACAGACGGTAGAAGAACTCGGAGAATTTTTGGGAGTCAGTAAAAAAGCCAGATTCCATGATATTGGAAAAGAGTTATTTTCCACACCGGTTTATCCGGGAGACCCGGCACCGTCAAAAACTCCATTCTATGAAATTAAAAAGGGAGATGACTGTAATCTTACCATTCTTTCTTTTGGAAGTCATAATGGAACACACTTAGATGCACCGAAACATTTCTGTGAAGGCAAACATGGAGTTGACCAGATTCCACTTGAAAAATGTCTGGGTGAATGTAAAGTGATAAAAGCTGAGGGTGTAATCGGAAAAGAAGAGATGGAAGCTTTATTAGCAGATGGTACAAAGAAGCTTTTAATCAAAGGAGAAATTCTTCTGACACCGGAAAGTGCAAAAGTATGCGTAGAGGCCGGACTGGATTTGATTGGAGTAGAAAGTCAGACCGTTGGAGGAAAAGGAACGCAAAAAGCGGTGCATCAGACTTTACTTTCAGCTGAAATTGTAATTTTAGAAGGGTTAGTGTTAGGAGAAGTGACACAAGGAACGTATTTTTTAAGTGCTCTGCCGATGAAAATGGAAGGGCTTGATGGCTCTCCGGTCAGACCGGTATTGATTGAGTATTAAGAAGAAAAAAGAGCTATCTCTGATAGGTAAAAAAATAACCGGACGGGTTTTCCTGTCCGGTTTGTATGTTAAGGTTTAAAGTTCAGCTAATAAAATCGCAGCGAACATAAGGACACAGCCAATCAACTCCCGTGTGCTTAAAGTCTGATGTAAAATCACCCATCCGGCAAGGACAGAGATGACAGATTCCAGACTTAAAATTAAAGAGGCAATGGTTGGATTTAAATTTCTCTGGCCGATAATCTGTAGGGTATAAGCAACACCGCAGGAAAGGATTCCGGCGTATAAAATCGGTGCCCAGGCTGCACAGATACTGGAAAGCTTTGGATTTTCCAGCACGAACATTGGAATCGCAGATAACATTGAGGCAATAAAAAGCTGGATACAGGAGAGTTTGACTCCGCTTACTTTAGAGGAAAAGTAATCAACTACTAAAATGTGAAAAGAGAAAAATAAGGCACCAAGAAGTATCAGGGCATCTCCTTTGGTAAGTGTAAGACTTCCACTCATACATAACAGATAAAGACCAACAAGGGCAATCAATACACTAATCCAGATTTTTAAATTTACTTTTCGTTTCAAAAAGATACCCAGAATCGGAACGATCACGATATAAAGTGCGGTAATAAATCCGGCTTTTCCGACTGAAGTATATAAAATTCCGATTTGTTGCAAAGAAGTCGCAATAAAAAACAGAATACCACAGGAGATACCTCCAAGAATGCTCTCTTTTGGTCGGTCATGCAAAGTATCTTTGTCAACTTTTTTTGCAGTACGTTTTTGGTTCCAGAAGATAACAGGAATTAAAATGAAACTGCCAACAAAACAACGGACAGCATTAAAAGTAAAAGGACCGACGTAGTCCATTCCAACACTTTGGGCGACAAAAGCAACGCCCCAGATAAAAGCGGCGAGAAATAAAAGCAGAGAGCTTTTGAAAGATTTAGTTTTCATAATAGAAAAACTCCTTCATATTTGTATAGTTTGTATAGATTATAGCATTCAAAAAAGTAAACTGCAATTACAGAATAAAAGATAGAGAAAATAGAGGAGAAAAAAGAAATGATAGCAAATAAAGAAGAGATTAGAGTTGGGCAGGTTATTGTACACATCTTAGATTCTACCGTTGGGATGCCTGTGCTTTCTGACACAGTATTAGATTATGGTTCAGACTTTGCTGATTTTATAAAAGCACATATCTTTAAAACAGATAACAGTGATGATATCAGAAGATGCGTATTTGAAGAAGAGTCTGCAATTTATAGTTATCTTCAAGAATGGAACAGTGAAAATTTTGAAGATCTCTCAAAAAAAATAGCGGAAGAATTATTTACGATTATGAATCAGAATATTGAAATTCCACAGGCCGATTTAATAATAGCAGAATATGAATTGGAAAAACGAAAATATCTTGCAATTTTAAAAATGGATTATAAGAGTTTTTACACTCATTTGACCAATTCGGATCCGTGGGGAAATAATAATGAGATTATCAGACAAAAAGCGATTTTGCCAGGGGAAAACCAGAAACTTTCAGAGGCAGCTCTCCTCGATTTTGAAGCCCCTCAATATGTGCGTTTGACCGAAAAGAAGTATGAGATAAATGGTGTCAAATCCTATTATTTTTCAAAGTTATTCTTAAAATGCAAGGCATCGCTTTCCGCAAAAAGCCGGTTAAATCTTGTCAGCAAAGCAGTATCCGAGGTTCAGAAAAAATTTTATCATGAATCGGAACAGTTTGAAGTCCAGATGGAGACAAAGAGTATTATTAATGAAGAGTTTTCTAAAGATGGAGTACTTGATGTACCGGTTGTAATGGATAAAATTTTTAAAGAACATCCTAATATGAGAAAAGAAGTTGAAGAAAAATTAGAGAAATACAATCTTGCAAATACAACTGTAGAGCCGCAAAATCCGACAACGACGAAAAAATTTACCAAACAGCATCTGATGACGGACACGGGTATTGAATTGAAAATTCCCATGGAAGAATATAACAATAAAGACAGAATAGAGTTTATTACCAATTCGGATGGGACGATTTCCGTGTTAATTAAAAATATCGGCTGCATTGAAAGTAAGTAGAAAACATGATATAATATATTGTTTTCAGTCAAAAAAGAAAAGTAGGAGGTTTTACTGAATATGAAACGAGAAAAGTTTTCTTCCAGACTCGGATTTATTCTGATTTCGGCAGGATGTGCAATCGGGCTTGGAAACGTATGGCGTTTTCCATATATTTCGGGAAAATATGGCGGAGCGGCATTCGTACTAATTTACTTATTCTTTCTTGCAATTTTAGGACTGCCGATCATGGTTATGGAATTTGCAGTCGGACGTGCAAGTCAGAAAAGTATTGCAACTTCCTTTAATGTACTTGAGAAAAAGGGAAGTAAGTGGCATGTTTACCGTTATTTTGGTATGGCGGGAAATTATCTGTTAATGATGTTTTATACAACCATCGGAGGCTGGATGCTTCAGTATTTCTTTAAGATGGCAAAAGGTGATTTTGTCGGATTAAATGCAGAACAAATCAGCAGGGTATTTGGAGAGGTTTCCACAAGCAAAAACAGCATGATTTTCTGGATGTTTGTGATTGTTGTACTTGGATTTTTAGTCTGCTCTCTTGGACTGCAAAATGGTGTAGAGAAGATTACTAAAGTCATGATGGTAGTGCTTCTGGCATTGATGTTGGTGCTGGCAGTCCGCTCCTGTACGTTAGATGGTGCATCAGAGGGATTAAAGTTCTACTTGCTTCCGGATTTTAAGAAGCTGACAGAATATAATGTCACAGAAGTTGTATTTGCAGCGATGGGGCAGGCGTTTTTTACTTTAAGCCTTGGAATCGGTGCACTTGCAATTTTTGGAAGCTATATTGGAAAAGAAAGAAAACTGACCGGAGAAGCTATCAGTATTACAATTTTGGATACCTTTGTTGCGATTGTTGCGGGATTGATTATTTTCCCGGCCTGTTTTGCTTTTGGCGTAGACCCTGGAGAAGGACCGGGACTGGTATTTGTAACTCTGCCAAACGTATTTAACGCAATGGCAGGTGGAAGAGTCTGGGGAACATTCTTCTTTTTATTTATGACATTTGCAGCGTTATCTACAATCATTGCAGTATTCCAGAATATCATTGCATTTGCACAAGATTTATGGGGATGGGGGCTTAAAAAGGCAAGTTTTGTCAATATGATTGCAGTATTTGTTTTATCCCTGCCATGTATCTTTGGAATGACCATCTGGAGTGACTTTACGATTCTTGGAAAAGATATTATGGGATTTGAAGATTTCCTGGTAAGTAATAATTTATTACCACTTGGTTCTTTAGTTTATCTGATGTTTTGTGTCTCTCGTTATGGATGGGGATGGGACAACTTCTTAAAAGAAGCAAATACAGGAGCAGGAATTTCTTTCCCGAAAAAAATTCGTTTTTATCTGAACTATATTCTGCCGTTGATTGTACTGTATATCTTTTTCCAGGGATACTGGAGTCTGTTTCAGAGTTTATAGAAAAATTCCTTGAAATCGCTTAAGTTTACAGGTATACTTAGGTCAGGATATGCAAAAAGGCAGATTTAAGAATGGAAGAAATCCTTAAAACTGTCGGAATAAAAAATTAGGAAATACAAGAGGAAAAACCATGAAGAGAATTTTATTAAAATTAAGCGGAGAAGCACTTGCAGGTCCAAAAAAAACAGGATTTGACGAAGCAACAGTTATGGAAGTGGCACGTCAGGTAAAGACTTTGGTGGACGAGGGAATTCAGGTTGGAATCGTAATTGGAGGCGGTAATTTCTGGAGAGGCCGTACCAGCGAAAATATCGACCGTACAAAAGCAGACCAGATTGGTATGCTGGCAACTGTTATGAATTGTATTTATGTGTCAGAAATTTTCCGTGCAGCAGGAATGAAGACAAATGTACTGACTCCGTTTGAATGTGGTTCTTTTACAAAATTATTCTCAAAAGACCGTGCAAACAAATATTTTGAAAAAAATATGGTTGTTTTTATGGCAGGTGGTACCGGACATCCGTATTTTTCAACGGATACAGCAACTGTACTTCGTGCAATTGAAATTGAAGCAGAGACTATCTTCCTTGCAAAAGCAATTGATGGTGTTTATGACAGCGACCCGAAAACAAATCCGGATGCAAAGAAATATGATGAAGTCAGCATTGATGAAGTCATCGCAAAGAATTTACAGGTTGTAGATATGACCGCTTCTATTTTATGCAGAGACAATAAAATGCCGATGCTGGTATTTGGTTTAAATGAAAAAGACAGTATTGTAAATACTGCTCATGGAATCTTTACAGGAACAAAAGTATTGGTATAAAAGCAGGAGGGATTTTTTAATATGGCAGACGAAAGAATTGAAAAATATGAAAGCAAGATGACAAAGACTCTTGAGAGTCTGGAAAAAGAACTGTCCACAGTTCGTGCAGGACGTGCAAATCCGCATATCTTAGATAAAATCACAGTAGACTATTATGGAGCACCAACTCCACTTCAGCAGGTAGCAAATGTTACAGTACCGGAAGCAAGAATGATACAGATTCAGCCTTGGGAAGCATCTTTAATCAAGGAAATTCAGAAAGCGATCCTTTCTTCTGATTTAGGATTAAATCCAAATACAGATGGAAAAATAATTCGTCTGGTATTACCGGAGCTGACAGAGGAACGAAGAAAAGAACTGGTAAAAGATGTAAAGAAAAAAGGGGAAGCTGCAAAAGTTGCAGTCCGCAATATCAGAAGAGATGCCAACGATGCGTATAAGAAACTGGCAAAACAGGATGTGTCTGAGGATGAAATCAAAGAACTGGAAGACAAAATCCAGAAACTCACAGACAAGTTTGTGAAAAATATTGACAAAGCAGTAGAAGAAAAATCAAAAGAGATTTTAACTGTATAAGCTGTATAAAACAGAGGGGGCACATACATATTACGTATTGTGCCCCTTTTATGCGTAGGAGGAAAAAATGGTAATACCGAATCATGTGGCAATTATTCTGGATGGAAACGGACGTTGGGCAAAAAAGAAAGGGATGCCAAGAACGTATGGGCATGTCAAAGGCTGTGAAAATCTGGAAAAAATCTGTTCTGTTGCAAAAGAACTAGGAGTAAAATATCTGACCGTATATGCATTTTCTACGGAGAACTGGAAACGATCCAAAGAAGAGGTGGATGCGCTGATGAAATTATTCCGTAATTATATGAAAAAGTGCATTAAAATTTCAAGGGATAATAAGATGCAGGTACGTGTCATTGGAGATCCGACAGCATTTGACCCTGATTTACAGGAAAAAATTAAAGAGTTAGAAGAATATTCCAGTCAGTACGATGAATTATATTTTCAGATTGCTTTAAACTATGGAAGCCGTGATGAAATTAAAAGAGCGGTACAGAAGATGGCAGAGGATGTAAAAGCAGAAAAGTTAAATCCGGAAGAAATTTCGGAACAGACGATTTCTGATTATCTTGACACGAAAGGACTTCCTGACCCGGATTTGTTAATCCGTACCAGTGGAGAAGAGCGTCTTTCAAACTTTTTAATGTGGCAGCTTGCCTATACAGAATTTTATTTTACCGATGTGGCATGGCCGGATTTTAATAAAGCAGAGTTTGAAAAGGCAATTGCAAAATACAATCAGAGAGACCGTCGTTTTGGTGGGGTAAAGGAGGAGTCGGCAAATGTTTAAGACGAGACTGATTAGCGGAATTATTCTGGTCATCATTGCACTTGCAACGATTATTCCGGGAGGTCCGGTGCTTTATGTGACTTTGCTTGCAATTTCTTTGATTGGCATGCAGGAATTATACCGTGCGATGAAAGTGCGTGAGAAAAATTTTAATTTTCTGGAACTTGCGGGTTATGCCGGTGCAGTTTGTTATTACCTTTCTTTATTAAAAGGTGGAGAACTCCCGCAGATGGCATTGATGTTTGCACTTGTGCTCTTAATGGCTGTGTATGTATTCACGTATCCAACCTATCATGCAGACCAGATTATGTCGGCAATGTTTGGAATTCTCTATGTGGCAGTTATGCTTTCTTACATCTATAAGACCCGATGCTTAGAAGGCGGTGGCTGGCTGGTTGGTCTGATCTTTTTAAGCTCCTGGGGAAGTGATACCTGTGCATACTGCGTGGGAATGTTGATTGGAAAACACAAGATGGCTCCTGTTTTAAGTCCGAAAAAATCAGTAGAAGGCGGAGTTGGTGGAGTAATCGGCGCAGCCCTGCTTGGTGCAATTTATGCACTGGTTATCTCAAATTGGAATGGTATGTCCACTCATACGCCTCTTATGTATGCCTTAATCTGTGCAGTGGGCGCACTGATTTCCATGGTAGGAGATTTGGCTGCATCGGCGATTAAGAGAAATAAAGAAATTAAAGATTATGGAACATTAATTCCTGGACATGGCGGAATTTTAGATCGGTTTGACAGTGTAATCTTTACCGCACCGTTTATTTATTTTCTGTCCATGATACTTTTGTAGAAAGGATTGAACTTACATGAAGAAAATTGCGATATTAGGTTCGACAGGTTCAATAGGAACGCAGACGCTTGATGTCATCAGCAAAAAAGAAGATTTGGAAGTGGTCGGGATTTCTGCCGGAAGCAATATTGAGATGCTTGAAGCACAGATTCGTCGGTTTCATCCTCTTTTAGCAGCTGTTGGTGATGAAAAAAAAGCACAAGAATTAAAAATCAAAGTGGCAGATACAAACTGCAGGGTAGTCGGTGGAATGGATGGACTTTTGGAACTTGCTCAGATGGAAGAGTCTGATATTTTAGTGACTGCGATTGTGGGAATGATTGGAATCCGTCCGACAATTGCCGGAATTGAAGCCGGAAAAGACATTGCTCTGGCAAATAAAGAGACTTTGGTAACGGCAGGGCATTTGATTATACCGTTTGCAAAAAAATGTAAAGTGCGGATTCTTCCGGTGGACAGTGAACACAGTGCGATTTTTCAGGCATTAAACGGAGAAGAAAGCAGACGGATTCATAAATTATTAGTGACTGCTTCGGGCGGTCCGTTTCGTGGAAAAAAACGGGAAGAATTGGAAAATGTACAGGTAGAAGATGCCTTAAAGCATCCAAACTGGTCAATGGGACAAAAAATTACGATTGATTCAGCAACACTGGTCAATAAAGGGTTAGAAGTAATGGAAGCAAAATGGCTGTTTGGAGTTCCGGTTGAACAGATTCAGGTTGTCGTTCAGCCACAAAGCGTGATTCATTCAATGGTGGAATTTGAAGATGGTGCAGTTATGGCACAGCTTGGAACCGCAGATATGCGTCTGCCAATCCAGTATGCCTTATATGGCGGAGAACGTCGCTTTTTAGATGGAGAACGTCTGGATTTTGCAGCATTAAAATCAATTACATTTGAAGAACCTGATATGAAAACCTTCCGTGGGCTTCCACTTGCAATCAAAGCATCGAAAATTGGCGGTTCTATGCCGACGGTGTTTAATGCGGCAAATGAAAAAGCGGTTGGAATGTTTTTGAAAAAGCAGATTCGTTTTCTTGACATTTATTCAATTATTGAAGAAACCATGCAGACACATACTGTAATTGAGCGACCGGATGTAGAGACAATTACGGAATTAGAGCAGGATGTATATAGACAGATTGGAGGCAGATGGTAAGTTGTCGAAGCTATTAAATATACTCGTCGCGATTATTATCTTTTCTGTGATTGTAGTGTTCCACGAATTAGGACATTTTCTTCTGGCTAAGAAAAATGGAATTGAGGTAACTGAATTTTCTCTTGGAATGGGTCCACGTCTTTTATCGACGGTAAAAGGAAATACACGCTATTCTCTAAAACTATTTCCAATTGGCGGTTCCTGCATGATGGTAGGAGAAGACGGAGAAGAAGATGGACCAGGTTCTTTTGGGCATGCATCTGTCTGGGGACGAATCAGTGTAGTTGCAGCCGGACCAATATTTAATTTTATTCTTGCATTTGTGTTTGCATTGGTCATTACGAGTGTGATGGGATATGACCCGCCAAAGGTACTTTCGGTGGAAGAAAATTCTCCGGCCGAAGAGGCAGGATTACAAGTGGGAGATATCATTACGAGTTTTCAGGGGAAACCTATTTCCATCGGCAGGGATATCAGTTTGTATGAATCTCTTTATGGAATGCAGCAGGATCAGATTAAGATGACTGTAAAAAGAGACGGAAAAAAGATTGATTTAAATTTTAAAGCTGCAAGTGAAAAGAAATATATGTTAGGCTTTTCTTATGTTCCGGATGGAGAACCGGAAATTACGGAAGTCTTTGTCGATGGAGCGATGATGAAAGCCGGAGTGCTTGCAGGAGATGTGATTACCGCAGTAGATGGAACGAAAGTTTCGACAGGAGAAGAACTTCAGACGTATCTGGGAGAGCATCCGCTTGGAGAGAATGCTGTGACGATTACGGTTTCGAGAGATGGAAAAGAGAAAGAATTTACGGTTCAACCAACGGTACGGACACAGGTCAGCACTGGATTTGTCTATAATCTGTATCGGGAAAAGACAAATTTCTTTGGTGTGTTAAAATACAGTGCAGTGGAAGTCCGATATTGGATTTCAAGTACGATTGACAGTTTGGGACTACTAATCAAGGGGACGTTTCGTGTCAACGACCTGTCAGGTCCGGTCGGAATTGTAGATGCAATCGGAAGTTCCGTAGAAGAGGCAAAATCAGAGGGAACCGTTGTGATGTGGATGCAGATGTTCTACTGGGCAATTCTGTTATCTGCAAACTTAGGTGTCATGAATCTTCTTCCGCTTCCGGCACTTGATGGGGGACGACTGGTATTTTTACTGATTGAGGCGGTAACGAAAAAGAAAGTCAATCCGAATATCGAGGGAATGATTCATTTTGCCGGATTTGTACTTTTAATGGCTTTGATGGTTTTTGTATTTATGAATGATATAAAACGTTTATAATGGAAAGAAAAATGGTTTGAGGTTTTGACCTTGAACCATTTTTTCACGTTTTGGGAAAGAGAGGCATATCTTAAAGCGATGAGCCTTTTGAGGTGTTTTATGCGAAGAAACGGACTAAGAGCAATGCAAAATGACCAGATTGATAAAGGCGGTCTTAAGATTTCAGTTGTTTCGTCGAACAGAAATCGTCCAATTGCAAATGCGAGGATTGAAATCACTTATACAGGAGACCCGGAGAGGATTGTAGAGCGTCTGATAACAGATGAAAATGGTCAGATTCCTGAAATTGAATTGTCAGCACCGCCGATTGAGTACAGTATGACGCCGTCTGAGTATCAGCCGTATTCCGAGTATGATTTTCGGATTACGGCTGATGAGTTTGAACCAATTACAATTTCAGGTGCAGAAATTCTGCCTGAGATTACTGCACTTCAAACGATAAAACTTAATGAGAGAAGTATAAGAGAACCATTTGAGGTTATTACAATTCCAGACCATACCCTGTATGGAAATTATCCACCGAAGATTCCGGAAGATGAGATTAAACCGGTGGATGAAAGTGGAGAAATTGTTTTAAGCAGGGTCGTAATACCGGAATTTATTGTGGTACATGATGGTTCACCGGAAGACTCTACGGCAAATGATTACTATGTGCGATATCGGGATTATATTAAAAATGTAGCTTCGAGTGAAATTTATGCGACCTGGCCGAGAGAAACGATTAAGGCAAATGTACTGGCAATTATGTCATTTACTTTAAATCGGGTGTATACAGAATGGTATCGAAACAGGGGATATGATTTTACGATTACTTCCTCTACAGCGTTTGATCATAAATGGATTTTTGGAAGAAATATTTTTGATACGATTTCAGAAGTGGTAGATGAAATCTTTTCGTCTTACCTGTCACGGCCGGGAGTACGTCAGCCGATTCTGACTCAGTACTGTGATGGGGAACGGGTTTCGTGTCCTGGCTGGATGACCCAGTGGGGCAGTAAATATCTTGGGGATGGAGGGTATTCGGCCATTCAGATTCTTAGAAATTTCTATGGAAGTAATCTGTACATTAATACAGCAGAGGAAATCTCAGGGATTCCGCTTTCCTGGCCGGGATATGATTTGGATATCGGGGCTTCCGGAGATAAGGTGTCACAGATTCAGGAACAGTTAAATGCAATCCGTGAGGGGTATCCGGCACTGCCGAAGGTTCGGGTAGATGGAATTTATGGAGAAGGAACACAAAGAGCTGTTCGGGAATTTCAGAGAATCTTTGGGCTTCCGGTGACAGGAATCATTGACTATCCAACCTGGTATCGGATTCAGGATATTTATGTTGGAGTGACAAGGATTGCAGAATTAGTATAATTGGTTGAATTGTTTGAATTGCCAATATATAAAAAGAAATTATTTAAAGATTCCATTAAAAGATAAAAATATTTCAAAAAGAAAGATAAATTATTCACAAATACAGTATGGATAAGCCATAAAATATGTTGCATAATGAAGGGGAGAAAGGATACGGTAAATGGATTGGAAAAAGGAGAAGATAAATTTATGAAAGAACAGGATAAAAGATTACAGGATTTAGGGGTACAGATTTCAATTTATCGGAAACAGAAAAAGATGACACAGGCACAGTTAGCAGTAGAGATTGGTATTAGCCGGACACATATGAGTAACATTGAGGCATTGAATATGCCGACTCAGATTTCGGTGGATACATTATTTAAGATTGCGGATGTACTGGGAATTAAAGTTTCTAATTTGTTTGAAGAGATTTAAATAAATAATGGGGTATGATATGAGTCAGTAAAGTGGGCATTCGCAATCTGCTTATCTGCATTTGGAAAAATTCTATATGAATCAGAGCAGAACAGGAATGTCTACTTTACAAACTGATGAAAAAGCGATAGAATAAGACCAGATGAAAATAAAAAAGAACAGGGAAAAAGGCTGTCAGGCTAAAAGAACTCTTTTGGCAGGACAGCTTCTTTTTTTCAGGCAGATGGAGGATGCATGTATGGCAAAGTATATGATGGCGCTGGATGCTGGAACAACCAGCAACCGCTGTATTCTTTTTAATGAAAAGGGGGAAAAAGTCAGTCTGGCACAGAAAGAATTTACCCAGTATTTTCCAAAACCAGGCTGGGTGGAACATGATGCAAATGAAATCTGGTCAAGCCAGCTTGGAGTTGCGGTAGAAGCAATGCAGAAAATCGGGGCGACGGCTTCAGATATTGCGGGAATTGGAATTACCAATCAAAGAGAGACAGCGATTGTATGGGATAAAAAGAGTGGAGAACCGGTTTATCATGCAATTGTATGGCAGTGCAGACGAACTTCTCAGTATTGTGATTCCTTAAAAAAGAAAGGACTCACAGAAACATTTCGCCAAAAAACCGGTTTGATTGTGGATGCGTATTTTTCAGGAACGAAAATTAAATGGATTCTGGACCATGTAGAGGGAGCAAGAGAGAAAGCAGAAAAGGGAGAACTGCTTTTTGGAACAGTGGAGACCTGGCTGATTTGGAAACTGACAAAGGGGGCAGTGCATGTTACGGATTATTCCAATGCTTCAAGAACCCTGCTTTATAATATCAATGAATTAAAATGGGATGAGGAGATTTTAGAAGAACTTCAGATTCCGCGCAGTATGCTTCCGGAAGTAAAGCCATCAAGCTATATTTACGGAAAGACAGATGCAAGTTTTCTTGGGGGAGAAATTCCAATCGCCGGGGCAGCAGGTGACCAGCAGTCGGCACTGTTTGGACAGACTTGTTTTAATAAAGGAGAAGCAAAAAACACTTATGGAACAGGCTGTTTTTTATTGATGAATACCGGAGAAAAACCAGTCTTTTCTAAAAATGGACTGGTTACAACCATTGCCTGGGGACTGGATGGAAAAGTAAATTATGCGCTTGAGGGTTCGGTGTTTGTCGCAGGAGCAGCAATTCAGTGGCTTCGGGATGAATTAAAGATTATTGACAGTTCAGAAGATTCGGAATACATGGCAAAAAAAGTGGAAGATACCAACGGCTGTTATGTTGTTCCGGCATTTACTGGTCTGGGTGCGCCATACTGGGACCAGTATGCGAGAGGTACGATTGTGGGGCTGACAAGGGGTGTAAATAAATATCATATTATTCGTGCTACATTGGAATCCATCGCTTATCAGGTGTGCGATGTCGTAAAAGCAATGGAAGCAGATTCAGGAATTTCGCTTTCTTCTTTAAAAGTAGATGGTGGAGCGAGCGCCAATGACTTTTTGATGCAGACACAGGCAGATATCGTTCAGGTTCCGGTAAAACGTCCAAGCTGTGTTGAGACAACTGCAATGGGAGCTGCCTATCTTGCAGGACTTGCAGTCGGATACTGGAAAAACAGAGAAGAGATTATTAAAAACTGGGAAGTGGAACAAAGCTTTGAACCGGTTTTAGAAAAAGAAGAGCGGGATAAGAAGATGAAAGGCTGGGAGCGTGCAGTGACCTGTTCTTACGGTTGGGCAAAAGAGGATGATGAAAATGAGTGAAGAAAATCTGGAAGTACCGTTTGAATTTGGCGAATGTCATGCCCATATTTTTATGGATGGGAAAAATTATAAAAAGGCAGTGGAACGTCATAAAAACGGAGTAGATGAATCGGTAATCCGCAGTCATTTTGCATGTTATCAAACACAGGGAATTCATTTTGTGAGAGACGGAGGTGACGCTCTTGGCGTTTCAAGACGAGCAAAAGAGTTGGCACCGGAATACGGAATTGATTATCGGACACCGATTTTTGCGATTCATAAAAATGGTCATTATGGGAAAATTGTCGGAAAAGGATTTGATACCTTAAAAGAATATACGGCTTTGGTTAAGGAAGTAAAAACACAGGGCGGAGATTTTATTAAAATCATGACAACCGGAATTATGGATTTTGATACCGATGGAGGAATTACCGGAGAAGCCTTAAAAGCACAGGAAGTCAAAGAGATGGTTCATATTGCTCACGAAGAGGGATTTGCAGTGATGTGCCATACAAACGGTACAAAAGCAGTGGAGGCACTCATAGAAGCCGGAGCAGACAGTGTGGAACATGGAAATTATATGGAGGAGCAGACAATAAAGAGTCTGGCTGATTCCGATCTGGTCTGGGTACCGACAGTTACAGTTGTTCCAAATATGTTTGGATGCGGGCGGTTTTCGGATGAGCTTCTGCATAAAATTTATGAAAAAGAAAAAACGAATATCAAAAAAGGACTTCAGTATGGAGTAAAGATGGCACTTGGCAGTGATGCCGGTGCATATCTGGTGTTCCATGGTCAGGGAATTTTAGATGAATATGCAAGATTTCTGGAATGCAGAAAAGAAATTCAAGAAGAGAGTCAGGAAAATGAACAAGAATTCCTGTCGGTTTGTGAGTTAAAAGCAAGGCTGAAAGCTGGAGAAGCAGAAATTAGAAAAAAATTCAAAAAAATCGAAAAAAGTTATTGACGAAATAAAACTTTGGTGATATACTTCTGTTTGTCGCTTGATGAGGGCGGCAAATGAGAAGCGGGAGTGCTGGAATTGGCAGACAGGCTAGACTAAGGATCTAGTGGTCGAAAGGTCGTGTGGGTTCAAGTCCCATCTCCCGCATAACAGAAACGGAAAAGCTATTAGAGATAAAAGCTTTTCCGTTTTTTCGTATAATCAGGAAGACAGTTTTTCGATAAAAGAAGAAAGTGAGAATTAAGAAAAAAATATCGAAAAACAAAAGGATTTTACAGATTTGCCTGTAATAATTAATATGAGACAACTTTTTTTCCACAGAGAGGGTGATAGATCGTGACAATACGAGAAGAAGCGCAACTGGAAGAGGAAAGAATTTTAAGTCCTTATGCAGCAAAAAGTGCAAAAAGCAGAGGACGGGAAACTTATGAGGAAGAATGTGATATCCGGACCATGTATCAACGTGACAGGGACCGGATAATTCATTCTAAAGCATTTCGCAGACTGAAAGATAAAACTCAGGTGTTTTTAGCACCGCAAGGGGATCATTACCGGAATCGGCTGACACATACAATTGAAGTATCTCAGATTGCAAGAACCATTGCGAAAGCACTTCGTTTAAATGAAGATTTAGTGGAAGCCATTGCACTCGGACATGATTTGGGGCATACTCCATTTGGTCATGCGGGAGAGCGAGCCTTAGACCAGGTGTGTCCCCTTGGATTTGCGCATTATAAACAAAGTGTGCGGATTGCAGAGCGTCTGGAACGAGGTGGGAAGGGATTAAATCTTACCTTTGAAGTCAAAGATGGAATGATGAATCACAGGACAAGCGGAACACCGCATACGCTAGAAGGACAGGTCGTTCGGATTAGTGATAAGATTTCCTATATTCATCATGATATGGATGATGCCAAGCGTGCCGGAGTTATCACCGAAGAGGCAGTACCAAAGTATTTGAGGGAACTTCTTGGAGAGACGACAAAGGAACGGCTCAATACGTTGATTCATGATATTGTAAAGAACAGCAAAGGCAGGGATGAGGTCCTGCTGTCACCGGAAATTGAAGCAGGAATGAAAGCACTTCGAGAGTTTATGTTTGAAGAGGTTTATCTAAGTCCTGTGGCAAAAGAAGAAGAGGAGAAAGCAGAGCAGTTAGTGGAGACTCTGTATAAATATTATGTAAGAAATCCTGAAAAAATGTCGGCAGAGTATCGAAAGCTTCTGAAAGAAGGAGAAGTGCAGGAGCGGGTAGCCTGCGATTATATTTCAGGAATGACAGACCAGTACTCGATGGAAAAATTCAGGGAAATTTTTATTCCTAAAGGATGGAGCGTTTATTAATTATGTATTATTCGGATGATGTGATTGAAGAAGTCCGTATGAAAAATGATATTGTGGATGTGATCTCAGGATATGTCAGACTTCAGAGAAAAGGAAGTTCCTATTTTGGATTATGTCCGTTTCATAATGAAAAATCCCCTTCCTTTTCGGTTAGCCCATCCAAACAGATGTATTACTGCTTTGGATGCGGAGCCGGAGGAAATGTGTTTAATTTCATTATGGAATATGAAAATTTTACCTTTATTGAGGCAGTAAAATATCTTGCAGACAGAGCTGGAGTCAAGCTTCCGGAACAGGAGTATTCAAAAGAAGCAAGGGCAGCGGCAGATTTAAAGACCATTCTGCTTGAGGTAAACAAAAAAGCAGCTGCTTATTATTACTATCAGCTGAGACAGGAAACAGGGAAAAAAGCACTGGAATATCTGCAGAAACGAGAATTATCAGAAGAAACGATAAAAGCGTTTGGGCTTGGATATACCGGGAATTATTCAGATGGTCTGTATCGGTATTTAAAATCAAAGGGGTATTCTGACCAGATTTTAAAAGAGGCAGGGCTTTTCTTCTTTGATGAAAGACAGGGAATGAAGGATAAATTCTGGAATCGTGTGATGTTTCCGATTATGGATGTCAATAACCGTGTGATAGGTTTTGGTGGGCGTGTGATGGGAGATGCACAACCGAAATACATGAATTCGCCGGAAACAAAAATTTTCGATAAGAGTCGTAATTTATATGGACTGAATATTGCAAGGCGAACCAGAAAAAATTATTTAATTATCTGTGAAGGCTACATGGATGTGATTTCCATGCATCAGGCGGGATTTACCAATGCAGTTGCATCACTCGGTACAGCATTAACTTCGGGGCATGCCAGTCTGATGAGAAGATATACAAAAGAAGTATTATTAACTTATGACAGTGATGAAGCCGGTCAGAAAGCTGCACTTAGAGGGATTCCGATTTTAAGAGGAGCGGGACTTCGACCGAAAGTCGTAAATCTGGCACCTTATAAAGACCCAGATGAATTTATCAAGGCAGAGGGTATGGAAGCGTTTGAAAAACGACTTGAAAATGCAATGAATTATTTTCTGTTTGAGGTACAGGTCTTGGAAAAAGAGTATGATTTTAATGACCCGGAAAGCAAAACCGAGTTCTATCGCGCAATTGCAGAAAAGTTATTAGAATTTTCAGAGGAACTTGAAAGAAATAACTACATTGAAAGCATTTCAAAAAAATATCAGATTCTGCCGGAAGATTTACGGAGAATGGTAAACAATATGGCACTTTCGGGTCGGAGAGTGACACAGCCAAAAGCCGAAAATCTGACAGACAGAAGAAAAGCAAGAAAAAAAGAAAGTGGAAAAGAAGCTTCCCAAAAACTGATGTTGACCTGGCTGACTTCTTATCCAAAAATGTTTGAGACAATAAGTGGCTATATTACGCCGGATGATTTTACAACACCGTTGTATCAGGAAGTTGCAAAGCTGCTGTTTGCGCAGTATGAAGAAGAACACGCAGTCAATCCGGCAAAGCTTTTAAACCGCTTTACGGACAGTGAAGAACAAAAGGAAGTGACATCCTTATTTCACGCAACTTTGCATTTGGAGGGAGATGAAGAACGCAAACAGGCGATTCGTGAAACCGTATGCAGATTGAAACGGGACAGCATAGCCTATCAGACATCAAATCTGGCACCGACAGATATGATTGGACTGCAAAAACTTTTAGAAGCCAGAAAACGTCTGGAAGAAATAGAAAGTGGAAAAATCACACTGCATATTTCTTTTGATTGAGGTAAAGATATAAATAAGTTATGAGAGGATGGAACGATTATGGAAATGAATATGGCAAAATTTAGCGAGAAACTGCACGAACTTGTAGAGATGGGCAAAAAGAAGAAAAATGTGCTGGAATACAAAGAAATTAATGAAGTGTTAAAAGATATGGAATTAGATTCCGATGCAATGGATAAACTCTACGAATATCTTGAAGCTTATGGAATTGATGTGCTGCGTATTCCGGAAGGAGATTCCGATGATACATTTCTTTTGAGCGATGATGATGAAGTAAACTTAAGTGAAGAAGACGAAGTGGATATGGAAAATATCGACTTGTCTGTTCCGGAAGGTGTCAGCATTGAAGACCCTGTTCGTATGTATTTAAAAGAAATCGGTAAAGTTCCGCTTTTAAGTGCAGAAGAGGAAATTGAATTGGCAAAAAGAATGGAAGAGGGAGATGAAGCTGCAAAGAAACGTCTTGCAGAGGCAAACTTAAGACTGGTAGTCAGCATTGCAAAACGTTATGTAGGACGAGGCATGCTGTTTCTTGATTTGATTCAGGAAGGAAACTTAGGTCTGATTAAAGCGGTTGAAAAGTTTGATTATCGTAAGGGCTATAAATTCTCTACTTATGCAACCTGGTGGATTCGTCAGGCAATTACAAGAGCAATTGCAGACCAGGCACGTACCATCCGTATTCCGGTTCATATGGTTGAAACCATCAATAAGCTGATTCGTGTTTCACGTCAGCTTCTTCAGGAACTGGGAAGAGAACCACAGCCAGAAGAAATTGCAGAAAGAATGGATATGTCCGTTGACCGTGTCCGTGAAATTTTAAAAATTTCTCAGGAGCCGGTATCTCTTGAAACACCAATCGGTGAGGAGGAAGACAGTCACCTTGGAGATTTTATTCAGGATGATAATGTTCCGGTACCGGCCGATGCTGCTGCGTTTACACTGTTAAAAGAGCAGTTAGTAGAGGTTTTAAGCACATTGACAGACAGAGAACAGAAAGTTCTGCGCCTGCGTTTTGGTCTGGATGATGGAAGAGCAAGAACGCTTGAAGAAGTTGGAAAAGAATTCAGCGTAACCAGAGAGCGTATCCGTCAGATTGAAGCAAAAGCACTTAGAAAACTGCGCCATCCAAGCAGAAGCCGTAAGTTAAAAGATTATCTGGATTAAGAACGGGTAGTAAGAAAGAGAGCGTAAAGATGCAGATTTCAAAAAGATTAGAAGCAGTTGCTTCTTTTGTAGAACAGGGAAGTGTGATTGCTGACGTAGGCTGTGACCATGGATATATTCCGATTTATCTGTATCAGAAAGGCATGATACCCAAAGCCATTGCCATGGATGTGAATAAAGGACCGCTTGAGCGGGCCGAGATTCATATTCGTGAATACGGGCTGGGGGAATACATAACGACCCGTCTTTCCGATGGCGTCCGTGCATTAAAACCGAATGAAGCAGATGCCGTAGTCATTGCCGGAATGGGTGGGGCATTAATGGAAAAAATCATAGAAGAGGGAGAGGAGACATTAAACAGTGTCTCCTATCTCATTTTGCAGCCACAGTCTGAACTGGCACATTTCCGCCGGTTTCTTCACCAAAAAGGATATTGTATCGAGCAGGAAAAAATGGTCTTGGAAGATGGCAAATATTATCCAATGATGAAGGCGAGAAAAGGCAGAGAGTCTTATGTGCGGGAGATAGATTACCGTTTTGGAAAGGGACTCTTAGAAGAAAAAAATCAAGTGCTCTATCAGTTTTTATTGAAAGAACAAAAGTCTTTGGAAACGGTAAAAGCACGCTTAGAGTCAGCAAATACAAAGACCGCAAAGGCACGCCAAAAAGAAATCGAAATAGATTTAAATTATGCAAAAGAGGCATTAAAAGAATATGAAGTGTAAAGAGATAATCGAGTCATTGGAACAAAAATATGCACCGGATTTTGCTGAAAGCTGGGATAATGTAGGGCTTTTAGTCGGAGACAAAGAGAAAGAAGTGCATAAAATTTTTCTTGCGTTAGATGTGACAGATGAATCATTAGAGATGGCTATAAAAGAACAGGCAGACATGATAATTACGCATCATCCGCTGATTTTTTCGGCGATGAAAAAAGTAACAACAGATAATTTTATCGGCAGAAAAATCATAAAAATGATTCAGCATGACATAAGTTATTATGCGATGCATACAAATTTTGATATCATCGGAATGGCAGACTTATCAGCAGATTTTCTGAACTTAAAAGACAGGGAAATCCTTGAAGTGACCTATAGTGATGCAAATAGGACAGAAGGTCTTGGCAGAGTGGGAAATCTGGCACAGAAAATGAGTCTGAAAGAGTGTGCAGATTTTGTAAAAACACAGTTAAAATTGCCGTCTGTGACAGTTTATGGAGATTTGGAAAAAGAAGTGCAGAAAGTGGCAGTTTGTACCGGTTCAGGAAAGAGCCTGATAAAAGAAGTGCTGAAACATCAGGCAGATGTCTATGTAACCGGAGATGCGGATTATCATTTTGCAATTGATGCAGTAGCGCAGGATGTATGTATTATTGATGCCGGACATTATGGTACAGAGTATATTTTTATGGACTATATGGAAAAAGAGCTTCAGGCACTTGGAGGAGAACTGGAAATAAAGAAAATGCAGGTGGTTCATCCTTTTAAGGTGCTGTAGTTATAGTTAGAAAAAGCGTTCTGATAGGACTTAACAGGAGGCGGACATTATGGAGAAAAAGACCGTTACAGTAAAGATTCTTGGAAAGACAAGAGAGTATCCGATGGGGATTACTTATGCAGAGATTGTAAAAGAGTATGAAGGTGCGACAAAATATCCGATTGTGCTTGTGATGAAAGATGGAAAGTTACGGGAACTGCATAAGAGGCTCAAACAGGATGGAACGCTGGAATTTATCACAACAGCAGATGAGATTGGTCATAAGACCTATAAGCGCAGTGCAATTTTACTGTTATTAAAGGCACTGTATAATGTAGCAGGGCATGATAAGATAAAAAAAGCAGTTATCCATTATGCAGTCAGTTCGGGATATTATGTGACTGTGGATGGCGATGTTGCAATTACTGAAGACTTTCTTTTGAAAGTAAAAGAGTATATGCTGGAACTGGTAGAAAAGAAAATTCCGGTAATGAAACGCAGTGTTGGAACTGACGAGGCGATTTCCCTGTTTCATAAACATAAAATGTATGATAAAGAAAATCTGTTCCGTTACCGCAGGGTTTCAAGAGTAAATATTTACAGCATTGAGGAATTTGAAGATTATTTCTATGGATTTATGGTTCATCATACCGGTTATATCAAATATTTTGATTTATATCCTTATGATGATGGATTTGTGCTTCAGCTTCCGGAAAGAAAAGACCCTGAAATCGTACCGGCGTTTGAACCTCACCAGAAGATTTTCCAGGTGCAGAAAGAAGCAAATATCTGGGGCAAAATGATGCGCACAGAGACCGTTGGTGATTTAAATAATCAGATTACTCATCAGGGGGCAAATGAATTGATTCTGATTGCAGAAGCTTTGCAGGAAGGAAAGATTGCGAAAATTGCAGACCAGATTGTAGAGGCAGGTCATAAAAAATTTATTATGATAGCCGGTCCATCCTCTTCCGGAAAAACAACTTTTTCGCATCGTTTGTCGATTCAGTTATCGGCACATGGACTAAAACCCCATCCGATTGCCGTAGATAATTATTTTGTTAATCGGGAACATACCCCGCTTGATGAAGAGGGAAATTATAATTTTGAATGTTTAGAGGCAATTGATGTCAAACAGTTTAATGATGACATGAATGCGCTGCTTCGTGGAGAAGAAGTAGAAATTCCAACTTATAATTTTAAAACCGGAAAACGGGAATACAAGGGAAATTTCCTGAAATTAGAAGAGTCGGATATTCTGGTCATCGAAGGAATCCACTGCTTAAACGATAAGTTAAGTGAGACCCTTCCAAAAGAAAATAAATTTAAAATCTATGTCAGTGCGTTGACCCAGTTAAATGTAGATGAACACAACCGGATTCCGACAACCGACGGTCGTTTAATCCGCAGAATAGTAAGAGATGCACGAACCAGAGGGACTTCCGCAAAAGATACTATTGCCATGTGGAACTCGGTACGAAGAGGAGAAGAGGCAAATATCTTTCCATATCAGGAAAGTGCCGATGTGATGTTTAACTCTGCTTTGATTTATGAACTTGCAGTGTTAAAGATTTATGCGGAACCGCTTTTATTTGGAATTTCACCAGAAGAGCCAGAGTATCATGAAGCAAAACGTCTGCTGAAATTCTTTGATTATTTTGTGGGAATGCCGGGTGAGGCAGTTCCGACGAACTCTCTGCTTCGGGAGTTTATTGGTGGAGGATGCTTTGACGTCTAAAAAATACCTGAAAAAAGAGTTTACAAAATAAAAACAGTGTGTTAAAATGGCGTTTGTGTCCAGTAAGATGAATAATCGCGGCTGGCAGGACCGAAAGGGGTCAGGTGAGGAAAGTCCGGGCTTCATAGGGCAGGATGCCGGATAACATCCGGTGGAGGCGACTCCAAGGACAGTGCAACAGAAATATACCGCCGGCTTATGCCGGTAAGGGTGGAAGGGCAGTGTAAGAGACTACCGCCTTTCTGGTAACAGAGAGGGCATATGTAAACCCCATCCGAAGCAAGACCGAATAAAAAGCAATGTGGCTGCCCGTCACGCTTTTAGGTTGGTCGCTTGAGTCTGTTGGCAACAGCAGAACTAGATAGATGATTATTCACGACATAACCCGGCTTACAGTTTTGCTGGATACAAAAAAGAAAGCATGAGATTACAGCTCGTAACCTTATGCTTTCTTTTTTTGTTTTTATCTTAATTTTTGACTTGTTTTTTACTGCTGTCCAAGCAGATAGTCGATAAACTGCTGAGCAGTTCTTCCGGATAAACCACCATGCTGTAATTCCCAGGCATTCGCTTTTAAGAGCAGTTCATTTTCATCCATTTCGATATTGTTTTTCTTTGCAAGGGCAAGGACGATATTCTGGAATTCTTTCTTTTCCGGAGAACCAAAATAGATAGTGACACCAAAACGGGAAACCAGAGAAAGTTTTTCCTGTACGGTATCATTGGTATGCAGTTCTTCATCACGGTCACTCTTATCTTTAAAGGTTTCACGAATCAGATGACGGCGGTTTGAAGTTGCATAAATTAAAATGTTATTTGGTTTCTTTTCAAGACCGCCTTCGATAACGGCTTTTAAATATTTGTATTCGATTTCAAATTCTTCAAAGGATAAGTCATCCATGTAGATAATAAATTTGTAATTACGGTTTTTAATTTGTGCAATGACATCGTTTAAGTCTTTAAACTGATGTTTATAAACTTCGATGATACGCAGACCCTGGTCGTAATACTGATTTAAGATAGCTTTGATACTGGAGGATTTACCGGTTCCGGCATCCCCAAAGAGCAGACAGTTATTTGCACGTTTTCCGTTAATAAAAGCTTCTGTATTGTCAATCAGTTTTTTCTTTGGGATTTCATATCCAACCAGGTCATCTAACTGAACATGTGCAATTCTGGTGATTGGGACAATGCGTACTGTATCATCACTGGTTCTGTGTTCAAGGCGGAAGGCTTTATGAAGTCCGAGTTTTCCGACACCGAAATCTTTATAGAACTGAACCATGTTGTCCATAAATTCTTCTGTAGAAACAGATTCGCTTAAACGGTCACTTAAGGTGCAGATTCGGTCACGGATTCGTTTGTTAAACATTTTACTGTTTCCGTCGATGTTTTTGTAATGACAAAGAAGCGCAGCACAGCCGGTAGAGAAAACAGAGTCGAGTACTTCTAAATCAAAGTCATAGAGCTGTTTAAAAATTTCAAAATCATGTTTTGCCAGTTCATTGATGGTTCCATCCACCGTACCACGAATTTCGCTTGCAGTACTAAAAGCATTTTCATGATTGACAAGTAAAAATGTAAGATAATCATGCCACAGATTATCAGAAAAACCGTAGGCACCTGCCATTTCAACAAGCTGATTCATGCAGTTGTAATAAAGCGTGCGTTTTTCTTCTAAAAGAGCGGCATCGGACAGCTCTTTTGATTCATAAGCGTGGATAATAGAAACCATCTGGTCTAAGAGTTCTCCATGCTCAAAATTACGATATAAAATACATTCGTTTAAATTTATCATTTTGTGTTTCCTTCTTTCTAAATAACTAATAACGCTTTGCAAATCTTCTAAGTAATAACATTGTGCTGTGAGCGTCAAAAGTAAATTTTGTCACTTACTGATATTAGTAGTTCCCATGAACACGTAAGTTCTGAACTTCGCTTCTTAATCCTCTTAATGCATTTTTAACGGCGCTGTCACTTAAATTTCCCTCAAAATCAACAAAGAAGCGGTACTCCCAGTTGCGTTTCAGAATTGGACGGGATTCAATCTTTGTCATATTTAAGCCATTGTAGATAAAGTGAGACAGGCTGTTATAAAGGCTTCCGCTTTCATGAGGAAGTTCATAGCTGACACTGATTTTATGAGCATCTTTTGCGTAAACTTTTTTCTTTGCAACAATAATAAAACGGGTAGAATTATCAGAGTTTGTAAAAATGTTTTCACTTAAGATATTCAGTCCAAAATACTCGGCAGCATAACTGCTTGAGATGGCTGCCTGTGACAAATCATGTTCTTCAGATACTTTTTTAGCCGCCGCAGCGGTATTGCTCCATTCCTTCTGATGCCATTCTTTGTGGGCATCTAAAAATTCACGGCACTGCATCAATGCCTGTGGATGGGAATAAACAGTGCGGATGTCCGAAAGAGTCGCACCGGGAAGTGCAGTTAAAACATGCTGACAGCGGATAATCTGTTCTCCTACGATTACATGGTCGTATTTAGTCAGTAAATCGTAATTATCCTGTACAATTCCGGCAGTTGAATTTTCAATTGGGAGAACTGCATAATCTGCGCGGCCGAATTTGATTTCTTCCATTGCGTCTTTCCAGGTAGCAACGTGATAGTTTTTTACATCTTCACCAAAGAAGGTTTTCATTGCTCCATAGCTGTACGCACCTTCTACTCCCTGGTAGACAACGGTTACATTTTCTTTGTTAATAAAATCAATTTTTGTAAAATCGCTTGGTTCTTCGATTCCGTTTTCCTGTAAAAGCTGATACTGACGTTTTCGGCTGATGGACATAATCTGCTGGAATAGTTCTTCCACTCCACAGCGGTTAAAATCGCTTCCTGCTTTAGCACCGAGAGTCTTTAATTTATCCTGTTCACGGCTTTTATCGAAAACAGGCTTTCCTGTTTCAATTTTAAACTGCGCCACATTTTCACAAATCTTCATTCGTTTTTCAAAAAGACGGACTATTTCGCTGTCAATCACGTCAATTTCATCACGCATTTTTCCTAAATCTAACATGGTACTTGAATCCTCTCTATTTAGTTTTGTAGTTTCGCTTTTCGTATGTTAAAAAATCTGTCTTTTAAAGATGTATCGCTTTTTATCATACACCGACACTTTAAACCACGCAAGTTTTTTATTTACGGAATAGAGAAAAAAGGAAAGGGAAACCTATTATAAAATGGATAGAAACGAAAAAAGAAGGGAGAAGAAGAGATAAGAATGGAGAAAAGACAACCATTTATTGTGTGTGGGATAACAGGCTGGTGTCTGGAACTGATTTTTACCGGAATTTTAAGTGCGGTACGAAAAGATTTCAGTTTAAAAGGAACTTCTTCTTTATGGATGTTTCCAATTTATGGAATGGCTGCCTGTATCGGACCGGTATCGAAAAAAATTCGGCATGTCCCGATTTTTTTGAGGGGATGTTTTTATATGACTGGAATTTTCGGTGTGGAACTGGCAAGTGGAAGTGTGCTCAAGTATTTCAAAATCTGTCCCTGGGATTACAGCAGTTCACAAATTCAATATAAAGGTTTAATTCGGGCAGATTATGCTCCTTTATGGTTTTTAACCGGCCTGCTTTTTGAAAAAATACTGTCAGATAATTCTTGATATTACCAATGTTCTGGTATATTATAATAGAGAATAAAAATGGAAAATTAGTATAGTACACAGGAGGTAATGTATGAGACATTTAATGAGTCCTTTGGATTTTGACCTGGATGAATTAGACAAGGTCTTAGATTTGGCAAATGACATTGAGAAAAATCCGGCAAAGTATGCACATGCGTGTGATGGAAAGATAATGGCAACCTTATTTTATGAACCGAGTACACGTACAAGATTAAGTTTTGAATCCGCAATGCTTCGCCTGGGTGGAAAGGTATTAGGATTTTCCAGTGCAGATTCCAGTTCAGCGTCAAAAGGAGAGAGTGTAGCAGATACAATTCGTGTGGTTTCCTGTTATGCTGACATCTGTGCGATGCGTCATCCAAAAGAAGGTGCCCCGCTTGTTGCATCCATGGCATCCCAGATTCCGGTTATCAATGCCGGAGATGGTGGACATCAGCATCCAACCCAGACACTGACAGACCTGCTTACCATTCGTTCCATGAAAGGTCGTTTGGATAACATTACTATTGGATTATGTGGTGACCTGAAATTTGGTCGTACGGTTCATTCTTTAATTGAAGCGCTGGTGCGCTATGAGGGAGTTAAATTTGTTTTGATTTCTCCAGAAGAATTAAAAGTGCCGGATTACATTCGTGACGATGTGTTAAAGGCAAGTGGTCATGAATTTGAAGAAGTAGAACGTCTCGAAGAAGCCCTCCCGAAATTAGATTTACTGTACATGACCCGTGTACAGAAAGAACGTTTCTTCAATGAAGAAGATTATGTGCGAATGAAAGATTTTTATGTACTTGATAAGACAAAAATGAAACTGGCGAGTCCGGACATGCTTGTTCTTCATCCTCTTCCAAGAGTCAATGAAATTGCAACTGAAGTAGATAAAGACCCAAGAGCTGCGTATTTTAAACAGGCGCAGTACGGTGTGTATGTCAGAATGGCATTGATTCTTACATTATTGGAGGTAGAAGTATGTTAAATGTTGGGCGCTTAAATGAAGGTGTGGTATTAGATCATATTAAAGCAGGAAAGAGCATGATGATTTATCATGATTTAAGATTAGATAAAATGGACTGCTGTGTTGCAATTATCAAGAATGCAAGAAGTGAAAAAATGGGACGCAAAGACATTATTAAAATCGAGTGCCCGATCGACAGCATTGACCTTGATATTCTTGGATTTATTGATCATACGATTACTGTCAATATTGTAAAAGACGGAAGCATTGTAGAGAAAAAAGAGTTAACGCTTCCAAAAGAAATTCGAAATGTAATTAAATGTAAAAATCCACGGTGTATCACTTCTGTTGAGCAGGAATTAGACCATGTCTTTATTCTTGCAGACCCTGAAAAAGAAGTTTATCGTTGTCAGTACTGCGAAGAAAAATACCGTCGTAAATAGGAGATAAGACAAGAGGTCATAAAAAGACAGTCCTGATTTTTTGAAATTAGGACTGCCTTTTTTAGTTATAGAGTAATAAAAGAGAGAACAAAGTATGGCAGAGAGAAAAACCTATAAAGAGATTGTACGGAAATTTTTAGAAAATGATGAAGTAGTGATAGAAACCCGTTTGGATGGAGAAAGGGCGGGAGAAAAGAAGATCCTGACATCAGAAGAGGCAAAGAAAGCTCCAAAAGATGGATGGCATAGGGAGACTCTGTTTGCAAAACCAAAAGCGGTGCTTTTAGGTGGAGGACACGTTTCGCTTGCGATTGCACAATTATTAAAGATGGTAGAGTTTCGTGTAATTGTGGTAGATGAGAGAGAAGAATTTGCAAATAAGGAACGCTTTTGCTGTGCAGATGAAGTGTACTGTATGGGATTTCAGGAATTCCTTGATACAAAAGATTTTGGAGAACATGCCTATTATATTATTGTGACGAGAGGTCACAAAGATGATTATACCTGCTTAAGTGGTCTGCTTAGAAGAGAAAAGACGTATATCGGAATGATTGGCAGCAGGAAAAAAGTTGCAATTTCTTTTGATAAATTAAGAGCAGAAGGATATTTAGAAGAAGAGATCGCACAGGTGCATGCACCAATCGGGCTTGCAATCGGGGCGCAGACTCCGGCAGAGATTGCAGTCAGTATTGCAGCTGAAATTATTCAAAAGAAAAATGAATCACCAGAGATTATCAATACGCTTGAAGAAGAAATTTTGAAGGGCTTAGAAGATGAAAAATCAAAGGTTTTAGTTACGGTAATCGAAAAGAAAGGTTCTTCTCCAAGAGGAGAGGGAACAAAAATGATTGTGCGGGAAGATGGGAAAATTTATGGTACAATCGGAGGTGGTGCAGTGGAACATGAGGCAATTGAAGAGGCAAAAAAATTTGATGCCGAAAATGGATTTTTAATCAAAGACTATGACTTGTCGAATGCAAAAGCAGCTACCCTTGGAATGGTTTGCGGAGGGAAGGTAAAAGTTATGTTTGAACGTCTGTAAAATCAAGGGTAGAAAGATTGGTAAGTGAAATTAAAAACAGGAGGAAAAGAACATGGAACAGGATATCAAAAAACAAATTGTCGGAATACTTGAAAAAGACTGCCGTTTAAGTGCAGAAGAAATTGCAGTGATGCTTGGAAAAGAGACAAAAGAAGTGGAACTGGCAATAAAAGAACTTGAAAAAGAGGGGATTTTATGCGGGTATCATGCCCTGGTAAACTGGGATAAAGTAGATGATGATACCGTAACTGCGTTAATCGAATTAAAAGTAACACCGCAGGGCGGAGACGGCTTTAATAAAATCGCAGAACAGATTTATCAGTATCCGCAGGTAGAAACGCTGTATTTAATGTCAGGAGCATATGATTTCCTTGTTATGGTAAGAGGAAAAAGCATCAAAGATATTTCGCTGTTCGTGTCTGAAAATCTGGCTTCTATCGAAGAAGTACAAAGCACAGCAACTTACTTTACTTTGACAAAATATAAAGAACAGGGTGTAAATCTGACAAGAAAAAAACAGGATGGAAGAATGGTGATTACTTTATGAGAGAATTTGTAACAGAAAAAGTAAAGCAGATTAAGCCATCCGGAATTCGAAAATTTTTCGATGTAGTCAGTGAAATGCCGGATGCAATTTCTCTTGGAGTGGGCGAGCCGGATTTTGATACTCCATGGCACATTCGTGATGCAGGAATCAAGTCATTAAAAGCAGGAAAAACCTTTTATACTTCAAATGCAGGACTGATGGAGCTTCGAGAAGAAATCTGCCGTTATACCGAGGAAAAAATGCATGTTTCTTATGACCCGAAATCGGAAGTATTTATCAGCGTGGGCGGAAGTGAGGCAATTGATATTGCATTTCGGGCGACACTTGATATCGGAGATGAAGTGATTATTCCGGAACCGGCTTTTGTTTCTTATGTGCCGTGTGCCCAGCTTGCAGGGGCTGTTCCGGTTACAATTCCATTAAAAGCAGAGAATGAATTTCGTCTGACACCGGAAGAATTGGAATCCGCAATTACTCCAAAATCAAAGATTTTACTGTTATCTTATCCGAATAATCCGACAGGGGCAATCATGGAAAAGGCAGATTTAGAAGCCCTGTGTCCGATTATTGAAAAGTATGACTTATTAGTCGTATCGGATGAAATTTACAGTGAGTTAAGTTATAAATCTGCACACGTAAGCATTGCGTCACTTCCGGGAATGAGAGAGAGAACCATCGTGATTAATGGATTTTCAAAAGCATTTGCCATGACCGGATGGCGTCTTGGCTATGCGCTTGCACCTGCGCCTATTATGAAGCAGATGATAAAGCTGCATCAGTTTGCGATTATGTCTGCACCGACGACCAGTCAATATGCGGCCATCAGTGCCTTAAAAAATGGCAATCCGGATGTGATTGAGATGAGAATGGCTTATGACCAGAGACGACGTTTCTTAATGCATACCTTAAAACGGCTTGAGATTCCGTGTTTTGAGCCTTACGGTGCATTTTATATCTTTCCGGATATCTCAAAATTTGGTATGACATCGGAAGAATTTGCAACAAAACTCTTACAGGAAGAAAAAGTAGCGGTTGTTCCGGGCAGTGCATTCGGAGCATGTGGAGAGGGATTTGTCCGTATTTCGTATGCGTATTCGATTGAAGAATTAAAGGCAGCATTTGAAAGAATTGAGAAATTCATCGAAAAAATACGATAAAAAAAGAAAAAAGGCTGGACATTTTAGTGCGTAAAAGCTATTATTAATTATAATTTTACAGCAATAAATAGCGTTGAGGAGGATACAAACGAAAATGAAGAAAGTAGTAAAATTCGGCGGAAGCTCTTTAGCAAGCGCAGAACAGTTTAAAAAAGTGGGTGATATCATCCGTGCTGACGAAACAAGAAGATTTGTTGTACCGTCTGCACCGGGAAAAAGAAATTCAAATGATACAAAAGTAACCGATTTACTTTATAAATGTTACCGTGCAGCAGAAAAAGGTCACACTGATTTTGATAAAGTATTAACGGAAATTAAAGCACGTTATCAGGAAATTATCGATGGACTTGGCTTAGGTCTTTCTTTAGAAGAAGATTTTAATATCATCGAAGAAAAATTTAAAAATCATGCAGGTGAAGAGTATGCAGCATCAAGAGGAGAATACTTAAACGGAAAAATCATGGCAGATTATTTAGGCTATGAATTTGTAGACTCTGCAAAAATTATCCGTTTTGACGGAGAAGGTCAGTTTGATATGGAAATGACAAACCGTCTGACCCGAGAATATTTAAAGGATAAAGAAAATGCAGTAATTCCGGGATTCTATGGAGCAATGGAAGATGGAACAGTAAAAACATTTTCAAGAGGTGGTTCCGATATTACCGGTTCTATCGTAGCAGGTGCACTCGATGCAGATTTATATGAAAACTGGACAGATGTATCCGGTTTCCTTGTAACAGACCCGAGAATTATTGAGAATCCAAAATCTATTGATACCATTACCTATCGTGAACTGCGCGAATTGTCTTACATGGGTGCGACTGTACTGCATGAAGATGCAATCTTTCCTGTAAGAAAAGCAGGGATTCCGATTAATATCCGAAATACAAACAGACCGGAAGATGCAGGTACTATGATTGTAGAAGATACCTGTAAAAAACCGGCTTATACCATCACAGGTATTGCCGGTAAAAAAGGATTCTGTTCTTTATTTATTGAAAAATCCATGATGAACTCTGAAATTGGATTTGGCAGAAAAGTACTTCAGGTTCTGGAGAAAGAAGGAATTTCTTTTGAACATCTGCCATCCGGTATTGATACAATGACCCTGTTTATTCATCAGGATGAGTTTGCAGAAAAAGAACAGCAGGTAATTTCCGGAATTCATCGTGCAGTCAATCCGGACTTTATGGAATTAGAATCTGACCTGGCATTAATCGCAGTTGTAGGACGCGGTATGCGTTCAAACAGAGGAACAGCAGCAAGAATCTTTGCGGCACTGGCTCATGCCAATGTAAACGTAAAAATGATTGATCAGGGTTCCAGTGAATTAAATGTCATCATCGGTGTAAGAAATGAAGATTTTGAGGTCGCTGTAAAAGCAATTTACGATATTTTTGTAACAACTCAGCTGTAATCATAATAAGCATAATGAGAAGGAAAAAGTACATTCGATTTTTTGGATGTACTTTTTTTGTTGACAAAATCTAAAATATCACGTATACTACAAGTGTACTAAGACAGATAGTACACTAAATACACACGGACAGCATAGAAAGGAAGTGAAACTTCAAATGGTCGTAATTGATTATCAAAATCGAAAACCGATTTATGAACAGATTGTAGAACGATTTCAGATGCTGATTGTAAAAGGAATTTTAGAGCCGGACTCGCAGATGCCATCGGTACGTGCGCTTGCGACAGAACTTTCGATTAATCCAAATACGATACAGAAAGCTTATGCCGTACTGGAACAGGAGGGGTATATCTATCCGATAAAAGGAAGGGGAAATTTTGTTTCGGGAAATCAGGCATTAGTCAAACAAAAAAAAGAAGATTTTCTTTTAAAACTGCATGGGGTATTAAAAGAAGGAAAGGAAATCGGAGTGACCGGTGCACAATGTCTGGAATGTGTGAATTCCGTATTTAAGGAGGGAGAACATGATTAATACAACACAGCTTTCAAAACAGTTTGGAGATTTAAAAGCCGTAGATAAAATTAGTCTCCAAATTGTGGATAACAGTATTTTCGGACTTGCGGGAACAAACGGAGCTGGAAAAAGTACCTTCCTTCGTATGCTTGCAGGGGTGTTAAAGCAGGATGAAGGAGAGATTGAAATCGATGGAGAAGCAGTCTGGGAAAATGAAAAGATAAAAGGTGAAATTTTCTTTTTGCCGGATAATGCTTATTTTCCGCCAAATGTGACACCACAGCAGATGGCAGGTTACTATAGTATTTATTACAGTAAATTTAATAAAAAACGGTTTCAGGAGTTATGCGATAAATTAGAGTTAGATACCAAACGAAAAATCAATACATTTTCAAAAGGAATGAAGCGTCAGGTGTCGATGCTGCTTGGAATCTGTGCAGGAACAAAATACTTGTTTTGTGATGAAACATTTGATGGGTTAGACCCCGTGATGCGTCAGGCAGCAAAAAGTATTCTTGCATACGAGGTGACGGAACGTCCTTTTACACCAATTATTGCATCTCATAATTTAAGGGAATTAGAAGATATCTGCGACCATGTAGGATTATTACATAAAGGCGGAGTTTTGCTTTCAAGAGAACTGGAGGATATGAAAATGCATATCCATAAAGTGCAGTGCGTGATTCAAAATCCGCTTTTGGAAGAAGAGTTGCTTCGGGAACTTGATGTTGTACAGTCTGAAAAGCGTTTATCTTTATTGACCTTAATTGTAAGAGGTGAAAAAGACAAGATAATGGAAACGGTAGAAAGTAAATTTCCGCTGTTTGCAGAGATGATACCGCTTACACTGGAAGAAATCTTTATCAGCGAAACGGAGGTGGCAGGATATGACATCAAAAAACTGTTTTTCTAAAATGCTAGTACGAGATTTAAAAGAGAGAGGCGTCTGGCTGATTAGTTCCATTATTTTATTTCTCCTGATTTATCCGGTTCAGATTTTAATGAGTCTGGATGCAATTGCTTCTTATATGAAAGGGGAAGAAGAATTTCAAAGCAGAATTACAGAACAGTTTTCAAGTCTGATTAGTTTTGGAAATGGGATCATGTATGTTGCAATCGTAATCATGGCGTTTTTACTGGCAATGTCAGGATTCTGGTACGTATATTCGGGAGTAAAAACAGATTTTTATCACAGTCTTCCGATAAAAAGAGAAAAATTGTTTTTAGAACGCTATGTTACTGGAATTTTGATTTTTATAGTTCCGTATTTCATTAGTCTGATACTTGGATATGGTGCCGGAATCATGAAAGGAGCAGAGACTTCTGGAATTTTAAGTTTATGTGCAAAAGGGTTTGTCACAAATGTTGTGTTGTTTTTGCTTTTTTATAATCTTGCAGTTTTAGGCGTGCTGCTTACCGGAAATTTATTTACCGGAGTTTTGGCGTATGGGGCATTTTTAAGTTACGGAGTTTTGTTAGAGAGTACAATTGGTCTAACAAAAGTAGCTTTTTTTACAACTTATATAGATAACTCAAGATTGAGTCAGGTTTTTGAAGGGAAATTTGGAAAGTTAAGTCCACTTTATGTGTTTGATATGATTCTGTCAAATAATAAGATTTCGATGAAGGATGTCAGTGTAGTCTTTGGAATCTCAGTGCTGTTTTTGGTAATCTGCATGTTTGTTTATAAAATTCGTCCGACAGAAGCTTATCATAAATCAATTGCTTTTAAGAAGTTACAGCCAATTATAAAGGTTGCAGTTGTCATTCCGGTTTCAGCATGTGTAGGCATTTTATCAAGTGAAATTGTCGGACGAAATTTTATCTGGTATGTGGGAGGTTTGCTTGTTACTGCTGTGCTCTTATCCTTTGCAATGGAATTTTTATATTATTTAGATATCAGAGAATGTATTCGTCCAAAAATTTCTACCGGATTAATTCTGGGAATGCTGGTGATAATGGCGGTGACATTAAAGTTGGATTTAATAGGATTTGATACCTATTTACCAAAAGAATCAAGAGTAAAAAACATGTCCATTTATATTGATGGATTAAACAGCTGTTATGATTATCCGGAAGGCGCCGGAGAGATGTACGGAACAGTTCCTTTTTTACAGAATACCAAGATAGAAGAGTTTGATGCCATTTATCAGCTTGCGAAAAAAGCAGTTGCAATTCAAAAAGCAGATAAGGTAACTGCAGATTCTGAAATAACAGATTCCGAAATAACAGATTCCGAAGCACTTTATTTTTCTGTTTGCTATGAAATGAAAAATGGAAAAGAGGTTTACCGCGGATACTGCATTCCGAAGGATGAAGAAAATCTGAAATTAATTGCAGATATTTATGATAATTGGGAGTTTAAACGACAGGTTCTTCCGGTAGAATATGTAAAAGAAGAAAAGATTTCTTCTCTTGAAATTGCGGATCTCCAGTCATCTCATGATTCCGAACTCTCTAAAGAGACAATAAAAAGTCTGTTTAAAACCTGTAAAAATGAATGGGAGTCTGCAACATATGAGCAGTTGAGTAATGATAAAGTACTTGGATTTTTACGATTTTATCTGGATTATGACAGAGAAAACGGTGATTATGATACCGGATCCAGATGTGTAAGTGTTCCGGTTTACTCAAGTTTTCAGCAGACGAGAAAACTCTTAGAACAAAACGGCTGTAAAATGATGACATTTGAAGATTATGATAAGGTAGAAAGAATTGAGATAAGTCAATATGACGATAAAACAGGAGACCTTGGAGGTATCCTAAATGTCACCGATGAAAATCAGATTCGGGAAATACTTGAGGCTCTTTACATAACAGATAACAGTGAAATATTTGATATAAGCACGATAAACTATCAGATTGAAGTTCAGATTGACTGGAAATCGGAGGTCTTTAATAATACGGATGGTTTTTGCAGCTGTTATTTCCGCACCGATGAAGTACCGGAATTTGTAACAAAAGAATTAGAAGAATAAATAATAACACCTGTGCCAATTAATGCGCTTTGGCATGGGTGTTTTTCGTTCATTGACAATCGGATAAAAAGCAGAGTAAAATAAGTGCATCAGAATAAACGAGAAACAAGGAGGAAATTATGAGACGAAAGTTATCCTTTGATGATGAAAAGGATTTGGTTTTGCTTGGCAAAGCACTTTCTTCTGAAATCAGAATAAAAATTTTAAAACTGCTTGACACCAAACCTTACTGTGTCAATGAAATCGCAGAGCTTTTAAAGATTCCGGCATCTTCAGCAGCCTTAAATGTAAAAGTATTAGAGGAGGCACAACTGATACGGACGGAGTTAAAACCCGGAGTCAGAGGTTCTATGAAGTTATGCTTAAGACAAAATGATGAACTGCTTTTGCTTCTAAGAAAAGGAGAAAAGAAAAAGAAAGAGGAAGTCATTTCCATGCCGGTTGGAAATTATGTGGATTATAAAGTTGCACCCACCTGTGGAATTGTCAATACAGAGGACTATATTGACGGGGAGGATGAACCAAGATGTTTTTATAATCCACTGCGTACGACAGCAAAGCTGGTCTGGTTTGCAAAGGGGTATCTGGAATATCGTTTTCCAAATGCCGGAATCCAGAATGGGAGGGTCAGACGACTGGAATTATCTGCGGAACTTTGTTCAGAAGCACCGGATTATAACATGGAATGGCCATCCGATATTACTCTTTGGATTAATCAGAGAGAAGCAGGAACGTGGACGTGTCCAAGTGATTTTGGAGGACGCAGAGGAAAATTAAATCCAGACTGGTGGGAAGACAAGAATACCCAGTATGGAAAGTTAAAAGTCTGGACATTGGAGGAGAACGGAACATATCTCGACGGAAAAAAAGTAAATGATGTTTCAGTAACAGATTATTGTCTGGCAGATGGTCCGTTTATCTCTGTGCGGATTGGAGTAAAAGAGGATGCAAAACATCAGGGCGGTGTGAATTTGTTTGGAAATTCATTTGGAGATTATCCACAGGACATTGTGATGCGGATTCTATATGAGTAAATAGAACTTGAAAAAATCAAGTTTTGTGGTATAATAAAAACAATAATAATGTTTTAAAACAGAAATTATATTTTGAAAAATTTGGGAAGGGGAATGACATGTTAAACGAAAGTATCAAAAAACTGGTTACTTATGGAATGGAAACCGGACTCGTACCGGAATGTGAAAGAAACTACACGATTAATCTGTTGCTGGATTTATTTCATCAGGATGATTATGAAGAGCCGCAGGAAGAATATACAAATGTAGATTTGGAATCAACCTTAAAAGAACTGCTTGATGAAGCGGTTACAAGAGGCATTATTGAGGACAGCATCGGTTACCGCGATTTATTTGATACCAAGATTATGAACTGTCTGATGCCACGTCCGGCACAGGTACAGCAGAAATTCAAAGAAGAGTATGCAAAATCACCGGAATGTGCGACTGCTTATTTTTATAAATTAAGTCAGGACAGTGATTACATTCGTCGTTACCGTATTAAAAAAGATAGAAAATGGACGGCAGAAAGTCCTTATGGCACAATTGATATTACCATTAACCTTTCGAAACCGGAAAAAGACCCGAAAGCAATTGCAGCAGCTAAAAATGCAAAACAGAGCAGTTATCCAAAATGTCAGCTTTGTATGGAAAACGAAGGTTATGCAGGTCGTTTAAATCATCCGGCGAGAGAAAATCACAGAATTATTCCGATTACAATCAATGACAGCAAGTGGGGATTCCAGTATTCTCCTTATGTTTACTATAATGAACACTGTATCGTATTTAATGGACAGCATGTGCCGATGAAGATTGAGAGGGCTGCATTTGTAAAATTATTTGATTTTGTAAAACAGTTTCCACATTATTTCCTTGGTTCTAATGCAGATTTACCAATCGTAGGTGGTTCAATTTTAAGCCATGACCATTTTCAGGGTGGTCATTACACCTTTGCAATGGCAAAAGCGCCGATCGAAGAGCACGTTACCATTCCGGGATATGAAGATGTGGAAGCCGGAATCGTAAAATGGCCGCTTTCTGTTTTGAGAATTCGTCACAAGGATGAGAAACGCCTGATTGATTTGGCGACCCATGTATTAGAAGTGTGGAGAGGATATACAGATGAGTCAGCTTTTATCTTTGCAGAAACAGAGGGAGAACCGCATAATACGATTACTCCGATTGCAAGAAAAAAAGGCGATGTATATGAGCTTGATTTAACTTTAAGAAATAATATCACGACCAAAGAGCATCCGCTTGGTGTCTATCATCCACATGCTCAGTATCATCACATTAAAAAAGAAAATATCGGTCTGATTGAGGTTATGGGACTTGCAGTACTTCCGGCAAGATTGAAAGACGAATTAGAGCTGCTTGCTGAGTATCTGGTTGAGAAAAAAGACCCGGCTGAAAATGAAAGCCTGAAAAAACATGCAGACTGGGTAAAGGAATTTTTACCGAAATACGAAGAAATTACCAAAGAAAATGTAATGGGAATCCTGGAAGAAGAAGTCGGACAGGTATTTGTAAAAGTCTTAGAGGACGCAGGTGTTTATAAATGTACGAAAGAGGGAAGAGACGCCTTTAAACGTTTTATTTCCGTATTATAAAAGCAGAATAGAATAAGTGAAAAAGGGAATTGTCATATTAAAAATGGCAGTTCCTTTTTTATATCCGTTCTTACCTTGTTTGTTCTCTTTTAAGTGTGCTATAATGAGTGAAAAGAAAAAGAAAGAGGTCGATAAAATACAGATGAAAAAAAGAGTAGAAGATTCACAGACCGAGCAGACGTATCTGATGCGTCCCATTTATTTAAATGAATATGGAAATCTTTTTGGTGGTCAGCTGATGGAATGGATCGATGAGATCGCCAGTATTGTAGCAATGCGCCACAGTGAGGCAGACATTACGACCGCCTGCATTGATAATTTGAATTTTAAAGAGGGTGCAACCGTAAATGATGTCATTGTGCTTCGCGGAAAGATTACTTATGTAGGAAGAACTTCCATGGAAGTGCGGGTTGATACTTATGTGGAAAGCCGTCATGGAATCCGCAAGGTTATCAACCGTGCTTACGTGGTTATGGTCGCGGTGGATGAGCATCACCATCCGATTCCGGTTCCGGGTCTGATTGTAGAATCAGAATCGGAAAAAGCAGAGTGGGAAGGCGGCGAAAAACGCTACGCACTCAGAAAAGAAAGAAGAAGAGAGGGCTATTAGATGAGCGAAAAAATCCTGCTGATAGACGGGCACAGTATTTTAAATCGGGCGTTTTACGGACTTCCGGAGCTTACAAATGCAGAAGGACTTCATACAAATGCTATTTATGGCTTTTTAAATATTTTATTTCGGATTGTAGAAGAAGAAAAACCGGATTATTTAACGGTGGCATTTGATTTGCATGCACCGACCTTTCGCCATGAGATGTATGCAGATTATAAGGGAACCAGAAAGGGCATGCCTCAGGAGCTAAGAGAGCAGGTTCCGGTTATGAAAGATGTCTTAATGGCGATGGGGATTACGATTGTCGCAAAGGAAGGCTACGAGGCAGATGACCTGCTTGGAACATTGGCAAAAAAGAGCGAAGCAAAGGGAATGGATGTAACGGTGCTTTCCGGAGACCGTGATTTGCTTCAGCTTGCAAGTAAGCATATCTGTATCCGAATTCCAAAGACCAGATTTGGAAAAACTACGATTGAGGATTATTTTGAAGAAAATGTCAAAGAAAAATATCAGCTGACACCGGCACAGATTATTGAATTAAAGGCGCTGATGGGTGATTCTTCCGATAATATTCCGGGGCTTCCGGGCGTGGGAGAAAAGACTGCGACAAAGATTTTGCTGGAATACGGCACGGTGGAAAATGCATGGAAACATGTCGAAGAATTAAAGCCGAATAAAGCGAAAAATGCGTTCTTAGAACATTATGATATGGCAATTTTAAGTAAAAAACTTGCGACTATCAATATTGACAGTCCGATTGAATATGACTGGGAAAGTGCGAGAGTCGGAGAATTTTATACAAAAGAAGCATATGAATATTTTAAAGAACTGGAATTTAAAAATTTCTTATCCCGTTTTGAAGAAGGGGCAGAACCGGCAAAAATTGCAGTTTCTTTTCAAAACGTAACCGATTTTACAGAGGCAGATGCACTGTTTGAAAAACTGGTGAAAGAACCGGAACTTGGAATTGAAGTTTTAAGAGAAGCACATCAGTTTTTGGGTCTTGGACTTGCATGGAATAATAAAGAAAAAGAAGAAGTGGAAACAGTCTGCATTTTTCCACAGGGATTTTTAACAGAAAGTTATCTGATGGACCAGGTGCAGAAGCTTTGTGAAAAAGTAGAAATGATAGATGCTCTTGATGTAAAAGAGACAATTTCAGAAATTTCAAAAGTTTCGCATAAGAAGGTGTTTGATGCCGGAATTGCTGCGTATCTGTTAAATCCACTGAAATCTTCTTACACTTATGATGATATTGCAAAAGAGTACTTAGGAGAAATGCTTCCGGCAAAAGAAGACTTGATTGGAAAACTTTCCTATACAAAGGCAATGAGTGAAAAAGAAGCAAAAGAGAAAGAAGTCGCAAAAAGTATCTGTTATATGGCATATACAGCATTAAGAAGCCGGAAGGCGCTGATGGAAGCACTTGAAAACAATAATATGAAAGCGCTTTTTGAGGACGTAGAACTGCCGCTGTTATTTACACTTTCTAATATGGAAAAAGAGGGAATCCGCGTCAATGCAGAAGCCTTAAAAGAATATGGAAGCCAGCTTGAAGTAAGAATCAAAGCATTAGAAAGCCAGATTTATGAAGAAGCAGGAGAAGAGTTTAACATCAACTCGCCAAAACAGCTTGGTGTAATTTTATTTGAAAAATTACAGCTTCCGGGTGGGAAAAAGACGAAGACCGGATACTCAACCGCAGCAGATGTTCTGGAGAAACTTGCACCGGAACATAAACTGGTAGCAGATATCCTGGAATATCGTCAGCTTGCAAAATTAAAATCCACTTATGCAGACGGACTTGCTGGATTTATCGGGGAAGACGGCAGAATTCATTCTACGTTTAATCAGACGATTACGGCAACCGGAAGAATCAGCAGTACAGAGCCGAATCTTCAGAATATTCCGATCCGTATGGAACTGGGACGCCTGATTCGTAAAGTCTTTATTCCAGAAGATGGATTTGTATTTGTGGATGCGGATTATTCCCAGATTGAACTTCGTGTGCTTGCGCATTTATCAGGGGATGAAAATCTGATTGAAGCCTATAAAGAAGCGCAGGATATTCACCGAATGACGGCTTCTCAGGTCTTTCATGTTCCGTTTGAAGAGGTGACGGATTTACAGAGAAGAAATGCAAAAGCGGTGAACTTTGGAATTGTATATGGAATCAGTTCGTTTGGATTGTCACAGGATTTAAGTATTACAAGAAAAGAAGCAGCGGAATATATTGAAAATTATTTTGCTACTTATCCAAAGATTAAAGGCTTCTTAGATGGACTCGTAACAGAGGCAAAAGAACAGGGATATGTGGAAACAATGTTTCAAAGACGTCGTCCGGTGCCGGAAATCCGTTCCGGAAACTTTATGCAGAGATCCTTTGGGGAACGTGTAGCGATGAATTCTCCGATTCAGGGAACGGCAGCGGATATCATCAAGATTGCAATGATTCGTGTGGAACAGGCATTAAAAGAGCAGAATCTGGAGTCACGTCTGATTTTACAGGTACACGATGAACTGTTGATCGAAGCCAAAGAAGACGAGGTCGAGGCAGTAAAGGCAATTTTAGAGCGGGAAATGAAAGGTGCGGCAAACCTGGCGGTCCCGCTTGAAATTGATATGCATACCGGAACAAACTGGTATGAGGCAAAATAAAAACCTGGAAAAAATACAAGATGAATCATAACGTACGAAAGGGGAAAGTGGTATGAGAGTAATAGGGGTAACCGGTGGAGTTGGTTCCGGAAAAAGTGCGGTTTTAAATTATATTGAAGCACATTTTGATGCAAGAATTATAAAGGCAGATGATGTCGGGCATCTGTTGATGATGCCGGGGCAAGTCTGCTATGAACCGGTCATTCAACTGTTTGGTGAGTGGATTGTCAAAGAGGATGGTTCATTAGATCGTGAAACGATTTCAAAGATTGTATTTGAGAAAAAAGAAATTCTTGAAAAGTTAAATGCAATCATTCATCCGGCGGTAAAAAAATATATTTTAAGAGAGATTGAACGTTCCAAAAAAGAAAAAACCGAATTTTTCTTTATCGAAGCAGCTCTTTTAATTGAAGAAAAATATGATGAAATCTGTGATGAATTGTGGTATATTTATTGCGAAAAAGAAGTCCGCATGGAACGTCTGCGCCATAATCGTGGGTATTCCGATAAAAAGATTGAGCAGATGTTAAAGAACCAGCTCTCAGATGAGGAGTTTGAATCTAAATGCGACTTCCAGCTTTATAATAGTGAAGATGTGGCACATACCTATCTTCAGATTGAAAGGAAAATGAGGACTTATTATGAATCTATGTAGCATTGCCAGTGGAAGCAGTGGAAACTGCATCTATGTAGGCAGTGATAAAACCAGTGTTCTTGTAGACGCAGGAATCAGCGGAAAACGAATTGAGCAGGGATTAAACAGTATTGAGCGTACCACAAAAGACTGCGATGCAATTTTAATCACTCATGAACATTCTGACCATGTCAAAGGACTTGGAGTGCTTGCAAGAAAATACCACATTCCAATTTATTGCACCAAAGGTACAATGGAAGAATTAAAACAAATGTCAATGCTTGGAAAGATGCCGGAGGGACTCTATCGTCCGATTCTGGCAGAAGAAGCATTTTCAATTGGAGATTTATCCATTCTGCCATTTGAAATTTCACATGATGCGGCAGAACCGGTAGGCTATCGGGTTTCTCATGGAGAAAAATCGGTAGGGATTGCAACGGATATGGGAGTCTATGACGAAAAAATCGTTGAAAACCTTCAGGGACTCGATGCTCTGCTTTTAGAGGCAAACCATGATGTGAGGATGCTTCAGGTCGGCGCTTATCCGTATTCTTTAAAGCAGAGAATTTTAGGGGAAAAAGGACATTTATCCAATGAATCGGCGGGAAGGCTGCTCTGCCGTCTGCTTCATGATAAAATGAAACAGATTATGCTTGGACATTTAAGCCGGGAAAATAATTATGAGATGCTTGCTTATGAGACGGTGTGTGCAGAAGTGACGATGGGAGAAAATCCATGGAAACCTTCGGATTTCAAAATATCTGTTGCGCACAGAGACCGTGCATCTGAACTGATAACCGTATAGAAAAATTTTAGATAGAAAACAGGTTGTAAAATGCAGCAAAATGCAGTAAGATAAAACATAAAAAATACGCTTGGAATTTTTGAGAGTGAAAAAGGAGAACATTTAAAATGAAAAAAACGATTATCACCGTAGTAGGACAGGACACAGTGGGAATTATTGCAAAGGTATGTACCTATCTTGCAGAAAATAAAATTAACATTCTTGATATTTCACAGACAATCATCGATGGCTATTTTAATATGATGATGATTACAGATACTTCAAAGTCTGAGAAGAAACTGGATAAGATTTCTACAGATCTGACAGAATTAGGCGAACAAATCGGTGTTGCAATCCATGCACAGCATGAAGACATTTTTAACAAAATGCATCGTATCTAGTACAGCGTAAATTAAGTAGCTGCTATATTGATGCTGAATATTTGCGGGACTGGTAGTTCTGAGTTTAGTTCTAATTTCTGAAAGGATAAAAATACACATGATTAACATATTTGAAGTAAATGAAACGAATAAAATGATTGAGCAGGAAAACCTGGATGTGCGTACCATTACAATGGGAATCAGCCTCTTAGACTGTATCGATTCTGATTTACAGCAGGTAAACCGCAAGGTTTATGAAAAAATTACAACACTGGCAAAAAATCTGGTAGAAACCGGAGAAGAGATTTCAAAGGAATATGGAATTCCTGTTGTAAATAAACGAATTTCCGTGACCCCGATTGCACTGATTGGCGGTGCGGCATGTAAAGCACCGGAAGATTTTGTGACTCTGGCTCAGACATTGGATAAAGCCGCAAAAAAAGTTGGGGTAAACTTTATCGGTGGTTATTCCGCAACCGTTTCAAAAGGAATGACAAAAGCAGATGAAATGCTGATTCGTTCCATTCCGGAAGCACTGGCTACAACAGAGAGAGTCTGCAGTTCTGTTAATCTTGGCTCTACAAAAACAGGTATCAATATGGATGCTGTAAAATTAATGGGTGAAATTGTGCTTGCCACTGCAAATGCAACAAAAGAACAGGATTCTCTTGGCTGCGCAAAGCTGGTTGTATTTTGTAATGCACCGGATGATAATCCATTTATGGCAGGTGCGTTCCATGGAGTAACAGAAGCCGATGCAATTATCAATGTCGGAGTTTCCGGTCCGGGAGTTGTAAAAACTGCTCTTGAAAAAGTACGTGGAAAAGATTTTGAAGTATTATGCGAAACCATTAAGAAAACAGCATTTAAAGTAACACGTGTTGGACAGCTGGTTGCAAAAGAAGCTTCCAAACGTCTTGGTATTCCGTTTGGTATCGTAGACTTATCGCTTGCTCCGACACCGGCTATTGGTGATAGTGTAGCAGGAATCTTAGAAGAAATCGGTCTGGAATATGCAGGTGCACCTGGAACAACAGCAGCACTTGCACTCTTAAATGATCAGGTCAAAAAAGGCGGAGTTATGGCATCTTCTTACGTTGGTGGCTTAAGTGGTGCATTTATTCCGGTCAGTGAAGACCAGGGAATGATTGATGCGGTAAAAGCAAATGCACTGACCATTGAAAAATTAGAGGCAATGACCTGTGTCTGCTCTGTAGGTCTTGACATGATTGCAATTCCTGGAGATACAAAGGCAACTACCATTTCCGGTATCATTGCAGATGAATGTGCAATCGGTATGGTAAACCAGAAAACAACAGCCGTTCGTGTGATTCCGGTCATCGGAAAAGACGTAGGCGAAACAGTAGAATTTGGCGGTCTGTTGGGATATGCACCGATTATGCCGGTGAATCCATATTCTTGTGATGCATTTGTAAATCGTGGCGGAAGAATTCCAGCTCCAATTCACAGCTTTAAAAACTAAAAAAGCCAAAATTGCAGATGACAGACAAAGCAGGAAGAAAAAATGTACCATAGATTTTGGCTTGACAAAAGAGTTAGATTATGCTAACTTTGGAGTAGAAACAGAAACAAAGACAGCTGAAAAAGAAAGAAGATGTTGATATGAATATAGGTACATTTGTTGTTTTAGTTATTGTAGCATGCATTGTTGGTCTGGCAGCACGAAAGGTCTGGAAAGATAAAAAATCCGGAAAGAGCTGCAGTAGTTGCGGAGGCAGTTGTGGTGGATGCAGCGGATGCCATCCGGCACCATCAAAGAAAAAATAAAAAACAATAAAGATAGAAATACGATGAATCATTATAAATAATGGTTCATCGTATTTTTTTGTTTCATCAAAATTGGGGATATGGTAGAATAAAGCATAAACTTAAGTGAGGCAGAAGAAAACCCTAAGGTAAAAAAGAAAGGAAGCGAAGCATGACGGATTATGTAAGTTTACAAGATGTAACAAAAACCTACCGCATGGGTGAGATTACAATAAAGGCAGCAGATGGAATCAGTTTTGATGTACAAAAAGGCGAGTTTGTCATTGTAGTCGGACCAAGTGGTGCGGGAAAGACAACCGTTTTAAATATTCTTGGAGGCATGGATGTTGCAACTTCCGGAAAAGTATTTGTAGACGGAGCGGAGATTACAAAATATCGGGGGAAAAAACTGATTCAGTATCGAAGAGAAGAGATTGGATTTGTCTTTCAGTTTTATAATTTAATGCAGAATCTGACAGCACTTGAAAATGTGGAACTTGCAATGCAGATTTGTAAATATCCGCTTGATGCCAAAAAAGTATTAGAAGAAGTAGGCTTAAAAGAACGAATGAACAATTTTCCCGCACAGCTTTCCGGAGGAGAGCAACAAAGGGTGGCGATTGCACGTGCACTTGCGAAAAATCCAAAATTACTGCTGTGTGATGAGCCGACAGGCGCTCTTGATTATGTAACAGGAAAGGCAATTTTGAAATTATTGCAGGATACCTGTCGGGAAAAAGAAATGACGGTAATTGTCATTACCCATAACTCGGCTCTTGCACCGATGGCAGACCGTGTGATTAAGATTCGGAATGGAAAAGTGGCAGAAACCGTATTAAATGAGAAACCGATGCCGGTAGAAGAGATTGAATGGTAGGAAGAAAGGAAAAAGATGAAAGCATTTTGGAAGGATTTCTTTCGGGAAATCAGTAAAAATAAAGGTCGTTTTCTATCCGTATTTTTCATCGTTTTGTTAGGTTCAGCATTTTTTTCCGGAATCCGCTCGGCAGAAGGTGATATGAAAGTATCAGCAGATCGATATTATGACGATGTCGATTATATGGATTTGAAAATACTTGGAACAATGGGTCTGACGGATGAGGATTTAAAGGATATCCAAAATACAGAGAGAGTAAAAAATGTAACCGGAGGACATACCTTAGAAGTCTTACATAAAGTAGGAGAAAAAGAACAGGTTGTCAAATTAATTGCGCTGACGGACAAAGTAAATGAGCCACAAATCAAAGAAGGAAGGATGCCGGAAAATTCAGACGAAATTTTAGTGGACGAGAGTTTTTTGAGTTATTCAGACTGTAAAATCGGAGATAAAGTGACATTTGAATCCGGAACAGACGAGGCAGTTACGGATTCTCTGACAGGAGATACCTTTACAATTGTCGGAACTGCGACACTGCCGTATTATATGGATTTAAACAGGGGAACAGGTTCAATTGGAACAGGAAGTATTAACAGTTTTGCACTCTTAGAGCCGGAAGTATTTACTTCAGATGTTTACACAGAACTTTATGTACAGATAGATGGAGCGAAAGAGTCAGCCAGCTATAGTGACGAATATGATAAAACAGTTAAGAAAGTACAAAAGAAAATAGAAGCGTTAGAAGACTCAGCCTGTGACAGACGATATCAGACCATCCAGAAAGAAGGACAACAGGAAATTGCGGATGCCAAAGAGCAGATTCAGGACGCAGAAGAGAAACTTGCGGATGCAAAACAAAAACTGGATGATGGAGAAGTTCAGCTTTCCGATGCAAGAACCACGATTTCCAAAAAAGAGCAGGAACTAAACGATGGAGAGAGCGAGTTAAAAGCAAAAGAAGCAGAACTGGAATCCGGCAAGCAGACCTTAGTTCAAAAAACAAAAGAATTAGAAAGTGCAAAGACACAGATAACGGAAAAGACCAAAGAGTTAGAAAGTGGAAAACAGGCTTTAGAATCCGGGAAAAAAGAACTTGAAGCAAATAAAATACAGCTTGCACAAAAAGAGCAGGAATTAAATGCCGGAAAGACACAGCTTGAAGAAGCAAAAATACAGCTTCAGACAAAGATAAAGGAGTTTGAAACAGGAAAGAGCCAGTATGAGGAGAAAAAATCTGCTTATGAAGCGCAAAAAAGTCAGATAGAAACAGCAAAAACACAGCTGGAAGCTGTGAGTGCAGGAATTACTCAGATAGAAAATGCGCTTACTGAAATGAAGAATCAGCTGGAAATTTTGGAAGAGCAGTTAGCCAAAAGCGAGAGTTCAGATGAAACTTATGAGACACTTTTGGCACAGAAGACCGAACTGGAATCCCAGATAACAGCCCAAAGCGAAGCACTTTCAACACTTATTGCTCAAAAAGAAGCGTTAGAAGCAGGAATTTCGGCATTTGAATCAGCAAAACCAGAGGCAGAAGCCCGGTTAGAAGAGGCAAGAATACAAATCGAAGAAGCAGGCACGCAGATTGAACAGGCAAAGGCAACGCTGTCCCAAAAAGAAGAGAAATTAAATGCAGGGCAGGTTCAGATAGATTCTGCGAAAAAGCAGTTACAGGAAGCAGAAGAAAAGATAAAACAGAATGAAGCCATAATTTCGGATGGAGAGGCACAGCTTGTACAGGCACAGAACCAGATAAACGAGGGAGAAAGCCAGATTTTGGAAGCACAGAATACGCTTGCTGATGGAGAAAAACAGCTTACCGATGCCAAGCAGACGCTTGCCAAAGGACGGACTTCCCTTGAAGAAGCAAAGAGTGAATTAGAAGCAAAGGCACAGGAATTAGAGGACGGAAAAGCAGAGTATGAAACCGCAAAAAAAGAGGCTGAACCGGAAATCGCCGATGCAAAACAAAAAATCTCAGATGGAGAAGAAGAACTGGCGAAATTGGAAGTTCCAACCTGGTATGTCTGGGGACGAGATAAGATTACTTCAACAGAAAGTTTTGGACAGGATGCTGAGAGAATTTCAAATATCGGAGAATTTTTCCCGGTTATCTTCTTTTTAGTTGCGGCACTGGTCAGCTTGACAACCATGACCCGTATGATTGAAGAACAGCGCCAGCAGATAGGAACATTAAAGGCACTTGGTTATTCAGATGGAAAAATTGCATTAAAATACTTTGCTTATGCAATGGTTTCTACCGTCTCGGGTGCACTTGCAGGCGTGGTAGTCGGAGAAAAAATCCTGCCCTGGGTCATTATGAATGCGTATGGAATGTTGTATACGGGACTTCCTTATTACCTGACACCATTAAACTGGCATCAGGGAGGACTTGCTGTTTTGGCAAGTGCAGGCTGTACCGGAGTTGCGACCCTTGCCGCATGCCAGAAAGAGCTGATGTCAAAGCCAGCTGAACTGATGCGTCCGCAAGCTCCAAAAAATGGAAAACGTATCTTTTTAGAACGGATTGATATCTTATGGAAACACTTGAACTTTACACAGAAATCTACAGTACGAAACTTAGTGCGCTATAAAAAACGATTTTTTATGACCGTAATCGGAATCGGAGGCTGTATGGGGTTGATATTGGTTGGATTCGGGCTTCAGGATTCCATTACTGCCATTGCCAAGAATCAGTTTGTTAATTTATTTACTTATGAAGCAAATGTAATTTTAGATTCCAACGTTTCGGAGGCTGAAAAAGAAGCCCAGCAGAAAGACTTAAAAGTTTATCAGGGAATCGATGAGATGCTGGAACTCTATTGTCAGAATGTAGAGCTGCAAAGTGAGAAAAAGACGGTAGATACTGTGCTTGAGGTACCAAAAACGTTAGATGGATTTGAAGATTTTTTTGAATTTCGTGACCGTGTAAGCGGTAAACATTATGCCTTTCCAAAAGAAGGAGCAGCTATAAGCGAAAAAACAGCAGATATGCTTGGGGTAAAAGTGGGAGATACGGTAGAATTAAAAAAAGGAGATGCGATAGTCAAAGTCAAGATTTCTGTTATTGTGGAAAACTATGTCCGACATTATCTGTATTTGACAACAGAGACTTATGAAAGTCTGTTTCATGAGACTCCGAATTATAATCAGCTGTTGTTAAGATACCAGGATACCTCAAAAGATTATGAGGATACACTCGGAGAAAAAATTATGAAATACGACAGTGTGGCAGCAATTTCTTTTACCTCGGATTTAATCGGTCAGATTGATGACATGCTGCGCTCCCTTGATATTGTAATTGTGGTGCTGATTGTGTCAGCAGGGCTGCTTGCCTTTGTGGTATTGTATAATTTAAATAATATTAATATCACAGAACGGCAGAGAGAGCTGGCAACATTGAAAGTATTGGGATTTTATGATGGAGAGGTGGCATCCTATGTGTATCGGGAAAACATTGTGCTGACTCTGTTTGGAATTATCGCCGGAATGGGAATCGGAAACTTTTTGCACCATTATGTGATTCAGACAGTGGAAGTGGATATGATGATGTTTGGACGAAATGTATTTTTCAGAAGTTATTTTTACAGCGGACTCATTACCCTGGCATTTGCATTGTTTGTAAATGGAATGATGTTTTACCGACTGCGAAAAATTGACATGATTGAATCCCTTAAGAGTGTGGAGTAGAAAGGAAATCAATATGGCTTTAGTGACAGGAATTATTGCAGAATACAATCCTTTTCATAATGGGCATGCTTATCAGATTCAAAAAGCGCGGGAGCTAACCGGCTGTGATTTTGTGGTGGTTGTGATGAGCGGAGATTTTGTACAGCGTGGCGCACCGGCACTTTTCGATAAGTATACCAGAACAAAGATGGCACTTTTGGGGGGCGCAGACCTGGTACTGGAATTACCGGTCTGGGCTTCCAGCGCCAGCGCTGAATTTTTTGCGGCAGGAGCAGTTTCTATTTTAGAGGGAATCGGCTGTACGGATTTTTTGTGTTTTGGAGCGGAAGATGAGAAGCTTTCAAAGATGCAAAAAGCAGTGGAGTTGCTTGCAAATGAAAATACAGAATTTCAGAAACAACTTCGGGATGTGCTAAAAACAGGTCTTTCTTTTCCGGCTGCAAGAAAACAGGCGCTAAGCGGTTTCTTAACAGAAGAAGAGAGCAGTATCTTAGATAAGCCTAATAATATTCTTGGAATTGAATATTTAAAGGCATTAAAAGCAAAGAACTCTTCGATAGAGCCGGTGATTGTAAAAAGGGAAGGGCAGGGGTATCATGGACAGGAACTTTCCCATGGATTTGCAAGTGCTTCGGGGATTCGCAGTGCCTTAAAAGACGTGGGAGACTGGGAACAGCATGAGAAAATTTCTCAGCTTTTCCATGTAATGCCAAAGGAAATTACAGAAATTTTTATAGAGGCAGGAAAACAGAATCAGATGGTATGGGAGGATGATTTTTCTCTGCTGTTACAATACAATCTGCTTAAGCAGAAAAACAGATTACAGCTGACTGCTTACAGCGATGTTTCAAAAGACCTTGCAATGCGGATTTCTAAAAATTTAAATCAATTTGAGTCTTATAGTAGTTTTGTTCAGAAATTAAAGACGAAAGAACTGACGTATACCCGAATTTCGAGGGCTTTGCTTCACATTTTATTAGAGATAACTCAGGAAGAGACTCGAATGTTTCTACACAATCCTTATACTCGAATTTTAGGATTCAGGCAGGACAGCAAAGAAGTGTTAGGAAAAATGAAAAAAGCAAAAGAAATTCCGGTACTTACGAAGATTTCGAATTATCAAAAAGAGTTGGCAAACATTCAAAAAGGTCTGTTTGAAAAAGATATCTTTGCGTCTGATCTTTATGAGGCAGTGACCGGAAGAAAACAAAAAAGAGGATTGACAAATGAACTTCAACATTCGCCGATTATTCTAAGATAAACAAGGAATGTTTGGAAAATAATACAATTTTTGTGCATAATTTTCAAATGCACACTTGTACCGTTTTTGGAAACGATGTATAATGAAAACAGGCACGACCATCTCTAGGTCGTAATGAATTAGCATAACGGAGGAAAAATTATGAACGTATTAGTAGTAAATTGCGGAAGTTCATCATTGAAATTCCAGCTCATCAACTCTGAAACAGAGGAAGTAGCAGCAAAAGGGCTGTGTGAACGTATCGGTATCGATGGAAGACTGGTATATCAGCCAACAAACGGAGAAAAAGAAGTAACAGAAGCACCAATGCCAACTCATACAGAAGCAATCAAAATGGTATTAGACGCTCTGGTTAATGAAAAAACAGGTGTATTAAAGAGCCTTGACGAAGTAGAAGCAATCGGACATCGTGTACTGCATGGTGGAGCTAAAATCTCTGATTCCTGTATTATCAACGATGAAGTAATCTCTGTTATCGAAGAGTGCTGTGACCTTGGTCCTCTGCATAACCCTGCAAACCTGATGGGTATCCGTGCATGTATGGAACTGATGCCAGGTAAACCAAACGTAGCTGTATTTGATACTGCATTCCATCAGACAATGCCGGAAAAAGCATATATGTATGCAATTCCGAAAAAATACTATGATGAATATAAAGTACGTAAATATGGTTTCCACGGAACTTCTCATCGTTTCGTATCGAAAGAAACGATCAAATTCCTTGGTCTTGACCCGGAAAATTCTAAAGTAATCGTTGCTCATCTTGGAAACGGTTCTTCTATCAGTGCAGTTGTAAATGGAAAATGTGTTGACACCAGCATGGGTCTGACACCTCTTCAGGGTCTTGTAATGGGAACACGTTCCGGTGACCTTGACCCGGCTGTTCTTGAATTCATCTGTGCAAAAGAAAACATTGATGTAAAAGAAATGGTTCGTATCTTAAATAAAGAATCCGGTTTATTAGGACTTTCTAACGGACTTTCCAGTGACTTCCGTGACTTAAACGAAGCTGCTGAAGGCGGAAACGAAGATGCAAAACGTGCAGTAGACTGCTTATGTTACAGCATTATCAAATACATCGGTTCTTATGTAGCTGCTATGAACGGTGTAGATGCAATCGCATTTACAGGTGGTATCGGTGAAAATGCAATTCCGGTTCGTGAAACTGTTGTAAAGAGTCTGGGATATCTTGGAATCAAATTAGATGAAGAAGCAAACCAGACAAGAGGAGAAAATAAAGTAATCTCCACAGCAGATTCTAAAGTAAAAGTTGCAATCGTTCCGACAAACGAAGAACTTGCAATCTGTCAGGAAACAGCAGAACTGGTAAAGAATCAGAAATAATAGTTGACAAAAACGAATTACCTATGTATAATTGACAAGGTGTGATTAGGAGACTATTATGCTAATTGATTTATCAGATATTTTATCCGTGGATGGAAAGACGAAAGAATTAAAAATGCCGGTTTCCATGGATTCCTTTGAATCAAAACTTGGCAGTTTTCCGGTAGTAGAAAAACAGCCGTTAGATGTTGTAATTACGAATACAGGAAAAAAAGTGCTTCGAATTGAAGTAAAAGGCAAAGTGAGTCTTGCTCTGCCCTGCGACCGTTGTCTTAAAGATGTGGCAACGGAATTTGAAATTGACCTTGAAAAAGAGGTTGATATGAAAACTTCAGAGGAAGACAGGATAAAAGACTTAGATGAAATTAATTATATCACAGGTTGTAGCCTGGATATTGAGCAGTTAGTGCATAATGAGATTTTAATCCATTGGCCTATGAGGGTCCTGTGTAAAGAGGACTGCAAGGGAATCTGCAGCCATTGCGGAAAAGACTTGAATGAAGGGCCATGCTCATGTGAGCAGGAGAGCCCGGATCCACGAATGGCGGCAATCCGTGATATATTTAGCAAATTTAAGGAGGTGTAATTATGTCCATCTGTCCAAAAAATAAAACTTCTAAAGCAAGAAGAGATAAAAGAAGAGCAAACTGGAAAATGACTGCTCCGAACTTAGTAAAATGCAGCAAATGTGGTGCTTTAATGATGCCGCACAGAGTGTGCAAAGCTTGCGGAAGCTACAACAAGAAAGAAATCGTTAAAGTAGAAGACTAAGCTACAAGTGTTGAAAAATAAGGGGTTAAGCGATTTTTGCTTAACCCATTTTTCGCATTTTAGCCCATTTTTAGCCCATTTCAAGAGGGTGTTTAACAGGTGTTTTTGGGTAGATTTTAGCAACTATAACTTATGGCTTATAAAATGTGGTCAAAAACAGGAGAGATTATTAATTTGCAATAATCTCTCCATTTTTTATATTTCGTGAATATTATCAAATCTGTGATTTTTATTAGTAAAAATGTAAAAAATGGGGATAGAAGAGCATTAAGCTCAACTATCCCTATAAGAATGTTATTTAACAAAGTATTTTATGTACTGTTATTTGTTATTTAACTTTTACTAG